>Ga0210402_10000145_pt1 | contig 79303 bp, 75 predicted proteins | sample IncBWC7MmetaG_FD_161055 | JGI IMG/M metagenome (GOLD analysis project Ga0210402, IMG submission 161055) | Forest soil microbial communities from Barre Woods Harvard Forest LTER site, Petersham, Massachusetts, United States - Inc-BW-C-7-M | ecosystem: Environmental > Terrestrial > Soil >...
TTACTGAATATTTCTCGCATGTCCACGAGGCTTCTCCACTTGAATTTAAATAAAAATAAATCCCTATCTTCCTTGAATTCACCTCCCTTGAACAGCACCTACCCACTCGATTTTCAAAAGAGCCTTACATCTCAAGCAATCGTGTGAATTCAACACGAAAACAGCTTGAGGGCGTTATGAAAGCTCGTTGGTCTATTGAAGTCTATCATCGAGAGTTAAAACAAACGTGTGGTATGGAACGCTGCCAGGCCCGCTCCGGTCGAGCGCAGAGAAACCACATTTTCATGGCTATTTCTGCATGGATTGACAAATATAAAAGAAAACTCAATGAAAAAATTACTTTTTATGCGCAGGATTGGCAAGTTATAAAAGCGGCTATCTCACAAAATTTGAAATTATTTTTAAACCCTCCTTGAAAATTAAACGCGAAACTCCTGCCCTACAGAGGGTAATTTAGTCAATTTCATTGTTGAACGCCTGGCTACGGTCCTCATTTACCCGCAGTAAACTCCGGTCCTCGCCAGTCGTTCTCCGCGAACTTGACTAAATTTCTGAATTTCGAAAAAAGTCTATTATCTTTGTTTTCGTTCAGTAAAATTCACTCGATAAAATGCGAAACCTAAACCTAAGACACTGACAAAACCCAAAATGGCTGCCACTCTCTCCCAGTCAGCCGACGACGCTATTGCCAAAATGGCTGGATTGCCAGTTACTGACATGGGAATAGCGAGCAATACATCCATTAAGGCAGCACCCGCTACCAATCCGCAAGCTAGCAACACAGCATGGTGTTGCCGTCGATTTATCTGTAATTTCATTTCTGGTTCCGCTTGCTGCAATTGACCTTGGAATTTTTGTTTGATGACAAACGCAAATAAACTTCCTATAAATAAGGGAATAGAGGAGTTCAGTGGCAAATAAATTCCCATTCCCACACCTAATAAAGAAATTTTTCTAAGCCCTAAAAAATATAGCATAATAAAAATTATCATGATCAATGCACCAATACCCAGCATGTGCCATGGCAAATCATAATTAAATACACCTTGCGTTAAGCCCGCCATCATGGCAGCAGGTGGTGCTGATAAGGTTTGCGTAGGATCCATGCCCGCTCGTGCAAGTACTGTTGTCAATCCATACACATTAAACAAAAGTTCCATCACATAAGGGATGACTAAAGCCGCTACCACCACACCCAATATCAGCATAATTTGTTGTTGCCATGGTTGACTGCCAATAAGATGCCCTACCTTTAGATCCTGGATATTATCATTTGAAATGCACGCCGCTCCGGCTACTACAGCGCCGATCATAATAGTGATCGCAGCAGCTACCAACAATTGTCCGGATACGAATGGATGGCCTTGGAAAGTCAGTAATGCACGTAAAATAATGGCTATCAGTAGCAAACCCGCCATAACAATAGCCGACCCAGGACTTGCTGTCACACCGACCAAACCTGAAAAATACCCACAAATAGCAGAAAAAATAAAACCTATCACCAACACATACAGCACAGTACCCAAAATAAAAAAATGGGGAGCACTGAACATGAAAATTTTCAGAGAAAATAAATGTTCGAATAAACAATAAATACAAACTATGAGAATAGGCAAACCTATGAGCAAATAAACACCCGGTATATCTTGTTCACTAGGCAGCAACGGCCGCTTATTTGGAAAAGCTGTGAGCAAACCTGATATCGACAAGCGTACGCTTTGGTAAAAAGGTTTTAGCAAATTGAGCAGCGTCCAGAGTCCCGCAACTAGCAAGGCTCCTAGGCCAATGTAATGGTTATCTGTTTTATAACTGGCTAGACTAGCCTCCAAATTGAAAGGCCCCGTAACGGCCATAAACGTACTTAAAAGGGGCAGCGTGATCCCCCAAGCAATGAGCGCGCCCAACACTAAACTCACACCCACATCAAATCCAATCAAATAACCCACTCCAATTAATGCCGGAGAAAAGCCTATACCAAAGCCTACTATCATCGTCGACTTTCCTATGGTTATCCATTTTTCAGCCGCACTTGCGATGATTTTAAAACCTGTTTGCGCTAATTCGAGTACTCCTCCTAAACTAGCACCTAAGATCATTTCACGGATTTGAAACGACTGCTTTTTAGCTAACTGCAATACTTCTGCAATCGCCTTGGCTTCTGGGAAAGAAAGTTGCGGTGTTTTTATTAATACCTTACGCAAGGGAATAGAGAATACAATGCCAAGTAAACCACCTAATAAAGCAATAGCAACATTTTCTAAATAAGGAAAATGGTTCCAGTAGTGAATGATAACTAATGCTGGAATTGTAAAAACGATTCCACCTGCTACGGCTTCACCGGCCGACGCGGCTGTCTGAATTAAGTTGGTTTCATGAATACTCGTATTTTTAAAAAAACGCAGCATCGCCATCGCTAGGATGGCAGCTGGAATAGAAGCGGAAGGCAAAATTCCAATTTTTAAAGCCAAATAGGTGCTAGAAGCTGCTAAAAGAATAGCTAAAAAAATCGATAACAAAACCACTCTTAAGGTAATAGCACTGGTTTGCTTCATATCTAAACGCTGCATATACCACTCATTTTTTTAAATAAAATCTTCTTGAATATACGCTTGTAACACATCAGGAATACGTATTTTGCCCTCTGCATTCTGATAATTTTCCATAATAGCCACTAACGTACGACCTACTGCCAAACCCGATCCATTTAAGGTGTGGATTAATTCAATCGTATCTGTTTTAGGGTTTCGCCAACGAGCTTGTAATCGGCGCGCTTGAAAATCCTCAAAATTACTACACGATGAAATTTCACGATACGTCTTTTGACTAGGCAACCATACCTCTAAGTCGTAGGTTTTAGCAGCACTAAAACCTAAATCGCCCGTACACAAAGAAACAACCCGATAAGGTAACTTTAATTTTTGTAGAATGGCCTCGGCTTCTTTTGTAATCGTTTCCAAGGCTAAAAAAGAATCCTCTGGCTTTACAAAACGAACTAATTCTACTTTTTCAAATTGATGTTGACGAATCATGCCTCGTGTATCTTTTCCATAGGAACCTGATTCACTACGAAAACAAGGGGTATGTGTCACATATTTTTTTGGTAAAGCATCGGGTGAAAAAATAACGTCTCGAGCTAAGTTCGTCACTGGCACTTCAGCCGTTGGAATTAAATAAAAATTTTGATCACCTTTTAACGCAAATTGTTCATCTGAAAATTTAGGCAACTGGCCTGTGTTTCTTAAACTCGTACTGTTAACAATATACGGCACATAAAGCTCTTCATAGCCATGTTCTTGCGTGTGTACTGCCAACATAAATTGAATCAAGGCGCGCTGCAGTCTTGCCAATTTTCCATGCAGCACGACAAACCGCGCTCCAGAAATTTTTCCTGCCGCCTCAAAATCCATATCAGCCTGTCCTAAATCGACATGATCTTTTACTAAAAAATCAAAAACGGGAATACCGCTTCCTTGGCGTATCACTTGGTTATCCGTTTCATCCACACCAACAGGCACTGTGTGATGCGGAATATTAGGGATCGTGAGATAAATAGCTTCTAGTTGCTGCTGAACTCCTTTCAGCTGCTTTTCATAAATTTCACGCTGGATTTTTATACTTCTTGCTTGCTCCGACAAAACGGATATATCCTCATTTTTGCTTTTTACTAATCCTATAGACTTGGCAATTTGATTCCCTCTATTTTGCAGCGTCTGTGTTTCAACTTGCAGCGTTTTTCGTTGTTCCTCTAAACGTTTTATTTGTTCAACATCCAATTGATAGCCTCGCCGCTTGAGTTTTTCGGCAATTTCTTCGATATACTTACGTAAATATTTGGGATCTAACATATAATGTGGTCTGCGTTTGTCACAAGTTTCACCTTGGGGCACAGTTGTGCTATTGATTAAGCCAAGCTTGCTATAAGGAGCCGCGGTACGAAACTTCTGTTCATTTTTTTTATAAGAGTACGTTAGTAGACAATTATGACGGCAAAAATCATTGATGGCAAAACAATTGCCCAAAAAATTCGCGACGATCTAAAAACCAAGATTCAGCACCATCTTCATAAAGGGTATCCTATGCCCGGGTTAGCTGTTGTATTAGTCGGTGACGACCCAGCTTCGCAAATCTATGTGCGTAACAAACGGGAAGCCTGCCAAAGCTGTGGAATTAAATCAATAGCATTGGATTTACCTACCTATATCTCTGAAAAAGAATTGCTGTCGCATGTCACACGACTCAATAGGGATCCTTTCGTGCATGGTATTTTGATCCAACTGCCCCTGCCTGAGCAAATTCACACCCCGCTTATTTTGGAAAGCATTGACCCTAGAAAAGATATCGATGGCTTCCATCCTTTAAATTTAGGATTACTTGCCCAAGGCCAACCTTATTTACGTCCCTGCACACCTTATGGCGTCATGCGCTTGCTTGAATATGAAAAAATTGCCTTGCGAGGTTTGGACGCCGTTATCGTTGGGAGCTCAAATATCGTAGGCAAACCAATGGCACTAGAGCTTCTTAATGCAGGATGCACCATCACACTGTGTCATGATGCGACACGCGATTTAAAAAAATATATAAGACAAGCGGATCTACTCGTCACGGCGATAGGAAAAGCAGGCATTATTAAAAGTGAATGGATCAAACCAAACGCTATTGTCATTGACATTGGCATTACGCGCGCACCTAGTGGAAAACTGCACGGCGACATCGAATTTGAAACAGCAAAACAGTCAGCGGCCTACATTACACCGGTCCCTGGTGGAGTTGGACCCATGACGGTAGCTATGTTACTAGAAAACACTTTATTTGCTGCGGAAAATACAAAAAAACACTAGACCTCTTTCGAAACGTGGTAATTTAGTCAATTTCTGAGTTGTGAAAGAGGTCTACTGGATACAAGAAAATCGCTGCTAAATACACTCTACTCAAATCGAGTACGGCGGATATTTTCGGGATAAATAACACAGTATAGCAAGAATTGCCATCGCTTCCCCCCCTTCTGGCCTTCCAGGCCTTGAACCAATATTATAAGCATTAAAATCAACATGTACCCAGGCCGTACTTTCTTTGACAAAGGCACGTAAAAATAAAGCCGCTGTAATGGCACCTGCATAGGAAGAAGTTCCTGAATTGCTCATATCAGCAAATTTGCTCTCTAATAACTTTTGATAAGGCTTATAAAGCGGCAAACGCCACATCGGATCTTGTTCCTCTTCACCGCATTTTAATAAATCCCTGGCAAGCGTTTCTTGTTCTGTGAAAAAGGCACTTATTTCTGTTCCCACGGCAACTCTTGCAGCGCCTGTCAACGTAGAAAAATCAATCAATAATTCTGGATTTTCGCTATCTGCCTCGGTCAAAGCATCCGCTAAAATCAGGCGCCCTTCCGCATCGGTATTACCTACTTCTATACTTAAACCGTTACGCATTTTGATAATATCACCCGGCTTATAGGCATTGCCTGCGACAAGATTTTCGGCGGCAGGTATCAGCAAACGTAAACGCACAGGTAATTTAAGTAGCATGATCATTTCCGCTAAGCCAATCGCATTGGCCGCACCACCCATATCCTTTTTCATCAGTAGCATATTTGTGCCAGATTTTAGATTTAACCCTCCGGAATCAAAGCATATCCCTTTACCGACTAAGGTAATTTTAGGTGCTGCTGTATTACCCCATCTTAGATCAATCAAACGTGGACTACGCGAACTTGCCCTGCCGACAGCATGAATGGCCGGATAATTTGATGCTAAAAGCTCATCTCCAACAATTTCTGTCACCGTCGCATGAAATTTTTCACCCACTTGAAATACGCTTTTGGCTAATTCGGCCGGACCTAGTGCTTCTGTCGGGAGATTAATTAAATCTCGCACACGATAAATGGCATTAAGCTTTGCATTCAAAAAATCTGCATCCACTTCTACAGGGAGAAATAGTTGCACAGATGGCCTTACCGATGCTTTGTAAGACGTAAATTCATAAGCCCCTAACCCCCAAGCCATAGCGGCACGGTGCAGTAAATTTTTATCCTGACTGTTCGCGTAGTGATAATGCCCTTGCGGCAATACGCCAGGAAGAGAACCCCATGACCAAAAATCGGCTTCATCATTCAGAATTATCAACACTTGCTGCAACTGTCCGCCACTGCTAGGAAGCAACGCCACACTCCCTGGTTTAACCCCAAGAAAATTAAGTGTCGCAAGCCATTGTTTGGTGGCTAATGCTTGTTCCGCTAACCACAAATCCCACTGCCTAGGTAGCAATGAAACAATAGGAACGGATCCCTCAAACCGGTCAGTGAAACATTTAAGCACGTAAAGCCGCTTCCTCTGCCGGAACGTAAGGCATGTTGAATACATCCGCAACCGCTTGATACGTTATTTGGCCTCTACGAATATTGAGACCATTTCGTAAATGCTCATCTTCAGCGAGTGCTTTTTTAATTCCCTTATTTGCTAACGCAAGTATATAAGGGGCCGTGGCATGCGTTAGAGCGAAGGTAGCGGTACGTGGCACAGCCGCCGGCATATTGCTAACACAATAATGAACTACTTGATCGACTATATAAGTAGGAGCGGCATGCGTGGTAGGTCGACTTGTTTCGAAACATCCTCCTTGATCGATGGCCACATCAACTATCACGGCTCCAGGCCGCATTTTTTTTAACAAGTTTTTTCCCACTATTTTGGGTGCTTCGGCACCTGGCACAAGTACCGCTCCAATCAAAAGATCAGCTAATTCTGTATATTTTTCAATGGCATCTGATGTTGAAAAAATAGTATTCAATTGGTCACCAAATTTTAAATTTAATGCTTTTAAACAAGTCAGCGATTTATCTATTACGGTCACTTGTGCTTGTGCCCCCAATGCCATAGTAATTGCATTGCTACCAACAACCCCTCCCCCTAAAACAACGACAGTTGCTGATTCGGTACCCGGGACGCCCGATAACAAAATGCCTCTACCACCTTGCGCTTTCTCTAGACAATGCGCTCCCGCTTGTATGGCAATACGTCCAGCAACTTCACTCATCGGCGCCAACAAAGGCAATCTACCTTGCTCATCGGTAACGGTTTCATAAGCAATGGCCGTACAACCTGATGCTAATAAAAGCGCTGTTTGATTTTTATCCGCAGCTAAATGCAGATACGTAAATAAAGTTTGCCCTTCTCGTAAATAACTACATTCCTGCGGTTGTGGTTCTTTGACTTTAAGAATTAATTCGGCTTTGTCAAAAACGGCTCGCGCTGTGTTAACGATTTCAGCACCGGCTTCTTTATAATCGGCGTCAGAAATATCTATGCCTTTTCCCGCATTTGTTTCAATGAATATCTGATGGTTATGCTTCTTTAGCTCACGCACGATAGCAGGGACGATCGCGACCCTATATTCATTCTCTTTAATTTCTTTAGGAATACCAATTTGCATAATAGTAAACTCCGAATCAATTATTATTGCCTACGCACTCTACCAGAAAAATATAATAGACCTCTTTCGGAACGTAGTAATTTAGTCAATTTCATTGTTGAACGCCTGGCTACGGTCCTCATTTACCCACAGTAAACTCCGGTCCTCGCCAGTCGTTCGCCGCGAAATTGACTAAATTTCTGAGTAACGTGGTAATTTAGTCAATTTCATTGTTGAACGCCTGGCTACGGTTCTCATTTACCCACAGTAAACTCCGGTCCTCGCCAGTCGTTCGCCGCGAACTTGACTACATTTCTGAGTAACGTAGTAATTTAGTCAATTTCATTGTTGAACGCCTGGCTACGGTTCTCATTTACCCACAGTAAACTCCGGTCCTCGCCAGTCGTTCTCCGCGAACTTGACTAAATTTCTGAGTTTCGAAAGAAGTCTAATACGGTTCACTTGTTTATTACGCGTATAATACCGCATCAGAGGAATAGAATCGAAGAAAATCGCAAAATAGCCACAATTCCGTGTACTTCGCTGGGTTGTATACGACAGAGAACCGCTTATTAGACCTCTTTCAATTCGCCGCGAACTTGACTAAATTTCTGAGTAACGTGGTAATTTAGTCAATTTCATTGTTGAACGCCTGGCTACGGTCCTCATTTACTCGCAGTAAACTCCGGTCCTCGCCAGTCGTTCGCCGCGAACTTGACTACATTTCTGAGTTTCGAAAGAAGTCTATTATAGGTGTCGCCCCTTTTTCAGTCCCACCCTAACAAAACTATTTTTCACGTCGAGTATCTAAAATTAACTGATACAAACATTTTTTTTCCTCTTCAGTTAACTTCAATCGCTTCGCCTGCTGTAGCAATTTATCGATATTTCGTTGAATCGCCAATTTCTTTAAATGGTTTAGAAGATCATGAAACTCGGCTTGTATACCGCTCATAGGAATGCTGATAGGATAGCAAATCAATTGTTTTAAGATTTTGTAGTTGCGTTCGTCTTCTCGCCAATATTCGAGTAACATGCCGCTGCTTAATTCGGGAGATTGTTTAAGTAATAAACATAATTTAATTAGCAAAGAACTACCCGGTAAATCCAATGTTTGAAGCAGACTCAGCTGCTCTTCGGAAAGTGTTTTAGCAAGCTGTGAGTGTTGTGCCAGCAGTGCAATCGCTAAACGCATTGGAGAATAATGTAGCAAGCTGTTTAGCCCTCTTGGCTGTATTTTTAGAGACTTGCTTGACTCGCGCAGCGTTATTTGTTTTAGCGTAACCACATCCATGTTCACTAATGCGGCCAATTGTTCAAATAATTTATACTGCATAACACCTGTGGGAATTTTTTCAATCAGCGGAACAGCTAATTTAGCCAATCGTGCTTTTCCTTCTAATTGACTAAGATCGACTTCTGTTAGGAGATGATCAAATAAAAAATCACCTAAATGATTGGCTTGCTGCAAATAAGTCATAAACGCTTCCCGCCCATTTTTTCGAATAAAAGAATCAGGGTCTTCATTATCCGGCAACCGTAGAAAACGTAAGGAATAACCATCTTGTAACAGATGTAAACTGATCGCTAAAACCCGCCATGCTGCTTTTTTCCCTGCTGCATCACCATCAAAACAAAAAATAATCTCTTGTGTAATACTAAATAAACGTAACATTTGTTCCGGACTCGTCGCTGTTCCCAACGTGGCCACCCCAAAAGGAATTCCAGCTTGAAATAAAGCTAATACATCCATATAGCCTTCTACAACGATCACGTACTTAGGCTGCTGGCGATGCTCTTTGCAAACCTCGTAAAGCCCGTAAAGTTCTTTACCTTTATGAAAAAGTGTCGTTTCTGGAGAATTTAAATATTTAGGTTCTCCTTGCGCTAATACACGCCCTCCAAATCCGATGACACGCCCCATTTTATCGCGAATGGGAAAGATAACTCTGTCACGAAAACGATCATAAAATCCTTTTCCCTCTGCTTGTTTTATTAGTAAACCCACTGCCATGAGTACTTCTGAATCACGAAATACCTTAAGTAAATGATGCCAGGCAGCCGGTGCGTAACCTAAGCCAAATTTTTTAGCCAGTGACCCTGATATACCACGTTGCTTAAGATAGGCAATCGCTGCAGGCGTGATACGCAATTGTTTTTCATAAAACTCAGATACCTTTTTAAGGATGGGATAAAGCACCTGCGATCCTTTGTGAGGCATCTGATTCTGGCCATCAGAGCGTGGCACTTCTAGACCGCATTGCTCAGCTAAGTGTTTTACCGCTTCCGGAAAAGTTAACTGTTCATAATCCATGAGAAAGCTCAGCGCATTACCGCCTGCAGAACAGCCAAAACAATAATAAAATTGTTTTTCAGGAGTTACCGTAAAAGAAGGCGTTTTTTCAGCATGAAAAGGACAGCAGGCAAGGTAGTTTTTGCCTTTTTTTCGTAGTGGAACTCGCGCGTCGATCAACTGGACAATATTGCAACGCACTAAGAGATCATGAATAAAATCTTGAGGAATAGGGGTTGATGACACAGGCCTTTAACCCTCGGATTAAGTTACTTAAATCAATCCGTAGTTGACTGCATAGAGGTGACCTTAAGCTATCTTCGAAATGGCAATCAACCGTTCTTTAATCTTTGCGCTGAGCATTCCAATATCTGCTCTACCCTGACATTTTAATTTTAACTCTGCCATCACTTTTCCCATATCCTTAACAGAAGTAACGTTTAGTTGTTCTATCACTTGCGAAAGCAAACGATCAAGTTCTTCTGCATTTAAAGGTTCCGGTAAATACGCTTGGATAATGGCTTCTGCTAAACGTTCTTGCTCCACTAAATCATCACGTTTAGCTTGACTGTATTGAGCAATAGCGTCACGACCTTGCTTGATCATCCCATTGAGAATTTGGTAGATGTCCATATCATCTAGTTCAATACGCTTATCGATCTCAATTTGCTTAATTGCTGCGAGTATCATCCGAATAACGCTCAAGCGCTGCTGCTCTTTTGCACGAAGAGCAGCCTTCATATCTTCTTGAATGCGTTGTTTTATAAGAGAATCCATACTAATGTTTACGTTTCTTTTTAACCAAAAAAACAGAACTATCACGCGTCAATCGCTTCCGGCAGCGCTTGACAGCGGCTGCAAAACGACGCTTACGTTCCTCAGCCGGCTTTTCAAAGAATTCCCGGCGACGTATCTCAGCGTTAATACGCGTCTTTTCACAAACACGCTTATAACGGCGTATCGCTGACTCTAGCGTTTCGCTCGGCTTAAGTATTACACCAGGCATGTAGTGTACTTCCTCGATTAAAGTTAGAATAGGAAGTGATTCTAACCAGCAATCGATTAAAATGCAAAGTTTCTATCCCAAACAACGTGAGCTCAATCAAAAATCTATAAACTATGTACTAGGGATTGAAACTTCGTGCGATGAAACCGGAATTGCTATCTACTGTGCCAAAAAAGGGCTGCTCGCTCATTCACTCTATAGTCAAATCGATTTGCACAATCCATATGGCGGTGTAGTCCCCGAACTGGCATCGCGCGATCATACCCTCAAAATATTACCCTTAGTCAAGGAGACGCTAAAAAAAGCAGATCTAGAAATCTCTGCGCTTGATGGTATTGCTTACTGCGCAGGACCAGGATTAGCAGGCGCTCTATTGGTAGGAGCCGTTTTCGGACGTAGCCTGGGTTGGGCTCTTTCTATTCCTACGCTGGGTGTACATCATATGGAGGCACATTTGCTGGCTGCTATGCTAGAGGAAGAGACCCCCCCATTTCCTTTTATCGCATTACTGGTCTCGGGCGGACATACTTTGCTAGCGCAGGTCGAATGCCTAGGACAGTACGAAATTTTGGGCGAAAGTGTAGATGATGCGGCCGGTGAAGCTTTTGACAAAACAGCCAAGTTGCTTGGTTTATCTTATCCGGGAGGACCCGCTATCGCTAAATTAGCTGAGAAAGGTCGGCCTGAACGTTTTCGCTTTCCGCGTCCTATGTTGAATAAACCTGGCCTAAATTTCAGTTTTAGTGGTTTAAAAACCTTCGTCAGTAGTACCTACAAAGCTGCCAACAAAGATGAGCAAACAAAAGCCGACATTGCCTATGAATTTCAAGCCGCTGTCGTAGATACCTTAGTAAGCAAAGCACAGGACGCGATGGCTCAAACCGGATTGAAGCGCTTAATTGTCGCTGGAGGAGTAGCCGCCAACCTGGTTTTGCGCAAACAACTGGATGACATGGCAAAAAAAACAAAGACAACCCTTTTTTATCCACGTCTCGAGTTTTGCACTGATAACGGAGCAATGATCGCTTATTTGGGTTACCAACGCCTATATCTAGGACAAAAAGACGATCTTGCCATAAAAACTGCCACACGCCTACCTCTGGACAAGCTAAATTAACTATTTTTCAAAATAACAGCTAGCCTAGCCGATTTCTTCACGAAAACACATTAGACCTCTTGCAAAACGTGGTAATTTAGTCAATTTCATTGTTGAACGCCTGGCTACGGTCCTCATTTACTCGCAGTAAACTCCGGTCCTCGCCAGTTGTTCGCCGCGAACTTGACTAAATTTCTGAGTTTTGCAAAAGGTCTATTTTATTAATACAGATCACACGCCTCATATGCAGAGAAACAGATAATTTAATGGCCGCGTGATAATAACCCAACGGCTGAGCCCAATTCCTCCTCACTAAACACTTTATTTTCATCAGAGATTGAAGATTTATCATCTGCTGCTGCACTAAAAAATCCTGCGCTGCAACCACCACTCGCCACATTATCGGCTGACTTCTCAGCAAGCGGCTCACTCGTCCCCGTAGACGCTTCAGAAAATTCTGTTGTTTCAACCAGAAGATCAAGCGCTGCACTAACCTCTTCTTCTATAGGAGGACCCACAACACGGAGACCCACCTCTACCGCAGCTTCCTGTTCTGTATTTTCTGCTTCCGTTAATACGGAGGCCGACAAACTCTGCCCTTGATCTTGCAGCACTTCGTTATTTAAACGTCCAAAAAACCTAAGCCGTGCGTAGAGTGTACCTTGCTTCCCCTGATAACCCTCGAGAGAATCCTCCGTGTTAAATATTGCTTTGTACACATCCGTTATAGAAAAATTGTCCGGCAGTCCAGTTTCAGCACAGGACTTTAAAAAGCGATCGACAGCCTGGGTATGGTTGCGCCCCCAGAATGGGTTACGCCCAAAGACAAACGCCATAAACCTCGAAAAACGACTACCGTTAGTATAATCATGTAACGAAAAGAAAAGCGCCGTTCTAGGATCTTTGGTATAAAATTTAAAAAAATCCTTATGCTCGTCGTTTTGTTCATAAACTCGCCCAGGAATAGCACGACCTTCCCTATAAGCACTTAAACTCGCCTCTGCTGTTTTCAATTCTCTCTTCAAAGATTCTTGTTTGTCTTCTTTTACAAATACAAGATACTTGTATCCAAAACAGCCCTTCATTTCGTTTTCAAGTTGACACTTCTTTAAAGAAAAATAAAAAAACAAAGAACGGATCCCATCTTTTACAAAACTCAGATCGATCAAAAAATCTGTTTCAAACTCCTGAACGCTCTCAACTACCCTGTGGTAGTGATCAGCTATTTTTTCGACAACATCCATCCCTTCTTCTAGCGAGCCCCGTCTACCATTGCTCGCATCCGCACCTGGCTTTTCATTCAAGTTAGTTTCTGTAATTAATGATAAAACCTCAATTATGTTTTTTTTTAATGCCCCTATTTTATTTTCAGTTACTCCATCAGGCACTCGCTTCTGCTTACTCAAAATTTCATCATCAATACTCAGTAGCAGGTCAGACACACACTCATCCACTGATAAGGTCTCATTTTCTGCAATCGCTTTCGCCTTAGGGAATCGTGCTTCATTCAAAAAATACTCCTTACGGTTTCCCTGTACATGATGCCCGCAATAATCAACGCGGATTGGTCTTTCTTCGCGAAGAAGAACATCTTCAGATAACACAGGAAATCCTTTTTTCTGAAGAGCAAAGAGAATAACGGGCATAGAATCAGATGGAAACTCGAAATGGCGACTGTCAGATGAAATCCATAGCCTATCGTCCATTAATGCTATTTTTCCTGCTGCTTTCAAAGAAACTCCAAACCACATCATTTGATAATTAAAGCCACAAGGCAGCTGCTGCGAAAGTTCCTCTAAATCAGCTAATTCCGGATTTAAAAAAATCTTGTTGTCATGACTAATGCCAAACTCAACCCACGGACTTCTTTTTTTGGGGTCAGACCTGATCCGCATAGTCTCATAGGTTAAATCTTGCTTGTAACGACCGAGACTTTCAATAGCTCCTACACCTATCCTTCTGCGATCGGCGTCGTAAATTAGCTCATTTTTTTCTCTAACACGCTCCATCATTTCGAGAAATTCTCCTAACTGTTGGCGAGTATCCCGGTTAGAATGAAGATAATTTAAAAACAATCTATCAATGTCGGTGCCACTCGATATTTGTTCTGCGCTTTTTTTTTGTCTAATCATAAGAAAGAATCCATCCTCAATTACAGTCTAAATTTCCATGTAAACACAGCACACACCCGACTCAACCTAACATACACTTTAACACTAAACAAGAGCTCAAATTTGTTCGCGTCCTGCGTCCTCGCTAGGCTAATCTAGCCAAAGAGGTCTAATGATTGTATTTCACTCATTTTCAATTTTTCTTACTAAATTGGCTTTACTTAATTTCGGTTCCGAACCTTTTAACAAGCGTCGAATATTTGCATGATGACAACTGATCAGTAACGCACTCATTAAAAAAACGGGTATGCACACAGCAAAAGGCAGATAATATAACGCATAAAAAAAACTTATTATCGCCGAGACAATAGAGGCTAGTGATATGTAGCGAAATAAAGATAATACGAGTAACCAGATCAGTAACATCAATAAACCAACTGGCCAAGCTAAAGCAAGTAACCCGCCCAACGCGGTTGCAACGCCTTTGCCACCTCGAAATCTAAAAAAAATAGGAAACAAATGTCCGAGAAAAGCAAAAAAAGCTACCCAACCCAAAAATAGTAACGGCATTCCTATATAGCCCGCTGCTATTACCAGAAACCAGCCCTTAAATATGTCAAAAAATAGAACGATACTTGCTAAACCTTTGCCCCCCACTCTTAAAACATTGCTCGCTCCTGGATTACCAGAACCTTGCGTTCGTGGATCGGGTAGACCTGCACATTTACAAACAATAATCGCGCCCGACAAAGAACCTATCAGATAAGCCAAGCAACTAAAAATGAGTAGTAATAGCATAGTTTTTTCCGCGAGTAAGGCTACACGTGAATTTATGAACTCGCAACTTTACGTGCAATAGACCTCTTTCGAAACTCAGAAATTTAGTCAAGTTCGTGGCGAACGACTGGCGAGGACCGGAGTTTACTACGGGTAAATGAGGACCGTAGCCAGGCGTTCAACAATGAAATTGACTAAATTACCACGTTTCGAAAGAGGTCTAATGAGTATATAATGCGTGCTTTATAGTAAACGTTCATAGGGCCTGATATGACGCCTAACGCGGATAACTTAATTTGGATAGACCTAGAAATGACAGGGCTCGACACTACTCAAGACCAAATCATTGAGATTGCAACGATCATCACAAACTCACAATTGGAGATCATAGAAGAAGGTCCTGTCTTAGCTATTTTTCAATCGGAAAATGTCTTGACCGCTATGGATGACTGGAATAAACGACAACACAAAAGTTCGGGGTTACTCGATCGCGTTAGAGCGAGCAAAATCTCGGAAGAGGAAGCAGAGAAACAAACACTTGAATTTGTCATGACTCACGTTCCTCCTAACAAATCCCCTATGTGCGGTAATAGTATCTGCCAAGATCGGCGGTTTCTGGCCCGTTGTATGCCTACTCTAGAACGCTATTTTCATTACCGAAACCTTGATGTTAGCACATTGAAAGAACTAGCTTACCGTTGGAACCCCAGTATTACTGATGGTCTGAAGAAAAAATCAAAACATCTCGCGTTGGAGGACGTTAAAGATTCTATTTTTGAATTACGATATTATCACGAACATCTTTTTAAGCTCGATTGCAAAAACTAATCTTAGAAACTAAGCAAATTTATGGCCTACTATAGTACTAATGAATTAAAAAATGGCATGAAAGTCATGCTAGACAATGAACCTTATACTATTCTGGAGAATGATTACGTAAAACCAGGAAAAGGTCAGGCCTTTAACCGTATTAAATTCCGTAACATAAAAAATAATCGAGTTATCGAACGTACCTTGAAATCGGGCGATAGCTTGCTTGCGGCTGATGTACTCGATGTTGAAGCTCAGTATCTTTACAACGACAGTCATATCTGGCATTTCATGGCAGCAGATACTTTTGAACAGTACGCCGCCGATGCGTCGGCTGTCGCTGAAGCCAAACAATGGCTGAAAGAACAAGATATCTGTACGTTAATTCTGTTTAATGGATCACCTTTAGCGGTGGTACCACCTAATTTTGTAATTTTGAAGATCGTTGATACCGATCCAGGTGTACGGGGTGACACTTCCAGCGGCGGCACTAAACCAGCCACCTTAGAAACAGGCGCCATTGTACGAGTACCCCTGTTTATTCAAATAGGCGAATCCATTAAGGTTGATACACGCACTGGCGATTATCTTTCCCGTGTAAAAACTTAAAAAAGACGAAATTTTTATAGCCCGAAAAAAGGTGGGGATGCTTGTAAAGTATCCCCACCTATACACCTTCCTGATCCTACGAAACTAATCACTAACATTAGCGATCCATATTAGCTGTTAGTTTTCCTAGATCTTTTGCAAACTGGTGTATCTTAATGCTTGTCCTTATGGCCGGGCATTTCTGGCTTATTCGGATTTTGTCCAGGATTTTGCCCAGGATTTTGCCCAGGGTTGTGGCTAGGATTATTGCCAGTCCATTGTGGCTTATTACCTTGACCGTGAAATGGATTCTTTTGCTGTTTTTTATCTTGAGGAAATTTATCTCTGTTCATAGAATGCGCTCCTAGTTAAAGCATAACATAGACTTCTCCCCTTAAGCCTAGCAAAAACCTCAATAATTACCACAAAATAGCATCGAATTGATCAAAATATAAGCAATTTAAAATGAATAGACCTCTTTCGAAACTCAGAAATGCAGTCAAGTTCGCGGCGAACGACTGGCGAGGACCGGAGTTTACTGCGGGTAAATGAGGACCGTAGCCAGGCGTTCAACAATGAAATTGACTACATTACCACGTTTCGAAAGAGGTCTAATATACGCTGCCGCTCATTAAGCACGCAGCTGTTTAAAGTAATTCGATTAAACGACGCGGCGCTACTCGACCATCTTCAAGTATTTCACCTACACCCATAAATTGATCATTGACGGTATAAATCAAACGCACCCACCCTCTTTTAGGCGCATTAGGGAGAAGAATAGCTTGTCCACGGTAAATATAGTAGGCGGCTGCTGGTGAAACTTTTAAGAAAGGCCAGGATTGTAACAAGCTATCTAAGGGTAGTAAGCAACGATCGCGCTCTTCTTGATTAAGTGCTTGGAGTTTCTCCAGGCTTAACATTCCATCCTCCTTGTAATTCGCGACACCCAATCGGCGTAGCCCTTGAACATAAGCTCCGCATCCTAAGGCTTCACCAATATCTTCTACAAGGGTGCGAATGTAGGTTCCTTTACTGCAGTTAATTGATAAATTAATACTATTTTCCGTTCTATTAAGCAACCTCAATGAATGCACAGTAACTTCCCTAGCGGTGCGTTCTACAGTAATACCTTGTCGCGCCAGCTTATACAAAGGCTTACCCTGAAATTTTAGCGCCGAGAACATAGGTGGAATTTGTGATATCACGCCACGAAAACCAGATAAAACAGATTCTAATTTATCAAAGCAGGAAGATAGTATGGGTCGTGTTACTAAAACTTCTCCTTCTGCGTCCCCTGTTTTCGTTGTTATTCCTAGGCATGCACTCACCCAGTACGCTTTATCAGCTTCTAATAAGAATTGCGCAAATTTAGTGGCTTGGCCAAAACATATTGGCAACAACCCCGTTGCTAAAGGATCAAGACTTCCCGTATGTCCCGCTTTGTTTGCTGAATACAAATGCTTAGCGCTTTGTAAGGCTTGATTTGAAGTCAAGCCTTCAGGCTTATCAAGCAATAAAACACCATTTACGAAACGCTTTGCTGTTTTGAGTATTGGATGAACATGCATAAGACAATTATTATTGTGGAAGATCCGCTATCGTATTATCAGGCCGTCTTGTTTTGTCGCTTGCGACCGCATTATCAATTAGGTGATGCAATCGTTGACATTGGATATCTGAATCATCGTAAGAAAACCGTAGTAGCGGAATAACACGCAGCTCAAGCTTATGCGCTAGTCTATAACGTAAACGCGAAGCCGCTTTTTTCAGTAACTTAACACTTTCTTCTGTAGCCGTCTGTTGACCTCGCGAAGATATCACATCCAGTTTAGTGAATAATATATCGGCAAAAGCCAAATCCCGCGAAACCTTAACCGCCGTAATCGTAATGAACCGCAATCGGGGATCAGCTATCTCTTGTTGCAAGATAGTCGTTAATTCCCTGTGGATCAAATCCGCAATGCGCGTGATGCGACTATACTCTTTCGCCATTAGATGCTTCTTGCAATGGTGGTACGTTCAAAAACTTCGATCATGTCCCCCACTCGGATATCACTGAAATTTTTGATACCTATACCACACTCCATGCCATTGCGCACTTCCGCTGCATCTTCTTTGAAGCGGCGTAAAGAATATAATTCGGCTTCATGTATGACTACATTATCACGGAGTATACGAATAGGCGCGTTACGCCGTACAAGACCCTGCGTTATCATACAACCGGCTATGACACCCAGTTTAGCAGAACGAAAAACCTCTCTAATCTCCGCTAATCCTAAAACAGTTTCCTTAATTTCAGGTGATAACAAACCATTCATGATATTTTTTACTTGATCAATCAAATCGTAGATAATGCTATAATAATGCATAATCAAGCCTTCACGCTCAACAATGCGTTTAGCCGTGGCATCCGCTCTGACATTAAAACCTAGGATCAATGCTTTAGAAGCCAGCGCAAGATTTACATCTGATTCGGTAATAGCGCCGACTCCGCAACAAACCAGCTTTACTTTTACTTCTGAGGTTGACAGTTTGTTCAATGCTTCTTGCAAAGCCTCTGCAGAACCTTGTACATCCGTTTTCAAAATAATATTAAGAATCTTAACTTCTTCTTTGTCAAGGTAGCCAAAAACATCTTCTGTCTTCAGTGTACGTTGTTGGGCTAGTTTATTCTCACGCAATTTGCTTTCACGAAACAAAGCAATTTCACGTGCCTTGCGTTCATCAGGAACAACAACCGCTTCATCACCAGCTACTGGTGTGGATGACAAACCTAACACTTCAACAGGCATAGAAGGTCCCGCTGACTCCACTGCTTGGCCTCGCTCATCGAGCAAAGCACGTACTCGACCATGCGCTACCCCCGCCAACAATAGATCACCTTTTGAAATTTTTCCGCGTTGCACAAGTATGGTTACAACTGGACCTCTTCCTTTGTCCAAGCGAGATTCAATCACAATCCCTTGCCCTGGCCCTTCTTGTGGTGCTTTAAGTTCTAAAACTTCGGCCTGAACCAGCAAGGAAGCTAGTAAGTCATCAATCCCTACTCCAGTTTTTGCCGAAACCGGAATTAGCATCGTATCACCACCCCATTCTTCCGGAATGAGACCTTGCTTCGATAATTCGTTTTTTATCCTGTCTAGATCCGCTTCAGGTTTATCGATCTTATTAATGGCTACAACAATAGGCGCATTCGCGGCTTTAGCATGTTGGATTGCTTCAATAGTTTGCGGCATAACACCATCATCTGCTGCAACAACTAATACGACAATATCAGTCACCCGTGCGCCTCTTGCTCGCATGGCGGTAAAAGCAGAGTGGCCTGGCGTATCCAAAAAGGTGATGACCCCCTTAGGGATTTCTACATGATAAGCACCAATATGCTGAGTAATACCACCGGCTTCTCCCTGCGTTACTTTCGTACGCCGTATATAATCTAGTAAAGAGGTTTTTCCATGATCAACATGTCCCATAATCGTGACGACAGGAGGACGCGTCCGCAATTCACCCATTTGTTGTTGCGTACTATGCGCTAAACCTTCTTCCAATGCATTAGCACGGATAGGGTTAGCAACGTGGCCCATTTCCTCAACAACGATAACGGCAGTATCTTGTTCAATCGGCTGATTAATCGTTGCTATCACGCCCAATTTCATGAGAGATTTAATAACTTCGGCTGCCTTCACAGATATCTTTTGTGCTAGCTCAGCAACTGTGATCGTCTGAGGAATACTGACCTCATATTTTACAGCCGTGGTCGGCTTTTCAAATTGTTGCTGGAGCAGTTGATCGGCTCTTCTGTGTTTACTACCTTTTTTTCGATAACGAAACTCGTCGTCGACTTCCTCGCCCAACATGTAAACACTCTTATGCCGATACTTGGCTATCTCTTTTTCCTTTAAACTGCGCGCTTTATGTTTTTTCTCTCGCTCTGCTTTTTCCTGATTTGCCGCTGATACTACAGTTGCCCTTTCGATAGGTTTGGGTCTTTTTTCAGTTTCAGCAACACTTGGGCCCTTCCCTTCTTGACTGATGATTGGAGACTCTTTTTTAAAGCTTTCATTATTGACTGATTCACCGAGTAATGGGGATGCATAACTGACTACCGTTTGTTCTGCTGACGATCCCTCTTTTGCCGAGACAAATTCTTGTACCTCTTTTCCCCGCTCTATTTTGTCTTGCGCTGCTGTTAATTCCTTTTTTTCGCTTTCTTTTCCTTCTTTAGCACGATGTGTTTCTTCCTCCATCAAAGCTTCGTTACTTTTAACATAGGTTCTTTTTTTTCGCACTTGAACATTGATGGTCTTTGCTTTACCTGAAGTATCCTTAACTTTGAGTAGACTATTGCTTTTACGCGTACGCGTTAAGGTAATAAGCTTTTTAGGATTATTATGAGTAGAGGCTTCCTTTTCAATTTCATGAGGGGAAACCTTGTTTGTCACTTTGTCTTTGATACTCTCTGTCATACAATGCCTCTCCTGCCAATATCCGACAGCTCAGTGGATCTAAGCAGCCAAAATGAACTTTTAGCGCAAGTCCAGTCTAATTAAAATTCGGGAAAAAAGGTTAGCTATTGTAAATAACGGTTTAACCTGAAAATCTACCCAACGCCTTTTTTTTCTTCTGCAAACCAATGCGCACGCGCTGCCATAATAAGTCTACCTGCTTCTGCACGCTCTAAATCGATGATATCCAGCAAATCATCTACGGATAACTCAGCCAAGGCTTCACGTGATGAAACACCATGGCTAGCTAAAATGGCAACGTTCTCCTCTGTTAAACCCTCCAATGCAAGCAAATCCTGATTAATTTCAAATGGCTTTTTCTGTTCACTTTTAGTAAACGTTGTAGCACGTGTCGCCAGCACTTCCTTTACACGGCTTTGCAATGCGTCCACCAATACTTCATCAAACTCCTCAATATCAAGCAGCTCACGTTCTGTAGCAGAAGCAACATCCTCTAAACTAGTAAAACCTTCACGAGCAAGCACCTGTGCCAATTCTTCATCAATGCCTAAGGGCTCCATAAAAAGGCTTTGTAAACTTTCTGACTCCTTCACGACTTTCTTAGCGGCTTCTTCTACCGTGGTAACATTAATTGTCCAATCCGTTAATTCACCTGCCAAACGTACATTTTGCCCATTTCTACCAATCGCTTGCGATAACTGTTCTTCTTGCACCGCTACATCCATAACATGGGTATCTTCATTCACAACAATAGAAACCACTTCAGCAGGAGCCATCGCATTAATGGCCAACTGAATGGGATTATCGTCCCATAAAACAATGTCGATACGCTCCCCTGCTAATTCGCTCGACACGGCTTGTACGCGTGCGCCCCTCATTCCTACGCAAGCACCAATTGGATCAATACGACCATCATTGGTTTTAACAGCAATTTTTGCGCGTGACCCCGGATCGCGCGCAGCACTCTTGATTTCAATGAGTTCCTCACCAATTTCTGGCACTTCTATTTTAAATAATTCAACCAACATTTCGGGACGTGTACGGCTCATCAACAACTGAGGCCCTCTGATTTGCGGATTAACCGCGTATAGGTAGCCTCGCAAACGATCTTCAACTCTCACTTCCTCACGTGGAATCATTTCTTCACGCGGAACAAACGCCTCTACACCACCACCTAAATCAACAATTAAACCTTCTCGTGTAATACGTTTTACAACACCCGACAATAACTCGCCAATACGTTTCTCGTAAACTTCGGCTATTTTAGCACGCTCAGCTTCTCTGACCTTTTGAATAATAACTTGTTTTGCTGTTTGCGCAGCAATTCGCCCAAACTCTACAGAAGGCATACGTTCTTCTATAATGTCTCCCACTTTGCTATGCGGATTACGCTGTTTCGCTTCGCTTAAGCGAAGTTGCTTCAGCGGGATAAAAAAGTTCTCATCCGTGCCACCAGATTCATTGACTTCATCAGCAACTACCGTCCAACAACGAAATGTTTCATAATCACCGGTACGATGATCAATAGCCACGCGAACCTCAATCTCTTTACCAGCTTTCTTCTTAGTTGCCATCGCTAAAGCCGCTTCAATAGCTTTAAAAATAAGCTCTTTATCGACGTCTTTCTCGTTTGATACCGTCTCTGCCACTAATAAAATTTCTTTTTTCGTAGCCATAGCCTGCCTCCGATTATTTAATTATCTCAGGCAACACATTTGCACGCATGATATTGCCCCAGGTTAACGCTATCGTTTCCCCGTCTTGATCTAGCACGATCCCTTCTTCACTTGCAGACTTTAACAGCCCCTTAAACCTTCGCTGATTAACAACCGGTATGCCAATTTGAACACGAATACTGTGCCCAACAAAACGCTCAAAGTGGCTCGTCGTAAATAAGGGTCGATCTAAACCAGGAGAAGAAACCTCTAAGTTATATTGAGCCAATGAAGGATGCTCTACGTCAAATACCGCCGTAATCTGGCGGCTCACGCGCTCGCAATCCGCTAGTTTAATACCTTGCTGATTGTCGATATAAACGCGCAGTATACGACGTAGACCTTGCCTTAGATCTACGCAACCCCATAACTCATAACCTAAGGCCTCAACCGTCGGTAGAATCATCGCTTCTATTGCCGAACTATTCCTCATCATTCTTAACAAAAGAGCAACTTTCATCAAAGTTACCCCTTCCCTCTAAACAAAAAGCCCCAAAATGGGGCCCTTTAACACAGTAAAATTTGGTAGCGGGGGCAGGATTCGAACCTACGGCCTTCGGGTTATGAGCCCGACGAGCTACCAGACTGCTCCACCCCGCGACAGCGGCGAAATTATACATCATAAGGCCGAGGAAATACAACGACAAAAGACACCCCATACTAGGATATTCCTCCCTTACTCTTATATGGCCGTTTCTACGTACTCCTTCGTACGAATTAAATCATAAAGATGTTCGCCTACTCGCCGATGAACTTCTTGAGTAGGGTGAACATAATCAAAAAATGTATAAGCACAAATTTTTTCCTTACTGCAACCGGAAGTATAAATGACATCGCCCAATTGCCCTTTTAATAAAATATCGAGTAACCCAGCCACATTTAGATGATCAGCGATATCGGATAGACAAGCATGGGTAGTATCGTACTGCTTATTACTGAGAAGATAGATGATATCCGCAAATACGCCGACCATATCAAATTGTTTCAACTGAACAGTCGGGTACGCTTCTGAAAAGTCATCTATTTTCACTTTCAGATCTCGATTAAAACAGATTGTTAATTGCGTTGCTAATGTTTGACTCGGTGTATTTATAAACAGAGGTATAAGACCTATATCCGGTGCATCAGAAACGATAATGTGTTTCACTTTGTTTTTAGCTAAGATGGTAAGCACTTCACCTATTTCATGTACAGCTTCTTTTAACTTTATACCGGGTTCCCCACCAACTACTCCCAACAAGTCATTACTACCTATCATGATAATAAATAAATCATCTTCACCGATTGAATGGTGATTCATTAAAGCGGCTAACTGATTTTTTAATTGAAATTGATTAAAGAAAAATTCATAAATCCCGAGCGTACCCATGGAAGCTCGCGCATTGGCAACAGCGTAATTATTTCCAATCTGTTCAGACTTTCTAGCAATAGCACGACAAGACCATCCGGACTGCAACGGTAATTGCAACTTGGCAGCGACATGTTCCACCGCCAACCTACCATCACTGAAAGATCTTCCCTGAAAAAAAGGCGCGGGCAAACTAAGTTTTCTATCCGCTAAGCCGCTTAAACTACCTAACAACGCACCCGTATCTGATAGACTATCCCCTAAAACATAGAGATTTTTATAATTCATACGTTCAACTCAATTATTATCTAATAGACCTCTTGCGAAACGTGGTAATTTAGTCAATTTCATTGTTGAACGCCTGGCTACGGTCCTCATTTACCCGTAGTAAACTCCGGTCCTCGCCAGTCGTTCGCCGCGAACTTGACTAAATTTCTGAGTTTCCGTGGTAATTTAGTCAATTTCATTGTTGAACGCCTGGCTACGGTCCTCATTTACCCGCAGTAAACTCCGGTCCTCGCCAGTCGTTCGCCGCGAACTTGACTACATTTCTGCGTTTCGCAAGAAGTCTAATGAAGGCCGTAATTTTAACTATCTACGACTTCTAAATTTATTCCGCACATATCTAATAAAGTTAGAAACGCCTTGCCTTCCGGTGTTTTATTCAACTCCCAGTATACCTTCAAATAACTTTTCAATAAATAACGAAAATCAGGCATGGTAAGAATTTTTAAAATGTTCTCTGTATTTCTTAAATCATAGCCAGGCTGAGTATACTTTTGAAATAAAACTGCCGCTAAAAGTGTCGCTTTAGAAACCTGTCTTGCTTTATTCCCATAATAAAAACCCTTAATACATTCCTCTAAAGCCCTATCCTTATCCCATTCACGCCAGGCTTGATAAAATCGCAACGCAGGAGCTTGATAACTGTGCACAGTATCTGATTTTTTCTTGGCCTGCAGTTGCAATGCAAATAACATAGCAGGAATACTCGCTTCAATGTTTGCCCATGAACAATTGCCTCTAATTTGGGCATCTATCGGCAAGGTAATCAACGGCGTTAACCCTAACATGCGGTGAATAGTTTGCGTAAGAAACTCGCGTGTTTGACGAGTGAAAATGAGCTGCTTACAGAAATCTACATTCCAAACCGTGGGATGTTGTAGCTGATAAACGACGATACTGCCTTCTCTACGACTATTTTCACCTCTATCGCAGCGAATAAGCCAATTCTTATATCTGATAAATGCAATAGCATGTCCTTCGTAGGCAACAGGCAATAACAATAATTCTTGGTCAAGCAGCGCATCGATACTATTGCTATGCGCTTCAATGTCGATTGTATAACGTTGATATTTTAACAAAGCCTGAGCAATAGAAAACGCCTGAATTAATTTTTCTAAATTATCAAAATAACCACGTAAAGAACGTGCAGAAAAATTATTTTTATATCGCTGTAAAGAATGCTCAATGACAGCGAGCGTAAATTCTAAAAAAAATCCTTCATAGTCAATTTCAATAAAACGACCAGCCGCATTGACAATATCAACTTGTCCTAGCAATTCATATCGATGTCCTAATAATTTCGCATGAATAAAATCTTGTGCAAAACTAAGTTTAGCACCGTATTGATAAAGCAGCTTTTTTAACGCAAACTGTTGCCTAAGTAAAGGGTAGACTAAGATCGGCTGGCCTGCGGTGGTGTAGGCGTTTGGGTCAGCTTTGTTCGCTAACAATAGCTGGCACAATGACATATTATGATTGTCGACGGCCCAGTGTAATGCAGAACGGCCCGTTGCATCTGCCCTGTTAATATCGGCACCGTATTCCAGTAATAGCGCAGCTGATTCAGTCTTGTTTGCAATTACGGCTTCTATAAGTGGTGTAAAGCCGTATTCGTCAGTTTCTTCTATATCCGCTCCCGCTTGAATATAGCGCTCCACACCTTCTAAAGTCCCAAATAAAATTTCCTGTGCAAAAGAATGCATAGATTATCTACCGAGAAAGCGTGATACTTTTTCTTCTGCCCAAACTGAGATTTTTTCGCAATTGATTTTCATTACGCAATTCAGGGAAACGCTCTCTTGCACTGGAATTTTCTATAGGGTTTGCGGTAATCTTTGGATCGTCACCGCTAAACTGTTGGCTCTTGGCTAATAAGGGATGAGGATACGGTCGCTCGCCACCTGTTGAACCGAGCTGATCTGTTTTTTTCCCTAACAAATAATTGGGGTCCTCTGTAAGTGGGACAGGAGCAAATTTTTTTTGCCCCTGGCGACGCTCCTTAGTAAAACAAGCTAGTAAATAGGCATTAAGCTGCTCTACACTCAGTGTACTGCCGCCACCCGAAGAATCGCCCCCGTCATCCGTCTGATCTTGCTTGACTATTTTTCGGCGACCCATCAGAGTAGAGAATTCGGAATCATGTAAACCAAATTTCTCGTTCTCTTCGTCATTCAAAAAAGCATTCATCTTATCGCTGTCAAGCATGCGCTCATTACTCGAAATTCCATTAAGCCCATTTTATACCAAAATCAAGGGTTAGACTAATAGCCCCCCCCCCTCCACAACACTCTATACCCCCAGAAAGCTCTACGGGTATTTTTGCTGACGTGAGGAATAGACAAACTGATTACAAGTGGTCTTGAACTAAGTGCTCCGCAATCTGCACGGCATTCAGCGCCGCGCCTTTGCGGGTATTGTCTGCTACGATCCAGAGATTTAGTCCTAAAGGGTGTGAAATATCTTCACGCAGTCGACCTACCATAACATCATCCTCTCGGAAATTCTGCATCACCGGCATTGGATAGCCATTGTTAACCTGTCTATCAATGACGGACACTCCAGGCGCTTTTTTTAAACACTGTTTCGCTTGAAAAGCACTGATTTTTTCTTTAGTCTCTATATGAATAGACTCAGAATGACCATACAGCACCGGCACACGTACTGCTGTAGAATTAACCTGAATCGATTTATCTGCAAATATCTTTTGTGTCTCCCAAACCATTTTCATTTCTTCGCGCGTATAGCCGTTTTTCTGAAACTCATCGATATGCGGAATGATATTAAAAGCAATTTGTCCAACAAACGCTTTAGGTTTTTTGATAGCCCTGCCGCTCAGTAATCGGCCGGATTGATCAATCAGTTCTTGCAAAGCCTGTCTACCTGCACCTGATACAGATTGAAAAGTTACGACATTAATCCGGCTTATTCCCGCGGCATCATAGATAGGTTTTAGCACCAGTAACATTTGAATCGTTGAACAATTTGGATTCGCAATAATATTCCGTTTGTTATAGTGTGCTAAAGCCTCAGGGTTAACTTCGGGAATGATTAAAGGCACTTCGTCATCATAACGAAATTGCGAAGTATTATCGATAACGATGCACGCATTTTTCGTTGCGATCGGTACATAGTGCGCTGAAACTGAAGCACCCGCTGTAAACAAAGCAATATCTGCTTTTTTGAAATCAAAATCCGCTACATTTTCAACAAGTAAGGTCTTCTTATTAAACTGTATAGGCTCGCCTTGTGAACGCTCACTCGCTAGCAAATACAACTCATTGATTGGGAAACGACGCTGTTTTAGAATCGTTAACATCGTCCGACCTATCAAGCCAGTAGCGCCTACAATTGCCACGTTACATTTTTTTGACATGATGAATGAGTTGCTCTTGAGTTAATAGAAAAACTTCTGATTCACCTCGCTCAAATTCCAACCACACAAATGGAATACGAGGGAACCGCTTGATTACAGTAGCTTGACTATTACCCACCTCGACAATTAACAACCCACCTTTTTTCAGATGCCGTTCAGCTTGCTCTAAAAGCTGGACGATTACATCCAAACCATCTATGCCCGCTGCTAAAGCAATGGCCGGTTCATGACGATACTCAGCAGGTAACGCTGCAAAATCTTCGGCGTCAACGTAAGGAGGATTACTAATAATAACATCGTAACGCCGTTCGTTTAAATTTTTAAAGCCATCTGACTGAATTAAAGTAATCTGATCACATCGTTTGTGCTGCGCCACGTTAATCGACGCAACGTCTAAGGCTTCTTTCGAACAATCGACAGCATCTATTTTTGCTGCTGGAAACGCATAAGCACACGCAATTGCAATACAGCCACTCCCTGTACCCAGATCTAAAATAATGTCAGCTTTGTCAGGATCAAGCCAAGGCCTAAACTGATGCTCAATCAGTTCAGCCATCGAAGAACGCGGTATTAATACGCGTGGATCTACATAAAACGATAATCCAGCAAACCATGCTTGATTAACCAAATAGGCCGTTGGAAGGCGCTCGTTAATGCGTCGTTTAATTTTCTGTAAAATCTGAGTACGTTCTCTTTGTGTTAAACGCGCATCTAGCCACCGTGGATTTAGAGTAGAACCTAGCGCTAGCGACCCTAGCAGCAGATAAATGATTTCATCCCAAGCATTATCTGTGCCATGACCATAAAATAATCGCGCTCCCTGAAACTGCGTAAAACCCCAACGTACCATGTCCCTTAATGTGGAAAGCTCCACTAAGGCTTCTGACAAGCTATCCTCAGATATCAAAGAAGGCGACGGCGTATTCACTTATCTACAAGAACGTGTACGTTCCAATGCTTCGGCAACGAACGCATCTGCTGGCTCTTCTGTTTTATGACGAGCAACTTTTACAGCAAAATGTGCAGCCGAGACACCACCTGAACCCAAGTGTGTCGTGCAATGCGCATTGCTGACTTTAGTACCGTCATCTGCCCTGTATAAAGCACCCAGCGTCGGACTCTTATCATAAGCAACTGCACGTCTCCCTACCCAAAGTTGTAACACCCCTGACGCTATCAACCTAGCCAAATCTTCTTTAGTTAAATTTTTCTCTGCTGTATTTTCGCCTGATGCTGCAGTAAGCAGATCAGGATGCAATTCGTTCATTGTTTGTAGTAATAAATGACCTCTATTTTGTGCAAACTCCTGTGACGCCTCCGGCTTTACATCGCCATAAAAAGCTTTCGTACCGGCTAATTTAAGGATAATTGACGCACCCTCTGATGTCAGTTGATACGCGAGCACAACCTCTGGTCCTGGTCTTGGTTTATGAACCTCCCGGTAGCAAAGCGTAGATGCATACTTCTTTTTTAACTCAGCCGTCATTTTTTCATAGGGAACTCTCAAACGTAAGGACGCTCCTGCAAACCCCCCAGAGGCTGGCTCTTTGAACCCAAGGCCGCTCAACGTGCCTACCGATTCCCCAGGCGTAAACACATAATTCGTATGCTTATACAAGGAAGGTTTCTCACTTTTTTCATAGGAAACCCCTCTCGCTTTATCAAAAACACTTAATCCCTTAATAGTATCAGGCTCACTATAAAGAACCCCTTTTACTTCTCTGCCATAACGTACTCGCAAACAAGGCTTTTCCTTGCCGACTTCATTTTTATATGTCCCCATACGTACGTTGAGCTGCTCTAAAAACGCCTCAAAAAAATTAGGCACAATACAACCACCCGGCCGACGAACAGCTACCGCGCCTGCTAGCCATTGACGCTGACTGGACGTAGCCTCCTGCTGTGAATAGCGCGCACAAAAATTAGCTAGCGCAGGATCTTCTTTTTCAGCTTCGTCAGGCGATACGATCGCGGATTTTGCATAACCCATTTTCTGATAATTACTCACCATCTCTTCAGCAACTTGCACTGCCGTAAAACTACCGTAAATCACGTCAATACGATATTCGTTGCCCGAACGATAATATTGCTTGAGCAGTGCTACTAAAGCGTCATTCTCTTTCTCCTCTGCACGTTTATAAAAATCATCCCACTCTTCCATGGATCGCTGTCCAAAACGCAGTAAAAACTCATCACGCTCACGACAAGCTGCTTCATCTTTGCTTGCTTCGCTTGCCCGAGCTATGAACGCTTGTGCACGTGGACTGCTGTCTACCCCTCCTGGCACATCATCAACGCGCATACCGCCAGGGAGATCAAATTTCTCTTTCAAGCCATCCACAAACATTTTATTAGACGGTAGAACAGCTATTAATTCGTCAATAGTAAGGCTAGGACTGACTTTAGCGGCAGGGGTTTCTCCAAATTCTGCATTTTGTTCATAAAGAGTGGCACGCAATCTCTCCCCCTGCTCTTCTGCTTCCCTCAAATCAGTATTAAGTTCTACTAGTGCAACCCATCCACATCCTGTTCCAATGTATTTTCTTTCAGGGCGCTTGTGTTTCGTTTCAGGGCATTCAAGTTTTTCTGAGTCAAACATAGTAGTTCCTTTTTAAATAAAGATTAGACCTCTTTCGAAACGTGGTGTTAGTCAATTTCATTGTTGAACGCCTGGCTACGGTCCTCATTTACTCGCAGTAAACTCCGGTCCTCGCCAGTCGTTCGCCGCGAACTTGACTACATTTTCTGGCACGCTTGAGACATTCGTACCCGGTAAGGGATACCAAAAACTAGAGGAACCATATGTATAAGGGAAACACTGCTGCTGACGCTTGAGCTGCTGCTGACGCTCTAGCATACATTTTAATTCTTCCCTTGTTTTATCCACTTGGAATATTGTCTCGGCTATGTGCATTCGACAAAAATGTAACGCATGTTCTGCGATATAACCAAATTTCTCCTCAAATTTAGCAATATTTTCTTTGAAATGAGAACATTGTGAAAACAAAAGTTGATAACGTTGAAAATTCTGATTGAACAAGTTGGTCATTTGAACAATATCTTCAATTGCCTGGATACTGTTTTTGCAGCAGTTAAAACGATCTATTTCGCCCATGATCTGCCCAGCCAAGGCGGATAATTGAGTCAATTCACGTATATATTCATCAGAGTACTTTTCTGATGGTCTGGGAACAGCCGTAAAAGAATCCAGTCGTTGCGTCAATGTTTTTATTAAGCTGTTAACAGCCTGCTCCGTTTCTAGCAACCCTTGTCTTGTTAAAAAGAGCAGCGCTTTGCGTAAATGCTCAGAGAGCTCTGTAAATTTATGTAACTCGAATGTAATGAGCGCTTTTGCATGTATTTCCACAAGACAAGTATCTTTTTTCTTTAACGCGGAGAGGGAAATCTGCGGGCTCTCTTCTTCTAAGGCAGAATTCAGTTCATCAATCATTTTTTCATCAAGATAAGGCGCTTCTTTTTTTAGAAGAGCAAGTACTAATTGAAGCAAGTGATTAAACAACACAGATTTTTGACTTTTGATATTTTTTAGTTGGCAATGATATTGCTGCATCTGATTTTTTATATCCTCTACAGATTTTTCCTGCAGGGGGGAAGTTTTTTCAAAATTCTGAATATTGTCTTTCATGGCCTCCCACTGAGCGAGTAAATCTAAAAACTCTTGTTCTGTTTCAGTACATTTTTCTAATTGCAGCAAAAGTTTGGTAATCTCATCCTGAGATTCAGGATGATTAAGAATTTCTGCTCGCGCCACGGAAGACTCTACAGCGCCCTCTGGTGAAGCTGCATGACTAATATTTTCGGGATCATGCACTACTATTTTAGCTTCTGCTGTCCGCCGTGCGTGCACCGAGGCCAATATATTCTGTTGTTTTACGAGATTACTCTGTCGCAAACATAAATCTAAGTCGATGTACAGAGAACACATAGCGTCTGCATTATAACGCGTAGAAACTCCAGCTGATTTACACCATCTGATAAGTTCCTCTACATGGCCATATTCCCCTAACAATTCTGCAATTTCTTTGTCAAGCGCCTCGAATGATTTGGTTTGCTTTTGGGCGTCTTCAAACAATTGCCTAGCCCGATTAGTCAAATCTTTTATGAAAGTATCGATACAATCAGTTAATTTTTTTGATAACTTTTCCATATGTTGCCGATGTTGTTTTAAGGTTTCTTGAAAAACAGCATGGGCACAGTGTGTACTCAATCGTAAATCATTTTCTGGTTCCTCAACAGGAATGGCGCTATATTTAGCTACAAGCAATGCTAAGCGATCTTCAGGTTCATGTAGTAATGAAAATTCATTTGTGTTTTCCTTGTTAAGCGCGGCTAGCTGCGCAACGCACGCACGCAGCTGTTCTTTCATATGTACAAAACCTAAGCGCGGCCCCGCGTAGTCAACTATAGTATCTTCACAGATAGTTTTATAATACTCGATAATACCTATTAATTGATAAATCTCCTTGTTTATTTTTTCTCTTAATTTTTCCTGATCAGCATATCCCTTTCTTATCTTTTTCATCTCCTGTAACTTCCCTTGATAGCGGTCTACAGTAGATTTTTGTTTGCTGAGGACAGCCTTAATGCTCCCTACTCCAGCAAGAATTTTTTTAAAGTCTCTCTCACGTCGTTCTCGCTCAGCAAGCAACATAAAATCATCACGCTTAATTTTAGGAAGATCTTTTTTCAATTGACTAGAAAAGCCGCTGATTTTTTCTTGTATTTTATTTGGTATTTCATCCCAATCCCTTTCTTCACTAGTCAAATTCAGCTGTAGCGCTTTACTACACTTGGTTGTTTGTTGAAAAAAATGATAAGACTTTAGCCGCATCTGACTGGCACTCCAGTGAATCTCCGTTGCTGCAGTTGCAATTAACCGATGCTGATTCCTTAAATCTTCTAGCTGGCGCGCAGTTGTTTCCATCAACCTATCTATTTCCTTATAAGCTTGTTCTAAGCTTTGCAAGTCTTTGAATTTAGTAATCAAGCCTTTCTGATAGTCCTCTAAGGAGACATTCACACGGTCTATCGCTTGCGTTAACTCCGCTTGCTCACTTTTCAATTTATTCAGTGAAGCAACTAATTTTTTTTGTTGCTCTTCGCATGTGCTACGAAAGTCTTGATGTATGTCGAGTAACTTTTTCTGATCTAGCTCAAAACACTGATATCTGCTTTTGTTAACACTAGTTTCAATTTTGTTTATTTTTTCAAGTATATCATCTGGCTTCTCGATAGCATGAATCTCCTCCATAGCTCTAATATAATAGAACAATGTCCCCCAAGCTGCTGGTCTGATCTTTCCAGGATCTATCTCAACCTGGGGAGCATAGCGCCAACTTTCCAGCTCAGACCCGCAAAACCAAGTTTCAAGACACGCTCTGCGCTCGGGAAGCCAACGATTCAATAAGTACTTCCCCCCCTCACCAAGCTCAGTAAGCGAAAAAGAAAGAAACGTCTTCAGCATAATTTCATTTTCCTCACAATAAAAATAGGCGCATACATAACGACAATCCATATCATGCAGTTGTTTTTTCAGCACTTCAATACATTCGTATAGCGTGCTTACTTGCATTGCTTGCGGGCGGTTCTTCAACAACGTTATATCTTTTATTGTTAATTCTTCTATCCTTGATAACGCCGTATCTGCTTGCTTATTCAGTTGAATACGCTGGTCAGATAACGACTGAATTTCTTTGAGAGTTTTTTTTAAAAATTCTTTCTGGTCTGGCAGAGCATTTAGGCTGTTAGAGACCTGCCATGAGCTCGTAGAACGAGAAATAGAATCTAAATATATTTTAAAAAAATATAAAAAAGTTAATTTCTCTTGTGAATTTTTTGAATTTGGAGCGGGAACTGCTTCCCAGCTCTCAGGAGCCACAAAGTAGCCTAGCAAGCTCACAGTCAGCCCAGCGATCTTTATAACAGGGGTCAATAGACGATCCCCGACATGTGAACCATCTATGTGGTTCAATTTAAATGAAAAACCTTGTTTTTTTTGATCTTTTGGGTCTAGTAATTCTTTGCAGTTATGACAAAAATCGCCGTGCGCTGAAATAATGAGATTGAGTATTCCAACGACACGCGTTGATTCACAACCATTCTCAAAACCGGAAATCGAGCTAAGCCGGTCAATATAGTCCTTTGCGGGATCTTCCCAATGACTTTCAAAAAAAGCATAGGCGTATTTCACCGGAGAAAAGACCAGTGGCAGATCTGGCGTGTTTTCAAATTCTTGAATTAGGGTTTGTAAACTGATATGCGCTAGTACATGTAACGCTACAGTCTGTCGACGATGTAATTTTGAGAAGTTATTCTGTATAGTCCCGAAGTTACTGTACGTGATTTGATCTGAATGCTGTCGAATAAATTTGTAACCTTGTATAGCAATATGTGAAAAATAGCGAAGGTTTTCTAACCAATAACGCAAAGATGTCGTCTGTCGCAAATGCTTCAAATTTGTTTTTTGACTCGCGTCTAATATTGCATCGAAGCCTGCTGTGCTTACAAGCGCCTCTCCAATAAGCTCAAGCGTTATATCATCCTTTGGTAATATTATGGGCAAATGAACACGACAGCTGCCCCTTGCTCTTTTATCTTCTCCTTTCATTGCTTGGTAGCACTCCAGCAATTGGTCAACGCCTAAAAATCCTTCTTCTTGAAGTAACGGTGCCAACACTGCTTGCTTAAAATCAGGCAATAGATCGAGTATTAGAGAAAATGCCATGACGTTGTAACTGCGCACAGCTCCTTTCGTTACCATATATTTTTTTATCGTAAGCATTTGAGCAGTAGTTAAGTTTAGTTCCCTCAACCGGTTGCGAACATGGGTATTTAATATGATGACAGGTTTTATTAGCAAATCCCCTTCCCCCATCGATCTAGAACAGATAAACAGCATGAGTGATAACAAATAGGACGAACCTTCTGGATCAGCCTGTCTACTGTAATCAGAAGCCGCCTCTACATAAACTTGTTTCATAGATGATAATAACAGTTCTGTAAATTCCTTAGCTTCTGCCTTAGCTTCTGCCTTTGCAAAAGTATGCACTAGAAAACAAAAACCCAGCGATAGGCCGATCGATGATACGATCTGCTTTGCATGATGCTCGACTTCTTCATCAGAGACGTCTCCCACCTTTTTACTAGAAAATCCACACGCTTCACTAAGAACGGCAAACATCTCAGCTTTTACTTTCTTATCCGAAAAAATTTCTTTCATTAGCTGCTCAAGTGTGTTACTTGCATTTAGCTTTTGAATATATTCTCGCATCTCTTCTTCTTTTTTTCTTAAGACTACTAGGCGTCTACCTTCTTCGGGGCTCAGCTTTCCCCCCGTCAAGTTGCGTGGTAATCTGGCAGACTTACAAGGTTTCTCCGCTCTAGCCTTATTGGCTTCTATCGCTTGCCGCTCGCTGGATAGCAGCGTGCTTTCGTTTTCTAGACTGATCCTAAAGTTTTTAAAAGCTTGCTGACTCTGCCTTTTAAGCAATTTTTTCGGCCGTATCAAAATAGAAATAGGAACAGAAACCAAGCCATCTGAAGCAGCTAGATTATCTTTTAAGTAAGAATAAGCTTGAATAAGTTTTTTAGTTTCTTCAGTTGCTTCATCTAGCTCAGCCACTGTTAGCAATTCGTTTTCTTGCTGCTGTTTATCTGGATGAGATCGTTTCACTAGTTTGCAAAATTGCTCTCTAATTAGATTTAGATCCGAAATTGTTGGATCTAGCTCAAGAGTTTGTAAGGCTGAAGCACGTGTTAGCTCATTGTTTGCGGACTCAGTTGTTGGCATCTACGTATCCTCTATTATTTATTAGACTTCTTTCGAAACGTGGTAATTTAGTCAATTTCAGTGTTGAACGCCTGGCTACGGTCCTCATTTACTCGCAGTAAACTCCGGTCCTCGCCAGTCGTTCGCCGCGAACTTGACTAAATTTCTGAGTTTTGAAACGTGGTAATTTAGTCAATTTCAGTGTTGAACGCCTGGCTACGGTCCTCATTTACCCGCAGTAAATTCCGGTCCTCGCCAGTTGTTCGCCGCGAACTTGACTAAATTTCTGAATTTCGAAAGAGGTCTATTGTTACACATCTAGTAAAAAGGACAATTGCTAGCACTGCCCTAAAAATAAGTTCAAAATGAAACGCCGAAGGTGCAGTATACTATTCCACTGTCCATAATTGAAAGATTAACTGAAAAGGACCCGATATGAAAAAAGCTCGACCTCGCACATCTATTATCTCTTCCAATCCAAATGAAGAGTTCACTAAAAATTCAAATGAACTGCTGCGCGAATTATTAGAAATTTTTATAAAAGAAACACCCCATCTACAACGGGATATTAATGAAGCATTTCATGCAAAACAGACATTCAAATTAAATAATCTGTTACATAAATTTCTCGGCTCCTGTATTTATTGTGAACTCGACCGACTGCAGGAAAGTCTTATCGATCTTAGAGCATCGATAAAAAAAGATAACTACTCTATGGAATCACTGAAAAATTTTAATAAAGAAATAAAAAATGCACTTGAGGAAGCTAAAAAAAGGTGCCTAAGGTAACGGTCAGAAACTTCAATTAACTTTCAGGACGGTCAAGCAGCTCAACAATAGCCATAGGCGAATTATCGCCAGCACGAAACCCGCATTTCAAAATACGCAGGTAACCACCCGGCCTTTGTTTAAAACGAGGGGCAATGGTATTGAATAATGTAGATACCGCTGCTTTATCACGTAAACGATCAAACACTAATCGCCGATGTGCCAGCTTATCCGTTTTTGCTAAGGTAATCAAAGGCTCCGCAACACGGCGAAGCTCTTTTGCTTTAGCTAAAGTAGTGGTAATCATTTCATGCTTCAACAAAGATGAAGTCATATTACGAAACATCACTTTTCTATGGCTCGATGTACGACCCAATCTCCGACCTGAATTAAGATGACGCATAGCACTTATGCCTTTTAGTTAATCTTTATGAATCTCTTCACTTTTTTCTAGCTCTTCAGAAGTGACTTCCGTCGATTTTTTGAAAGAGGAAAGTTGCTGAGCGGGCACTTCCATTCCTAACGACAAACTACGTTTCTGTAAGGCAGTTTTAATCTCCCATAAAGAAACTCTACCTAAATTAGGCGTTGATAAAAGCTCGTGCTCTGTTTTTTGTACGAGATCGCCAATTCGATAAATATGCTCGGCTTTTAAACAATTAGCCGCGCGTACTGTTAATTCAAGCTCATCAACAGGAAGTAATAGAATAGGATTGATGTTTATATCCTGTTCCGGGGCCTCATCCTCTGCTTCATGCTGTAGCTCAACAAAAGTATGTAACTGCTCTTGAATAATAGTCGCCGCGCGACGTATCGCTTCTTCTGGCTCAATCGTGCCGTTCGTCTCCAAATCAATCACTAATTTATCCAAATCAGTACGTTGCTCAACCCGCGCATTCTCAACGGAATAGGTCGCACGTAGAATAGGATTGAAACGTGCATCCAATTGCAAAGCGCCTACTTCACTCACATATTGATCCGTTTTACGCAAAGAAGCAGGCTGATAGCCTCGGCCTCTTGCTACTTTCAAAATCATTTTAAATTCTTTAGGCTTAGTTAAATTTGCTATCACGTAATCAGGATTTTTAACTTCGACGTCATGCGGCAAGCTGATATCTCCAGCACAAACAGGGCCTACTGAACTTTTTATTAATTCTAAGGTAACTTCCTCTCTATCATGTAATATAAACGCAATTCCTTTCAAATTAAGCAAAATATCAATGATGTCCTCTTGTACACCCTCTAAACTACTATATTCGTGAAGAACACCCTCAATCTTCGCTTCAATGACAGCACAGCCCGGCATAGAGGACAATAAAATACGACGCAAAGCATTTCCCAAGGTATGACCAAACCCCGCTTCAAAAGGCTGTAAACTAACTAAGGCTCTATTTTGACTTAAGCTTTGAACCTCAATGGTCTGTGGAGTCAAAAATTTCTTAACATTCGTCGACATGGGTTACCTGCTTACTTGGAGTAGTACTCAACAATTAGATTCTCATTAAATTCTAAAGGTAATTCGCTGCGCTCAGGAATTAATTTGACAACGCCTTGTAATTTACTCGAGTCGACATCTATCCAACTGGGTTGTAACCTTTGTTTAGCAAGCTCCAATGCAGCTTGAATACGCGTTTGGCCTTTACTTTTTTCTTTGATTTCAATGACGTCGCCTGCTTTTACCTGATAAGAAGGAATGCTAGTGATCTTTTCATTAACTTTTACCGCCCGATGAGAAATTAACTGTCTGGCTTCTGCTCGGGTGGCAGCAAAGCCACTGCGATAGACAACATTATCCAAACGACACTCAAGCAACTTTAGCAAATTTTCACCAGTAATTCCTTTCCGCTTAGAAGCTTTAGCGTAATAAACTCGAAACTGTCTCTCTAAGACACCGTAGGTACGTCGAATTAATTGTTTTTGACGTAACATGACACCATAATCAGAAAGCCTTCCACGCTTAGTACCGTGCATACCCGGCGGCGTAGCCAGCTTACATTTACTATCCAAAGCACGCATGCCACTCTTCAATTGTAAATCACTGCCTAAACGGCGCGCCAGCTTACAAGTAGGACCTCGGTATCTTGCCATTAATTTTATTACTCCCGTTGAATAATTTCTTTCTAAACCCGACGGCGTTTGGGTGGTCGACATCCATTGTGTGGAACACCCGTAATGTTAATAATCTGTGTCACTTCAATATCCTTATTTTTTAAGGCCATAATCGCTTGTTCAGCGCCTTGGCCTGGACCCTTAATCCTAACTTCAATGCGTCCCAAATTATGTTTGTATTTTGCCCTATATTTATCGAATGCTTTTTCAATAGCTTTTTCAAAAGCTATACGTGCCGCAAACGCAGTACCTTTCTTAGTACCCTTAAAATCACAGGCTCCAGCAGAAGAACTTCCTAAAGTATCACCACCCTTTCGAATAGTAATAATCGTGTTATTAAAGGAAGTTGTAAGATGAATTATCGCATCCGGAATGATTTCTTTGCGTTTTCGGGCAGCCCCAGCTAATGCTTTGTCTGCCATCGTCAACTGCATCGTATGTGAATTATAATCTGTCATATTACCTAATTAATACCCTAAAAATATACCTGCAATGAATGCCCATTCTAGCTTAATCCTTACGAATCATCTTACGAGGACCCTTACGCGTACGGGCGTTGGTACGTGTGCGCTGACCCCGAACCGGTAAACTACGGCGATGCCTTACCCCTCGATAACAGCCCAAATCCATCAAGCGTTTGATACTGATCGCAAGCTCTCGTCGCAAGTCACCCTCAACTTTATAATTAAGCAACGCTTGGCGTATGGCATCAACCTGCGTATCTAATAGATCCTTGACCTTGGTTTGAAAGGGAATTGCTAAATTTTGACATATTTTTTCAGCGCGTGAGCGGCCTACGCCATAGATTGACGTTAAACCTATCACGACATGCTTATTTATCGGTATATTGACCCCGGCTATTCTAGCCATTTTAGACTCCAACCCTTTAATATTTAAGACGCTGCGAAAGGCGCGTAGGGTAGCTTACTCCCAGCTAAAAATCAAACAAATTAGCCCTGACGTTGCTTGTGCCTAGCTTCTGCCGAGCAGATAACCCTTAAAACCCCTTTACGCTTAACAATCACACAGCTCTTACATAGTTTTTTCACCGCTGCTCTAACTTTCATATGACCTCTCGATATAACATAAACTGGCGTTATTATCCTCGAATAATAGCCAACAATTCAAACTGAACCCGACAATCCCTTCAGATTGGCTTTTTTCAACAGTGATTCGTATTGCTGAGACATCAATAAAGACTGTACCTGCACCATAAAATCCATGACAACTACGACAATAATCAGCAAAGAAGTCCCTCCAAAATAAAAGGGAACATGCCAAGCAAATATCATAAACTCCGGCAGCAACGCAACTAAAGAGAGATAAATACAACCTATCAAGGTAAGTCTCATCATTGTTGTATTGATATAACGAGCACTTTGCTCCCCTGGTCTGATACCAGGAATAAAGGCGCCCGATTTTTTTAAATTATCTGCCGTTTCTCGGGGATTAAAAACCAGCGCCGTATAAAAAAAAGAGAAGAATACTATAGCTATTGTAAATAACAAGATATAAAGTGGCTGCCCCGGTGACAAATAAAAGCTTACATTCGCAAGCCAGCTCATACCCTTCACATTGGAAAACCATTGTGCAAAAGTAGCTGGCAACATCATGATACTCGAAGCAAATATAGGCGGAATTACGCCAGCCATGTTAATCTTTAAGGGCAAATGACTTGTTTGAGCGCTAAACATCTTTCGACCTTGCTGGCGCTGAGGATAATTAACGGTGATGCGACGCTGCCCCCGCTCCATGAATACTACAAAGGCTGTTACCAAGACGACAATGGCCAATACACAGATTAAGGTTAAAAATTGAATTTGTCCTTGTCGAAGTTGTTCAAGTGACTTGGCAATGGCCACCGGCAAACCAGAAACAATCCCTGCAAAGATAATCAATGATATGCCATTTCCAATCCCATGTTCGGTAATTTGCTCACCTAACCACATCAAAAACAAGGTTCCCGTCACTAAAGTGATGGTAGCCACGGAATAAAAAAATAAGCCAGGATCTAATACAACTTGATGACCAACTAACCATTTAGCCATTCCAATCGCTTGAAAAAATGCTAAAACCGTTGTCCCATAACGCGTATATTGATTAATCTTACGACGACCAGCTTCTCCCTCTTTTTTAAGCTGCTCTAATGCTGGTGTTACAGCTGTCAACAATTGCACAACAATAGAAACGGAGATATAAGGTAGCAGACCTAATGCAAAAACGGTCAAACGCGAGAGCGCCCCCCCAGAAAACATGTTAAAGAGCCCCAAGATGCTGTTGCTCTGATGATTAAACAAATCAGCGAGGCGTTGAGGATCTAAACCAGGAACAGGAATATGCGCACCTACTCTATAGACGAGGATCGCTAGCAAAACAAACAGCAAACGATGTTTCAGCTCAGTAAAGCCGCTGCTTTGTAGACCTCCTTTTGCAGGCGAAGCTAGGCGGCGGCTTAGCTTACCCATTTTTAACCTTCAACACTGCCACCCGCTGTTTCAATTAAGGCGCGCGCGCCCTTTGATAGCCTTATACCTTTCACATGAACCGCTTTTTTCAACGTACCTGTAGCAATCAGCTTTACCTCTTTCATAGCTGAACTCACTAAGCGCGCCTCTTTCAAAACTTGTAAATCAACGACATCTGCCTTCAATTTATTTAAGACATCCACACGAAGCACTGCCAAAGCAGTAATACGAGGCGACGTAAACCCAAATTTAGGCAAACGACGCTGCAAGGGTGATTGCCCACCTTCAAAACCCAGTTTGTGAAAACCACCCGCACGAGCACGCTGACCTTTGTGACCACGTCCACAAGTTTTTCCTAAGCCAGAACCGATGCCCCTACCTAAACACTTAGCCGCTGTCTTAGCACCAAGTGCTGGCTTTAAAGTATTAAGATACATGCTTTAAATCTCCTCCACTTTTAATAGATAGGCCACCTGATTAACCATTCCTCGCATGGCCGCGTTGTCTGCCACTTCAACAACCTGATTTAGTCGCTTTAAACGCAATGCATTAACTGTCGCCGTATGACGAGGCAAACGTCCTGAAATACTATGTAGTAAAGTCAATCGTAATCTTTTGTTTGACATGTTAGTACGCTCAATTATTCGATAATTTCTTTTAGTGATTTTCCACGTTTATCAGCGATCATTTCAGGCGTTGTTATGCTCTTCAATGCCTTCAATGTAGCACGAACAACATTGGTTCGATTAGAAGAGCCTATAATCTTGGCAATCACATCGGTAATGCCCACAACTTCGCAAATAGCGCGCATAGGGCCTCCTGCGATAATACCAGTTCCTTTACTCGCTGGTAATAACCTAACCTTAGTGGCACCATGCGAAGCTTCGACTTTGTGGTAGAGGGTCCCATTGTTCAACTCTATGTGCAGCATGTCCCTACGCGCTTTCTCTAAAGCTTTTTGCATTGCAACAGAAACCTCTCGCGCAGGACACTTGCTGAACCCAATCCGTCCCTTGCCATCGCCTACGACAACGCCTGCAGCAAAGCTAAAAAGTCTACCACCCTTCACTACTTTCGCATGACGATTAACAGCTATTAGCTTTTCCTGTAAACCATCACTTTTCGTTGATTGATCGAAACTCATCGTTTAATAACCTAAATTAGTTAGAAAAGCAGGCCAGCTCCACGAGCGGCTTCCGCCAATGCTTTAACGCGACCATGATACTTAAAACCAGAACGATCAAAAGCAACGCGACTTACCCCCAGTGCCAAAGCTCTTTCGGCAATCACACCTCCTACAATCGCAGCAGATTTCACGTTATTCAACGCGCTTACTACAGAAGTTTTTCCTTCCTGTAAACTTTTTTCAGTTAGACGCGTCCTCACTTCCTTATCTAAGGTGGAAGCACTGGCTAACACCTTATCGCCTTTTTCAGCACTAGTAATAAGCTGCGCATAAAGGTGCTTCACTGTACGTCCCACGCAAAGACGAATCACCCGCAATTCTCTAATTTTTGCTCGACCTTTTGTTGCCCTACGCCGCCGTTTTAACTTCTTGTCTACCATACCTTGACCACCCCTAGCATCACTTCTTCTTAGTTTCTTTTAATTTAATTTTTTCGTTCGCATAACGAACACCTTTTCCTTTGTACGCTTCAGGCGGGCGATAACGACGTATTTCTGCAGCAACCTGCCCTACTACTTGTTTATTCGACCCTTGGATAACAATTTCAGTTGGGCTAGGCGTACTAATCGCTATCCCTTCTGGAATATCATAAACAACAGGATGAGAAAAACCCAAGGTTAAATGAATTTTTTTATCCTGCACGTTAGCTCGATAACCCACGCCAACCAAAAGTAATTCTTTTTTAAATCCTTGCAGAACCCCAGCAATTCCATTAGCTACATTTGCACGCGTCGTTCCCGCCAATGCATCTACCTCAGGACTATCATTCTCAGGAATGACTTGCAAAACTTTATCTTGGATATCAAGCTTTACGCGTCTATCAAGTTTATAATTCAACACACCCTTACTGCCTTTTATAACAAGGACCTGACCGTCCAACGTCACACTGGCACTACCGATATTTATCGGATTTTTTGAAACTCTTGACATACAAACCTTTTCAATATTTATTCAACTGTAGCAATTACTTCGCCGCCCTGACCTAAAGCACGAGCCACTTTATCCGTCACCAAACCTTTTGAGGTAGAAATAATAGCGACTCCTAAACCATCAACGACCTTCGGTAACTGAGTGACAGAACGGTAAATACGAAGGCCTGGCCGACTAACCCGCTTCAACGAAGCAATAACAGGCCGATCTAAGTGATACTTCAAAAAAATGCTCAGAGACGATTTAGTCTTTTGTGTCTCACATTGAAAATCATTGATGTAACCTTCCACCTTCAACAAGCTAGCAATAGCTAACTTAATTTTTGACGAGGGCATAGAAACAAACGGCTTTTTTACTGCTTGCGCATTTTTTATTCGGATTAACATATCCGCTATTGGATCTTGTATACTCATAATCTTTTACTCTACCAACTCGATTTAACTATTCCAGGCAAGTCTCCCTTCATTGCATAAAGCCGCAACATACTTCGCGACAACCCAAACTGACGATAGACACCGCGAGGTCGGCCGGTTAGCTGACAACGATTACGTAATCGAACAGGAGATGAATCCCTCGGTAAGGATTGTAGTTTTTGCTGAGCATTCCAACGCACCTCATCACTTGTTTTGAGATTATAAATAATTTCCTTCAGTTGAGCGCGCCTCAATGAATACTTTTTAACAATAAGCTCACGTTTTTTCTGGCGCGCGATCACACTCTTTTTTGCCATAATTTTTAATTCTCTTTAAATGGAAAACGGAATGCCGACAACAAAGCACGTCCTTCTTTATCAGACTTTGCAGAAGTGGTAATGGTGATATCCATCCCTCGCAATGCGTCAATAGTATCGTACTTAATTTCAGGAAATACAATCTGCTCACGAATTCCAAGACTATAATTTCCACGCCCGTCGAACGAACGCGGACTAAAACCACGAAAATCTCGAATTCTAGGAATAGCTATTTCAATCAATCGATCTAAAAAATCATACATACGATCTTTTCGCAAGGTCACTTTGCAACCAATAGGCCAACCCTCACGAATCTTAAACCCAGCATTGGATTTCTTAGCTAAGGTAACGACAGGTTTTTGACCTGCGATCAATGTCATATCCGTCACTGCTGAATCAATAATCTTTTTATTAGCAATTGCTTCACCCACACCCATATTGAGCGTAACTTTTATTATGCTCGGAACTTCCATTATACTTTTGTAAGCAAACATCTGTTTTAATTGAGGAACTACCTCGTTTTTATAGAATTCTTTCAACCTGACCATTAACTCACCTAAATTAAATATCTACTAACTCACCGTTAGATTTAAAAATTCTAACTCGTCGCCCGTCTTCTAAAACTTTAATCCCCACTTTATCCGCTTTTTTAGAGATAGGATTATAAAGTGCTAAATTCGTCAAGTTAATACCGGCTTCTTGCGTTAAAACACCACCGGTAACATTTTTCTTTGGATTTGGTTTAACATGCTTTTTAACACAATTAATTCCCTCAACAATAGCACGACTGCTTGCCGACATGACCCGCAATACCTTGCCTTGTTTACCCTTATCTTTACCACATAAAGCAATCACCGTATCGCCTTTTTTAATCTTATGCATAAGCAATTTCCATTCAAAGTACTTCAGACGCCAAAGAGATAATTTTCATGAAACGTTCAGTACGTAATTCTCTAGGAACCGGCCCAAAAACACGCGTACCAAATGGCAGCAATTGCGGCGTCAATAAAATAACCGCGTTGGTATCAAAGCGAACCACACTGCCATCTTGTCTACGAACGCCTTTCTTGGTCCGGACAACAACAGCATGACAAACTTCTCCTTTTGCCACTTTACCACGGGGCACAGCGTCCTTAACGCTAACTCTAATCACATCACCGATACCCGCATAGCGCCTTTTTGACCCACCCAGCACTTTAATACACATAACACGGCGCGCCCCACTATTGTCTGCAACCTCAAGCTCTGTTTGCATTTGTATCATGTATTATTCCTCCCCCACCGTCGATTCAGCCACCGTTTTCTGAGGAAACGCTTTTTCTAATACCTTCAACAATGTCCACGCTTTACGCTTAGAAAGCGGGCGACTTTCTTGAATAACAACGATATCACCTTCATGACATTGATTGTCTGAGTCATGCGCTAGCAAATTAGTACTACGAGTAACGCGTTTTTCATACTTTGGATGTTTGTACTTACGCTCAATACACACATTAATGGTTTTATCCATTTTTGTACTTATAACACGACCCGTAAGGATACGACGAGTAGCTTTGCTAGTTTGAATCATACGCTCAGGCCTGCTTTTTCATGTAAAATGGTCATTAATTTTGCTAAATTTCGTCGCACAGCTCTCAATCGATGAGTAGCCGTTAATTGACGTGTCGTATGCTGTATCTTTAAATTAAACTGCTCCCTACCTGTCTGAATAATTTCTTCTTTTAAGGCATCGATAGAAAGTTCACGTATTTCTTTTGCTTTCATCACAATACCGTCCGCGTTATAAAGTCAGTTGTTACAGATAATTTTGCAGCAGCTAATCGCAATGCAGCCTTCGCTACCGTCAAAGTAATCCCTTCCATCTCAAATAAAACACGCCCAGGCTGCACAACCGCTACCCAATACTCAACATTACCCTTCCCTTTACCTTGACGTACCTCTAAAGGTTTTTTAGTAATCGGCTTATCCGGAAACAATCGAATCCAAACCTTTCCGCCACGTTTAATATGGCCCGTTAAGGCACGACGCGCCGCCTCAATCTGTCGTGCAGTAATAAATCCCGGCGCCGTTGCCTTTAAGCCATACTGACCAAAACTCACTTTTGTCCCTCGCGACGCGACACCACGATTGCGACCTTTAAACTGTTTGCGATACTTTGTTCGCTTAGGCTGTAACATAATTTATTCCAATTTTTTTCTCTGTTATAGAAGAATTCACGGTCTTAAAGCATTTTACAAACGTAAACTAAAATGCCACTAATGCGTATGCTCGACAGACTCCTTAGGAGCAATCTTTCCTCTAGTATGCAGTCGCCGTCGACTGAAATTTTTCGGATCTTTTTCGTGAAAATATCGAGATTTAGCCTCTGTATTTTCTGTAAAACCAATCTGCGAACGATCAAATATCTCGCCTTTGTTAATCCAAACTTTCACACCTATTTTTCCATAGGTCGTCTGCGCTTCTGCTAAAGCATAATCAATATCAGCGCGAAAGGTATGCAAAGGTACACTTCCTTCGTTATAACGTTCACTGCGTGCAATTTCCACACCACCTAAACGACCAGAAACCTCAATTTTAATACCTTTTGCACCCAGACGCATAGCTGTCTGCTGCGCACGCTTCATGGCTCGACGAAATACGACACGACGTTCAAGCTGTTGTGCTATGTTTTCGGCAACCAACTTAGCATCCAGTTCTTGTTTTTTTACTTCTACGACAGAGAGACGAACAGGAATTAACATAATCCTTTCGAGCTGTGCTCCTATTCGTTCGATATACTCACCTTTTTTACCAATAACAACACCCGGCCTCGCAACAAAAATAGTAATTTTAGCAATTCTTGCTGCTCTCTCTATTTGTATAGAAGAAACTCCAGCTTGAAGTAGATTCTTTTCTATAAAGGCGCGCGCTTTTAAATCAGCTATTAAAAAATTCGCATATTCTCTAGGCTTTGCACACCACTTCGCTGTCGACGTCCGAGTAATATTTAAACGAATTCCAACAGGGTTTACCTTATGACCCATAATTATTTTTGCTCCCGTCAGATACTCTAATCGTAATATGGCAAGTAGGTTTCAATAATCGATTACTGCGGCCTTTTGCTCGAGCATGCATCCGCTTTAACGTAGGCCCTTGATCAACATAGATACTGCTCACCTTCAGCATGTCGACATCGGCACCCTGATTATGTTCCGCATTGGCAACCGCTGACTCAAGGACTTTTTTAATGACCTTGGCATTTTTTTTAACGCTGAAAGCCAAGAGCTGCAACGCTTTTTCAACTGCCAAACCACGTACTTGATCAGCTATTAAGCGACACTTCTGCGGCGATATTCTCACGTATTTTAAATATGCAGCGACTTCCACTTCTCATTACCTCTTTACGCTATTTTTTTTCATCGACGCCTTTCGCTTTTTTATCGGCCGCTCTATGACTACGAAACGTTCGCGTCATAGAAAATTCACCTAATTTGTGGCCTACCATATTCTCCGTGATATAAATCGGAACAAAATCCCGTCCATTATGCACAGCCAACGTCAAACTAATCATTTCCGGTGTAATCATTGAGCGACGCGACCACGTTTTAATAGGCCGTTTAACCGCTGCATTTTTTACAGCTTCTACTTTTTTACTTAAATGCACATCTATAAACGGACCTTTTTTTACGGAACGTGGCACTTAACACCTCACGAATTAAATTACTTCTTTTTTCGCCGTTGCAAAATCATTTTTGTATTACGTCTTTTATGACGCGTTTTATAACCTTTTGTCGGCACTCCCCAAGGACTCACCGGATGACGACCGCCCGAAGTTTTACCTTCACCACCACCATGGGGATGGTCCACAGGATTCATAGCAACTCCTCGAACCGTAGGACGAATACCACGCCAACGCTTGGCTCCCGCTTTTCCCAACGATCTAAGATTGTGATCGCCATTGCTAACTACACCAACCGTCGCTTTACACTCAACAGGAACTTTTCGTAGTTCCCCAGAACGCAGGCGTATAGTAGCATAATCTCCTTCACGCGCAATTAATTGCACGTACGCACCTGCACTTCTTGCTAACTGCGCACCCTTTCCTGGTTTTAGCTCTAACGCATGCAAAACTGTACCCACAGGAATATTGCGCAAAGGCAAAGCATTACCTAATTTTATTGATGCATCAGCGCCTGCCGTCACTTCCATTCCAACCTTTAGATCATGAGGGGCCAAAATATAACGGCGCTCCCCGTCTGCATCAAGGATTAAGGCAATATGTGCCGTACGATTAGGATCATATTCCATGCGCTCCACGCGTCCCATGACACCTTCCTTATTTCGTTTGAAATCGATCAAACGATAACGCTGTTTATGACCACCACCTTGGTGACGCGTGGTAATTCTACCGAGATTGTTACGACCACCATTTTTAGGTTTTGGCGCTAGCAAAGCAGAACAAGGTTTCCCTTTATACAGTCCCGCTTTGGATATTGCTATAACAAAACGACGACCTGGCGATGTAGGATTTTTTTTTAAGCTAGGCATAACTCATTTTCTCTATTTCGTTCCAGTAAAATCAATATCATAACCCGCTTTCAAACTAACATAAGCTTTCTTCCAGGCTTTTAGGCAACCTTCAATTTGCTTAAAGCGACGACGTTTCGACTTAACATTTAGGAGTCTAACTGCATTAACTTTTACATTAAATAAAAATTCAATCGCTTGTTTTACTTCAGACTTATTAGCATCTACTTGAACTTCAAAAACGAACTGACGATGCTTATCAGCCAAGATAGATGACTTTTCTGAAACATGCGGCCCTTTTATTAATCTAAATTGACGCTGTTGTTGCTGTATTGCCGCGACGAAAGTCATGTTAAAAGCTCCTCAATTTGCTTCAACGCAGACACCGTTATAATGATCTTCTCATGGTTAATCAAATCCACAGGGTTGATTGCTTCCACATCTGATACATCCACATTGGGAATATTACGCGCGGCTAGAAAAACAGCTTCACTAATTTCATCCAGAACAATCAAAACTCTGGGACCCGCACTATATTCCTTTAAGCGAGCGACGAGATGACGAGTCTTAGCTTGCTCGAACAAAAACGAATCCGTAACAAGAAAACGATCTTGACGTAAAAGCTCAGAACAAATCGAACGCATAGCCAAACGATACATTTTTTTATTCACTTTTTGTGAATAATCCCGTGGACTTGCAGCAAAAGTCACCCCACCACCACGCCAAAGAGGACTACGAATCGTACCCGCGCGAGCACGACCTGTACCCTTTTGCTTATGAGGCTTTTTTCCACCACCTCTTACTGCCGAACGATTTTTTTGAGCATGTGTCCCCTGTCTTCCCGCCGCCAAATAGGCCGTGACAACCTGATGTACCAAAGGCTCGTTAAAACGACAAGCAAAGACCGTCTCAGATAGCTGCAACGCTTCTTTTGAGCCACTATTTTCTACTAATGCCACTTGCATACTTGTTATTCCAAATATAATGAATTGTACAAAATCTCTAATAGACTTAGTCTAGACTTAGTTTTGTTTTACTTTATTTTTAATGCGCACTGCAGGTTTTATAATAATCCATCCCCCTGGCATACCTGGAACCGCCCCTTTGATATAAAGCAAACGCCGCTGCAACTCTACTTTAACAATTCTTAAAGATTGAACAGTACAACGCCTATTTCCCAATTGACCAGCCATCTTTTTTCCTTTAAATACACGACCCGGTGATTGACGCTGTCCAATCGAACCTGGCGCACGATGAGATAAAGAATTTCCGTGTGTGGCATCTTGCGTCGCAAAATGATGGCGCTTAATAACTCCGCCATAACCCTTACCTTTATTGATTCCTGTCACATCGATGAGCTGATCCAATGCAAAGAGATCTTCAATAGTAAATTGCTTGCCTGGTATTAAACCCTTAATAAATTCTACACTCATTCCATCCAGGCGAAATTCCCAAAGACCTTCTCCAGCCTCTACCTCTACCTTAGAAAAATGACCCGCTTCACCTTTTGTTAAACGCCAAAGCGATTGCTCTCCTGTCGTAATCTGCACTGATTCATAACCATCACGCTCCTTAGTTTTCACTTGAACCACGCGATTAGGCAATACCTCAACAAGCGTGACAGGCATAGCCACACTGCTATCTGTATAGTGTTGTGTCATACCACATTTTCGACCTATCAAACCCATTGCCATGATTAAATACCTTAAATTATCATTGTGTAGGTTAACCGTTCAAACGATATCACTCTCTATCCGTTCCGGTTTGTACCCTAATATTTACCTCTGATGGTAAATCATCAAGCCGCTTAAGCGCATCTGCCGTTTTATCTGTCGAAGCAGAAACATCGACCAGACGCTTATAGGTACGTGTCTCAAACTGATCCTGCGCATCTTTATCGACATGCGGCGATGTGAGAACAGAAAGCTTCCTTATTCGAACAGGTAAAGGAACCGGACCGCGCAGTATAGCACCAGTACGTTTTAATGACGTTACAATTTTTTCCGCTGCCACATCGATCAGACGATGATCAAAAGCAGTTAGCACTATGCGAAAATCGTAACCTTGATTTTTAAGCGACATAAATATTTTTCCAATCAAATTTAACTACGTTTCCCTTCTTTGAGAAGCTTGGTCACAACACCAGCACCCACCGTTCTCCCCCCCTCACGAATAGCAAAGCGTAATCCTTCTTCCATTGCGATACCATATTCAGGCATAAGATTAACCGTAATCTTCACATTATCACCCGGCATTACCATTTCCGTACCTTTAGGCAACTGAATGGTACCTGTTACATCGGTTGTTCTGAAATAAAACTGAGGCTTATAGTTGTTCATGAAAGCAGTATGACGACCACCCTCTTCTTTGGTTAATACGTAAATCTCTGCTTCAAAGTCAACATACGCTTTAACTGTACCCGGCTTAGCCAAAACCTGACCTCTTTCTACATCTTCTCGCTTCGTTCCTCTAAGCAAGGCACCAATATTGTCCCCCGCTTCACCTTGATCAAGAAGCTTACGAAACATTTCTATGCCTGTAACAGCCGTCTTTTGAACAGCTCTTAAACCAACAATTTCAACTTCTTCACCATTTTTTATCACGCCACGTTCTATCCGGCCAGTTACCACCGTGCCACGTCCCGAAATAGAAAATACGTCTTCAATAGGTATTACAACTGGTTTATCTTTTTCACGTGCAGGTTCTGGAAAATAATCATCCATTGCTTTTGCTAAGGCATAAACGCCACCACCTTCACAATCTCCGTCCATAGCTTTTTTAGCAGAGCCACGAATAACAGGAATCTCATTACCTGGAAAATTATACTTACTGAGCAGCTCTCTCACTTCCATCTCAACTAAATCTAAAAGTTCAGCGTCATCTACCATATCGCATTTATTCATAAAAACGACGATATTTGGAACACCGACCTGTCTAGCCAACAGAATATGTTCACGTGTCTGTGGCATAGGACCATCAGATGCACTCACGACAAGGATCGCACCGTCCATTTGCGCTGCGCCGGTTATCATATTTTTTACATAGTCTGCATGCCCCGGACAATCCACATGCCCATAGTGACGTTTTTCGCTCGTGTATTCCACGTGTGAAGTAGCAATGGTAATACCTCGTGCCTTTTCTTCAGGCGCCTTATCAATTTCATCAAACGCCTTAGCTTCACCACCATATTTCGCCGCCAAACACTTAGTTAGCGCAGCAGTCAACGTCGTTTTACCATGATCGACGTGACCGATAGTTCCCACATTTAGATGGGGCTTAGTTCTTTTATAAGTTTCCTTGGACATGATCTTTTACCTCAATAACAATTAATGACTATCTTTTTTACGAATAATCCCGTCCGCTACATTAACGGGGGCTTCGTTATACTTAGCAAACTCCATCGTGTAAGTCGCACGTCCTTGGGTTGCTGAACGCAAATCAGTGGCATAACCAAACATCTCTGAAAGAGGAACCTCAGCACGTATCGTCTTTCCACCTCCAACAGACAAATCTTCCATACCCTGCAAAATTCCACGACGGCGATTCAGATCACCCATCACATCACCCATATATTCTTCAGGCGTAACCACTTCCACTCGCATGATGGGTTCCAATAAAGCCGGATTAGCCTTTCGTGCACCTTCTTTGAAGGCCATTGAACCAGCAATCTTGAAAGCCATTTCACTGGAATCCACATCATGATAACTTCCATCAAAAAGCGTCGCTTTGACATCGACAACGGGATAGCCGGCCATGACGCCATTTTCTAATTGCTCCTTAATACCTTTGTCTACAGCAGGAATAAACTCTTTAGGGATAACACCACCGACAATTGCATTGACAAATTCATAACCTTTTCCAGGCTCCAAAGGATCCAATTTTATCCAAACATGGCCGTATTGACCACGACCACCACTCTGACGAACAAACTTGCCCTCTTGCTCAACGGATTTTCGAATGGTTTCTCGATAAGCAACCTGCGGTTTACCTACACTAGCTTCTACGCCAAATTCACGCTTCATTCGATCAACAATAATCTCTAGATGTAATTCACCCATTCCTGAGATAATCGTTTGTCCTGACTCTTCATCAACACGCACACGAAAAGAGGGATCTTCTTGCGCTAGCTTACTCAGCGCAATACCCATTTTTTCTTGATCTGCCTTAGTTTTTGGCTCTACCGCCACAGAAATAACTGGCTCAGGAAATTCCATCCGCTCTAAAGTAATCACGTTATCCGCATCACACAAGGTATCCCCAGTGCTAGTACTTTTCAACCCAACCGCCGCTGCAATATCACCCGCTCTCACCTGCTTAATCTCTTCACGTGTATTAGCATGCATCTGTACAATACGACCAATACGCTCTTTTTTACTTTTAACGGGGTTATAAAGGCTATCTCCACTGTTGACAACTCCCGAATACACTCTGAAGTAGACCAGAGAACCCACAAAGGGATCAGTAGCTACTTTAAATGCCAACGCGGAAAAAGGCGCCTCATCCGTTGGAGGTCTATCGGCTACCGTTTGCGCTGCATCATCTAACACACCCTTGATAGGTGGAACATCATTGGGCGCAGGCAAATACTCAATAACACCGTCTAACATCGCTTGCACACCTTTATTTTTAAAGGCTGAACCACATAAAACAGGAACAATTTTGTTAGCCAAGGTCAAACTACGAACCGCTTTCTTAATTTCTTCAACGCTAAATTTTTCACCTTCAAGATAACGCTCTGTCATCTCTTCCGAAGCTTCAGCAATGGCTTCTACCAACTTTTCATACCATTTTTCACTTTCGGCTTGTAAAGTACTGGGAATATCACGGTATTCGAAAGTCATCCCTTGGCTTTTTTCATCCCAGTAAATAGCCTTCATCTGAATCAGATCAATGACCCCTTCAAATTTTTCTTCTGCACCAATCGGTAAATGCACCGGAATCGGCCGCCCACCTAAACGCTTTTCGATTTGCTCTACAACGCGTAGAAAATCAGCACCTGCTCTATCCATTTTGTTAACAAATGCCAGACGCGGAACATGATATTTATTCGCTTGACGCCAAACCGTTTCAGATTGCGGTTCAACACCACTCACGGCGCAAAAAACAACACATGCACCGTCTAGCACACGTAAGGAGCGTTCTACCTCAATCGTAAAATCGACATGCCCAGGCGTATCGATAATATTAATACGATACTGGGGAAATTGATGCGCCATACCATCCCAAAAACAGGTAGTGGCTGCTGAAGTAATGGTGATTCCGCGCTCTTGCTCTTGCGCCATCCAATCCATCACCGCCGTACCTTCATGCACCTCACCAAGCTTGTGGGAAACCCCGGTATAGAACAAAATCCGTTCGGTTGTTGTTGTTTTGCCTGCATCAATATGGGCAATAATCCCAATGTTTCGATACCGTTCTATTGGTGTCTGTCGCTCCACACTTAATACCTTATAAATATTTAAATATTCTTAAAATTAGCCCCATCGGAAATGCGCAAAAGCTTGGTTCGCTTTTGCCATACGATGGGTATCTTCACGCTTTTTTACAGCAATTCCTTTATTATCATAAGCATCTAGAATTTCGGCCGCTAGGCGTTTAGCCATTGTTTTCTCGCTACGCTGCCCAGCAGCAATCTTAAGCCAACGCATAGCCAGTGCCGTTCGACGAGAAGGTCGCACTTCAACTGGAATCTGATAAGTTGAACCACCCACACGCCTGGCTCTAACCTCAACACTAGGACGAATGTTTTCCAAGGCTTCATCAAAAATATCGAGCATAGCATCCGCATCGAAATCTTTCTGCCTTCCCTCCACCGATGAACCGCCCTCTTCTTCTGCGCCCCTTCTAGATTTATCTTTCAAACGCGTATCTAACTTTTCTAAAGCGCCATAGACAATCTTTTCAGCAACCGCTTTTTTTCCATTTTTCATGATGCTATTAATAAACTTACTGAGCAACTCGCTCTTAAATTTAGGATCGGGCAGTATAACTCTTTTAGCAGCGACTCGTCTTCTTGGCATAACTCGAATTCCTAGCTATTTACATTTATTTATCTTTAGGTCGTTTAGCGCCATATTTAGAACGCCCTTGTTTACGACCTGAAACACCGGAAGCGTCTAATGCGCCACGCACAATGTGATAACGAACACCGGGCAGATCTTTCACCCGACCACCACGCATTAGAATCACTGAGTGTTCTTGCAAATTATGGCCTTCACCGCCAATATACGTAGTGACCTCCATTCCATTAGTTAAACGTACCCGAGCTACTTTACGCAGCGCTGAATTCGGTTTCTTAGGCGTCACGGTATACACGCGCGTACAAACCCCTCGTTTTTGTGGGCACTGCCCTAATGCAGGCACCATTGACTTAGCGCGACTCTGTATACGCGGATTGCGAACTAATTGGTTAATTGTAGGCATGCAGTCTACTCAAATGGTGTTTTAAAATAACTAAACAGGGCCAACGCTAACGTCTTTTTCGCCGTTAACTTTTAGCCCAAAAAATCCTCTCTTCATCGAACGAAGAGGGGCGGGATTGTAAAGAGACCACTCTAAGATGTCAAGTATTAGACCTCTTTCGAAACGTGGTAATTTAGTCAAGTTCGCGGCGAACGACTGGCGAGGACCGGAGTTTACTGCGAGTAAATGAGGACCGTAGCCAGGCGTTCAACAATGAAATTGACTACATTACCACGTTTCGAAAGAGGTCTATTGACGTCGCTTTCGTTTTTTACTTCTTCTCTAAAAATTAGCGCTTTATCTCTGACGAATACGCTGTGATTTGATAAAAATTAGACTAAACCAAATAAATATTTTAGTTTCAAAACGGTCTTTTACCTGTTTACAACAAGTCTTGTTCCACTAAAAACAGAGCAGTCTCTTTCTAAGCGCTGTGTATTCTCGTTACTGGCTAATTGCTTTCGATTAAAAAACATCATCCCGCCCGGAAGTCTTTCAACTGGCTTTTTCCAAGCACAGAATGGCCGATGACTTTTCTCTGATTCGGAATCACGAGGCGAGTAAATCTGCAGTAAATGAGTCGCTACCTTCAACAGTTTTTTCAGTTGCTCGTCCTTAATTATCAATCTTTCAACAGCCGAAATCTGAGGAACTGCTTGAGTAGGTACGACTGACATAGAACCGCTCTCTCGCTCGGCAACAGGCAGCTCGATACGGTCTCTCACCGTTGAATTGCTATCTACAGGTAACTGACCCGCATCCTTCTGTAGAAATATTCCTTTAAAAAATTGAACAAAAATCAACCAGTTACCCCTCAATTGTTCAAACATCTTCTCGAACAACGCTAAAAAACTTCGATTTTCCAAGAAAAAAAGTAATTTTAGTTGCGGATCTGGACAATCTATACGAAGATCATTAATGACCGCATCAAGTTTACAAGCCGCATTTTCGGCTTGGCTAGCCGTTATTGAAATAGAAGAATTAATCTGGCAATAATAACTCCCTTTCTTCGGTGGTATTTCACATCCCTCCTCATCTTTAATCGCTTTATACGCACTGCTTTCCCTGAGTTCGATACCATTTTTCAAAGGAAAAAAATCTATTTTTGCTTCAGGAGGCTTGTACAAATTACGCTGGCCATCACCTTGTCCATTGATTAAAACAACACTTACGCGACTGCATAAATGCTGAAAACCACCTTGATGAAAGGTGCTAAAAAATGCTTTTAAGCAATATTCTTTTAAATGCTTATCTTTTATTTTATACAGCAATCTTTCTTCGATAAACGTTGATAGTTCCTCTTCATTCCGAAACTCTGCACCTTTACGTAAGTCATGGACAGACGTGCCACCAATAAAATAGAGCTTTTTATTTCGCTCCCAGTCAAATAGCACAGGCGTATCTGAACTAACTGTTCCATTGTTCATCTCATCCGTTAATTCTTTCAACGCTTCTTTAAAAGGTTGCTCATTCAAGACGTCTCGATTTCTTTTTCCAAGAGGTTTTTTTGGTTTATTCAAGCCTGCCAATTTAGTTTCTAATTTGACTTCGTCCGTATCTAGCCGCATATCACTGGGCATTGAGGGATTGAGTAAACCCTGAGCACCAGGTGCATTAGCTGATGCAACTTGCTGGTGGTGACCCGATTCCCAAAAAGCCTTAAACACTTGCAGATAATTCACTCTATCTGCTTCACTATCTTTATGATGCGGAAATTTTCCGCTTTGTTCATAATGTATCGCCGCTCCATCGATAGCCGCTGATGCCACCCCAGTACGATCCTTACCACTCTTACAAGCAATATAAGGCGTAGCTCCGATGCAATTACAAAGAATCGCCTCAGCAGCACTCAGTAATAATTGGCAATTGCGCTCATCAGCATTTAAGCTAGCTTGGCGATGAGGAACTATCAGTAAGACCTGCAATGCATTTAATAAGCGCAAGGTATCTTGGTCTAATATTTGCTTGACATCAGCATCTTGTAAGAGATCTTCAAGAATTTTAATTAAACCCTCCCTATTGCTAACAGATACCTTCTTTTCAACACCACCGCTATTCAAGCGTGCTGACAATGACTTCAGTAAATCGTGTAGACATTCTTGATTCAATGTGTGTGTTAGCAATTTTGGATTTTGGCCATGCCGGATTTTGCGTGCTAGCAACGAATTTTGGCGGGATAAATAACAACCCACAACGCCTAGCAACAAAGCTGTATTATGGTCATTACGCACAGTCTGCCTGGGATGCACACCCAAGCGACGCAAACTGTTTGTAGGGTGATTAGTCGATGCTAATATGATTTTAGCAAAAAAATGTCCTTTATATATCAAACCCTTTCTCTGCACGATAAGACCATATTTCGCTAAAAAATCTTTGTAACAAGCCGATTTTCCCTCTTCTTCATTAAAAAAAAGCGCTTTGATCTCAGCATCGTTGATGCTTGCATGAGGCTCACTCAGTGCTTGCTGAAAGAACTCAACCACTCTCTCTTTCACTTCATAGATCTGGGTATCGTTATCGCTGGCATTTGAAAAACATTTAGCCTTTATGTCAGCGGCTATTCCAGGCGATAAAAGGGATTGGGTTAAAATAAACACCTCGGATGATTCTTGATCACTATCACTAGATTGCTTAACGAGTTGTTGATTTAGGCTTGTCGTGATTTGATCAACTTGATTCAAAACACTTAACCGAAGTGCTTCACGTAGCGCATGCTTATCCTGTTTTAAACGTAACAAATCAACTGGAACGATTGTCCCGCTGCGCACATGACTCGAAACTTTTTCATCACCAACGTAACAATCGTGAACCGATAAATTAGCGAGCCCAGGAATATCGCGCAGCGAGGAAGGAATAGATTTTTGACATAAAGCCTGCCAGTGATCCTTAATAAAGTTTTGCCGCCACGGCGGTAACAATTGAAACCAGTATGGAGGACAATCAGTATTAATTTTTTTATATTCTTGAACGCGAAGATCTCCGCCTGCAATAGGCGTTTCACGCTGGATTACAGTTTTTCCATCTCCAGAGACTACGTGCAAATCAACTCGCGTTTCTAGCGTTTCTCGTCCTTGCTGCCATACATGGCAACGCTCAGCATCTAGTAAATCTTGATGGGGCTCTTTCAGAGTAGTGTATTTACGTAAGATATCTTCATAATTTGTCAGCAAATCATCAAAGCACTTTTTTGCATCTGCAAAAGTAGATACTACTTTAAGGCTCTCGCAGTAATTGCGGTAAATCGCTTCAATCTTCTCTACTCTTAACTGAGTCTGCGTTGAAGAATCCTCCGATATCTTCCAATTTTGCGTGGTCAAATACTTTATCAGCAACAACATCCCTGCCTTATAAGACTCTCCACGAGCAGTAAAATTCTCAACAATTTTTTGTGTACCGCTAGTTTTTACTGTGTATATCGTCGCTGTAACAACTTCTTCTTGAGTTACTTCTATAGGTTTCATGTAGTATTCTCCTTTTTTCTAGTTATCTATCACACATCCGCCACCTATTTATTGCACTATACAATAGACCTCTTACGAAACGTGGTAATTTAGTCAATTTCATTGTTGAACGCCTGGCTACGGTCCTCATTTACTCGCAGTAAACTCCGGTCCTCGCCAGTCGTTCGCCGCGAACTTGACTAAATTTCTGAGTTTCGAAACGTGGTAATTTAGTCAATTTCATTGTTGAACGCCTGGCTACGGTCCTCATTTACTCGCAGTAAACTCCGGTCCTCGCCAGTCGTTCGCCGCGAACTTGACTAAATTTCTGAGTTTCGCAAGAGGTCTATTTTTTAAATAAATCACGAAAAAAAATAAAAATTAACACGAATAAATTTTCATTTTTAAATAAGTTATCAAAATAGATCCTAAATTCAAAACAAGATTTTTTACGCATTGACAAATGAAAAAAATAACTAAGATTCGTCTTTTTTAGATTCATATTTTTTTGGCGCTGACAAGGCTTGGCTTAGCGCTTGTTCTACGTCACTAGCTGTTATTTGCGGCTCTACTGATTTTTGCTGTCGCGCCAATATGACCGCTGCTCGCTGACGACGTGATTCAATATGGTGAGCATAACCCGTACCTGCTGGGATTAAACGTCCTACTATGACGTTTTCTTTCAGCCCTTTCAACTCGTCGCGTTTTCCAGTAACGGCTGCTTCTGTTAACACACGTGTAGTTTCTTGAAATGAAGCCGCTGAAATAAAGGAATCAGTTGCTAATGAGGCTTTGGTAATCCCCAATAGCACAGCCTCAAAACGTGCAGGCAGTTTATTGTCTGCAAGCAATTTTCGGTTTTCTTTTTTGACATATGCCTCTTCCAGTTGTTCCCCTTTTAAGAAACGACTTTCACCTGAATCTAAAATATTGACCTTACGCAGCATCTGCCTAACAATCACTTCAATGTGTTTATCATTGATCTTAACCCCCTGCAGACGATAAACTTCCTGCACTTCACTGACAATATAATTAGACAAGGCGTTAATTCCCAAAAGACGTAAAATATCGTTCGGATTCAACGGACCATCAGCGACAATTTCGCCTCGTTCAACATGCTCACCTTCAAAAACAGTTACATGGCGCCATTTTGGAATCAATGCTTCAAATACTTCACCATCATTACCCGTAATAACCAACCGCCGCTTACCTTTGGTTTCTTTACCGAAACTGATAATGCCGGAAATCTCCGCTAGGATGGCAGGCTCTTTTGGTTTACGCGCTTCAAAGAGGTCAGCTACTCTAGGTAAACCTCCGGTGATATCTCGGGTCTTGGAGGTTTCTTGCGGGATACGCGCAACGATGTCGCCAACTCCCACAGCAGCACCATCTTCCAAGCTTAAAATAGCGTTAATAGGTAAAAAGTAGTGAGCCGGCAAACGCGTACCCGGCAAAAATAAATCATTACCTTCCTTATCTAGTAACCTAACCATAGGTCGTAATTCTTTACCACTAGAGCCCCGTTGCTTAGAGTCCGTAACGACAATACTCGTTAATCCAGTCACCTCGTCGGTTTGGCGATTCATAGTAATTCCCTCAACCAAATCGATGAATTTGGTATAACCAGCGACCTCCGTTACAACTGGATGGGTATGCGGATCCCACTGCGCAATAACTTGACCTGGAACCACTTCTGTACCATCAGAAACTCGGATACTAGCGCCATAGGGTAGCTTGTAACGTTCACGCTCGCGTCCCTGAGCATCGAGTAAAGTCAATTCGCCAGAGCGAGAAACCGTCACGTAATGGCCGTCAATGTGCTTAATCAACTTGATATTATAGAGCTTAATACGGCCTTTGGACTTTACTTGAATATGGTTAGCCAAAGCCACCTGTGAAGCGGCACCCCCAATATGGAAAGTACGCATCGTTAACTGGGTACCTGGCTCACCAATTGATTGCGCTGCAATAACGCCCACTGACTCACCAATAACCACTAAGTGTCCTCGCGCCAAATCTCGACCATAACAAGCCGCACAAATTCCATAACGCGCTTCACAGGTAATAGGTGAACGCACATTGACTTGATCAACGGCACGCTCTTCTAAAATATTAACCCAATTCTCATCCAATAATGTGCCTTTGTTAACAACAACATCGTCACTACCCGGCAAACTGACATCGTCGGCTAATACGCGCCCTAATACCCGCTCACGTAAGGGAACCATGATTTCCCCCCCTTCGACATGCGGCGTAATTAGGATACCTAAAGCTGCACCGCAATCGTCTTCCGTTACAACCATGTCTTGCGCGACATCGACAAGGCGACGCGTCAAATACCCTGAGTTAGCCGTCTTGAGCGCTGTATCGGCTAATCCTTTGCGTGCACCATGCGTAGAAATAAAATACTGTAATACGTCCAAACCCTCTCGAAAATTAGCGGTAATTGGCGTCTCAATAATGCTGCCATCGGGCTTAGTCATCAAACCCCTCATACCCGCCAATTGGCGCATTTGTGCGGGAGATCCACGTGCTCCTGAATCTGCCATCATGTAAACAGGATTAAATGACTCTTGTGAAACAGATTTACCATCCGCGTCTACCACGACTTCAGTAGCCAATTTTTCCATCATCGCTTTAGCCACTTGGTCATTCGTTCGAGACCAAATATCAACTACCTTGTTATAACGTTCCCCCTGTGTAACCAACCCAGATGCGTATTGAGACTCAATTTCTTTCACTTCTGTTTCTGCACTGGCAATAATTGCCGCCTTGCTTTCAGGAATAATCAAATCTTCAATACCTATGGAAATACCAGCACATGTAGCATAACCAAATCCGGTATACATCAATTTATCGGCAAAAATAGCCGTCGCTTTAAGCCCTAAACGACGATAGCATTCATTAATAAGACTTAGGATAGCTTTTTTATTCAAGGTCTTGTTAATAAGCGCAAAAGGTAAACCATCTGGTAAAATTTCACGCAATAAAGCTCTACCTACGGTAGTATCACGTAATGTAGTGCTAGATTGACGCTTTCCTTCCACATCAAATACAATCTCTTCAATACGAACCTTAACCTTGGCATGCAGCTCTGCAAAACCACTATCGTAAAGTTGACGTACATCATTGATATCAGCACAGATTAAGCCCTCACCTTTCGCATTGATCTTGTCACGCGTCAAGTAATAAAGACCTAACACCACATCCTGGGTAGGAACAATAATAGGCTCTCCATTGGCCGGCGACAAAATATTGTTGGTAGACATCATCAAAGACCGTGCTTCTAGCTGAGCCTCAATAGTGAGTGGCACGTGTACCGCCATTTGGTCGCCGTCAAAGTCAGCATTGTAAGCTGTACAAACCAGAGGATGTAACTGAATGGCTTTACCTTCAACCAAAATTGGCTCAAAGGCTTGTATACCAAGCCTATGCAATGTAGGCGCCCGATTTAATAAAACGGGATGCTCTCGAATTACTTCTTCCAAAATATCCCATACTTCAGGCGACTCGTTTTCCACCATTTTTTTAGCGGCTTTAATCGTAGAAGCTAACTCATGAAATTGTAGTTTGCTCAAAATAAATGGCTTAAATAACTCCAGAGCCATTTTCTTCGGCAAACCGCACTGGTGCAGCTTAAGTGTAGGCCCTACCACAATGACAGAACGACCAGAGTAATCTACTCGTTTACCTAATAAATTCTGCCGAAACCGACCTTGTTTACCCTTAATCATATCCGCCAATGATTTTAAAGGTCGCTTATTGCTGCCTGTAATGGCGCGTCCGCGACGACCATTGTCAAGTAAAGCATCGACAGATTCTTGTAACATGCGTTTTTCGTTACGTACAATAATATCGGGCGCATTCAGATCGAGTAAACGCTTCAAACGATTATTACGATTGATTACTCGACGATACAGATCATTCAGATCAGAGGTTGCAAAACGACCACCATCGAGTGGCACCAAAGGACGTAAATCGGGAGGTAAAACAGGCAATACTGTTAATACCATCCATTCTGGTTTATTCCCAGATTGTTCAAAACCTTCTAATAGTTTTAAACGCTTTGCATATTTTTTTAGTTTTGTTTCTGAGTGAGTATTAGGAATCTCTTCACGCAAGCGATTAATTTCTTCAGTTAGCTCTAAGGTAATCAATAATTGCTGAATTGCTTCAGCACCCATACGAGCATCAAATTCATCTCCATGTTCTTCAATGGCCTCTAAATATTGTTCATCTGTTAAAAGCTGGCCACGTTGTAAGGTTGTCAACCCCGGCTCAATAACAACAAAAGCTTCAAAATACAACACACGCTCAATATCACGCAGCGTCATGTCCAACAGAAGACCAATACGTGAAGGCAAAGACTTTAAAAACCAAATATGCGCAACTGGACTCGCTAACTCAACGTGCCCCATACGTTCACGACGCACTTTAGTCAGCGCAACCTCAACACCACATTTTTCACAAATAACACCGCGATGTTTTAGCCGTTTATATTTACCACACAAACATTCGTAGTCCTTGATAGGTCCAAAAATCTTCGCGCAAAATAAACCATCTCTTTCTGGTTTAAACGTACGATAGTTTATAGTCTCCGGTTTTTTTACCTCACCATAAGACCAGGTACGAATCATTTCTGGCGAAGCTAAAGAAATCCGAATTTTATCAAACTCTTCAAGATAATCTTCCTGTTTTAAAATACCCAACAAATCTGACATCAAAGGTCTATCAGAAAAACCACCACCGGAAATAGGTTGTACTGCTTCTACCACATTTACCAGACTTTGTTGCACAACTTGCTGCTCTTGCGTCGTAGACACGGCTTTAGCGACTGCTACGAATTCGATCTCAGTTCCTACGCTTTCAACGGCACTATCTACGGTGGCTTTTGGTTTAATTGCCAAGGTTATCTCTCCACTTCAGATTAATCTTTAGTTTCTAATTCTGCATTAATGGCCAAGGAACGTATTTCCTTGACTAATACGTTAAATGATTCTGGCATACCGGCTTCCATATGATGGTCGCCATCCACGATATTTTTGTACATCTTGGTTCGACCCGCCACGTCATCTGATTTCACAGTTAGCATCTCTTGTAAAGTATAAGCGGCACCATAGGCTTCTAAAGCCCACACTTCCATTTCACCAAACCGCTGCCCCCCAAATTGAGCCTTCCCTCCTAACGGCTGTTGAGTCACCAAACTATAAGATCCTGTCGACCGCGCATGCATTTTATCGTCGACTAAATGGTTTAGTTTGAGCATATACATATAGCCTATCGTCACAAGCCGCTCAAAACGCTGACCAGTTCTACCATCGTATAGCACAGTCTGACCTGATTCTGGCAAATCCGCTAAGCGCAACATGCGTTTAATTTCGGTTTCCGTAACACCGTCAAACACCGGAGTCGCCATCGGTACTCCACTTCGCAAATTTTGAGCAAGCTCCATAACCTCTTCATCGGACAAGCCATTAAGATCAACTTTTTGCGCAGCTTGTTTGTTATCACTGTAAATAGATCCCAAAAAGTCCCTGATTTCCTTAATATTTTTCTTCGCATCCAACATCCCTGCAATTTTCAAACCTAAACCTTTTGCAGCCCAACCTAAATGCGTTTCTAATACTTGACCGACGTTCATACGAGAGGGAACACCCAATGGATTTAACACAATATCAACCGGCGTCCCATCGGCCATATACGGCATATCTTCAACCGGAACAATCGTCGCAATAACCCCTTTATTACCATGGCGCCCCGCCATTTTATCCCCCGGCTGGATACAACGCTTAATCGCCAAATAGACCTTGACGATCTTCAAAATTCCTGGCGCTAAATCATCTCCTTGTGTTATTTTTTTTCGCTTACTTTCAAACTTTTCTTCTAAGAATAAACGAGCTACCTCAAGCTGTTTTGCAATAGCCTCCAATTGTTGATTCGCCGCTTCATCGCGCAGACCTACGGAAAACCACTGATCTTTAGATAATTCAGCTAAATATGCCAACGTCACTTTGCTACCCGGCTTAAGTTTATTAGGCCCACTATTAGCCACAGCACCCACCAATAAAGTTTCTAAACGTTGATAACCATCATTTTCTAAAATTCTAAATTCATCATATAAATCCTTTTTAATTTTTTCTAAAGCCATTTCTTCGATACTTAAGGCACGCGGATCTTTTTCCAAACCATCTCGTGTAAACACTTGCACATCAATAATGGTTCCCTTCATACCCGACGGCACACGCAAAGAACTATCTTTTACATCAGAAGCTTTTTCACCAAAAATAGCTCGCAATAATTTTTCTTCTGGCGTTAACTGAGTTTCACCCTTAGGTGTAACCTTTCCAACAAGAATATCACCCGCCTCAACCCAAGCACCTAGATGCACAATTCCAGATTCATCCAACTTAGATAAGGCACCCTCACCGACATTAGGAATATCTGAAGTAATTTCTTCCTCCCCTAATTTAGTATCACGCGCGATACAGGTCAGCTCTTCAATATGGATAGACGTAAAACGATCTTCCGAAACAACGCGTTCCGAAATTAAAATTGAATCTTCAAAGTTGTAGCCATTCCATGGCATAAAAGCGACCAGCAGATTACGACCCAAGGCCAACTCACCCAAATCGGTTGAAGGACCATCTGCTAAAACATCACCTTTTTTAATGCTATCACCCTTATTCACTAAAGGACGCTGATTAATACAAGTATTCTGATTAGAACGCATGTATTTGGTCAGATTATAGATGTCAACCCCGGCCGTACCGGCAACCGCCTCTTCATCACTGACCCTCACTACAATTCGCCCTGCATCAACTGAATCAACAAAACCACTACGCTTTGCAACCACAACAACACCTGAATCAACTGCCACTTTACGCTCCATACCTGTCCCGATTAAGGGTTTTTCGGTACGCAAAGTAGGAACCGCTTGACGTTGCATATTAGAACCCATCAAGGCACGGTTTGCATCATCATGTTCCAAAAACGGAATTAGCGATGCGGCAACAGAAACAACTTGCGCCGGCGATATATCCATATAATTCACTTTATCGGCTGTTGTTAACATCGATTCATTACGATGACGACAAGGAATCAAATCATCTATCAACTTTCCACCGCTACCTAACCGAGTGTTAGCCTGCGCAATGACGTATCTACCCTCTTCAATCGCCGATAAATACTGAATCTCTTTAGTTACTTTACCACTTTCTACCTTGCGGTAAGGTGTTTCGAGAAATCCATATTCATTGGTCCGTGCGTATACGGCTAAAGAGTTAATTAAACCAATATTGGGACCTTCTGGCGTTTCAATGGGACAAACACGTCCGTAATGTGTAGGATGCACATCTCTCACCTCAAATCCAGCGCGCTCACGCGTCAAACCACCTGGCCCTAATGCAGAAACACGCCGTTTATGTGTAATTTCTGACAACGGATTCACTTGATCCATGAACTGCGATAACTGACTAGAACCAAAAAATTCCTTTATTGCCGCCGAAATAGGCTTAGCGTTGATCAAATCTTGCGGCATTAAATTTTCAGATTCCGCCACACTTAAACGATCTCGCACTGCCCGTTCAACACGAACTAAACCAACACGAAATTGATTTTCTGCCATTTCACCGACGCTACGTACACGACGATTACCTAAATGATCGATGTCATCAACATCGCCTTTACCATTACGAATCTCAATCAACGCCTTTAATACCTCGACGATATCTTCTTTGGCTAAAACACCTGCCCCGACAATTGCTTCCCGGCCTAAACGACGATTAAATTTCATTCGCCCCACAGCAGACAAATCATAACGATCAGATACAAAAAATAGGTTTCTAAATAAGGCTTCCGCTGCCTCCTTAGTAGGTGGTTCACCCGGGCGCATCATGCGATAGATTTCTACCAACGCTTCTTGCTGACTATAGCTAGGATCAATACGCAAAGTGGTCGAAATATAAGCGCCGGAATCCAAATCATTTGTATGGATAATTTCAATGGTTTCCATACGTGCCTCAATTATTTTTTTAATGACGTCAGCAGTCAGCTCAGTATTTGCTCCCAATAAGATCTCTCCGGTCTCTGAATCAATCACTGGCTTTGCTAACGTCTTACCTAACAAATAGTCAGGAGACAATTGCAGCTGTTTAATTTTTGCTTGTTCCAATTGTCGGATCTGACGAGCCGCAATACGACGTCCTTGCTCGACGATAATATTTCCCTCGGCATCTTTGATATCAAACGTTGCTATCTCCCCGCGTAGACGTTCAGGGACAAGATCTAAAACCAGCGACTCGCCTTTAAAATGAAAAACATTGTTGCTAAAAAATAATTCAAGAATTTCTTCTGTACTAAATCCTAATGCACGCAACAGTATCGTAGCGGCTAATTTACGACGCCTATCAATACGAACAAAAAGATTGTCTTTCGGATCAAACTCAAAATCTAACCAAGAACCACGGTAGGGAATAATCCGTGCCGCATAGAGCAATTTACCGGAAGAATGAGTTTTACCTTTATCATGCTCAAAAAATACGCCTGGCGATCGATGCAACTGAGAAACGACTACACGATCTGTCCCATTGATAACAAAACTACCCGCATCCGTCATGAGGGGAATTTCACCCATATACACTTCTTGTTCTTTAATATTTTTAATTCTTGTCGTACCAGGCATTGCCTCTTTATCATAAATAACAAGACGCATTTTAACCCGCAGCGGAGCACCGTAGGTTAAGCCACGCGCTTGGCACTCTTTTACATCAAAGGGCGGCGGACCTATACGATAACTAATATATTCTAAAGTGGCTTCTCCACCCGAGTAAGAGGAAATAGGAAAGACGGATTTAAAAGCAGCATTCAGACCAAAATCATCGAGTGCATCCGCTAACGTATCGGCTTGGAGAAAACGACGATAAGACTCGAGTTGTGTCGCTAAAAGATAAGGCGCTTCCATAATTGTGGCTTGCTTACCAAAATTTTTCCGAATACGCTTCTTTTCCGTAAAAGAATAAGATGCAGCCGCCAACTCAGTTACTTGTGTCCGAATTACCATCAAAGTCCACCTAGTTTAGAGAACAAAATAACATCAAAAGAAAATCTATTTGGGCTGTAACACACGCTCTGAGCCAGTTATCCTCCGATCAAAAACCGACAGATCGCCAGAAAGCCCCGCACAACAACGCTAAAATCAAGCTCTGAACACTCTCTACATCGCTTTGAATTAAATATAAACTATCTTATTTAACAACAACCTTAGCGCCCGCTTCTTCCAACTTTTTCTTATGCACTTCCGCATCCGCCTTAGGCAGCGCTTCCTTAACTACCGCTGGCGCTGATTCGACAAGCTCCTTAGCTTCTTTCAAGCCTAAACCAGTGATCTCACGCACAACTTTGATAACATTAATTTTATTAGCACCCACTTCTACTAAGTGCACTTGAAATTCAGTTTGTTCTTCCACAACAGCTGTTCCAACTGCCGCCGGCGCAGCCACAGCAACCGTCGCTGCCGCTGCAGAAACACCAAATTTTTCTTCCATACTCTTGATAAGGTCCACAATGTCCATAACACTCAAATTAGCAATTGCATTTAATACATCTTCTTTTGAACTAACGACCGTACTCATAATGACTCACTCCAAAAAAATAAAAAACTCTCTAACTGACTCAACCCTAAATCTAATTATTGACTGCCTGACGCTGATCACATAATGCAGCAATCGTACGTACTAATTTGGCAGGTGGCTCTACCATAGTACGAACTAATTTGGTGATAGGTGCTTTCATAACTGCCATCAACATAGCGATCGCTTCATCACGCGTTGGCAGATCAGCAAGCCTATCCAGCTCACTAACGGAAAGTAACTGGCCCTCAAAAGCTAAGGCCTTGACTAACAATTTCTCGTTTTGTTTGGCAAACGCTCTGATCAGCTGCGCCGCCGCCCCAGGTTCTCGCTGGGAAAACGCCAAGAGCAAAGGACCGACCAAGGTATCTTGAAGGCACGCAAAATCTGTTCCTTCGAAAGCACGTCGCGCCAATGTATTACGTACAACGCGTAAATGCACACCTGCTTGACGCGCTTTTACTCGTAACTGACTCATTTCTTCCACAGTTAATCCACAATACTCAGCGGTCACTGCGGATAATGCGTTCTTTGCAAGCTCCCCGACTTCCGCAACAATGGCTTGTTTATCTGCAAATCTTAATGTCACGCTGTAGTTTCTCCTCATTTATTTTTTAGTGGGACCGTACAAGCTTTGCAAAGGGGGGCAGCCCTTCTATCCTAAATAACGATAATTGTCAAGCATGGAAAAGCCAACCACCTAACTAGATTCTGCAAGCGACGCGAGACTTATTGGCAAACCAGGCCCCATGGTAGATGACAAGGTTAATTTCTTCAAAAAAATACCTTTCGCTGTACTTGGTTTTGATTTTTTAACAGCAAACAGCAAGGCATCTAAATTTTGCTGCAGTTGCGATACTTCAAAATTAAGCTTACCGATCGTGCAATGCACGATCCCCCCTTTGTCGGCGCGGTAACGCACTTGCCCTGACTTAGTGTTACGCACAGCTGTCGCCACATCGGTTGTCACTGACCCCAACTTAGGGTTTGGCATTAAACCCCTGGGACCTAATATTTGACCTAACTGACCGACCAATCGCATCGCATCGGGCGTTGCAATCAACACATCAAAATCCATTTTTCCCAATTTTATAGCCTCAGCGAGATCTTCAAAACCAACAATATCCGCTCCGGCCGCTTTTGCCACTTCTGCATTGGCAGCCTGCGCAAAAACAGCAACACGGGTCACACGACCAATTCCATGCGGCAATACGACAACCCCTCGAACCGCTTGTTCTGATTTGCGAGCATCAATACCCAAATTGATGCTCACATCAATACTTTCATTGAACTTAACAGTGGACACTTCCTTGAGTAAAACAACTGCTTCCAAAATAGTATACATTTTGTTAGGAAGCAGCTTGTCTTTGATAAGTTTTAAACGCTTAGTAAGCTTAGTCATTTTATACTTCTCCTTCCACCTCAATACCCATACTACGCGCGGTTCCAGCAAGTGTGCGGATCGCTGCATCTAAACTACCTGCTGTTAAATCAGACATTTTTAGCGTCGCAATTTCTATCAGCTTCTTACGAGTAATTTTACCAACCTTATTTTTATTGGGCACACTGCTACCTTTAGCAATTCCCGCTGCTTTAAGCACGAGGTAAGAAGCCGGTGGTGTCTTAATAATAAACGTAAAACTACGATCACTGTAAACAGTTATCACAACAGGCATGGGCATGCCTGCCTCTGTATTTTGCGTTCGTGCGTTAAAAGCCTTGCAAAATTCCATAATTTTCACCCCTTGCTGACTCAATGCAGGACCAATAGGAGGCCCGGGGTTGGCTTCGCCCGCCTTAACCTGCAGCTTTACGTAGGCTTGAATTTTCTTTGCCATTATTTTATCTCCACGGGTATAACGCTCATCGCAAACTGAAATACGCTAAGCGCAAATTCAGAAAAACAAGCTCCCAATTCACGCCCGGCCTACGCACCAATCGCTGAAATTTTCGGCTTGTAAACCAGACTATTTACCTCATCCCCTTATCGGGGGCCTAACAAAATCGGACAACTCATATCAAATTAAGCTTTCTTGACTTGACTAAACTCTAATTCAACCGGCGTAGAACGACCAAAGATAATCACAGACACGCGCAATCGACTTTTTTCGTAGTTGACATCTTCAACTTCTCCATTAAAGTCAGCAAAAGGCCCGTCTACTACACGCACCACTTCCCCTACTTCAAACAAAACCTTAGGTCGCGGCTTATCAGTGCCTTCTTGCATCTGTTGTAGGATTTTATCAACTTCCTTCACGCTTAGTGGCACCGGCTTATCACTGGTACCACCAATAAACTTAACAACTCCTGGTGTCTTTTGTACGAGATACCAACTATCCTCATCCATTTCCATTTCTACCAACACGTATCCAGGATAAAATTTCCGTGCTGTTTTACGCTTTTGACCTTGCCGCATCTCTACAACTTCTTCCGTAGGAACGATGATCTGGCCAAATTTTTGCATAAAATTCGCTTGCTGAATGCGATCATGTAAAGCTTCCAAAACTTTACGCTCATAACCCGAACGCGCCTGAACAACATACCAATGCATCCTACTAGATGTCACTTTTATGATTTCCGAAACTTTCTGGGCGGAATCATTTCGCTCAGCCTTAGCTGCCGATCGAGCGCGAAGACCCGATTTTTTTTCGACCATAAGTGACAAGCCCCCCTTCTATCCTGTTAAAAACGCAACAGCCCATAATAAGGAGCTATCAACAGCCCATAAAAACAAACCCGCCAATACTACCATGACCATAACAAGCAGTGTTGTACGAACAGTCTCTTGCCGAGTTGGCCAAACTACTTTACGTAACTCGGCGCGTGAAGCCTGCGCAAATGCCCAAAGGCGTCGCCCTTGTGTCGTATAAAAAAATAACCCAGCAAGAACAAGCGCCCCTATTATCCAAGCTATTAAGCGAATAGCAAGAGGCTGATAAGAAAAATGATAATTAACTCCAACAGCCGATATAAAGACAGCAATTATGATCACGCCTAGGCAAACATCTTTCCTCGTTGATGTCTCACTTTGAATTTTTATGTTCTTCATTACGCCTATTTCTATCTGGCAGGCCAGGAGGGAATCGAACCCCCAACCTGCGGTTTTGGAGACCGCCGCTCTGCCAATTGAGCTACTGGCCTAAATTTATTGTCTCTGAAAAGCTTCGTCTTTTTTAACGCCACTGTCGAATTGATTTTTGCCCATGTAACCGGGGGCAATGCTGCACTACTACGAACACCTCAAATCAAACAAAACCCTCATCTATTTGGGCTTAAACCCGTGGAGCCCACAACCGGGATCGAACCGGTGACCTCTTCCTTACCAAGGAAGTGCTCTACCACTGAGCCATGTGGGCCAAGCCATTGCATAATAGACATTTTGCACCCAACACTTTGCACTCAACTTAGCACGCTCTTGTAAATACCTTATTCAAAATATGGAGCGGGTGATGGGAATCGAACCCACGCAATCAGCTTGGAAGGCTGAAGTTCTACCATTGAACTACACCCGCAAGATACTCAAATTCATTAGACCTCTTTCGAAACGTGGTAATTTAGTCAATTTCATTGTTGAACGCCTGGCTACGGTCCTCATTTACCCGCAGTAAACTCCGGTCCTCGCCAGTCGTTCGCCGCGAACTTGACTAAATTTCTAAGTTTCGGTGGTAATTTAGTCAATTTCATTGTTGAACGCCTGGCTACGGTCCTCATTTACCCGCAGTAAACTCCGGTCCTCGCCAGTCGTTCGCCGCGAACTTGACTAAATTTCTAAGTTTCGGTGGTAATTTAGTCAATTTCATTGTTAAACGCCTGGCTACGGTCCTCATTTACCCGCAGTAAACTCCGGTCCTCGCCAGCCGTTCCAATATATTTACGGTGGAGGGAGAAGGATTCGAACCTTCGAAGGCTGAGCCGGCAGATTTACAGTCTGCTCCCTTTGACCGCTCGGGAACCCCTCCTCAAAATTGAGTGGGCCATTTTGCGAAAGTCAAGGCTAGATGTCAACCACTATTCTCACTAACCCGCGTTTAACCTTTAGCTAGAACATAAACAAAAGACAAGACGCTGTAAAAAGCCTACTATTGCTTGTCTCTTCTCTTTTACCCTAAAATATTTTAATGAATATTTATTCTGCAACTGTCACTCTGTTTTTCGTCATGGACCCCCTTGGGAATATTCCGGTTTTTCTTTCTTTACTCAAACAAGTTGGCACACAACGACGCACGCAAATTATTTTACGCGAAAATTTGATTGCATTTAGCATTCTTACACTTTTTTTATTTTGCGGAAAAACAATCCTACACAGCTTAAATATCAGCGAACATGCACTAGGCATCGCTGGTGGAATTATTTTATTCTTAATTGCTCTCAAAATGTTGTTCCCTAGCACAAACCGTTTTACGGCAGACGATAACTTAGAGGGGGAACCCTTTGTTGTGCCAATGGCCATCCCACTGATAGCGGGTCCTTCTGCAATAACCACTGTTATTCTGTTTGCTAATCAAGCGCCCGGACAAATGGGCCATTGGTTTATAGCATTAGTACTCGCTGTTTTAGCATCTACACTCACCTTGCTAAGCGCCACGCCTTTACAAAAATTACTAGGATCCAAGGTTATTGCCGCGTTGGAGCGTTTAATGGGCATGATATTAACTACCATTGCCGTACAAATGTGCTTAACCGGCATGGAAATATATTTTAAAAGCATTGCCTAACGCTGTAGCGCTTCGTCTCTTGCCGCTAAATCGATATAAATTAGTTATTAGACCTCTTGCGAAACTCAGAAATGCAGTCAAGTTCGCGGCGAACGACTGGCGAGGACCGGAGTTTACTGCGGGTAAATGAGGACCGTAGCCAGGCGTTCAACAATGAAATTGACTAAATTGCCACGTTTCGAAAGAGGTCTAATAGACTTCTTGCGAAACTCAGAAATGCAGTCAAGTTCGCGGCGAACGACTGGCGAGGACCGGAGTTTACTGCGGGTAAATGAGGACCGTAGCCAGGCGTTCAACAATGAAATTGACTAAATTGCCACGTTTCGAAAGAGGTCTATTGAGCGTTTCTGATGTACTTGATATATCGGGAAAGACGACTAACAATAGATCTATGCAATCACTTGCGCCTCTCATCAAGGACCTCGCTGTCATATTGGGCGTAGCCAGCCTAGTCACTCTCTTATTTCAAAAAATCCGTCAGCCCGTTGTACTAGGCTATCTTTTATCTGGAATTATTGTAGGTCCTTATGTGCCCCCTTACGATTTGGTCACTGACGTCCCTAGCCTGCACACGCTATCTGAATTAGGTGTTATTTTTTTGATGTTTTCCCTAGGTTTAGATTTTAGTTTTCACAAACTTAAACGTGTCGGAGCCCCTGCCATCATGACTGGCTTGGTTGAAGTCATGCTCGTATTGGTAATTGGAATTGGCCTAGGCAAAATTCTAGGCTGGCCTAGCTACGATTGCATTTTTTTGGGAGCCGCCCTCTCTATTTCCTCGACAACTATCATTATCAAGGCCATGGAGGAACTGGGACTAAAAAACAAATATTTTGCTGAACTGGTATTTGGCATTCTCATTGTAGAAGATCTGCTTGCCATTTTACTATTGGCAGGACTTTCCATGATCGTTGGCACACATGTACTCTTTTCCGCAAGCCTCCTTGACTCTGCTGTTAAGCTCTTTGTTGTTGTCGGTAGCTGGTTCCTTGTGGGTTATTTTTTAATTCCCCCTTTAATTCGCAAGTTAGTCAATGTGGCCAACCAAGAAACGCTGACGATTGTATCTGTTTCACTTTGTTTATGCCTGGTTTATATCGCTGCCTACTTCGGCTACCCCAGCGCACTCGGTGCATTTATTATGGGTTCAATCCTTGCTGAAACTGATCTAATCCAATTTATCGAACAATATATGCGACCCATACGCGATATTTTCGCTGCAGTTTTTTTTATTTCAGTAGGGATGCTCATCGATCCACATATCATCGTTGAACATATCACTACTGTATTGCTGGTTGCCGTCGTGACTATCCTTGCTAAAATTTTAACCACGGCAAGCGGCGCGCTAGCCACAGGACAAAACTTAAGCACTTCCATACGCGTAGGATTTAGCATGGCTCAAATTGGTGAATTTTCTTTTATTATTGCCGGATTAGGGCTCACCTTACAGGTCATCCGACCTAGCTTATTTCCAATTATTATTGCTGTATCTTCTATCACAACGTTCACCACGCCTTATTTGATCAAGTCTTCTGCCTACGTTAGCAGAACATTAGGAGAGCGACTACCCCCTTCCTTTAGCACCCTATTAACTCACTACTCTATTTTGATTCATCGTTACCTCATGCTCAAAAAAAAACGGGTTATTTATAGCCAATATATCGCTAGACTTTTGACCAATGGGGTAATGGTTGCCATCATTTTCAGCCTCAGCGAAAAATGGATTTTTCCAGCGCTAGGTGAATGGATAATAGGCGCTTATTGGGTTAATACACTAAGTTGTCTTACCGCTTTGTTACTGGCATCTCCTTTCATTTGGGGAATGATTTTTGCCTATAAAATTTTCCATTATCGATCACGCGCCGCCATCAAACCAATTATTGCCATGGGATGGATATTTACTTTTACAGTCGTTACCACGTTGGCCGTTACCTATTTTCACACCTGGTCTATTACTCTCCTTCTAGGGCTCATTGCCTTTCTGCTTTTCAGCCTTCTGCATAAACCACTACAAAAATTCTATCCTTGGTTAGAAAAGCGGTTTTTAGCCAATATCAAGACGCCAACGCCACAAGAAATTTCAAAAGATGAACTACACGCCTGGGGCATGAATTTAAGAGGGACAGACATCCAAAGTAATTACTATTTTATTAATAAAACCCTGGATGAATTAAATCTTTATCAACAATTTGGACTGCATGTGATAGCGCTTTATCGCGGCACCAAAGTCATTATCGCTCCCCAGGACAAAGAAAAAATACGCCTCCATGATAAATTGTTTATCCTTGGGAACGACGAACAAATTGATGCTTTTAGCCAGCTCTTGCAAGCGAACATTTATCAGGAAGAACTCGAACTTTTTAATCATTTTGAATTAAAAACCTGCTTACTCGATACAACACACCCTTTTGTTGGCCTTACTATTGAAAAAGCGATGAAAAAAAATCAGGTAGAAGGCATTATATTAGGGCTAGAACGTAAAGGAGCTAGAAAGGTCAATCCCAACAAAACAACCGTTTTACAGAAGGATGATTTATTAATTTTGCTCCTTCACAAACCTCCGACATAAACTTCATTAGACCTCTTTCGAAACTCAGAAATGTAGTCAAGTTCGCGGCGAATGACTGGCGAGGACCGGAGTTTACTGCGAGTAAATGAGGACCGTAGCCAGGCGTTCAACAATGAAATTGACTAAATTACCACGTTTCGAAAGAGGTCTATTAGACCTCTTTCGAAACTCAGAAATGTAGTCAAGTTCGCGGCGAATGACTGGCGAGGACCGGAGTTTACTGCGAGTAAATGAGGACCGTAGCCAGGCGTTCAACAATGAAATTGACTAAATTACCACGTTTCGAAAGAGGTCTATTTTTTTATCTTGATGTGAGAATGGACTATGCTAGCATAACGGCTTTATAAACAAACCGTTAAGGGCGCGGGCGCCTCTAGAGATTAGAAATTTTGCTGCCAGCAATTTATGGCGCTGCCCTTAACTGTATTTAGAGGATAATCACCATCATTAAGCAGTTTTTCCATAGACTTTTTTCCAAAAAGAAAATTTATCCAACAGCCAAAATCATCCCTAGAACGGGACACCCTATTTCACGCACAGACATCACTAGCAATGCTCTCAAAGTGCTTTATCGGCTCAAGCAGCATGGCTATAGTGCTTACTTGGTCGGCGGATGCATACGCGATCTATTGCTCAAGATAAAACCAAAAGATTTTGATATTGCCACCGATGCACGCCCCGAAAAAATAAAAAAACTCTTTCGTAATTGCCTATTAATTGGCAGACGCTTCCGCCTCGCCCACATCCGTTTTGGACGAGAAATTATTGAAGTCACCACGTTTCGCGCTGATGGCGAAAAAAAATCGTTTAAACATAGAACCGTAGCGGCTCATGGAATGCTACTCCGCGACAACATCTATGGCAGCATTGAAGAGGATGCTTGGCGGCGCGATTTTACCATGAATGCTTTATATTATAACATCGCTGATTTTTCTCTTGTTGATTATTGCGGCGGCCTGGCTGATATCCAGCATAAAATTGTTCGTATTATTGGTGACCCGCCTATACGCTATCAAGAAGATCCAGTGCGCTTATTGCGCGCTGTTCGCTTTGCGGGAAAATTAGGATTTACATTAGCACCAACAACGGGTGAATGCATACCTGAACTAGCACATTTATTACGTCACGTTCCTCCCGCTCGTTTATTTGAAGAAGTTCTCAAACTCTTTCATCATGGCCAGGCCTTTAGAACGTATCAACTTTTACTCCATTATCGTTTATTGAATGAACTGTTTCCACAAACACTCGCCTGCTTTGATCAAGAGAGTACCCAAAAATTATTAGAAATTGCCTGTAAAAATACGGATCAACGCATTCAGGAAGACAAAACAGTTTCACCCGCTTTTTTATTTGCTGTTTTTTTATGGCCTGCCGTGCAAACCAAAGTACAACGTTCTACTAAACGACAGTCATCCTTGTTTATCACTTATCAACACGCTATGAGTGATGTTTTGTCGGAACAACAAAAACAGATTGCTATCCCTAGACGCTACAGCACTACCATACGAGAAATATGGGATTTGCAGCAGCGACTTAGCCAACACCGCCATTTTATGGTCAATCGACTCATCACTCACCCACGCTTTCGTGCCGCCTACGATTTTTTATTGCTACGTGCAGAGGTGCGGGAGATATCACCCGATATTACTACCTGGTGGACTGAATTTTTACTAGCTGATGAACCAACAAAAAAACAACTCCTTGAACATATGGCCATGCAAGACCAAAAAAAATCGAGACGGCATAACAAGCAGGGAAAATTCATATGAGTAAATTAACAGAAACACCCGCTTGGCAAGCCTTAGAACGACATGCTAAAGAAATAAAACAAAAATCATTGGCCACATTATTTGCCGACGATTCGGAACGTTTTAAAAAATTTTCATTAAGTGAAACAGGCCTAACACTAGACTACTCCAAAAATCCCATCGTCGAAAAAACGCTCGATTTATTATGCCAACTTGCAGATGCTTTACATTTAAAACAGCATATTCATAATTTATTTTCTGGAAAATGCGTTAATACTACTCAACAACTACCCGCACTCCATGTCGCTCTGCGTGATCCACGTTCATCCGGCCTTGTTGTCGATGGAACAGATATCTTATCTAAAATTCACGCCGCTTTGGATAAAATGGGAATTTTTCTCGCTCAAATGCAGACAAGCCAGCGACGTGGAGCTACCGGACAAGCCATTACCGATGTCGTTAACGTAGGGATAGGCGGATCCAATTTGGGTCCGTTGATGGCCGTGGAAAGCTTAAAATCTTACCAGCCTACCTCATTACGCTTGCACTTTATTTCTCATGTCGATAATAAGGCAATCCACCCGCTACTAAAACAACTGAATGCCGAAACAACCTTATTTATTATAGCTTCAAAATCCTTTACTACCTTGGAAACCTTAATCAATGCCAAAATTATTTTACATTGGCTGCAAAAAAAAATTCCTAATCAAGCCATTATGGAGCAACATTTTTTAGCTGTCACGGCAGATGCGGAAAAAGCTATTCAATTTGGCATTGTAAAAGAAAATATCTTTCCGCTGTGGGATTGGATAGGAGGACGATTTTCGCTGTGCTCCTGCATCGGTTTGCCGGTTGCATTAGCCATCGGTATGGAAAATTTTCGAGAATTTTTACGCGGGGCGCATACGATTGATCAACATTTTTACCAGCAGTCTTGGAAAAAAAATATGCCTGTATTATTAGGATTATTGGCAATTTGGCAACGAAATTTTTTTGAATCAGAAGCCCATGTTATCTTACCCTACGATCCCGCATTAAAGTATTTTCCCGCTTATTTGCAACAATTAGAAATGGAGAGCAACGGAAAATCAACGCGAATTGATAACAAAAAAGCAGACTACGCCACTTGTCCATTGATCTTTGGCGAATTGGGCTTAAACGGCCAACATGCCTTTTACCAACTTTTTCACCAAGGCACCGCTCGTTTTTCGGCAGACTTTATCCTCTCTTTACATAATGCCGATCAGACGCTTAATGACTCTTATCAACATGTTGTTGCCAGTGCCTTAAGCCAAAGTAAAGCTTTTATGGAAGGCTATGTCGATACTTGCCCTTATAAAACGTTATTGGGAAACCATGCTAGTAACACACTTGCACTAGCCAGATTAACGCCGTTCACTCTGGGAATGCTGGTTGCCTTATACGAGCATAAAGTATTCGTACAAAGCGTCATTTGGCAAATCAATCCCTTTGATCAATGGGGTGTAGAATATGGTAAACGACTTAGTCAATCAATCTACCATCATTTATCTGAGATCGCTTCCACAGGAAAAAATAAAACCTTAGATTCATCTACACAAGGTTTAATTAGCTTATACCAGCAAATTAACACAGAGATCAATTAATTTCGGCTATAAATGCTCTACTTCAAGCGATTAGCGTTGAGCTAATCAAATAAAAGCCTCTAGAAATTCGTACTAAAAATAATAGACCTCTTTCGAAACGTGGTAATTTAGTCAATTTCATTGTTGAACGCCTGGCTACGGTCCTCATTTACCTGCAGTAAACTCCGGTCCTCGCCAGTCATTCGCCGCGAATTTGACTCCATTTCTGAGTTTCGAAAGAAGTCTAATCTAATGCACGGTCTTAATTTGCATACATTGTAAACAAATCAATACACTTATATACTGCTGGCTTTAGTTACTACAATAGTATAGATACTCACGTGATAGACAATCATCCAAAGCCCTTTTCATCCGCTAAGACAGAAGTCAAAAAACGTAGTAGCAAAAAAATAGCCTGGCCTGCGTACGAACTAGCCTTTTTAGATCGCGATTTTTTACTGCATAAATCCTTACGATCGGTGCGATTACAACTCGAATTGCTAAAACCAGAACTTTCTCAGCAGAAATTAAAAATCGAATCGACTATCGTGGTATTTGGTAGCGCTAGAATTTCTTCGCATGAGACCGCCAAACAACAGCTCAAACAAGCACAACAAAAACTAAAAGCTAACCCAGAGAATACTACTTATAAAAAAGCACTTAAAGTATCCAAAAAACAGCTAGAAAAATCTAAATATTATCAAGAAGCACAACGTTTTAGTCAGATTGTTTCCGAACGTTGTCAAAAAAATCGACGACGACACTTTGTTATTGTGACAGGTGGCGGCCCTGGCATCATGGAAGCCGCCAACCGTGGCGCTCAAGACGTAAAGGCTAAAAGCATTGGTTTAAACATCGTATTACCACATGAACAATCGCCAAATCCTTATATTTCACCAGAGCTCTGCTTTCAATTTCATTATTTCGCTGTTCGGAAAATGCATTTCTTGATCCGTGCACGCGCCTTAGTATGCTTTCCTGGCGGTTATGGCACCCTAGACGAATTATTCGAAGCACTTACCTTGTTGCAAACAAACAAAATCAAACCAATTCCACTGCTGCTGTTCGGCAAAAAATACTGGTCCAAACTCATCAACTTTAATCTACTGGTCAGTGAAGGCATGATATGTTCTAGCGATCTCAAATTATTCCACTACGTAGAATCTGCTGAACAAGCATGGAAAATCATCGCCAAATTTTATGATTTGCCGCTAGAATAACTAAAAAGCACGCCTTTTTACTTATTTTTACTCATTGTTGAACGCCTGGCTACGGTCCTTTACCCGCAGTAAACTCCGGTCCTCGCCAGTCGTTCGCCGCGAACTTGACTCTATTTCTGAGTTTCGAAAGAAGTCTATTGCAATTCAACAATTTTAAC
>Ga0210402_10000146_pt1 | contig 78994 bp, 136 predicted proteins | sample IncBWC7MmetaG_FD_161055 | JGI IMG/M metagenome (GOLD analysis project Ga0210402, IMG submission 161055) | Forest soil microbial communities from Barre Woods Harvard Forest LTER site, Petersham, Massachusetts, United States - Inc-BW-C-7-M | ecosystem: Environmental > Terrestrial > Soil >...
TTACTATCACTAGTTTCCAGCTGTTGGCTGGGAGTTCAGGGTTGTACTTAACAGGGACTCGAAACTGGTTTTCGGGACCCCTTGGAACTGAGATGAACGATTGGTAGTCGTTTAGGTCAGGATCTGTCCATAGCATGTATCGGAGTCTAGGGTGCAGCTCTAGACGTAGACCTGTTGGAAGCCTAGTTTCCCAAAGGTATGATGGACCATATCGGTCGACTAGATCCTGGTAGATCTTCTTGACTAGATCGGTACCTATTGACATAGTTCTAACCTCCAAGGCCCTGTCCGAGCCGGCCGCAGATAGGCTTGTGACCTTCCGACTCGGACAGGACGTTGAGGGTTAGACCTCGCCGAGGCGCTTGTTGCATTCGTCTCGTAGGTCCCGAACTTCCTGCTCTGACAAGGCGACCTCGATATAAGCGATCATGCCTCCATCATCCTGAATCTTTCGGATGACGAGTATGCCAGCCTTACTTCCATCTAGGGCTGCTCCGCTGAATCTAGCGAAGGTCTTCATGTAGCCGCCACTATGAACGCGTTGAGCGCCTGTGTCTTCGGGACACCGTTGCTGTCGAAGAGACCGAATAGGCCTCCGTCGTACGAGTTGTCCCACCAGGAGAAGATGAACAGCGGTCCTGCCCACGACCACGTGCGTGCCTTCTGGAAGGCTTGCGTGATAGATTCAGCCTCGAACGCAGTGCCGTACTGGTCCGTCGGCGCTCCGAACTCGGTGAGCCAGATCTGCTTGTTGCCGTCGCCATGGGACACCATGATCTGGTGCATTTGGGGCAGGTAAGCCCAAGGGTTCCAGGAGTCGTTCGTCTGGCTGGGCAGGTCTGGGAAGCTGTAGGGATGGGTGTTCATCCCGTCGAAGTATCCCTGCGCACCGTCTGCGTACATGTCCTGGAGATAAGGGATCGGTTCAGGGTTCCCGGGGCCTAGTCCTCCTACTAGGACTACTGCTGTAGGCTCCATAGACTTGATCGTAGTGTATGAGGCCTTCAGGATGGCAGTGTACTCCGCTGCTGAGATTCCTCTCAGGTTCGGTTCGTTGATTATCTCGTATACGTGGACGCCTAGTGGCCAGAGTGTCTGGACATCCGCTGTGGCGTTGGATGATGTGTCGGATGGGTTGCTACCGTTAACGATGGCTTCGACGCTGATTCCAGCTGCGATGAGTTGCTTGACGACCCCTGCGTGAGAGTTTCCGCCTGCATCCATGCGCCACCACTTGACGCCGTCGGTCTTCATCATCTGAATGATGCTGGCTTGTTGACTTGACGACATGTTGTCTAGAGTATCCTGGAAGCCTCCTCCAGGACTAATACTTGCTGGGACTCCTGTGATAGAGCCCGAAGTAGACGGAGGTGTAGTAGTTGTCTGAGTTACCGACGACGGGACAGTAGTGGTTGGTGTAGTCGTCGTCGGAGTTGTAACGATCGGTGTAGTAACGGTAGGCGTCGGAGTAGGCGTTGGAGTCGCGCAGGGCTCTTCGGTGTGTCGGATATGTGGCGTACTCGAGTGATGGTGTGTACGGGTAGGCGTTGATGATGCGACTACTAGGTGTGTTGCTGTAGGAGACTGTGAACTAGGGTTACTGCCTCCTACCAGCACCAGACTTATGCCTGTTGCTGTCAGAGCTCCTATTGCCGTTCCGAATGTTCGGATCGGTGGTCGCATTGCGACCTCTCTTTCTCTTGGGATCCGCTCCCCAAGTCTTTGCGAACATGGTGGCTCGGATTACTTCGGCCGCTGCCGGGAGGCTTTCGACCTTCTTCAATCGGTCCGCCCGCGTCCTTGTACGTTATTCCTCGGAGGAAGTAGCTGACGGATGGTCGAGATATCCTGTACATCTTCGCTATCCATGCCATAGGTATGTCGTATTCAGCTCTGATGATGCGGGCTGCCCTGACTTCAGCGTCCGTCATTGCGGCGTTGTTGTTGTTTTCACCGCGCTGGTAGCTAGAGTTATTATACGGCACCGGAATCATCTAGGTTTTCGGGTTTCGGGGGATTACGCCGCTTTCCTGTGAGTGATTGTTGCGGGAAGAAGCTATAGGGATCGTGTGGGATTCCATAGCGTGCAGTCGAGCCTGATTGATCTGCGGCGTCGGTATCCCAGCATTGCACTGTTCTGAAGCCTATTCCATGACGACGATGCCTTGTGTACATCAAGGTCATGATAGTTATGAATGTTAGGGCTAGATACATCGTAAGGGTCTGAAGTATTCCTATGGTGAGAAAGAACCAGACCGTAATGATACATGCTAGTATGATGATTGGTATAGCTAGGACTACTAGTCCCATACCTAGTAGCATATGCTTACTGGGGGACAAATCGTCCCACGGACTGTTTCTGTGTTGAGGAAGTCTGTGTCTCATTGGCGTGGATTCTTCCAGTCTCTAGAAGTAACGAAAGATGCTCTCGTGGATAGCATTGTAAGTGTTCCGAAGACTCCTACCCAGAACCAGTTCTTGACGGATATGTTTTCTAGAAGGAGGTATGAAGAGACGAACTGTAGGATTATGTAGCGTCCTAGTCTAAGTATCAGTTCCTGAGTTGTTAGGCGCTGAGACATATGATACCTCCTCTATGGCTTCTCCTGTAGCTGGGCAGATCCAGATGATTGTGAGTCGAAGATCTACGTATCGGAACCCGAAACCTAGCTGGTGCGGGCCGACGTAGGGATGGACTCCGCAACAGTGCGAGCATCTGATTCCATGAGACTTAGGTAGCGCTCTTTTGTGCTGACTTCCCTTAGCGTTTAGGTAGTCAGCCCACGGGAGACCTGTCTTATTCCGGTACATATCCTGAAGGACTATTAGTAGCTAGCTGTGCCTTAGCGGTCTCTGCAGCTGCGACACCGTTTAGGGCCCCGAGGGTCGATTCTGCCGTGGTCTTAGCCTTAAGGCGCACTGTCCAGACCTCGTTCGAGTCTTCTAGGTATTCGAGGACTTCGACTCGAAAGGTCCTCTTAATTCCGTCACCGTCAGGCATTATCGAGTCTCCAGTCCGTATTCTCTTAGTAGGTCGTCTAGTGCGTCTTCGAGGTCGGCGCGAAGGTCGTCTATGAGACCATAGATCTCGGATGGTTTAGCACGTTCGACTGAGTCCTCGAAGTCTCTGAGGAGCGTGTCGATCTTCGGGATCCTTACTGACACCTTCAGGGCCTTTCGGTGTTAGTGTTGCCTAGTTCAGTACCTTCGAAGTTAAGATCTGCGAGGATAGTCGATTTTATACTCATGTAGCCTATTCGCTTAGTCCCGATAGCAGGCATCTGCCACCGTGTCATGTCTGTTTCAGCCATTTCAGCGTCTTCGTATACGTATTCGAGAAGGCGTAGTATCCTAACTGGCTTGCTTGGGGCTTCTCGTTCGGCCCCCAGCTCCATACCTGCATCGAATGCGTTATGGAGGTCATCTTCTGTGAGCTCGTGATAGTGCGGACCGTCTTCGCTGTTTCGCCAGTGTTCAAAGTTCTGGTGCACCATCTTCGGGACCTTTCGGTGGTAGCTTGCCTTTAGTTCGTAGTAGTTCGTCAGCTTCCTCGACGTTAATGACTCTACGGCCGCAGTCGCAGTACTTCCAGTCCAGTACACCCTTTTTCATCCATCCGTAGACTTGAGGTGCATATACGTCTCGGACTTTAGCGTACTGAACGGGTGTCATCCATTCAGAGCCTTCGTTATCGAAGGCCATCATTTCCTTGATCAGGTCGTCAGTGTTCACGGAGTTGTCGCAGGAATTCGCGTGTCTCTTCGTCCTGGCGGTACATGTATGCTCGAGTTTCGGCTTCTGGACTGTATAGTGGCCCTGTAACCTTGAGGTCTGTTATAGTGACAGGCCTAGGCGCTTCTAGCGTAACCGTTGAAGGACTGTCAGGCCACTCGTGGTAGTACGCTTCGCTAGCAACCCAAGGGTCGGGCTGGTATACAGTGTCTGGTAGGTAGATAGGGGCTGCATACTTAACGTTGTCCCATTCGTCCTTCCATTCACGGAGTTCTGCGAGACGCATTTGCTCGTTGAACCATTTCCCGAAAAGGAATCCGAGACCTATTAGGATAGCTGATACTATGAGTACTATGCCTGCTATTTGAAGGTGGCTCATGTCGTTGCCTTATGAGATGGCGTAGAACGCTGTAGGTGACCAGCTTCCGCCGTAGGAGTGGAATCCTACTGACGTACCTGGTTGTTGTGCTCCGAAGGTCTCGCCCGGCTTAACGTACAGCTCGACATGACCAGAGCCAAAGAAGGCTAGGTCGCCAGGCTGTGGATTACTCGTCGGGACTAGGAGTCCCGATGATGTGCCCTGTCCTAGCATCGAGTAGGTATCCCTAGGCATGTTAGATATTCCGATCTGCAGTGCGGACCAGTAAACTAGTCCTGAACAGTCGAAACCTCCTGGAGATGCTCCGCCGTAGACGTACGGGACGCCCTGCTGAGTCTCAGCTTCTGCTAGAAGCCTGCTAGCTAGTGACCCGTTAGTCGGTGGAGGAGCGTAAGTATATGTGACGGTCGGAGTAGGAGTCGGAGCTGCTGGCGCCGTATACGTCGGAGATCCTGACGGTCTCGGCGTATACCTCGGCGTGCTGCTTTTATGCGTAGCCGCAGTATGCGTGATCGTCGGTTGAGCTGGCTGGGCGAATTCATCTGACAGCAGTTTCCGGATCTCTTGCTGAGAGTAGGACGGTACCTGAGCTGCTGTTGCTTGCGACTTAGGCTTATGGACGATCATGTCTGCTGCTTGTGCAGGAGATGAGCTGCCGAAGCTGACTATTGCCCAAGTAGCTAGGCTTGTAAAGGTAGTGACGATGACTAGGGCGCCTGTAAGCAGGCGGCGTTGCCGCCGACGACAGTGAGGACACGGTCGCCGGCGGTTCCGCCTGCTGCTATTAGCAGCCATCGTACGGGGTCCACGGGGAGTAGCCCCAGAGCTTGACCGCTGCCCAGAAGATCGAGGTCTGGTAGGAGGCGGAAGCGTTCCCGAAGAGGGCTCGGCTGCCTCCAGCGGCGACCCAGGTGGAGAAGCTGAACTGGTAGAGACCGTAGTGACCGGTCGAGTTCATGACCTGGGCGTTGCCGCCAGACTCGCGCGCGATAATGCATGCCTGCATGGCGTTGCTAGGCGTTATCGGGTGCGTTAGCGCTGTAGTCAGCACAGCTGCGGTGGTCGCTTTGCTGCACTTGAACGTCAGGCGCTGACCTGAGAGGATCAGGTTCGGGCTACTTCCGATGACTGCCCGGTCCTGGCTGTAGATAGAAGACCAGCTGCTTGAGTTACCGCACATCTTCTGCGCGATCCCTGACAGTGTGTCTCCTGGTTGAACTGTGTAGTGGTAAGTTACAGCTGATGCTGCGAGTGCAGCGCCGACGGCTGCCAATCGGAGTGTAGTCCTGCGTTTTGATCGCCTGTGGACGATGCTGTCGAAGATTCGATCGATGAAACTCATGGATGTCTCCTAGCCTTTACGGATATGGGACACTCATGACCAGAGGGCGACCTCCTTGATATTGGAAATAGAATCGGCCATGAGCTTAGTGTGCTTGGTTCATGGCTTCGACTCGATTGCTTGAAACCTGTAGTTCTTCGAGCCTCTGTACGATCCAGGCTCCGACAGGTCCTCGGGTTCTGTAGTAGTGATGTCCTGCGATGTGTACGATGTCGAACTGCTCTGGAATTACCCCGAATAGGTGTCCTGTGAGGTATAGTCAGGAAGCGCCTACGAGTACCTTGCGGGTCTTGAATCCGCGTCGGAACGCTGCTGTGAGTTGTTCTTCTTCGCCTGCTAGTAGGTCCCATATGATAATACCTGCTGCACCGTAGATCCATCCGGTAGATCCGCGGCGAAGCAGGTGTGGCTTGAGCGTGACGTCATCGTCAGGCATCGTTGTTCCCTTCCTGTTTTCAATTCAGGTGGTGTGTGAGGAACGACACTGTATGTAGTTGCTTATCGGTTCTAATTTCGATTGATAGTCTTAGGCTACTAGCTTGGTAACGTAGCCTTCTAGTCAGTCTCGGAAAGTCCCTAGGATTGACGTTTTGAGCTGTTTTCCACGCTCCGTCGGCTGCGGATTCCTTTAGTATGTCACTGTAGTCGTCCATCCTATCGTTATCCCTAATCTTTAATATAATTTTAACATTAGTACTAGCGAATTTGCTAGAGTCTCTCCAATAGTATTTTATTGTTATTTTTAGATATTGTAGATCGTTACCACATCTGGTCCCATGCTTCTCGCTTGTAGTGTACTTCGTCGTGACAGCCGTAATCTCTGCAGTTGTGGTATCCTGAGTCGAAGCGAAGTACTTTGGGAACTAGCCGTTGCTCGAGTGTAGTCCAGTTGATGTTAGGGATCGTAGCTCGAACAGTTACTGGATCTTCTCTAGCTCTGTCCCAGTCTATGTTGAATCCGCAGTCTCGGACCTTGCTGTCTGTCCTGAATATGTTAGTTTGGATAATGAGTAGATAACTGTGAACCGTATGCTTCCACTGACCCAGTTCGGCTCCTTGATCCAGCTCACCCGAGATATCCACGTTGGTGAAGAATCCGTCGGTATTCCATCGATACACTGTACCATTGTGGGATACGGCCTGTCGCATGGCGTCGACGAGTATCGATCTAGTTGTTCCCCGTATGTAACTTCCCAGATCTGGACGGAACGTCGGTAGCTTGGGAGATAGAAACTTTCCAGGCAAGACACTCTGTGTCACCTTCAGGATACGTGATGTTGGTTTGTCTTCTAGAGCCTTACGAGCGTCATCTAGAGTTTGTGCGAAGTCCCCCAGTTGAGGAAACTCTAGCATCACGGAAGCGTAGGCGCTGACTAGGTCGTACTCGTGTATTGGGCCCGGGATATAGCCGCAGGCTACTGATCCGATTTCCGGTGAGGGGTCTAGACCGTGCGAGACGATAGGTATTGTGCTCAGATCTATCTTCATGTCATGAAACAGAAAGTCTGCTATAGACGAGTTTCGGAACCATCTGTTCTGGTATGCACGGAGTCCGACTTCGGCAAGCTCCGATCGGGCCTGATTCATGATGGCTGTAGCGTCGTCTGTTCCATAGAGTGCTGCAGTTCTTTCTAGTGACTGAAGAAAGAATGGTCGTACATCGTATATGCGGTTGGTCTTTCTGGAATCGCCTACCTGATACCAGAGTTCGCCGCCTGTGACCTGCGTACCCTCTTTGTACGTACGCATGCATACTTTTCCCCAAGGTGTGGGTACTGGTATGCCTTCACTGAATATGATCTGCAGATTTCTGTCTGAGAATGACGCTGCCAAGTTCTTAGCTACTTGCCGGAGTTTGCCGTAGCAGACCTGCGTAGTCTCAGTGTCTGTAAAGTACGTGTTGAGTGGTGCGAACTCTAGTTGTCTCTTGGCAACTTCGCGTGCACGAGCTCGCTTCTTGGTTTCTAGGGTGTTAGTACTGCGGAACTCGATTCCGCTACTGTTCCAGTCAGCTACCTTGTCCATTACGTGTCGCCGTAATCAACCTCATTCTGGGTCATTGTTCTACCTATTTTCTGGAACCATAGGTTTCTCCACCTTTGTCGCTGGTTAGAGAAACGTTCGTAGAATGCGTTCCATAGAATTTCTCGGTTCTGGTCTGAATCATCCAACAGACTTGGATCTTCTCGTGTGAGGCGCATCCATTCGAGCTCGAAGTACGGGTCGTTGAACATGACGTCGCCGTCTACTTCGCGAACTCTTTCACGGACGATAGTTCGGAATCGAATCTTCTCGGCTTCACCTAGCGGGCTACTCGGTAGACCTAGGTTGAAGTACCGACGCATTTCTTCTTCTGACCGGTGTATAACTCTGCCACGTTCGTTTACGCGGCCTCCTCGGAGACCCCTGAACTTGTCCTTGAGTATTTCCCAGTCCGAGTCACTAACAGGCAACCAACTCACTACTCCACCTTGGAGAACTGGAACCAGACGACATTACCCCTGATATGTACTCTTACTGGCTGACTTCGTATTCGCGCGTGGTATCGTAGTAGTGTTCGAAAGTTCTTAGGCGTTGTGTAGAAGTCTTTACCACGGGTAGCTTTCCAGATAGTACCGTCAGTTAGTTCGTTCCAGTCGTACTTGGGAGGTCGTCCGATTCTCGGAGGCATATCATGGCATGAGGCTAAATGGGTCGCTAGACATTGATCTAGCGCAGACGCCATAGAAGACGGTATGAAAACCGAGAAGGTTGTAGCCATGGTAGTAAATCGGGTGTGAATGAACCCATCCGTTAGGGTCGTCCGTCCAGCCTGCGTCGAGGATCGGTGGTCCACAGATTGGGCACCTTCCGACGATATGTCTGATATAAACAGGTGTCTTCATACAGGGATCACCGGAGCCAGAGAGAGCTTGTGTGTACGCGTGTCGAAGTAGACAGGAAACTCATCCATGTCGGCTTCTAGTCTTCCGGTAGCACTGAAGTATCGGATTCCCTTTTCGTTTGGTGACCCATCATCTTCCTCTAGGCGCTGGCCTCCGATTCGGTAAGACCACAGAGCGTCTGCCGCGTCTCCAAACACACTGCCACCACGAGCACGTCGCTGAGCAGTGTGCCCTGTATGGTGTACAAGGAGAACGTCAATGTCTCCAGCTTCGTGAGAGAGCTGGTTGAATGCTTCGACGAGAGCTCCGCCACCAGAGGAATCATTCGCATTCTCCACCAGATTGAAGACTCGGAGTAGCGGGCCTAGAGGGTCTACTACTAGGATCTTGACGTTTCGGTTTCTTAGCATTTCTGCGATAAGAGCCCTGGTACCGTCGTTAATGATGTTGAACTTCTTAGCCTGTCCGCGCAGGTTCAAGACTAGTGCGTTGCTTGGAAGGTCAAACGGGCGTGCATAGTGCTGCTGCGTCCGTTCGTCAACTTCGAGATTTACGTCTAGTATGTGTTCGTCTGGAGCTAGTGCGACAACCGGTTGGCCTAGGAAGTCTTCGCCACGACTAAGGCTACGTACGAGATTCAGTTTTAGCGTGCTCTTGCCTGACTTATAGCGTGCCGCTAGCAGAACAGTACCACCGTAAGGCCAAAGCTTGTTAATACGGTAGCGAGGTGTTCCGAAGTTGATTGCTATGAAGTCAGGGTATACTTGTGGCTCAGGAAGAGAGAACTCAGCCTCAGCGAGCATCTCTAGGAGCTTATGCCTGCCTTGTTGATCGCCGAGTTGCTGCTCTAGGTACAATTTGGCTCGCTGTGATATAGCTTTGGCACTAGGCGGCGGTACTGGAAGGTCATCGAGGTCCAATACCTCAGTCATTCTTTCTCGCTTGCGCGCTAGCAGCTGCTGATAGTACTTGGCCTACTAGATACAGTGCTTCTATGCGTGTGAAGCCTGAGTTTACGTAAGACATAAACAGCTCGTGAGTGCTCGCAGCTGACTCCATAAGAGGAGTTATCGGGTCCTTGGGGTCATTCGGCATTTGGGGTCTCCTCCTTTGCGTCCTTCTTGGAAAACTGGAACTCGATGATTCCCTCTTCAGGGCTTCCCGTAGCTACACTCATTCCCTCTTGGCGTGCTCGAAGATGTAGTGCTGTCTGGAAGCTTGCAGGGCTACAGGTAAAGTCTTCATCTTGCTTGGCTCTCCAGACTGCACCGTCTGTCCATTTGTCCCAAGGGTAGTAACGACGCCTTCTCGGTGCAGAGACGTCTTCGACACGCTCAGCCATTCGAACTGGGTCCTTTCAGGAAATTTTGTTTCTATATCTAAAATTATATCACAGATTTTAGGGATAAGCAATAGGCTCCTATAAAGTTTATAGAAACTTTATGGTTAGTTACGCTTGTGGTCTACTCGTTACTATGCTATAATTAAGAGAAGAGCAGCTTGAGCTGGAGGCAAGATGTCGATCGGTCATGGGCTTGTAACCGTTACGACGGCAGCCGCACAGATCATCTGCACTTCTAACCAGCCTGTGCTGATGCAGAATATTGGCGCTAACCCTGTGACTATTGGCGGTCCAGGTGTTACTGTAGGTCACGGCGTGACGTTGCCCGCTAACATGACCTCACCGATATCGGTTCCTTGTGTCGGAGGCTCTGGGACTCCTCTAGGCGTGCCTATCTATGGAACCGCATCAGGTGGCTCTTCTAACGTTGTCTTCTTGACTGCTACTTGGGACGGTTGATATGTCTAACGCGCATGCACAGCAGTACTACTTCGGAGCAGGGACTGAAACGAGCGCAGGCTCCGGTGCGATCGATTCGTACGACCTAGTGATGGACGAACCGAGTGCTCTGTCCGATCCTACGGTCGAGACTCAGGCTCCGCAGCCTGGTCTGAATGCTCCGATCTCTCAGGACAAGCGGAGGGGGTCCTCATGAGCGATCAGCACGCGCAAGGGTACTACGCAGCTCCTGGTCGCGAGACTAACTATCAGACCCATTCGGTCGAGAGCTGGTCGCTTGACTCCCAGATGGTTGGTCCGACTAGTGGGGTCTTTGACGGCCCAAGCTCCGGCGTCGGTACTAACGCAGTAAACATGGTAGGCCTTAGCCGGGCAGACCCCAACTCACTGGTGAACTCGGGCGCAGGTCCGATTCCACCAGGCTACGGCGTGATCCCGACTATCTAGGAGACAGTAATGTCCGATGCGCACGGGGCGGCGTATAACCACTCGCCCGAAGTCAACAAGCAGTCAGGCGATCTGCCTTTCTGGCAGGACAACAAGGACGATTGGGGCGGCTATGGCGGCCCAGCGGGCCTGCCGATGGAGTCTCACAACGACGGTGACAACGATACCGACGACATCGGTACGTACGGTTCGATCCCACGACCTGTCGAGAACCAGGCGTTCGGGCAGACCAACGGCTTTCTGACGCCAGGACAACGAGGCTATGACTCCGGCGGAGGCTGGAACTAGTGTCAGGGTTTTCCACACCCGGAGTTCTTTCATCAGCGACGCTGTTGTGTCCTAACGGCGCTGCGGTTGCTCTGATGAACCAGGGACCCAACCCAGTATCTGTAGGCGGAGCTGGTGTAACCGTCGGTACGTTCGTGTATCAGCTACCTGCAGCTATGCAGGAGCCAATGTACCTGAACGAACCTCCCTTCAATGTACCCGATGCTAACATCTACGGGATCACGACGTATCCTGCGGTACCTGGTTCGACTGTTAATGCGACTAACACAGGATCGGGTCCTGTATCGGTGACGATCGCCGGCGGAACTCTGACCTCTGTTAAGGTGAACGGTGTCCAGGTAGGCACAACTGTAGGGACCTACGTAGTCCCAGCTGGTCAGACCATCTCGATCACGTATACAGTTGCGCCTACGTGGGTATGGCCGGCTCCGGTTCTAGCTTATACGGCGGCGCAAGGGTCCTAGTGGAACGAACTGGATACTTCTTCGATAACGATCCGGGATTTGCCTCAGACGGCGAACCGGTAGATCTTTGGTATCCGGAGTTTCTGCTTAAGCTAATCGATCGTCCTCAGGGTCCGCGGTGGTTTCAGGACTATCTTCGGACCTTGGACAGAGACGTTCTTTCAGGCAACGACTGTCACGTGCGTGCTCAGCTGTCCAAGAACGACCCGCTACTGTTTGCTCTAACCTACTTGTCTCACCACCTGTACTCGATTGAGACAGGTGACAAGCTTTCCTTTGCTGAGTTTCATCTCGATCTGCTGGAACATGCTAAGTCCTGGCTACAGAAGTCACGTGTGCCCCGGGAACATCGAGATGCGTACGTAGCTCCTCGTGGTGTCGGAAAGAGTACTTGGCTATTCCAGATTCTGCCCGTTTGGGCTGCTGCGCACGGCCATGTTAAGTTTATTGTTGCGTTCTCCGACTCAGCTGATCAGGCTAAGAACCATCTTGCTACGATTCGTGGCGAGTTCGACATGAACGACCTTCTTATTCAGGATTTCCCAGACCTGTGTGAGCCTAAGGTACGTCGTCAGGGTGGCCCTGTCGGTAAGAAGCTGGTCGCGAGTCGGGTTGACATGATCGAGCAGCGCAATGGCTTCGTCATGGTGGCTAAGGGTTCTGGAACAGCTGCGCGCGGTCTGAAGGTTGGTAAGCAGCGTCCCGACCTGATCGTGCTCGACGATATCGAGCCTGGTGAGGAAAAGTATAGCCCGACGCTAATGCGCCAGCGTCTTAGGTGGATGCTTGAAACTGTTTTTCACCTGAACGAGTTCGCGCGCGTCATCATCGTAGGGACTGTAACAGCTCCAGGATCGATCATGCACCAGATGGTTGAATCGGAGTTGCATCCTGAAACGGTCGAAGACGCTTGGATCGATGATCAGAACATTCAGGTTCATTACTACGAGCCTATCCTCCTGAATGACGACGGTACTGAGCGTTCTTGCTGGCCTGGCAAGTGGTCGTTGGAGTACCTCAAGAAGCATGAGCACACACGCGAGTACAAGAAGGAGTTCAAGAACCAGCCTGTCTCGATGAATGGGACGTACTGGTCTGAAGAGGACTATGTCTATGTAGACTTGCCCTGTGTTCGTACTGTGCTAGCGATAGACCCCGCAGTCACTTCGCATGAGAACTCTCACGATACTGCTATCGCGATCGTAGGTCTCTGGCACCCTAAGGCAGGATTGTCGCTTGACGATGTGATTGTTCCGTCTAGTCTTCAAGGTAACATGCTGCAGCCGAAGGTTGTAGTTAGGTTCGCGACTATCGTGAAACTGCCTCCGAAGCAGCTGCGTGACACTGTTATGTGGTATCTCGAGCAGTGGCCTGAGATCGGCGAGGTTGTCGTAGAGTCGAACCAAGGTGGAGACACCTGGACTATGGTGTTTCACCACATGCCTGTCAAGATGAAGCTTTCCTGGAGCGGTCTTAAGAAGTCTGTCCGTCAGGTGCGACTTCTGAATCTATACCAGCGTGGCCGAATAACTCACTCGATGCGACTGTCTAGGCTGGAGCAGTCGCAGTGTTCTTACGACGGCAGCGAAGACAAGGATATCCTGGATGCTGTTGAGATAGGCGTTAGACACTTCATAACTGCTCCTAAGGTCCTTAGAGGCGGAACTTACAGCTACGGCCGTAGGACACCTGTGGGGGTGAGCAGCGATGACTGACATCATGCATGGCCAGATGATGCCAGGCAATACGTTCCTCGGCATGGCGATTCCTCGTCCGGCCCCTGAGCCTTACAACGACCCCGGCGCTGATCTGCGTAACGGGATTTTGAGTCTTGATGAAGCCCAGCCCGACTTCGTGAAGGCTATTCAGTACTACAATGGATCTATGCCGGAGTTCTTTGCTTCGCTGCGTCTGCGCATTGCGATGGGTGCAACGGGTGTGGTGTTCAACTTCAACTTCGCTAAGCTGCCTGTAGATGCTGTTGCTGAACGTCTCGAAGTAGCGTCGATCTTTTCGGACGACAAGGCTGCTGTTGATATTATTCGGCAGGCTTGGAAGGACAACCAGCTAGACCTTCACGCACCAGATGTGATGAAGAAGGCTTGTAAGCTCGGTGACGCTTATATGTTCGTCTGGCCGAATGTTGATGGTCAGACGGATTCTGAAGGCAACCAGCTGTCGGTGGACATCTTTTACCAGTCGCCACGCGTCATGCGGGTGTTCTACGACGACGAGAACGAAAACCGTAAGCGTTATGCGATCAAGCGGTGGCAGGACCCTAACAGTGGGTTTACGTTTGCTAACCTGTACTACCCGGATCGTGTTGAGAAGTATATGCTTGCTCCTACACCTCAGTCAGGCCAGAAGCCAAAGTGGGAGAAGCGCCTAGACGAGGGCGACAATGGCCAGTGGCCTGTTGATAACCCATTCGGTGAAGTTCCTGTTTTCCACTTCCGTAATGAATACCCCTACGGAGTGCCAGAGCATGTCAACGCTTATGGTCCGCAGGATGCTATCCACAAGCTGGTAGTCAGCCATATGGCCTCGGTCGACTACAACGCGTTTCCGCAGCGATACGCTATCATGGACCCTGCGTACGACACGTCCGAAGCGGCTATGGGAGACGAAGGCGAGTTCGCGTTCTCGATCGACTCAGGTGCTACGCTAGATCAGGGTATGGATCCGAAGTCGCAGTTGACAGCCGACCCCGCCTCGGTCTGGTTCATGAAGGGGATCACGTCCTACGGACAGTTCCCTGTAGGCGACCCAACAGCATTTCTCAACCCGTTCATGCAGTATGTGCATGCGATGGCAGTTATTTCACAGACTCCGATGCATTTCCTCGATCCAATCGTGTCAAATGTGTCGGGAGAGTCCCTTAGGGTGCTAGAAGCGCCTTTCGCGAAGAAGGTGCGCAATCGTCAGATGTCGTTTGGTGCGACCTGGCGAGATATTTTCAGGTTCGTGTTGAAGATTCGCGGCCAGACGGTTCCTGCGGATGTAACTATCCACTGGGTCCCGGCAGCTACAGTTAACGACCTGAATACCTTGCAGGGACAGGCAATAAAGGAACAGCTCGGGGTGCCTCCTAGGCAACTCTTGGAGGAGCAGGGAGACACAGCTAAGCAGCTCGACACGTGGGGAGTCACGATCGAGTTTAGGACGGGTAATACCGGTCAAGGCTTCTCCACAGAAGCTGATACTGGTGAGCCGGGAACTAGCGAGGAAGTGTGATGCTTCCAATAGGAGGGCGAGATGCCTGGTAGGCCGCAGAACAACGACGTTAACGACGATGTCACTGACGACGACGTTACCGACGATACTTCTGGTGACGACACGACTGACGACGTAACCGACAACGCTACGGACGACAGCGCGGATAATCAGGACCAGCAGGACGATACTCAGGATGACACTCAGCAGGACCAGGGCAGGAAGCCTAGGTCTCGCACGCAGCAGGGTCAGAACCAGAATCAGTCCAAGCAGGATCCTGACGACCCGATGGCTGGTCTGAGAAAGGCGTTGCAGGCTGCTAGGCAGGATGCGCGTAAGGCTACAGCCGATCTTAAGGCGCTTCAGCGCCAACACGCGTCGGCAGAAGAACGTGCGCTACTCGACGCCAAGGAGCAAGGTATCGAAGAAGGCAGAACTGCTACTCGTGAGCCTCTAGTAAGGGCTCTTGTGGCTGCGAAGCTGGAAGCGGCCGGAGTACAAGGCACTAATACTCCTAGGCTCGTAAGGCTGTTGGATCTCGACAAGATCGACCTGGACGCTGAGGGCGACATTGTCGGTCTCGACGACCAGGTCGACGAGCTCAAGACTGAGTTCCCCAACCTGTTCGCGCCTGCGGGCAGTAACGGGACTCGAGCACCGAACGTGAACGGCGGAGCCGGTAACGGGCGGACGAAGGACAAGCAGGACCGCCAGGAGCCAAAGGGCTTCGCACAGCAGTTGGCGGATATGGTCACAGGATCAGCTCCCGTAGGCCAAGGTCTAGTAGGTAGGTAAGTCGGCCACCGCTGGGTGACGACTTTGATAAAGGAGGTGAAGCGTGGCTCAGTCCACGTTTACCAACTGGATCCCGGTTGAATACGGGGCCCAGGTGATCCAGAGGGTCACCCAGCACAGTGCTGTTGAGTCGTTCGGCCAGCAGATCATGATGACGTCCAACTCGCGCTACGTGTCGCGTGACCAGGGTGTTCAGGCTGGCCTTGTGACCAAGGGCAGCACCTACGCGGTCGGCGGCGGTACTCAGGGCTTCGGTACCAACGACGACGCTGAGGATGCAGTGCTTCTGACCGCCGGTAAGTGGGGCACAGAAGTTGACATCGCCGAGGAAGACATCATGGACTCCCTCGCTGACATCATCAACTCCAAGTCCAACGCGATCGGTACTGCTCTCGCCAAGGTCTATGACAATGCGTCTATTGGCGTCAACGCAGCTCCGGGTGCGACGAATGCTCAGACCACGTCAGTGTACTACGGTCTGACTCATACCAACGCGGCCGACAGCTACACCGCGAACACGAACTACAGCGCGGGAGCGGCTAACTCCCACGGTGCGGTCACGTACGCGCAGCTCTCCACGTCGCTGGGTCAGGTCGAGCAGGGTGACTACTTTAACGAGGAGGACATGATCTGCATTGCTCACCCGTACTTCCGGCAGCAGCTGCGAGGTATCGTGGACGGGCAGAGCCGACCGATCTTCCAGGAGTCGTCAGGAGGGTTCCCGGGTGGCGGCCAGGGTCCGACGCCTGACCTGATCTTCCGCATTCCGGTGTTCTGGAGTCTGGGTGCGACGGTTACGGCGACCCCGTTGTCGACGTACGCAACGCCGAACTACGCAGGCTCGTCAGGCTCTGCCGCGGCTGGGACGGCGGGTAACCGTCTTCTCATCTTCTGTAACCGTCTGTACCTGCTTGCGGGTAAGAGGACCACGAACCCGAATAACCCGCAGGCTACGCCCGAGTTCCAGATCGTGCCACCTATGTACTCCGGCACGGACACGACCATCCTGCGTGGTCGCATGAGGCGCGCGTTCTCGATGGGTATCGAGTTCGCGTTCTCCATCTTCGAGGCTGTCAACTAGGTCGGTATAGGACGGGCGGTATTTCAGGCCGCCCGTCCCCGTCTCGAAAGGAGGCCTTCAATGACTGAGAACGAAGAAGAACTGTCGGCAGGTACAGTCAACAAGGGTGGTTCCTACCCTAAGGGCGACAAGGATGGCCCGAAGAGGGTTACTAGGCCTCGCCCCCCTAAGGACCTCGTTGTCGACCAGTACAACCCCGACGGACTTACCCATCAGGGTGGCGGCTGGGCGGTATTCGAGTATCCTTCTCCAGGTGAGATGGAGCCTAGCATCGAGGCTGTACGTCATCACGTCGAGGACCGAGTTCGTAGGGCTGGCTATGTCATCGATGGTGACGTAGTAGCTTACAACAAGGATGACGAGAGCTTTCGCGTCGCAGTACGTTACGCATAAGGAGATATCATGACGATTCTTCTTTCGAACACGTTCGCTAACGCGCTGTTGCAGCATAGCGGAACCTCGCTTGCAGACCAGTTCGGTGGAGGAACGCTAGTTGTCTATAGCGGGACTCCACCTACAGGTCCGAACGAGGCGCTTTCAGGTAACACTGTTCTAGCTACTTTCACGTTCGCAGCAGCTACAGCCTGGGCTGCTCCTTCTGTCGGCATCGAAAATCTAGACTTCGTAGCGCAGACAGTGACTGCGACTGCTACAGGTACTGCGACGTTCTTCAGGATCCTGAACTCTGGTGCTCAAGCGTTGCTCCAGGGTACAGTTAACACCTCCGGTGGAGATTTTAACTTGTCGAGTACCGCTATCACTTCCGGTGACAACGTGGCGATTACCGGAACACCAACAATCGCCTGGACGACAACTTAGAAGGGTGTAGTTATGTCCTGGACTACTGGTACTCAGACGGAAGCTCTCGGCGCCAACAATGCTGTAGGGTCGTCGTTTGCCTCATTCACTGCGGCGCAGTTTATCGGTCCCTCCGCTTCGGGTTCCGGTTACCTTCCCGCGAACTTCTTCCTACCTTCGACCGGTGTAGGAAAGTCGCTTCTAGTCAAGGCCTTCGGCGTCGTCGGAACCACCGCGACTCCTAACATCACGTTCGGTATGACCTTCAACACTGCTCAGGGCACTTACAACGGTTCAGGCATCGTCGCAACCACTGGTGCGGTAGCAGGTCCCACTTCAGGCAGCAACATGCCTTGGGAGTTCGACCTGATTATCACCTGTTCCGCAACAGGCGCTGCCGGAACCTTCCTCGCTGATGGAGCGCTGAAGATCTACCCGACGGGTACTACGGTGCAGAACCTGCGTTGCTCTTCTTCGGCGGCGAACCCGAACACCGCGCTGTCTTTGACTACTGAGTCGGCGTACTACCTGGAGCTGTTTGCGGCCTTCTCGGCTTCGAGCGCCTCGAACAACATTCAGTGCTACGACGTGGTAGTTCTTGGCCTGAACTAGACTACCCTGTCCGGAGGAGGACAGTTCTTTCGAGCTGAGGTGATGCCGACGTGGTGGCGACACTTGTTCAGTCGGTATCAGTCAGCACTAATACTGCTTCGCCCCTGTCTATTACCCTGGGTGCGAATACTTCTCAGGGTAATACTCTTATTGTCTGCTCGAACGGCAATGCAGCAGTTAATGACCCGTCCGTTACGGGTATTACTCTAGGAAGTGCATCAGGTAACTTTGCTCAGAATGTTACTATTGGTACTCCTTCTACTGACTTTCAGACGGTGTCGATATGGTCTGATCCTAACTGTACTGGTGGACAGACGTCGGTATCGGTTTCGTTTAGTACTTCTGGTGGCAGTATAGCCTTCTGTGTTACTGTTATGGAATGGGCTGGTCTGCTACTTGCAGTGCCGAATTCGGACAAGACAGCCGGTCAGATAAATAATACTAACGGGACTTCGTGGTCTTCATCTGCGACAGCAGGGCTTAGTCAGTCTCCAGAGCTTGCTATCGGAATAGTAGGTGCCTATCTTAGCACAGGCGTCGGAACGATAAACGGTCCGTCGCCGCCTTGGTCGAACCTGACCCAGAAGAACTCGCCTGGCGGTACGGTAGGACAGCTCGTTGGGTATCAGGCGCTATCGTCTACTGCAGCAGTTACCTATTCAGGTACTACAGCTAATTCTGTTCAGTATGGCGCTGCTATTGCTACCTTCAAGGTACTAGCTAGCACGGACATACCTGATGTTCAACCTGGTCCTACTTGGATCTCTCTGTATAAGCCTGGATGGAAGCGGACCCGTCCTCTTGCTACTCCTAGTAGCGAGGCTGTTGAACAGGTTATAGCATTCTCGGTACCGCTACCTGCACTGGTTACTAATATAGTAGGAACCGTTGTTCACGACGGTACGCTAGCTATCGTACTGTCGCCACCTGTAGCAGGGCTTAACGTTGCTTACGAGAGCAACTTCAGCGTAACGCAGTTCGCACCCGGTCCGACATGGTTGGAGTATTTCAAGCCGGGGCTTCAGAGAGCTCGACCGACGACACCCTGGCAGCAGATTACTGTTGAATTCGGGACGCTGAGTATTGTTATACCTCCGGTACTGACTACTACTCTAGCAGCTGTTCAGACCAATCCGGCAGACGTTACTGTATTTAATCCAGGGCCGACCTGGTGGACTCTATTCAAGCCTGGTCTGAAGCAGACCAGACCCTATACTACATTTGATCTCAAGGGTGAATCAGGCCGACCAGTAATTAATCTACCAACCTTGTCAACCAGTATATCAGCTGCGCTCATGAACTTCAGCGACGTTCAAGTAGCTAATCCTGGCCCTACATGGCTTGCTTTGTTCAAGCCTGGAATCCGGAAGCGTCCTGTTGAGCAGGACGATCGAGTTGCAGCCCTTATGACAGGCTCGGTTGTTATAGTACTGTCTCCAGGGTGCAGAGTCGAACTGGAGCAAGGTCCTCTTAGCATAGTTATACCGACAGTATCTTCTCAACTCCAAGGGATAGATTACTATGGTAGGCTAAATCCTGTTATTTCGTCGTTGTCCCTGACAACTAGTTTGTTTGGGCAGACACAACAGACGGAACATGGCGCGCTCGCTATAGTATTGCCCGTTCTAGCTGCTACGATTGCGTGCGACAACGGGCGTAAGCTGCTGCCTATTACAGCTAAAATTCCTACTCTGATAGTGTCGCTATCGGGTGTGATTGTTCATAATGGAATATTTACGATTCTGTTTATGAATTGTGGTTCTGGACTACGCCCGTTGACGCGATACGAGATGTTCGGTTGTGAATCTGTAGTTGATATGGCGATAGTGCTGTCTGAACCTGTACTAGAGATTAGTGCTTATCTGACTAGGGTGCGAACAGGTAACGAAACTGCTAACTGGTTGCGGGCAAAGCGTGCTCGTTCTACTAGGCGGAGACAGATTCAAGCTGCTCGTACAGCCGCACAGGGGCGTCAGAAACTGAGAGAGGACACTGACGATGGTTAATGCTTCGAATACCTGGGCGATGCCTGCAGACGTGCTTAACGTTACAGGTCAGGTAGTAACGCTATCTCAGGTTCAGTATGCGGGATCGATTATCGACCTATTTACCGGACGCCCATATGTGTTTACTTGGACAGAGCCTAGCTCGCAGGAAGTGATCACGTATAACTGGTTCGAGAATGTTGGCGCAACCGACTTTTACTACTTGAATATGGCGGTTATCTATCAGACACTCTGGATGCAGCAGCAGCCTGATATCTTTACACGTCTCGAACTAGATTCTATTCAGACTATGCGTGCACCTATTAAGTTGAATAACGATAACGCGCTCATGATCGGACCTCTAGTTCGTAAGGCGTTGTCGCGGGTCTCATGGCTTCGTAGTCGGGCGCTTCACGTTAGGTCGCCATTCGAGGACCTGTATGCTGCTAACAGCGTGAACTTCGGTGAGTATATCTTCCCGTGGTCGCCAATAGGTGGTTACGGAGGGTCCCCTTCGGGACCAGACTACTAGGAGGGATACAATGACAGCTCAGCTCGTTACTTTGATAATAGACCGTACAGATGGTGCGGAAAATCCCTATACTCAAGGATCGGGCGTATGGATTCCCAGCTCGGAAATTCCAGATCCTGCGGACCACATACTTATAGGACAAGACCCGATACCTTTCATGTTCAGTGCGGGAGCTTTTCCAAGCGTCCAACTGGTAGCTAACGATACTGCTGGTCCCCAGCAGTCAAGTGGAGCGCCTGGATGGTCCTGGATAGTCAAGTACGGGAGTAACGTACCTGGTAATCCTCCCTCTGCATCATACTACATACTTTCGACGAACGGACTGACTCAACGTCTCAGTCAGCTAGTGCCTATTCCGTTAATACAGCCGGGTATAGAGTACGTTTCTGCAGTCAATAGTAAGACTGGTGCTGTAGTCTTGAGTGCAGCTGACGTCGGTGCTTTGGCTAATCCGTCGCCTGCTGGAGGTGCTCTATCTGGGTCTTATCCTAATCCAGGGTTTGGTTCTGGTGTTATGGGTGGATATCTGGCTCCGAAGGTTAAGACACTAGTAGATGGTGCTAGCGTGCCTGTTGACCTGAGTCAGGCCAATCTGTTCCGTTGGCTCCTGAATAGTCCTGGACATTCACTAGCTAACCCATCTAATCTAGTTGACGGACTAGCTTTCGTGGTCAGGATTATTTATGGAGGTCCTTATACACCTTTGTTTGGAACTGCTTATGAGTTCGGGTCGGATGGTCAGCCTACCTGGTCAGCTTCAGCTGGTAAGATAGATGAGGTTGGGTTCGCGTACAACGCTGATGCAGGTGCAGGTTCCGGTTCTCTGACGTGCAGGGGCTGGAAACTCGGTTATACTTAGTATAGGTTCAACTACAGGGGCTGAGAGAGGAGATTAGGTCGTGACCTTCACCGCTGCCGGTACCCTCACGGAAGCCGAGAACGCGGTCGCGGCGACCAGCACGACGTTCTCCCTGACCACCAATACTGTTGGTAACTTCATCCTGGCGCAGTTCGCCTGCAACACGTCCTTCGCATCAGCGGTCACCAGCACCCGGTGCACCTGGACCCAGTTGGCGCCCGCCACCGGGGCGGCGTCATTCACGTTTAGTTCCCCGTTTAACTCGAATATCTGGATCGGCCGGGTAAACAGCGTCGGCAGCGACACTGTATCGGTGACGTTCAACGCCTCGATGGGCGGGGCAAACTGCCGGTTTGACGCTCGCGAGTTCCACTCCAGTACAGGAGTCGCTGTGCTGGAAACCTACGGCACGGTTAACACGGCGGGAGGAACCAGCAGCTGGGCGACACTGACCCCGGCTGGCTCAGGTCGGCTTTACTGGGGCTGGTGTGAGGACAGCGGGTCGGCGGTCGCGGGTTCCACGTCCGGGTTCGTCTACGAGCCTGACAGTCATAGCAACGGTGCTGGTTACTGCCTAAGCGTATCTTCGGCCTATACTCCTGTGTGGGGAGACAGCAGCCAGGTAGCAGGCATCATGGTCCTAGTCAGCGGGACCCTGCCAGGTATAGATCAGCCGTCTATTCAGCCCGGGCCAACGTGGATCCGGCTCTTTAAGCCTGGACTCGTTAAGCCAGTACCAAGTATGCCTTGGCAGCGAGCTACTGGAGAGTCTGGGACGCTAAGTATTGTAATACCGTCTCTAACTGTATCGATAACGGCGTCTTATGAGAACAGTAGTAGTATTCCTGCTATTGCACCTGGGCCTACATGGCTAGATCACTATAAGCCAGGATCGACGCATCCTGTGCCGATCACGGTGTCTAGTAGTACTACAGTTGAATTTGGCACGCTCAATATTGTTCTACCTGCTGTAACATTTAATCCTTCTGGTACTGATGTTAACCCTATCGACGTTTCTATGATCAATCCAGGCCCGACCTGGCTGGATCTGTTTAAGCCCGGAATCCAGAGACCTAGACCTGTAACACCTTGGCAGCAGGTTACGATTGAATTCGGGACGCTAAATATAGTTCTTCCTGTAACTAGCCTAATCCTGACAGGTACTGATGTTAATCCTGTCGATGTTTCTGGAATTAATCCAGGACCTACTTGGCTGGATTTGTTTAAGCCTGGACTTTCTAGGGCGAGACCCGTAGTACCCTGGCAGCAGATTACGGTTGAATTCGGTTCTCTTAATATTGTTATACCACCAGTACTGTCGACTAGTATCACGTCGGTTCAGACTAATCCTAATGACGTCTCTATAATTAATCCGGGACCGACCTGGCTGAACCTGTTTAAGCCTGGACTTCCTAAGCCTAAGCCACTGACTCTTTCTAATGTTGGCGGCCTTATTGTTGAATCCGGTACTCTTAACATTATTCTTCCTGTATTGAGTCTAGCTCTTGCAGGCACTGACGTTAACCCTATTGATACTCCCGGGATCAATCCAGGACCTACGTGGATCGAACTATTCAAGCCTGGGTTTTCCAAGCCTAGGCCTGTAACACCTTGGCAGCAGATCACAGTTGAGTCTGGCTCATTTAATATTGTTCTTCCTGCTATTAGCCTTGCACTTACGGGTAGCGATGTTACACCTATTGACGTTCCTAGTATTAATCCGGGACCAACGTGGCTAACACTCTTTAAGCCAGGCTTTTCGAAGCCTCGGCCTCTTACTCTCTCTATTAATGCTCTAGCGATTCCTACAGAGTCTGGTATTCTAAATATCGTCTTGCCTGCAGTGAGTCTAGTACTGTCGGGTAGCGATATTACGCCGATCGATACACCTAGTATTAAGCCAGGGCCTACTTGGCTAAGTCTGTTTAAGCCTGGGTTGTCTAAGTCTAGACCTATTACGCTTACTAGTAGCGGAATTGCAGTCTTTACTGAATCAGGTACTCTTAACATAGTTCTGTCAGTACCAGTCTTTACTCCTACAGGTATTGACGTCACGCCGACTGATATGCCTGAAATTAATCCAGGACCGACTTGGTTGGCTTTGTTTAAGCCGGGACTAGTCAGACCTCATGTGCTCACAGTCTCTAGTAGAGTTACTGTTGAGTTCGGCACCTTTAATGCAGGCTTGAGTTCTCCTATAGTAACTCTAGCGGCCATACAGACGAACCCGAACGACGTTCCAGTATTCAATCCTGGACCAACTTGGTGGGCTTTGTTTAAGCCTGGTATCTCGAGGCCTCATCCGGAAGGTCTTTCGGTAGCAGTTACTGTGGGATCTAGAGTATCTACCGGTCTACTTATGGCATCGATCATCTAAGGAGGAGACTATGTATGCAATCGCTAATACGCTAGTAACGATTCTGCGAGGAACGTCAGCAGATAGCTTCGGAGACACGATAGATGCGCCTGTGCCAGTGTATACTGATGTTATAGCGTTCCTTAGTTATCCGACGATGAGTCCTCTGCGTCCTATCGTTCTAGGTCAGCAGGTCTTTGAGCCTGCTACGCCCGATCCTAGTACTACACGATTGGCTGCCTGTACTCTTCCTTCAGGGACCGATATTAGGAATACTGATCAGGTGCTTGATCAGTTTACAGGAGCTATATACCAGGTGTATGCAGTGACTACACTTGGTAATGCGGGAGCAACGCCAGATATTCTAGTTACTCTAAAGCGCGTAACTACTACGGAGCCTGCCTAGGAGATAGCATGATTCGGAAAGTAGTGAATTGGGTTATTTATAGAACAGGTCGTCGCGGAGCCTTTCTAGCCTTCCTGATGATCCTCGACGCAGTCTACGGCTATAGTCTCATTATGCTTCCGGGGACTACTATTCACCCGAATCTGATCCTGCCTCTACGCGCTTGGGGTTGGCTCTGGATAGCTGCGGCTGTATGCTGTGCTTCAGGTATACTCCTGCGGAAGGATAGGATCCCGTATTCGGTAGCTGCATTGCTGAAAACTGCGTGGGGACTTACCTTCGCTTGGCTTTGGTATCAAGGACTGCCAGAGTGGCCTTCTGTAGTCGTCTGGCTAGCTTTCGCACTTATAGTGCTACTAGTTGCTGGATGGCCAGAGAAGACAGTATTCGCAGATCCCTCTCCACCTAAAGTACCGGAGAAGCTATGACTAGTGATCACATCATCGAGATTCTACTTGGACTGCTTACGCTAGTCGTAGGGCTCGTTACTTTTATGGCTGCGACGCGTACTGATCGTGAGCAGTCTCGTGCTGAGAGAGTAGCGGTTGATGCAGCTGCGTACAAGCGTGCACAGGACATTTATGAAGGCGCCCTGAAGACACTACGCGAAGAATTGGATACCACACGGAACGATCTACATGAGGCTCGTGTCGAGATGGTAGGACTACGTCAAGAGCTGACTGATACTCGTACTGAACTGTCTAAGGCTCGTAGGGACATTAGTAGTCTACGCGCGGAACTACATCGATACGAAGACAATCATTAAGGAGGAATTATGTGGGAAGACCTTAAGGCTATCGCAATCGCCGCAGCGGGAATCGGTGTAGGTATCCTTCTCGGAGGATTCCTGGTTCACCTGACAGGGCTCCACCTGTGACTACGCCACAGGAGGTACCTGCCCATGTACAGACAGTCGCCCATAACTATACCGTCCACTATCCGGCCCACGAGCCTCGAGCAAACGATCCCCACCACGCAGACTTCGAGGAGTGGAAACAGAGACGAAGAGCTGCAGGTACGTACGACTGCGACTTCGCTAAGAAGTATCGTCCTGACTTCTCTGAGTGCGATCTCACTAAGCCTCTGGAAGCGCATCACGCTGTTATCGAGTTTGCGCTCCAGAACGGTGTAGATATCAAGCTCCTGGAGCAATTCTATCCAGGTGTTTCACAAGAAGGAATCGGCGCATGGATCGATTCCGACCAGAACCTGACGTTGCTGTGCGTATGGCACCATCGCGGACATGGTGGAGTTCATCTCGTCAGCGCGTCAGACTGGGCAGCTTACGAGTTCGTGAAGGGCATGATCTCATTATGTATGTAGGCGCGACACCGACCAAGTTCGGTCAGTACAGCATCGATGAGAAGCACCTGCTTCCGAGAGCACTGTTTCACTCTGCAGAGCCTCTTAAGGAAGTTACCTGGGATATCCCGATCCCGGTCCTCGACCAGGAAGACCTGCTCGCGCAGTCGATCGATACGTCAGCTCTGGTTCCCGAAGCGCCTTCAGTCGACGCGCTCGGATCGTGCACTGCGAATGCTTCTACGGAGCACATTGCTCAGCTCGCCGTCGCAGCAGGCAAGGACCTCGAGTCCTTGGAGGTCGGCTACGGTGGCAGGATCTGGCGTATGTCACCGAATTCGGCACCTGCTAACGAACAGTGGGCGATCGTGTTCTACCATCTCACAACGGACCAGACCAACGACCCTTCGCAGGAGTGGCCTCCTACGGACTGTGGATCTACAGGGACGTACTGCTGCGAATTCGCAGTAGCGAACGGTCTTGCCAAGGACTACAACGTTCCTCACAATGTTCAGGGAGCGCTGCTCGCGCTTCAGACGGGTACTGTCATTCAGGGCGCTCCATGGTTCAACTCCTGGATGCAGCCTGACTCAGATGGCTTCGTCGACGGCGACGGTTCGGTGGACGCTCTTCAGGCGGCTATCCAGTCAGGTGTGGCTGGTGGTCACGAGACCTGCGAGCGAGGTATCGTCCAACTAGCACAGGTCAAGGCTACTGGTGCAATCGACCTACAGAAGACGATCATCAAGGTTCGGAACTCCTGGAGCCAGAACTTCGGTCTAGACGGCGACTACCTGATCCACGCATCTACTCTGGACCTGCTCGGGAACTACGTCGATTACAAGCAGATGGTGGTCTAAGTGGGTAAGAGCAAGATCGTCATCCTCGTGGACTGGTTCTTCGACTGGTTTATTCTACCCTGGTACGAAGGTCTGGAAGGAGCAACTCTTCACCATCGGACTAAGGAATGCGATGCAACTAAGTCCAGCTCGTAGAGTCCCTACGCTGGATGATTTGGAGCGGGCCGGTGACTATACTGGCCCGCACCCGATCATAAGCGGGGGCCATGAAGATCAGGTTGTCTGGTTTCTGCTGCCTACACATAAGGGAGTAGATATGTTCGACCGTCCTGATGAACATTCTGGTCTGCACGGTGTCTATCAACCTCCTTGGACGTTTAGAGAGTGTCCTGATGGCTCTCTCGAGATTCGTGCATCGATAGGCTGCGGTAGTTCGCCTTTCTACTGGCATGGTTATCTCGATGAAGGAAACGTATGGAGGGAAGTGTTATTTTATTAGTATCTCTCAGTATTTTGGGGACTTACCCTAGCTTTCCTAGTGTGTTGTGTGTTATTATTAAAATAGAACGACGAAGTCTGCAGGGCGGTAGACGCCTAGGAACTTTGTCGTGCCACTGACGTAGAGGGACGTGGCGAGTGCGCGTTTATATCGATCCCGATGCGATCGGGCATATAGAGGCTGATGTCGAAGAATTTCTCGATGTAACTCTTGGGCCCTTGATCACAGCAGACGCGATCCGATATGCACCTAAGCGTACGGGGGCACTCGCAGCGGGAATTGAGTACTACGTAGATACCACGACGCTGATTGTCTACTCGACAGCTGACTACACGTTGGATGTAGAATTCGGTCACCGCGTGTTCCACCGGTTTAGTCATCGTACGGGCCCCGAAATAGTTCCTGAAGAGCCGTTCTTGAGACCTGCGTTGTACAAGTATAGGTCGCCAGAGAATCCTGAAGGTACTCCTCCGTTGGTAGCTCCTGGTATCCAGCGCACTGGTCGTCCGACTACTCTCGAGCAGTGGATTCAGCGTCGCGCTTCACAGCAACGGATTAAGAGGGGTGGCTTATGGCTCTCCACCCCAATAGCGAACTAGTTGCTATGGCCTGGATAGGTAGTATTCCAAGTCAGTTTGGCGTCTTCAATCCTGGTATGGTAGCTACTCAGCCTCCTGCTGAGCAGAACTGGCCTCTGAACCTAGACGGGGTCTCTAACTTTATTACGGTAAACACTGTAGGAGGAACTCCTATGGCGGGTATGCCGATTGCACAGCCGCTAGTAGAGGTTAAGGCTTACGCAACTAAGCCTGGATCGAATAAGCCTCCTTGGTTCGCAGCTAATAATCTGTTGCAGCAGATCTGGCTTGCGTCAATGAGTAAGCTCCCAGGTGTTTTCGGACGTGTATTGACAATTGAGTTCGGGGGGAAAGTTTACGCACCTGCTTGTGTTATACATGCAGAGGTTCATACGGAAGCGAGGAGGATATATAGCGACGCGCGTAACTGGGCAGCATACTCGATGGACATGGCATTTTCTTGGCGTGAAGTAGGACTTGTTATTCAGTAAGATATGGCGGACTGTATTCGGGAGGAGGAACCATGGCTAGGAAGATGAAGATCACTATCAAGCATCCTGGAGCTTTCACTAAGAAGTCGAAGGCTGCTGGGATGAGCAACCAGGCTTACGCTCGTAGGGTTCTTTCAGCTAAGAAGGGAACGTATCCCGTATCTACAGTCCGTCAGGCAAACTTCGCCAAGAACTTTGGTGGAGCGTCACATCGTCGAGCCGGAACGGCTAAGGCGAAAGCAGTCGGTCGTAAGGCCGCAGCGACCCGTAGGAGGCGGGGATAGATGGCAGTTCTCGCGCTCGGGCCCGGCGTTTCGCCTGGGTTCCAGCAGCTAGTAGGAAACGGCGTGCTCGACACGACCGCGATGACGTACGCGACGCTTGGTGCTAACACCGGTATCACGTTTCCCAATATTCCAGGGCTCACGCTTGTGTTCTGTAAGACAGTTACAGGTGACCCTGCAGCTACGATCACACCAGGCGCTCAGATCCTGGGTGTGAGCATTCCTGCTATCGCGCTTGTCGAGGCGGTTGCAGCCCATGTGTACCTGCTCGGCCCATTCTATACGGTGGACGCGAACGCAGGCACCAACTTGGTCCAGATCAACTTCGGTACTCCGGCGAACGTGTCAGGTGTCGTTGTTGTTCAGTCCGGCGGCGTTTACTAGGAGGTGTGAGACAGCATGACAGGATACGTAGGCGTCACTCCAGGTAACGTCGTTCAGGGGCCTGCGACGATCTACTGGGGAGTCTTCGGTGCAGTGACCGAGCCTCCCGTGACCAACGCGTCGATCAAGACAGACCCGGTCTCGGCAGGTGGCGCGGGATACACTGACTTCGGCGGCACGATGGGCGGCGTCCAGTGGGAGGCGGCGTACACGTATGGCCAGATCAAGGCTGACCAGGCCGTCGACCCGATCGGAGCTCGACTTACGGGTCGCGCGATCACGGTAACAGTGTCACTTCTCGAAGCGACGCTGGCTAACCTTCAGGAGGCGATGAACCAGTCAGCTACACTGTCTGTCGGCTCCGGTATCAACACTCTCGACCCGGGCGGCGCGATCGCAGCTCCTGGAACGAACACGCCGAACATCACGCAGCCAACGTACAGCGCGCTACTCATCGACGGTTGGGCACCGAACCTAGGCAGCGGTGCTGTCGCGAGGCGACGGTTCATCGTACGCAAGGTCCTCAACGATGTCAAGGCGACGGCGAAGTACGACCTGGCTACGCAGTCGGTGTGGGCCTGTACGTTCACAGCGTACTACGTGAGCGCTGTGACCTCACCATTCGTCATCTACGACCAGACCACCTAGGAGGGGACTGCAATGGCGGACACCACGCAGTCGGACTCGCCGGAAGTCGACAGCACTCCCGGCGAGTTCGAAGTTCTGAAGCTTTCTACCAAGACCAAGAAGAAGGACGTCGAGTACGTCGACCTCTTCGAGATCGACGATGTCATGTACCAGGTGCCCAAGAAGCCTTCGCCGACTGTAGGTCTCAGGTTTCTGTACATCATGAAGCACGAAGGTGCTGAAGAGGCAGCCTACTACATGTTGACTACTATGCTCGGCGAAGAGGGCTATGACGCTCTCATGAACTACGAAGATCTGGAACAAGAGCAGTACGACTTCGTTCTAACAGCCGCTATCAGGATCGCGACGGGCAAGACCGAGAACCCAAAAGTCTCGGTGAAGAGCCAGCGGCCTGGATCAAGAGGGCGGCGCAGATAATATGGATCATAGATTGTCTCGACAGTGTGTGCAGCGACATGAGCGTATTGCACCGTGTCAGAGACATCTGCGAGCTAGATGGTCCGACGTTCTTTACTCTCGCATACAGGCTTCCTGCGTACGAAGGTGCCACAAGGGTAGCTCTGACGGATCTATTCGAGGGTATGGAAGAGGAAGAAGCTGCGGCGGCTTTGGAGGCGGAAGCAAGTAAGTATCCGCCTAGATATGTAGATGTAGACCTAGACGAGATGCGTGTAAAGGAGGGTAGAGTAGTGGGAACGCCTAAGGCTGTTCGTGAAGATCGAGCAGCTACGCTTCAAGAACTTCGGGCTTCTGGTCCCGCTGCTCCTGCTCTAGGTCAGTTGGCTCCCATTTTCGAGATGCCGGTGGTGACGGACTAGATGGCTGGATTCAGGGTTGCGCAAGGTTACGTCGAAGTCGATGTTGACTATGCTCAGCTTGATTCAGCTGTCGCAGGCATTAAGGCTCGACTCGCAGCAGTTAAGGACGCTTCGATCACGCTGGGTATAAACCAGAGGCAGGTCGACGCCGCGATCACCGAAATCATGGCTAAGATCAAGGCGCTTCAGGCTCAGGCTTTGTCTCTAGGCGGAATCAATCAGGCTGCGTTCGATGCTTCTATCGCCGAGATCAGAGCTAAGCTTGAAGGCTTGCAGTCTCTGACGAACATTGATTTGAAGGTTTCTGGGGTTGCTGAAGCTGTCGCAGGTCTGGAAGCTCTTAGAGCTGCTGCGAACGAAACGATTCCGCTGGTTGAGCGAGGCAACGGTCTGTTCGGTGTATGGAACAGTACGATTCAGCTTTTCGGCGGATACCTGACTAGGATTGGTGTGCCTGCGCTGTTTGCCACTGCAGGCACTATCCACATCGTGATCGATGCTATCGCCGAAACTCTGGCTATTCTTATTCCCGCTGGCATCGCTCTGGCAGCTTTTGGAATTGCGGCTAGTAGTACCTTCAATGACATCGTGCACTCCGAGCAAGCGATGTTTACGATTACAACTGCTCTTAATCAGCAGTTCCCAGGCCTGACGTCTGGTCTGCAGCACTTTACAGACTCTGTAAAGCCTAATGTCTATATCCTGTTCGGCGAAGCGCTAGACACTATTAACAAGCACACATCTATGTTCCAGCAACTAGCTACTGGCGCGGGACAGGTTCTAGACGGATTGGGTGCTAGGGCTGAAGCAGCTCTTGGCGGTAACGGTCTTGACGGATTTATTGCCAAGGGTGTTGGCGACCTAAGGCTCCTCGGTGATATCATAGCGAACGTTTTCGGAATCCTCGGAAACTTCCTACATGCTCTGCCTGGTGTTGCAGAAGTTCTGTTTATGGCGATCAGGAACATTACAGGCGCTCTAGAACTTATGACCAGTAGCGGAATCGTCCAAGGGATCTTGGATGTCGCTATGGGATTCCACGGGATGTTGCTCTGGGCAGGTCTAGCTGTCACTGGATTGGTAGCGCTTCAAGGCCCGTTGGTAAACTTGGGCATCTGGTTCTTCGGTCTAGTTGCTGCTATTAGAACGTATATTGCAAGCGTTATAGCAGCTGAAGGAGTAACGGCTACCTTCGAGGCTATCTTGGCTCCTCTGGCTGCGATTAACCCGTTCGTATGGGTTGCTATAGCTGTCGGAGCTCTAATAGCTCTTGCCGTTTGGTTGAGTAATACTACGAACGCGTGGCAGGCTCAGTACAACGCTATTATCCAGAACGTGAACGCTGCTACGACGTTTACACAGGCACAGTTGATCCTGGCTCAAGGACTTCAGCAGACTAATGCAGAACTGCAGAAGACACCGCAGTACATCCAGGTTATGACGCACGCTGGTCATGATAACTACGTTATGACTACGGAACTGAACCCTGCTTATCAGGCCTTGCAGCAGAACGTATCGGGACTCAGCTCTGCTCAGGCGACGCTTGGTACGCGCATGCAGCAGTTGGTGCAGATCACGGGTAGCCAGTCTACTGCTCTTAACGACCTAAACGCTCTAGGTGTCAAGGCTGGTCAGATCGCGACAGAGTCTGCGCAGGCATTTAATAGTCAGAAGCTGCAGATTCAAGCCTTGACTGATGCTACTACTCAGCTAGCAGGGTTCCAGAGTGGTCCTGCAGCTGCTGCTCAGAACGCTCTGACAAACCAGTACATGCAGGAGACGCTTCCGGCGATCCAGAAGATCACGCAGGCCGAAGGCAACCTGATGAACGTGATCACGGGCAGCCAGCTAGCGTTCGACACATTCGGTCAGGGTATCGCTACTCTGGCGACGAACTTTAATCAGGTAACGGGGACGTCGCTTACAACGACGCACACACTGACAGGCCTTAGGAGTACAGCGTCGCTCGCGGGTGCAGCACTGGATGGAACTAGCCAGGCTAGCGACGCCTTGAATGCAGCGTTCTACACATCGATCCAGAACGCCCAGAAGCTAAATGGCGCGCTGATGGAGCAGAGCATCTCGCAGAAGGACCTAGCTAAGGTTGTTGCTACTAGCGCTGGCCAGATGCTCGGTTACGCCGGTAATAATGATGCAGCCCGTCAGTCCCTTGTAGCCCTGATCAATAACGCCTTGGGCCCTGGGACTGTATCGCTTCAGAATCTTGACCAGTGGGTCGGAACCAATCAAGTTTCGATGTCCCAGTATCGAGGGATCATCGATAAGACTACTGCTTCTGCTAGTCAGCTAACAGGCGTGCTTGGCTCTACACTACAGCAGATGCAGGCTATAGCGTTGTTCCAGGCTGAAGGCGGCCAGCAGGCTTGGAATATCTTTACGTCAGACATCATTAGTGGTAAGACTCATTCCGATGCGTTTAAGCAATCCGTGACCGACGTTGCGACTCAATTGCTTATCCAGTCGAACAATAGCCTGCCAGCTGCACAGCGCGCCTTCGAGCAGTATGCGGGCCAGTTGGGAATAACCAAGCAGGACGCCGACGCTCTGTGGCAGCAGTCGCTACCGAGCCTGCAGCACTTCATCGATAGCATGCATGGTAAGAAGCTCGATATCACGGCTAGTACGGCTCAGGCCATGTCGCAGGCGATAGCTCTACAGCAGTACCTTGATGCCATGCATGGAGTGAACCTTGCGATCACGGTTACACAGCAAGTGGCGCTGGCTCAGGGCGGCATGAACCCTATGAAGCACGCTGCAGGTGGTAAGATCACTGGAGGGACCACGTCGACGGCTGACGATGTCCTGGCTCTTGTGTCTAAGGACGAAACGATTGTGAGCGCAGCTCACTCGCAGGTTTTGGCTCCTGTGTTTAAACAGCTAGGTGTCCCTGGATATGCTAGCGGTGGTGTTCCTCATCACAAGTCGACCTTTGTGCCTGTAAGTGAAATAAACGTACTTCTCGCAGCTGGTCTAGGCAGTAGCAACGCGAATGTATTGAAGGCAGCTCATAAGGTCCAGTCAGATAAGGGAAACCTGGCCACGGAACGAGCCGACGCGCGGTCGCTGTACGGTCTCCTTTACGGTAAGACTTACAACTACGCTTCAGTGCCTCATATCAGCGGATCTACTACGACTCATCACACGACTAGTCATCACACGACTACGCATCACATATCAGCAGCTCACATGCAGCACTTGCTGGGCATGGGTCTGGGTAGTCATGTAGCTGCAGCGCACAACGCAGCTGTAGGTCTAGAACATGCTTCAGCTGGCGGCAAGCAAGCAGCAGCGGCTAACCTTGAAGCTGTGCTACACCAGCTCCACATGGAGCACAGGGCTCACCAGGCCTACATAAAGGCTCATAGCGGGAAGCATCATAGCTCAGGTGGCTATCTACCTGCAGGAGCCTGGGGTTATGCTGGTGAGTCTGGTATGGAATCGATTACGTCACTACCAGACGGTGGAACACAGATTACGCCTATGCCAGGTGGAGTCGATCTAGGCACTAAGCTAGACACGTTGATTAGCCTAACTCAGAGGCTGATAGACACGACAGCAGCTGTTCCAGCAGGAGTCGGGAACAAGGTCGGTAGTGCCTTGATGTCAGGCGGAGCTAGAGCATCAACTAACATGCGTTATGGACGGGGCGGAGCGTAAATGGTACACTCCCTGATTATTTCGAACCAGATCGAGCTGATCGGCGAAGTTCCATCTACGAATCCTCGCTGTCTCGGAGCTATCTTCAGGTTGTCGTCCGATACTAGTTCGCAGCGCTTGGACTTGGGCGCTCCTCAGCCAACAACGGACTTCGTGGCGTCGCTGCTTCTAGACGGTGAACGTCCGTTCGGTCGTAGGTCTAGTAACCGAACGATCAAGCTGCCTATATCGATCAACGCTCCTAGCACGACGGTTCTTGCAGGTGCGATGGAGGTCTTGCAATCAGCCGTTGACCAGGACATGTGGATCCTGCAGTGGACACGAGATCCAGGCCAGGGTAACCCACAGCTGCCTCTGTTTCTTGACTGCTTCCGTGCGAACCCCTCAGTGCCTGTATACAACCTGACTGACATTACTCAGTGCTATGCTGAGATTCTGCTAACGATCCCCGCTCTGCCCTACGGTCGTTCTAATATCCGTAGACAGCTGTCGTTCCAGTCTCCTGTTCCTGCATCGCCGCCTCCTCCTCCAGCTCCTGTAGTTCTGGATAACTACTCAACGATTTCTAGTTCTCAGTTCCAGCAGTCGTCTCAATGTGTCGTAGGTCCTCACTCAGGCTTCTGGGACCCTGACTTTTTCGGAGATCAGGGAGGTCAGGTTTCGCAGCTGTCGTACAGTTCAGTCTTTACAACTACGCAGAACCTGACTTCTATGGTTTCCCTGCAGTTCTACCTGGGTCTAGGTACTCGATACTATCACAACCTGGAACACCACGGCGTTACTGAAGGCGTCGAGATCACGATTAACTTCACTGACGTTCTAGGTAATGTTCTGTCGTTGTCTCGTAACAACTTGAGAATACCTGTATCACCGGTCGTATCAGCACCCTGCTTTAGCCTAGTAACTGTCCCGATTCCACAGAACTCTCAGGTATTCCAGTACAATGCTGTGGTAAGTTACAGCATGACGATTACTAACAGGCGCGACTTCGGCAATCCGCGGTTCTCTAACGTCTCGGCTTACATTGATGCGCTGACTGCATATCCTTCAACTCAAACAGTCCAGCCTGTTACTAGGGGCTTCGTACACCAGCTCTACGAGCTGATAGGTACCGCTCGAGCCCCTATGGCTCTATCGTTTCAGCAGCTACCGTCGGCTGGTACGCCTACTACGATTACTGCTATAGGTATCGGAAACTATACGGTTCCTGCGTTGACGGCTTATGTTAAGTCTGAAGTCTGGGCCGCTGGCGGTCCTGGTAGTTCTCGGACTAGCTCTGGCTTCGGTGGCGGAGGCGGTTCTGGCGGCTACTCTCGTGAGAACGTGTTCCCTTGTTCTTCAGGAGACGTAATTCCTTACAGCGTTGGTGCTGGCGGAACTCCTGGTACTAACGGAGCTGCGACTTACTTCGGACCCGGGCCAGCTAGCCCTCTAGTCGTAACAGCTAACCCTGGTCAGGCTGCGCCCGCTAACTCGATCACCGGCGGCCTGGGTGGTGCCGCGTCAAGTAACTCAATCAGTTTCTCAGGGGCAGCTGGTCGAACAGCTTCGGGCAGTGTAGGCGGAGGTGGCGCTTCTTCTGCAGGGCCGACTAGCGCGGGTCAGTCACCTATGGGTACATCAGCTGTCATTCTGACAGGTAGCGGTAACTGGACAGCCCCGCTAGGTGTATCACAGGTCTATGTCGAGTGCTGGGCGCCTGGAGGTTCGGGTGCATGTGGTGGTCCTAGCACTAACGGTAGCGGCGGCGGTGCCGGCGAATACGTGGCTGCTAATGTAAACGTAGTCGGTGGCAACTCGTACGTTTACGCTTGTGGTACCGGCGGTACACTAGTCAACGGCAGCTCGATTAACGGGCATGCAGGATCTGGCCCCACTACGTTTACAGGAGCGAACGGTACCGTAACTGCTAACCCTGGAGCAGCTGGTCTTGGTGTAGCATATCCTGAGCCTGGAGGCGCTGGTGGTTCGGGCGGTAGCTTTACCGGAGGTCCGTATATAGAGTTCCCCGGTGGTAACGGTGGCGCTTCTAATCCATATCCAGGTTCTGGTGGTTCTAGCGGTTCGGCTGCAGGTGCTGGTAATAATGGTGTTAGCACTGGAACTTCTTCGACTCCTGCTCCTGCAGGCGGTGGTGCGGGAGGTGCGAGCTCTGGACCGACGAATAACATTGGACAGCCTGGTTCGGCTCCAGGTGGCGGTGGTGGTGGTACTTACAATGCAGGCAACAACTCTGGTGCAGGAGCTAACGGACAAATCCGTATTACTTATCCTGGAGGCGCACCTACTAATAACGGCGCAGCTGCAGTCAGCGGAGGCGGTGCGGGAGGCAACGGTGGAGGCTCGGCTAATACTCCAGGTAGCAACGGTAGTAACCCTGGAGGCGGCGGTGGTGGCGCTGACTCTAGCGGAACTGCTGAGACTGGTGGTAACGGTGGTAACGGCCAGCTAACTGTTACACCTTATAGTAGTGCGGCTTTCAAGACGCTGCTTGTTCATAGGCCTCCTCTAGGGTGCAATCCGAACTTCCAGCCTCTGGTAAGTATCGGTAACGGTAGCGACGTGCCTAATGGTGGTACGCAGTATACGATGCCTCAGCCTGTAGCAGGCGTGCCTGCAGACTTCGGCGGCACGTATACGATATATGCAATCAACAAGACCTGGAACGGCTCAGGTACTAGGACTGTTACAGTTACCGTGACGCAGAAGGAATCTGCATCAGGGGCTTCTCACAGCGTCTCTACTATACCGGTAACATTCACGCCTTCTCAGGTTACAAACGGGTTCCTAGTAGCTGGTGTCCTGACGCTTCCTAACTGGAAATTGGCACCTGACAATGTCGGAGCCGTGTATACAGTATCTATTAACGACACGAACACGTCAGACCGATTCTACGACCTGATCTTCGTAGACACCCAAGGTCAGACGATTCTGATCAATGAGCCTACTACAGGCTACATCAACTACTACATTGACATCCCTGATCCTAACGTCAACCTCGGTAACATCATGGGTAGTCAGAGTGGTCGTCCGAATGCTATTAGTGTACAGGATCAGACAACTGTCTCAGGTGTCTGTCTATTCCTTGAACCAACAGACTGCATAAACCAGCTATTTGTGTACAGCGTCGATGCAGCAGCTGGGATCGCTGTCTCTGCTGAGTATTATCCTCACTGGTGGTTTGACAGGTCTCAATAGGAGGTTTGGTGACTGGACAGTTTACTGCTACGTACCCAGCATATCCTGGGACTAGTCAAGTTGCAACAGCTGTGCCGGGTACTTCAAACTGGCGATACATGGGGTCTATAGGTCAGATGACGGCGCTGACCTACAGCTTCAGCTGTCCTGGAGGTTGCTTCGATAGCGCCTGGACTCTACGAGTACCTATTGCCTATCGTGACCAGTCGTTCAACCCAGGAGATCTAGTTAGAATCACACGAGGAGGTCACCAAGTATGGAAGGGCAAGCTCGACGAAGCCCAGCCTTCTTCCAGTGGATGGAACTTCACTGCTACAGGTGACGGAGCTAGAGGTTCTGACTTCGTAGCTTACTATACGGATCCTTGGCCTGTAAGTCAGCCTGACGAGTCCGTAAACAATGCGATCACGCGCGGCTTGCCTTGGGTGAATCCTGGAATAGGTACTCCTACTGGCATATGGCTGGGCCAAGGAGTCGATCCAGGTGCACAGTTTATATCAGACCTACTCAACCTAGTTTGCACTCGCGGAGGCCTAACCTGGTATGTTAACAGTCAGCCTGGAGGAAGAATAGGCAGTACCTTGTCGGTGTTTCCTCTACCTACGACTGTTAACCGTCTGATAGTGTCTTCACAGCCTGTGCCTCGGACACTAGGCGGCTATGTTAATACGCTGTTTATAAGGTACGAAACTGCAGCTGATAGTTCTGGAACTGATCAAGGTTCTGTTACGCCTGCTGCTTTCGCTACTACTTCAGTACAGAATACTGCTTCAGCAAGTGTCCACGGGGTCATAGAGGACTACATTGACCTGTCGAACGCTGGAATCATGACTCAAGCAGCGGCACAGGCTGTAGGTAACAGTGTACTATCGATTTATCAGGCAGCTACGTTTGCAGGTCCTTTTGAGATAAATTACGGGCAGCTGTTGACTACTGGTGGCCAGCCTATCGATCCAGGAACCGACCAAGCAGGGACAGTTGCTCAACTGATAGTTACAGACTTCGGCTACGGTGGCGAAGTTACTCCTCAGTTCCCAGTGATATTCCCTGTAGGCAAATATCTATGGGACGACTTCGCTCAAGTAGCTACAGTCACACCGTTCCAGAACCTAGACCAGTCGATTTCAGGTCTTTTGTCGATGGAGAGTACCGTACTAACGCCTATTACGACTTCGAGTTAAGGAGCACCATGAAGCAGATCATCACGCAGGCGATAGCACTTATTCCGGTGCTCTGGCTACACGGAGTCGAGAGTCTGATTGCTCTAGCAGTGTTCTTGCTGATATCGTTGCATGCTAGTTCTTCGAACGTTGCAGCCAAAGCTCGTAGCACTGAAACTCGTGTAGCTAATCTCGAAGGTATCGTTTTTCCGAACACAGGCGGAACCGTCAACGGAGACGTAAACTCGACTGGGACCGTCTCGGGAAATACTCTCCAGGGTAATCTCAACGCAGGCTACGTGCAAGGTACGGTCAGCAACGCTAACGTAGCTAACAACCTGAACGGTCTGAACATTCCTCAGAGTCGAGGCGGAGGTATGACTAACGCACCGGCTTCGTACTCTCAGTCCTGGGGTGCTTCTGTCGTAACGGAGGTTACTCAGATCAACAATGCACTCGGTAATGCTGGTATCTTCGTGTAAGGGAGCAGTATCATGGTAATGTTCGATGAGCTCAACGCGGTGGCTACTGTTAATCAGATCCAGCAGCACCTCGCAGCTCTAATGAGAGCTTTCGAAGCCTGTGAGGACGACTATGAGTGGTCGTCGGCGTATTCTCAGACCGACTTCGAAGCACCTCCCCTGTCGATGTCAGGTAACGCTTCTCAGCAAGTCTTGAACGCGCTAGCTGACGTTCACGACCTGTACGAGACTGCTAAGGGGACTCCGGGATTTCCACTTCCGGCTCTGCCGTACAACTTCACTGCATCTATGCGTGCAGTGATAGGGTCAAGAAATCCTTAGATAAGAAGGTACGGATGGCGGACAGAAATAGGCCACACTTCGGACACACGAAGACGGGTCACGCAGTTCACCTACACGCAATCGATCATCTGCCTACACATAACGCGTATGCACGGTTTAACCGTAGGGTCGCGATCGCGATAACCACCCGGGTCGGTTCAATGACCTGTGCCTGGATCTTCTGTCTGCTAGCCCTACTAAGCCTGCCAGCTGTGTTGACACTAGTGTTCAGCCTGCACTTCTTTCCGCAGTGGCTAGTTTCGGCCGGCCTAATCGCGCTAGTAGCATGGATCGCTCAGACGTTTATTCAGCTCGTGCTCCTAAGCGTGATCATGGTAGGACAGAATATCCAGCAGACTGCTTCCGATGCTCGGTCAGCGAAGCAGTTCGAGGATACGGAGCACATAGTAGACCAGCTCGACCTGAATACTGAAGGCGGGCTCTCAGTAGTCCTCACAGCGGTCATAGAGCTGAACGAGCGCATGGGTCGCTTCGAGGCTGGACAAAGGAAGGAGTAGGTCATGTTCAACAACATCGGTCAGTACAGTAAGTTCATCGTAGCCGTCCTAGGTGCGATCTCCACAGGGGTCACGACCTTCGGTCACAACTCGCCTATGACGTCGACAGTCGTAGCTGCGATCGCAGCTGTCGTTGTCTGGCTCGTGCCTAACCAGCCCAAGCCTCCGACGTCTTAATCAGGAAGGCGGACAAACATGGGTGTTATACCAGCGTTCGATGCAACATCCGCAAACTACGGAGCACTGCCTCCAGGGCAACGGTGCGCCTACGTTACAGGAACTCCAGACATCCTGTGGACTACTGCAGAGCTAGTTGCTAACCCTGGGGTCGTCCTAATCGCTCAGGCAGTCGGGCTCGCAATCGACGAGAGTCCGTTTCCTGACATCCTGGACGTAGAAGGCGGAGCAGCCACCTATGCAGACTGTGGGCCTTGGGCCATCGCGATGCAGGCAGCTTTCTCAACTGACAAGAGGCCAGGACAGCGTAGACCTGCTATCTACTGTTCGGCTAGTAATGTCTCGAACATCGTCAACGCTCTTGTAGCTGCAGGAGTTACGAGTCATGTCGGGCTGTGGATCGCGAACTGGAACCTAAGCGACGCACAGGCGGTCGTAGAGGTTCTTACGGCGTCTGGTCCGTTCCCAATTATCGCTATCCAGTTCAGTGCACTAGGGGGCGGAGGCTCCTATGACCTGGATGTCTTCTCAACGTCATGGCTAGCGGACCAGTCAGGCGTCGCAGGAGACCTAGTGTCGCAAGGCTCTTCGGGCCCTGCAGTCGTCGCTCTTCAGACAGCTCTCAACACCTGGATCTCGCCGAAGATAGCCATCGATGGCTTGTTCGGCCGAGAAACCTTGAAGGCGACTGAAGAGTTCCAAACGGATAAGCATCTCACGGTCGACGGTATAGCAGGTCCTGCAACCTGGAAGGCTCTTGAGCCTTCGGCGCCCGACCCCACTCCTGTTCCGACGCCATCGTCTGCTCCAGGAGGTCTGAAGCAGACTGTTAGGTCGGCGGCTTCTGAAGCTATCTTCTCATGGCAGGCTGTTGCAGGAGTAGCTCTGACAGAAGGTTACCACTTGCAGGTTGAGTGGGAGAAGTCAGGCTTCGGGTGGGTCCTGTCGTTCGACGTCACAGTTAAGGCGCTAACGCAATTGGTAGCGCTAGCGCCGCGAACGACTTACAGATGGAGAGTGGCGGCAAATACTACAGACCACATCTGGTCTAGCTGGGTCCAGTTCGTTACGACCTAGCCCTAGGCGCCTGGCCCTCTCTCGCCGTCCGCCCGAGGGAGGGTCAGGCTTTGTTCGCTAGGGAGATTGCTAGAGCAGGTCCCAGAACGTAGTGCTCATCGCCCTGGCGTCCAGGTATGCGGGAGTGCGTAGCCAGAACGGGACCGGGCTGCCCAGTCGCATGTCCGGACCGCTGTCGTACGAGCCGTTGCCTGAGACGTGGCTCCGATTCACAGTAGGTTCCAGAACGTAGTGCTGGTCATCCTAGCGTCGATGTACGCAGGAGTCCGCATGTAGAATGGGATCGGGCTGCCCATCCGCATATCCGGACCACCGTCGCACGCGCCGTTTCCGTTGGCGTAGCTGCGGTTTTCCATGACTGTTCCTCTCATTGATCTGTTCATCTATACCAGTGTGACTTGGATGTCTCCTACGATATGCAAGGTTCTCGCGGACGTCTCTATCGGTGTACTTGTAATCGTAAGCTGGCATTCAGCACCTCCGTTCTTTTAATTATATATCAATATGATAGTCGAAAGCAAGAGGCTACAGTGAGGTTTCTATTCGGCTTTTATGATACGCTCCGCAGCTGTAAACCAGACCTCTACTAGACGCCATCTCCAGTTCCAAGTAGAGGAATTTTCAGGAGACGAGATAGCGCAGACCATATGACTGCAGATCATGTCGAAGCAAGAGTCTAGAGCTTGACCTTTCATGTCACACCTAGCAGGACGATGAGAACTATAGTGAACATACAAGTGAGAGCTATACCGGTAATGAAGCCTCGTGTCCAGTACTTCTCTTGTTCAGGAGTCATGGGCTTCATGTTACCAGAAGTCCATGAAGTGCGATATCCAGTTAAGGAACCATATAACGGCTACTATTCCTAGGATGATCACGACGATAAGAATTACTAGAAGCCAGATCGGAATAGATACCATACTACCGGTCCTTATACCAGTCTCGGAGCCACTTGAACAAGTGGCTATACTTGATAAGTACGCACATGAGTAGAAACGAGTTAAGATATAGGATGGCTAGTATTACGGTCGGTATAGTGCTCATGCTGTATACTCCTGAAACATAGGAGGCTTCCAAAGTTCGACTGCGCACGGATAGGGACGATCTCCTCTGAGCCAGTCTTCGAGATGGTTCATATCGCCCCAGTTGCGACCCACTTCTACGTCGACTGTGAATGGTACGTAGTCGCCACAGATCCTGTATGCGGACTCAGCCATGCGCTGGCGCATTAGGTTGCCTACATATTCGACGTTGTCCTGATGTGTCTCAAAGTACAGAGCGTCGTGGATAGTATTACGACACCAAGCGGTCCCCTTAAGTTCCTTTCTCAGATTAATGAAGGCCTGAACGCAAATGTCAGATCCTGTAGACTGTGGAAGGAAAGCCATAGCTTCATTCTGGACGTCCTTGAGATTCTCGTCCGTAACGAGATTAAATCGACGGCGTCGACCGAATGGAGTAATCAGGTCTTCCCCGTGCGTGGCAGCCCACTTGATCTTCTCCCGAAAGGCTACAATTCGGGGAATGACCACGAAGAAGTCACGATACATAGCTTGCGCGTCACGAAGCGGAATGTCAAGCTCGTCCGAGATGGACTTAGCTTCACGACCATAAGCTAGGCCGTACACGAAGGCTTTAACGATGATACGCTTGTCCTTGGCTGAAGCTGACGCCAGTCTGTATGATCGTTCAGGTCTAACGATAGGGAGTAGCTCGTCGAATAGGTCTCGGGAAGGATCACGGAAGATCTCTGCGAAGTAAGGCTCTTGTGCTAGCCAGGTTAGAACTCGTAGTTCAAGCTGTCCATAGTCGGCACCAACGAGTACATGGTCATCCTTGGCAACCCTATACTGGCGTCGTAGCTTGTCTCCTCGGGGAATGACCTGTAGACTAGGCTTCTTCTGACTGAGGCGTCCTGTACTTGTACTGTGTAGCATGACGGTAGGATATACCCGACCGCGCCAGACATACTTACGAAGACCTGATACATAGGTTCCATCTAGTTTGGCTACCTTGCGGTACTTAAGCATCGTCTCCAGAAACGTGACTATATCGTCTCTCTTATCACGGCGCGTCTTAGCGGCTTCGTACATCAGAGACAAAGCTTCGGCATTCGTGGTTTCTACTAGCTCGCCCTTGGTGTTCTTCATCTTAGGTATCGTAACACCTAGTTCATGAAGAACTGCCTTGACCTGCATAGGGGAACGCGGATTGAACTCTTCTGCTATCCTGAACATAGTGCGTTCATAGCTAGCAGCCTCGATTGCGTATTCTCTCTGAAGCTGCCGATTGTAATTCAGGTCTACAGCGAACCCGTTAAGTTCTAGATAGACGAAACCGGTCGCAGCTGCGCAGAGGAAGTCATGTAGGTCTCGGAGTCCCCACCATTCACCATCAGCTCGTGGCCTGATCGGGTCAAGACGGAGCGCGTCTTCTCTGTCGATATCGGCATCGAAGAACTCATCCAGTTCCCAAGTGCAAACCACGTCGTAACCGTTGTACTCGTAGAGGATAGGTCGGGGGATATTGCCGAAGCGCTTGTTCCTTCCTTTGCCGGTGTATTGATCGAGATCTTCGTCATAACGAGGAGCACCTAGTTTCTCGACGGCGTTGTACTTCAGTCCGTGGATACCCGAGCGTTCATCCAGCACGTAGGATTTGAGCATGGTGTCTTGTCGGATGACAAGGTCCGTGAATCCCTTAGGATACAGGCCACTAACGTCGAATTTCCCGTTCTGAAATATGAGTTCAATACTGCGCAGCCAATCGGCCATCGATTTGAGGACTGCTTCGGATCTACAGGCCCGTTCTCCAAATACAATGCCTATGCCTTTCTGTACGCATATACCTATACAGAGCAATGCGAACCTGCTGGGATGGTCGAACGACCTTTCCTTGTCTAGATCCGTCTCAATGTCAACTACTGCCTTATTGTACTTCCGGCGCAAAACAGCTATCGCACGGAGCGCTCCCTTTTCAGTATCAATGATAACGACCTTAGGCTTTCTCCAGGGAGGAGCACTGACTACGAGCTTCTGGAAGTCGTTACACATTGAAGGAAAGGAAGCCGACGATCGCAAGCACGCTGCTGGGTGAAATGTAGGAATGATCTTTACGTCAGGCAGATCACTAGTCTCGCGGAACGGTCCTACACGCAGCTGAGTAATGCCGATCTTAGTTCTCAGGAGCGACTGAGCCGCAGTGTTTCCTAGAGCCATGATCTGTTCGACACCGTGTTGCTTGAGTTCGGTTAGCAGTCTTTGTCGACAAGCAGTTACTGCTCCTGGAGGAGGCGTAAAGCTCGGGTTGTCTTTGGACGTACAGAGACAAGCGTTGGTAATGAACATCTCGTCTCGTCGCAGACGGTAGGCTTGCAGAACCTTGTCTAGGAGTTTGCCACTTGGTCCAATGAATGGTCTGCCTAGCCTGATCTCTGCTCGTCCAGGATTCTGACCGACCAAAGCGATCCTAGCTCTGTCGGGGCCAGAGCTAGGAACGAATCCGTATTCAGAGGTGTTAAGCGGACAAGTCTCGCAGGCTGCTAGAGGGTGACGACGCGCTTTGGGCTGAACTAGTTCGCTGGATTGTTCCACCACGTTACGTCCCCGTTCTGGTGCGGAGTGTCATTGCCGTGTTCGTTGCGCAAGCAGTAAATGTCTGTATCACGCAACCGGACGTTGCAATGTTCACTCCACGTTAGTAGGTCCGTGAGGCTTTGGTCCATTGTTGTCTTCCTGAAAGGTCATAACGTGTAGCGGATATCTTTCCTTCTCGAGCTGACGAAGACGTTCGAGGCAGATCGTATAGACCTTACGTAGGTCGTCGTATTCGGTGCTTCCTGGCTTAACTCCGGCTCGTAGAAGGTAGGCGACCATCTCTCCGCGCCAGTAATCAAGCTTGAAGGCCTTAATGACGTCCCAGGGTTCTAGTCCAGACTCCGAACGGTAGTACTCAGGGTGGTGCTCGTCAGGCTTCTCGAAGAGAGGCTTAACGGCTTCGTTGTAGTCGAAAGGCTTGCCGGGGTGGTATCCAGGAGTACTAGGTTCAGAGCCTAGGTTGACAGCTTCGGAGAGTCTTTCGCTGTAGTCTCTGAGTGAAGCTCCGTAGTCAGTTTCTCCTCGCAGGACTTGTATAAGCTCACAGTGCATAGGATCGTCAGTTAGACGAACTGCGAAAGGTCTCGTACTAGCCAGCGGGTTATTACTGTGGTAGTACTGTATGACGTAGCAGCCTGGAGGCGTTTCCCAGTCCTGGTCTGTAGGGATATTGACGATACGTTCTGTCACTGGTTCCACCTCTGAATTGGAGTTAGACCCCACTGATCGAGGGTCTTGATGTTGCGTTCTATAAGGAATGGTTGATCGAAATCCTCAGCCGTAAGGTCGAAGTAGTTGTCAGGCCTGGGAACTTCGACTCTACCAACTTCTTCTATGTTTATCCCCCTGTGCGCATACGAGAAAGGTGCGATAGTGTCCATGCTCCGAACTAGACCAGAGACCGAAGCACAGTGCTGAAGCTCTGTTGGCCATTGGTCACTGAAGCCTAGCAGGTGAATATCGTAACGAGTACCGTAGCGCTTCTTGATCTCCAAAGCCAGTTCGAATCTAGCTGTGGGGTTGCCTGATCTGTAACAGGTAGTTCGGCTGATAGAGATCGTCTTGATATGGTGACTTGTGTCGCTGTGGTTCAGTTCGGACACGAATTCTAGAGACTCTTGAAGACTCTGTCCGTGAGCTACAGCTGCGATGCGAGGAACCTTGCCACCGAAAGGCATAGGTCCTCGTAGAGTTTCTAGGAACTGCTGCGTAAGCACCAGCGTTGCAGAAGGATCTCCTAGGACGTCTGGAGCTACTAGCTCGGTTGCACCGTAACGTGCGGCTACTCGTATTAGGTCGTAGTCATTTAGACGTTCTCCTTCCCAGGCACCGTTGTCTAGTAGCCACTCGACGTGATGACTCTTCCACGCCTGGTTGTAGAAGTCTAGGTAATGCGCGTTCGGAGGTTCTCCACCGTTAGGATGAATAAGTTCGCCTGCCAGAGCCATCTGGATACGACGATCTTCGCAGTACTGCTGTGCGAGAGCGCCTGGAGGGATAATTGCTACTTCTACCGGAATCATAATACGGTTTTAACCTCTTCCCAGTCTTCCTTGTATGGAGCGCTATCTTCGTCCACGTCTGCCATCCAGCCAAGAGAGTTACGGATTGTGAAGCTCTCACCTGGGAGAAAGTCATGAACGAGAACCTTGCCTGAAGGCCAGTTTCGTCGACGCATCATGAAGCCTGCTTTGGCCTTTGCGAAGGCTTCTGGAGTGTTCATCATAGTCCCAACAGCGTAAAGAATTCCTCTTTGACATGGCGCTTGTTATCGACGAAGACGCCTCTGACAGCGCTGGTGACCGTTTCGGTCTCATGTGCTAGTGCGCCTCGTAGCGACATGCAGCTGTGGAACGCTTTCATGACGACGATAACACCTTGGGGGTTCAGGATGTCATTGAACGTATCAGCTAGGTCTGTAGTCAGCTCTTCCTGGACCGCAGGAGTCTTAGCTGCTGTCTGAACCTGGCGTGCTATCTTGGATAGACCTGCGATTAGTCCGTCAGGAACGTAGCCGACGTGGCAAGTACCTGTGAAGGGTGCGAGATGGTGCGAACATAGACTTACGAATCGTATGTTCTTGACTACTACTAGTTCGTGTGCATCAGTCTTGAAGGTTGTGAACTTCCAACGCTCGCTAGCGTCCGTCAGTTCTCGTAGCATCTTGACGAATCGTAGCGGCGTGTCCTTGACATCGTCGCCTTCCCAGTCGAAGTCTGGTATGACCTTTTCGAGCAGGAGTTTCATCAAAATTTCAGGTGATGTAGAAGACAGGTCTAGTACTTCTCTGCCTGATACTGAGTCGTAGTACGGTTGCCCGTCAGGTTCGAAAAGCATCAGAATCCTGTGAAACTCAGCGAAGTCAGTGCGTTGCGTGCACGTTGCTTATCGGGATTAGACATGGGTTCGGCTGCTAGAGACTCTAGTACATCTAGAACGGTATCGAGCGGCGGTAGTGAATGAGGCGAATACCAGGCGGTTGTCTTCGGAGTCTCACTGACTCGTACAGCTGTAACCTCTGGATACAAGGCTACTGCCCGTTCATAGAACAGCTTCGCCATATTTTCAGCTGTAGGCTGTGCGATCGTGTCGTTGATCTGTCTGTGGTCGAACGTGTTGTCGAGCCAGGTCTTAAAGCGTCCTAGCTCACCGTAGTCACGTACGAAGCCTACATCGTCGAGTGCAGGACTTTCTAGATACAGTTCGACCTCGTAATTGTGTCCATGCAAGCGTCCGCAAGGGTGACCTTCTACAAGATCATTGAGATAGTGCGCTGCTGAGAACTGAAATGTCTTACTGATGCGCCACATGCTAGTATCCGATCGGAGGAGGCGTGGGTGTACGGCCGGTAGGAGAACCTTCGATACCGAGTTGCTTCGGACCGATAGCCTTGCGCTTAAGGTCGTCAGGCTTCCAAGTCTCGAATAGATGCTTGATACAGGTAGCGTAGTCGGGTCCGTCGATAAGGACACAGGTGCGCATATGTGTCGTCAGTGTCAGATCCGTATGCGTGATACCTGCATGAATCGGGAAGATTCCGTCGAACACTTGGTGGAACCCCGCTTCGTATCGGAGTTCCGCATAACTGAGCTCCTTGCTAGCAATGATACGAACTTTCCCGTCAGGAAGCTGCATACCACAGATAGACCATTCGGGATTCGGGAACTGCGAGCTAAAGTCGTAATTAGGCACTGTGTCTCCTAGGTGCTGAAGATGTAGGCGGTAGGTCGGTCCAGTCGCATTCTCACGGGTACCATCTTCTGGTCTTGTACTACCCCGCTAAACCGTGTGCTGCCTACTCTTACCTCGCGACGTGGCCTACATCTTCATGGTCTAGCTAGAACGGACTATCGGTTTCGCTCTTCGGAGACCCGAGCTGGTCTTCGGAGAACATCCCGTAGCCGCGGATCTCGATGTGTCGCTCTGGCATGTCAGGGAACTTCTCGACCTGCCGCTTGTTCTTACCGCGCCGGATAAAGAGCTCCTGACCTTCGTAGTACTCCGGCTCGGTCGGGACTTCGAGGTTGCCGTCCGAGTCGAGGTTGTCCTCGTAGGCGTTCTTGTTGCCCTTCTGAGAAGGCAGCGCCTTGAGAATGCCGACGATGGTGTACATCGCGCCTTCCCAGAGGCACGCGTTGGTGAAGTCGTGCCTGTTGGCGTACTCCTGCCAGCGTCCCGGAGTATCCTGGATAACGAAGTCGAAGTTGAGCATTGGCTTGCCAGAGTTGTTTTCCGACTCTGACTCGAGCAGCTCCACGCCGTGGATCACGGCGTGGTACTTGCCGATCGGCATCGGATCGAAGCTGCGGTCACCTGACGAAGCTTCCTGGTCGCTGAGTGAAACCCTGATTCCCATAGTTCCGTTTTCTCTTTCTGTACTAGTTACTTTGCCCTATCGGGCGGGTTCCTCTGCAGGCATACTGATGATCTGCCTGTAAAGGTCTTCGAGTTTAGGCTCCTGAATAACCCTCTCGAAGAGTCCGGTTCTTGACTTGGCCTGATAACCTTCAGTGAGGCCTGTCAAGAGAACGCGACGTTCTGCTTCGACGATCTTGGTTCGGCCTTCAGCGACCGTTGTGCGCTCCACAGCAAGGTAGAACACGTTGCTGAACATACCGCAGGCCTGATTCTTGAGCTTGCCGGGCAGGTCTGGGACGATCCAGTTGATACTGCGGTTGTCCTTCGCCTCAGCTTCGTGACAGGTTACGATGAAGTTGACAGGCAGATCGCGGAAGTGCCTGAATAGGGTTCGCATCTGGCTAATCGATTCGCCCCATTCACGCATGCTCGGGACGTCGAAGTTAACCTCGCCGCCTCCAGGCCGACCCGAGATGAGGAGAGCTGACATGATATCGTTCATAGACAGCTTCTGTGCTTCGGTGCCAGTGTCGATCACGAGAGTCTTGAACGGGATAGGCGTGCCGGAACCAGACAGCTTAGCTGCTGCCTTGTAGATCTGGTCGAACTGTGAGAACTTCCTGATGAAGGCCACCTGTGCGTCTGGAGCTTCCTTACGCAGGGTGTCCGCCTCTGCTTGGTCAGGTGTCATGAAGAGTACAGGTGTCATGCCTGGGATCTTCTGAGCCTGAGCTACCAGAGTTGTCTTACCGACCCCCGGCTTGCCGTAGATGAGAGCCTTCATGTACTGTGGCTTGTCTCGGATAGGCGCTATAGGAACGCCTCCGAAGTCTGTCATAGTAGGGACTAGTGCGGTACTAACGTCGCTCATGACTGCCGCCGTCTCTGTATATAGTACGGTTCTGACTTGACGAAGTCTGCTTCAAGATCTCCTGTCGGGTCTAGACCGCCAGAAGCTGTAAGACAGGGTAGCTGGAATGAACATGACTGACAGTTCGGTTGACTAGCGTTCTTGTATATAGCTGGTTCGCCAATCACCTCCTTAGCTTGTAGCAGTATACTACGGCCTGCTTCTTCTAGTTGTTCGGCTGTCTTGATCATAACGAAACGCCTAGAAAACTCAGGGCCGTGATTCTTGAGCCATTCTAGGTAGTCGTTGTACAGACCATGGCGATACGCTCTGTTGTCTTTACGTTCGAAGACTTGACGAGCTGTATGGTAGTCCGTGAGCTGTTGCTTGTTGACACTGTACCAACGTCCTTGACCTGGAGTCTGCAATCTCCTGGGAGGCTTCGGGTAAGCCTTTCGGAACTGATTAAGGATAATCCCAGTAGCTGGGTATCCGTTCTGACGCACACACCATAGGTACGAAGGAAGCTGGTCTTCTAGTTCTGGAAGTACTGAGTCTTCTTTGTACAAGTTGGCGGCTGATTTACTGTCTTCTACAAAGATGAATCCTTCACGGTCTTCGAAGACTACATCGATACGACAGCTAAATACAACTGGAATGCCTGTGAACTGTCCTAGGATGTCATATGAATCCGGGAACTCGTTGTGCTTTCGATACCGTGCGATACAGTCCTTGCAGGCACAGTGAAGCTGGTTGCCCTGATCGTCAACAACTGGACACTCGAATTCACGCTCTACGAATAGCGGCTTATAAGCCGAACGATCAAGACTCCGACACAGTTTGACGAGCATGCTGCGTAGAATACTGAGACGCTCGCCGTAATCGAGAGCTTCTTCTTCGTCCAGCTGATACTTTGCCGAACGAAGAAGGTAGTCATTTCGTTGGTGATTAGCTTCGGCTATAAGTGCATCCTGAGCAAACTTGTGCAAGTCTCCCAACGGTGTACGCCAAGTCTCAGGGTTGTACAGGACTTCCAGAGCCTTGTGCCAGACAGTACCATCTTCGAGAGGAGCTGGTCGCTTAATCGGTTCCCAGTTGTCTCGATAGCGCCAGTCCCACATGCGTCTGCATGTACGGTAACCACGAAGCTGAGACGAATGGATCTCATGAGTGAGAGTCACTAGGGCCACCTTGCGTAGTATCTGAGCCAGATCCCCAAGCTTCGTATTGGGCTACTCCCGGTGATGGAGGCTTCCAAGTCTCGACAGGTCTGCCTTCAACATAGCAGTCACCAGGATGCGGGCCAGTGCTGTAGATACATCCAGGCTTGTGATACTGAAGACTTGGAGGAGGACTTCCGGGGCTTGCAGAGGCTGCGATCCTCTTAAGATCAGTCAGAGAGCATATCTGGACAGGACGTCCAACCTTGTAACCAATAGCCTTCGCCAGCTGGGCAGCCTCTTCTATCTGCTGTTGATCGTACAGAGGCGCTACGTAACCTGTTTCTCCGAAACCATGAATCGGTAGCCCGAACTTAGGCATAGTCCCTGGGTATTCAGTGTCTCCCAGGTTCTGAGGCATGCCATGCTCTGCACAGTTGATGATAGACGTCGTCGGCGGGAAACAGTCTATCGCACAAGAGCAGGACTTCGGTAGTTCTGGTGTCATCGGAGTTGTCGCCGTTACTTAGCCGCGACCGCTGTCTTCCAGAACTCGGTGTCCATGTACACCGTGGGGTCCTCCACCTTTGCTTCGTGAAAGGCTTCGAGGCGTTCGACGCAAGTGCCGCATCGTCCGCAGTGGGAAGTTCCGCCCTTGTAGCATGACCACGTGAGATCAATAGGAACGCGGAGTTCGCCTGCCCTCCTGGCGATGTCAGCCTTAGTCCTGAAGATGTAAGGAGTCCTGATTTCGAATCCTGGGTGAATAAATCCTTCGTTACCGATCTTGATAGCTGCCTCTAGGTTCCTGATAAACTCAGGCCTACAGTCAGGATAGATCGCGTGGTCACCTGCATGAACCGCCGTGGCGACAAACTGAGCCTTGATGGAGATAGCCACTCCCGCCGCCATAGCTATCATGACCATGTTACGGTTCGGGACAACCGTTGCCTTCATGCTCTCGGCATCGTAGCTGCCTTCCGGGACCTCTGCGTTAGGGTCTACCAGGGAGCTTGCGCTGGATACAATCGAACGTCCATAAGACGGAATGTCTATGATCAGGTGGTGAAGACGAAGGGCTGAAGTGATAGCCCTTGCCTGGATAAGTTCCCTGATGTGACGCTGACCGTAGTTGAAGGACACTACGTCTACGTCTGTTCCGCTGTTTACAAGATCGTACAGCATAGTGGTGCTGTCAAGTCCGCCGGATACGATTGCTATGCCACCCATAAGGTTTGCTCCTGGATTCTCGCTTTTCGTATAATATAATTATACTACAAGAATCTAGGGAACAACAATGGAGCCTTAAAGGAAATTATTCTGAAATTTCCCTTAATACACTAGTCAACTAATGACCGCAAGCGTTGGACGCACAGTCGGTTACAATAGCGTGTACTATAGCAAAGATAGCTAGTCCTGTCAGGACTAGTGCACATATCAAACAGACAAGAAGTTCCCAGTCTCTATTCTTCATGCCTAACAGGCCCTCCTGTCCGAGTCCCGTTACGAGACAGAGTCACTTCCTTAGGTACAGACTTCATGGTAAGCCAACGGAGCGGTTCTTCGATATTGTCCAGAGCTGGAAAGGTAACTGTTACCGTGTCACCTGTTAGGTTCGTGTCTTCGTTAAGCCAGTCTTCGTCCATACCGTCCCAGTACTCACGTATATACCGGTAGAACTCTTCCGCCTCAGCTAGGGCTCCTTCGTAGTCATCTTCGGCTATCATTTCCTGGATAGAGTCGAACTCTACAACTAGCGTCCAACGGCTCATTTCCATGATACTCTCCTTATCAGGCCCGCCGGCGTGTTCCGGCGGGCCTCGTTGCTGATTAAGATAAACGTCGACCTGATGGGACTTGCTGACCGATGCCTTCGAGACCTTCTCGCAGCTCCTGAATACTGAAGCTAGGCAGCTTGATCTCGCCTTCGGGTTGAAGATTGTGCCTAGTAGCTGGTTTAGTCTCTGGAGCAGACTTTGACTTGATGGTCAAGGTCTGGCTCGTGTAGTCGTAGATGACGATGATTGTGTCGAACTCCATTGTCTTAACGGACATCGTCATGCTGCACCTCCGAGTGATACCTTCGCCAGTGCTGCCGGTAAGCCTTGCATGTTCGGAATCTCGTGCCGGTTGCCCATCCAGCGTGGACGATGCCGCAGGCTAGAAACGAAATTGAGCCCCAGTCGCTTTTTCTCCTCTCACCCCAAGGGCAGTAGAAGAACGTGCCACCTCGGATCGGAGCTGGAGGCTCTGGAGAAGACGGAACTAGCCTGTTATGATGAACAGCCATGTTAAGGCTGACCGTTCTGGGTAGCCTGCTTACCTTCTTGCGTCTGACAGAAGGCATCCCATTCAGGGATGCGCGTGATCGCGCCTGCGGCTTCGCGCGTCGTCGTGGCGAAGCCTACACCGTTGATACAGATCTCGACGATGTTCGGATGGCCGTCGACGTTGAGGTAGAGCCCAACGTAGTTCGGATATGACGGTGATACGTTCTGCAGGTCATCGGCGACAGGGTTTCCGCTGGCGCAGCCGGCGATGATTGCTGCCGCTGCGATGCCAGTACTGGCGACGCCAGCCCAGGTCAGGTCGCGCTTGTTAAGTTTCATGTTCCATTTCTCCTGATTAGTTACTTAAGTACAGGCTTTCTGAGCACGATTGCCATCTTGTCTTCGGCGATGACTTGCCACCCGAGCTCTTTCGGATCGATAGCGTAGTTGCCGAGAATGATGTATGCGCCTGGGTGCATGCGATTGAGAACTGTTTTTTCCAAGTGTCTCGCCAGCTCGAGATGGACGAACGGACGGTTGAGCCATATCACGTCGGCGAGAATGTAGGGGACCTTGACTTCACGAGCGTCTGCTACGAACGCACCGCCCTTGCAGCCCTTAGACTGCAATAGCTCGTTCGCGTCTCTCACGTATTCGGGGTTATAATCGATACCTCCTGCATCGAGGCCGAATACCTTCTCGGCTATGACTAGCTTAGTGCCTGGACCGCATCCGACTTCGAGAAATTTGAGCCTTCGAGGTGCGAGAACGTCGTTGCACTTATCGATCGGATCGATATCCGTAACAACAGCGTCGAGCAGCTTGCCGAACGTGCTAATCGGGTAGGGCTTGAACATCCACGATGAACCGTCGATAGTGTTGTCGGTCGTGACGGCTTCCATTGCCAGCATCTCGTTGATCAGATTACGATGTTCGGCACTCTTGCACCAGCTGAGATCGAAGCCTGCAGCGTCTACGATACCTTCAGAACTGCCTATGTCTGCTTGGAGTCCTGGACCTAGCTCCTCGAATAGAACTTCGAACAGAGCGTTCGGGATAAACGCCCAGCAGCCGTCGATCGAGATCTTGGTGAAGTCCGCTTCTTCTTCGGTGCCCGGTTCCGTCTCGACTAGAACTGACCTAGTTCGATAGAGCATTGTTACTCCTGTTCTATGATGCGGCAGATACTGTATCCCTGCCGTCGGAAGATCTCGTTTTGTACTGCTCTGTAGAGAGGACGTTCTTCCATCCAGATAAGCGCATGTTTGTCAGTTACCTGATTGATCTCTGACTCCATAGCATCCTGTGCCATCTCGCCACCGAGTCCTGCTGCGAAGTGAAACATAGACTGAAGTACAGCTGACTGGTACCTAAAGGCATGCTTTAGCAGAAAAGCTTTCAGGTTAACGAGATGGTCGTCTTCTATGTCGACGATGCGAAGGATTTCTCGATCACCTGACTGCCAGACTTCACCCTGCTCGAGTAGCTCGTCTACATGGTAGTGTCGTTCTGGCATCTCCGTAGGCTCTCTAGTCATTGCTTCGACAAAGTTTTTCATGATCTGATCGAAGACCTGACTCGGTGTACCTTCGTAGATCATGGATCTAGATATCGAGCTGCGAACCGCTCAATAGTCATACCGCCCTGCCGAGTATCGTCAGTTACGATAACCGTTAGATCCCGGTACTCTTTCGGGTCGTCGGTCTCGGGTGCGTCCTTGCCCCAGAATGCCGAAGCTAGAGCCTTCATGAAAGCTGCTGCCGTAGGACTTGACTCGCTGACAGGGACGTAATGAACGCCGTCGATGATGACTTTGTCAGGTTTGCTCATTAGTATCCTGGTTCCTTACGACGTTCAGCTTTCTCCATAGGCACGTTCTCTTCTTCAGTAAACGCTGCGGTAGCATGCTCGATAGCCTTCATTAGACGTTCGCCTGCTGCGCGGAGTTCTTCAGCGTACTCTTCGTGGGCCTGACGTAGTGCTCTTCTGTATTCGGGTAGATTCACTGCTACATCACTTCCTATGTTCCATCAGGACGCTTTGTACTCCGATCATCGGGACTAGAAGAATATCTTCGTCTATATCGAGCCTCCACTGGACTGCTTCCGTTATTAGGTGGTCTGCTTCGATCACGTTGATATGTCCGTCATTGTACTTAATCGTTACCTTGAGTCGTTTCATAGGACTTATATTGGTACTCATTCCCCTTGAAACCATCCCTTCTGGACACCGAGATTCATCATCATGGCTGGTGTAACGAAGTGCTCGCTGCCGACTGTGCCAGGGAACATTGCCGCTTGTGCTACAGCGTCGCAGTGCTCGACCAGAGCGCTACAGTCCCACCACTTGTCGCTGTTAAATAGAGATGTGAGATCCTTGGTTAGAGAAGCCTTGAAGAGAGCTAGCATCAGAGCAGGATAGACCGCGAGGTCGTATCCTCCGCCGACTAGGTTCATGGCTGTCTTAGCTGCAACGGTACGTTGAGCTACTGTCAGCGGCTGTCCTGTAGCCCAGATGACGTTTTCTCGAGGAGCTGCGTCGTATTTAACCTTCGGCCAGCGAGCTTCAACAGTCATGCCACCGCCTACGTACATTACAGCGTGACCTGCCCAGCTCTGTGTAGCCATACGGATGACGCTAGCGAAAGGTCCGCTGCCGTGAGCTACGCCCCAGGTTCCCGCCAGTGGAGGGTAAGGAACGTTGCTGAACTGGAAGCCTTCTGGCGGTCCCTGGTAGTTACGAGTCATTACTAGGGGGTATCCTTTCCTGATTGATCATGTTCTTGTCGGTGCGGTGCTGACAAGTGCAGTTCGTGTCTATGCATGACTGATGCAGTGAGATAGCTTCTGACTCCGGATCAGGATGCTCTTCACTCGGATCCAGCTTGAAGACTTCGCCGGCTCGTCTGCAGGGGTGACAGATCATCATTACTCCTAGTGATGTAGTTCCTGAGCAATGTACGATAGCCAGAGGATGATAATGAGTAGTTCGCCGATTATGACTCCGAGTAGTAGCATGAGTGCTCCGAACTTACTCATGCGAACAGCCTGAGTCGTATATTATCGCCCAAGTCGATATCGTGCATTGAATCCGTGCGTGCGGTAGAGTCGTTCATAAGTCTGTCAGCTACTTCATGAGCTGCCTGAATCTTAAAACCTGCACGGACTAGACGTGACATTAGATTAGCCTTCTCGAAGGTTCGGGTCGGCCACTCTATAGGCGTTCCGGACCCTGCATCCTTGTGCCTTTCGAATGGTTTTAGCCATCCCATTCGATACCAGTAGTCCATTTGGCGATTCGTAATTCGTGCACGACTGCACAGTTCCTTAGATGTATAGGACATCAGTGTGCTCTCTGGTCGCCCCAGGCTAGGATATGTAGACGTGACGAGACATTGTAGCCTGCTCGAATTCCACGATCTGCTACGAACGTCATCTTGTCCTGTAGAGCCTGCGGAGTCGTGCCTTCCGGCATTACCCATATACGCCACGGAGGGATCTTGCACAGAGCTGCGATCTGGCTGATCTCGGAGAAGTCTCCAGGGTTCTTGACCACGAACTTGAAGAACGCCTTGTTCGAGCCAGCAAAGAAATTCAGGACGTCTAGGTTTCGCCTCACCCTGAGGCTGTTGCCACTAGTAGCCAGCTTAGGCGAGACGGCATATCCACCCACAGCTTCGTGTAGAAACGGGCTAGGTCTACGAATACCTGCCGTTTCTATATTCGTCTCGATACCTGCCTCTAGTAGAGTATTGACTAGTAGTCCTACAGGGTCTCCGAGAGACTCTTCAACTGTCGTCTCAGGTCTCTGCATAGACACAGGAACCTGAGCTAGTGGTTCACCACCTGATAGGACTACGAGGCTAGCCCCTGTAGCACAGAAGATAGCCTGACTAGCGACGTCGCCTACGCTCATTTCGTGGACTTCTTCGGTGTAGTCGTATACCTTGCGGCTCTGGTGGTGCGCAGCGATAGGGTCTGAGAAGGCCCATGTATAGGGTGTATCGCACCATGTACAGCGCAGCGGGCAGATTGCTAGTCGAACGAAAGCACAGCGTCGGCCCGTCGCAGGGCCTTCACCCTGGATCGTGGGCCCGAACACTTCATTTACCAGTAGCGTCTTGCTTGGCATTCAGGATCTCCCTGACTTGTTCTTCAGGTAGTTGGAATATCTTGGCTAGTTCTGACACGGTCCAGAAGTTCGAGTTAGACCTGTGCAAGGTAACTATCTCCTCGCACCATTCAGGATTGATGATCGGTTCGGCACTTCCGCATCCTGCGATAAAGGCTTGCCGCACCATATCGTATAGTTGCCCAACGGTAGAAGTTACTACAGACTGCTTATCAGGTTTGCCGAACACTTCGAGCCAGTATTCTTGGAACTTGTCTTCAGGCGACATCTTCGCCTCCGATGTCCCAGCCTGCGCGGACTATTTCGGACTCTGGAATAGGCTCGATCTTCTGCCGCTTCTTTAGGTCTACCAGAGATTCCATTCTAGGTGTCTTGCTAAGGCCCCTACGTCTGAGACGATCGATGTATTTCGAAATGCCACGGTCCGGATGCTTGCAGTTGTATTTACGACTCACGACCGCTCCCGAACATTATTATTCTTTCCTTACTTAATTATATCACGAGATCTAACAGAAATGCCAGAGGCTCCAGCAAGATCTTTTTGAGATACCGTTACTTGCCTTCATGACCTCCCTGGTATCTCTTGAGAGCTTCCGTGAAAGGATTAGGAGTCGCTATGCCGCCGTTGGAAGGAGCCTGTCGCTGCGTCGTCTTCTGACGCATTACGTCACAGGCTGTCGTGACGTGCGACCGAATAGCCTTATCGGACGGGTAGAAGTCTCCCGCAGGACCTTCAGCAGTTACCTGACCGATGATCTGAATCTGAACGTCTGCAGGTCCGCCATCCAGAAGCGCCGCGCCTCCAGGCAGAGAGGCTCTAGCGACGATAACTATGGCGTAGGCTGCAGTGAGCTTCCCGTTGACATCCCAGTTGCCGAAGACGACATCGAACCCTAGGACGTTGAGGCCTGTGCTACTTAGAGGAAGGGCTTCCTCGACGACGGTGTAGATACGGTCCTGTAGGTCTTCCATCGTTATCTGTCATCTCCTAGAATCTGGCGAAGATCTCGCCACTTACGGATATTTGTTGCTCTAACCTTTGCGTCTACAGTTTTCGGAGCATAAAAGTCGACGATTTGAACCGAGCTCTTCTGACCTTCACGGTGTAGACGATCTTCGGCTTGCTTGTTCCTGAAAGGTCCCCAGGCTCTATCAAAGAACACCATTGTGCTAGACGCTCGCTGTAGGCCATCGACACCTTCTCCTCCGGCCTTGATCGTGCCAAGAAAGAAGTCTAGCTTGCCTGCACTAAAGTTGTCTATGATTTGCTGACGAACTTTATCAGGAGTTCCGCCTGTGTAGACACCTACGCGAGCTCCGGCTGCGTCAAGCCTTGCTGCAGTCAGGTCTATCATGCCTCTGCTCTGACTGAATACAACAACTGGACTACTAACGTCAGAAGCCCAGTCTATGAAAGCATCTAGTTTGGCTGAAGGTTCTCGTAGTGCAACCTTCTTGATCGGCTTGCTGAAGCGATCAACCTTGCCAGTATCGCTGAACATTAGGGACGCTAGGGCAGCTTGCTGCAGACGTACGAGCTGTGCAAAGACGAACATACGGTTGATCCGTAGCTCTTCGTCTTCGTGCTCACCGATCCAAGCTATGAACTCACGCTTCAGCTGGTCGTATACCTTCTGCTGTCCGGCATACAAAGTAACGTGAACAGGACTGAAGACCTTCTCAGGTAGGTCGAGAACGTCTTCTTTCAGCCGACGCATATAGAACGGAGCGATAAGCGCATGAAACTCAGCGAGACGGTCTTGACGCATGCCTGTGACACGCTTATGTATCTGGTGAATTTCGTTGCCATCATCATCGATCCCAAGGAATCGGCCTTCAAACTCTTCAGTCTCGCACCAGTCCTTGACGAACAGCTTGGTAGGATCCTTTGTCGAGACGTTCGGAAACAGATCAGGACGAGCCCAGTGTAGAGGGCTCCAGAAGTCCTGAGGGCGATCGTCTGCCATGGACCCAGATAGTCCTGTTCTGTACTGCGTTCTAAGACGCTTGAACGCTTTAGTCTGCAAAGCTTTCGGACTCTTGATACGATGGATTTCATCGGCAATGATGTGAAACCAGACGATGCGTTGAAGAGGTGCCATATCCTTGATACGCAGAGCCTCGTAGTGGACTATATAATACTTAGCACGACCTAGTTGTACAGCTCGTAGGAATCTGTCTCGGTGCTTACGATCTATGACTACGATATCAGAAGCTGGTACGTTTAGGAGCTCTGCTATCTTCCTGCGCCACATTTCATGTATGCTCCACGGAGCTATAATGAGCGTTCTCATTTTTGATCCTACATGCGCGCTGCGTAGCCGTTGTTCTATCGCGATAGCTTCATGCGTCTTGCCGCAGCCCATCTCATCTGCTATCAACCGTGCAGAAATATCAGGGCTACCTAGTTTGTCAACCAGCTCTTGCTGAAACGGAAACAGCTGCACTAAGACGTCATCTCCCATGGCTCTCCCCTTCCTTCGCCGGAGTGCTTTAGCATGTAACCGAGGAAGATAACGAATACTAGGAGGACTAGAACACAGGCTCCGCAGATGGCTATAAAGAGCCAGAAGTACCAGGGCATCAAGCGCCTCCCAAGGTTTCGACTTTGACAAGCTGTCGGCGTCGTTGCGCTTCTACCGTGGTCTCGACACCTAGGAACCCATAGGCGTCCTTTTCTTCCTTGGTCAGTAGGTTGGCCCAATCAAACAAGGCCTCTTCGCAGACATGACGCCACAACGAGGGGTTCGCGCTGCAGTGTGCACACACTATAGACTCGTTGAGGTGCATGAAGACTTTAAGGTTCTCTACGTGTACCTCTTCGAGTGGAACTGTAATTGTTACAGGTCCGGTGCTAGTGAAGGGAGCCTTTGAGGTTTGGTGACTATACCGGAACCCTCTAGGAGAGAGCGGCGATATCTCGAAGAAAGGCTCTGGAAAGCACTCACCCATTAGACGTCGTCATCCATTTCAGGATGATCGCACAGAGCTTCGACCAGATCGTGTAGCCAGTTATGCATTGCTAACACCTCCCGATTATTTCGTATTTAGTATTTGGATTACTGGCCTATAGTTGAAAAGAACCTGGCTGTTTACTGAATTGCTTATACGGCTTCTTCTAGGAGTTCTTCCAGGCGCGCTTCGAGTATTTCAACGCGAGACTCCAAATCCGTGATACGTTCCTGTTGCGCCATCCATCGCTGACCACCCTGAGCAAAGGCTGCACGCGTCGGAGGCTTAATGACTAGCCACTCGCTGGGGATCCCGCGGCCTCCACGGATCTTCTGCTGTATGCAACCCATGGTTCGAAGTCTGCGCATAACCGGAGTGTAAATGCTGATCGAATAACCGCACTGCTCAAGAAGGTAGGTCGTGTAGCCACGATAGATAGCAACTCCGTCAACTCGACTCTGAGCGGCTTCGTTCATGGCGTCGTAGACCTTGCAGCACTGCTCGTACAGACGAGCGTCAACAGCTGTAGGCATTACCGCTCCTCTCTTACGTCACACTGCTCAGGTATTCTGTGAGGTACATTAAGCCTGCACATCCAGCAACCTTCGGTTGGCCTGGGAGCACCTCCCTCTGCACCGCCACGCATGAACAGGATCAGCAGAGCAGGACCGGCTTGCCTTTTCGCGATCGACCATCCATAGGAGGTGCTCCCAGGGTTATGACCGGGCTGCCAGCTGTCCACATTACGCATCTGGCAGCCCGGTGATTGAGTCGCCGGCTCGATACTAGCGCACGTGAAGGCGTGCTCTCGACTTCGGACCTTACTCAAGGGTCCTCGAGGTTGAGTATTCCTGCCGGCTACGATTGTAGATCCCGGGAGGGCTGAGCCGCTCTTGGTCTCGTCAGGGGGAAGACGGACGCACGCCGCCGGGCCGGCGCAATGCCTAGGTTGGACCTGACCTTCGTATCCTCTTGTGTGTGCCCCATTTACGGATAGTCGACCTAGGAAGGCTCTGCAGCAGAGTCGTACTGCAGAGCCTCGAGCCGAAACCTGGATTCGAACCAGTGCGTTGCGATCCGAGCGCAAACTCGGTGCTGACGTCCGACTACGTCGTCTCGGCACGACGAAGGGGACACCAGAGGTGTGGTTCAGCATAGAACGGATGTTCAAATTCATCCCACCGCTCAGCCTGCGCTTCACCTGCGTTGTCCCCTCCGTCTTTCGTCCGACTTTCGGTTCCTTTAGTCTCAAGGCATCTTGGGTTGTCCCTTGAGCCTTGGAACCTAGTAGCTGGACGCTTGGGTCCTGCTCGGGCGTGTGGTCGTCATCTGGGAGCTCCCAGACGGATCGTTGCCACTTCCCCGAGCAGGACGTTTAGTCCTGTTCGGTCGTGTCGAGCTCGCAGGTTGATCAATCCTACCCGCCGCATCCTACCGAACAGGACGTCTATTCGGCCTCGTCGAAATCTTCGTCTGCCGCAAGGTCCTCGACCGCAGCAGCGTCCTCGAGATCCGGGTCCTCAGCGGCGTCAGCAGCTTCGCCTTCCGGCTTCGCCTTAGGCTGACCAGGCTGGCGCTTCGGGCGATCCTTCCACCACTTGAGGGCGTCTTCCTCGACGAGACCGGGCCGCGTGAGCGTCTCGTTGGTGACGGAGTGTGTCTGGATCTCGTCGAACATGTTGCCGGCCTTGTCGAAGTGCTTGACAGGCATGCCGTTGGATGCCGACTTGCGTACCAGTCCGTAGACCTGCACAGGGCTCATGCTCTCGCCTGCCAGCCCGAGCTCCACCAGCTTGTGCCGGAAGGCTACAGGGGAGATGTAGCCTTCGGGGAGATCAGGCTTGCGCCTCTCCGGCTTGTCCTTCGCCTTCTTTGACTTGGTCGCCGCGGCCAGCTGCTCCTCGAGCTCGACGATTCGAGCCTTCAGCTCATCGACGGTCGGCTCGGCCTCGGTAGCTTCGTCTGTTACGAAGTCGGTCTCGGTCATCTCGGTTGTCCCTTCTTGCTCGTCCGCCGACACAGGCTGTTGAGCGGCTCTACGCCTGCTTGCCATGATCAGCTCCTGTTGTCCCTAGTCAGCTCCACATTTCTGCGTATACTAATATTATAGCTGTAGCCTCAAGGCGCTTGCAAGAGGCTACTGAGGGGAAAAATTCTTGAATTTTCGCGGACTGTGTTTGTGACTAGAGTACAGCGATAATTACGGCCATAATTATAACCAAGACTATTATCACATTGATAGACTCTTGAGCAGTCAGCTGCTGTGGTGGTCGCTTCTTGACTGGAGCCTGCTTAGGCTCCTTGACGGCTACTGTAGTGATAGGCTCTGCGTACAGGTCAGTCATTCGGTCCTTGGCGTAAGCGTGTCCTGTCCTGATAAACTCACTGCGCCACCAGTCATAGGTCTGTACTATGTTGACCTTATGCAAGTCCTCGTAGATCGCGTCCGTCGTGGTCCACACAGGACAGTTACTGCATACCTTCAGAGAACCGTTTTCAGGCCGAACTATACGACAGGTGTAGTTCGAACTTGGGCCGTGTCGATAGTTCTGGCAAGTGCCTCGGAACTTATCCTGATCTACTTCGATAGTCATGACTCATCATCGGTCTCTTCCCGCTCGAACTTGAGCAGGACGTAGGTATTGCCTGGCTGAAGGTGTCGAGATTCGTTGTTCACTTTGACCTCCAGCGGGTTCTTTGCACTATTTGGAACGGCTATAGTAGAAGCTGTCACATGGAGTCCTCGGACACGTGCAGTACGTCGCGCTAGGAGTACGAAGCTTTCAGCCATGCACCGGAAGTCCTTCTTCTCAACTAGGAGACGCTCCGTACCATCAGTCCACTCGTTCCAAGGGTAGGCTGGTGGACGACCTAGACGGACAGTGCGGTCTTCGTTCGGGTAGTAGTTAGTCATTAGTTGTTCCTTCCTTTGTAGATACCCTCAAGGCCCTGTTCAGCACCCAGAACTGAACAGGACTTTCAAGGCAACTACCGTAGTTACCTCAAGGCCCTGCCCGAGCCGCCTCGTAAGGCGTTCCCGCGCCGTACGGCTCGGACAGGACGTTCAGGCGACTAGTGTCCGCTAATGAAGTAGACGTAGCCCCAGTGTGCACCCGGCCACGGTGTGATCGAGCCTGGTCCGGTCACCGGCTGGTAGAACACGGTGTAACCGTGACCCGCCAGCAGGCCTCCGTAGACCGCTTCGTTCAGTCCGAGCTGACCGTGAACCCAGCCCTGGTGACCATTGATCGCGCCAGGCCCGACGATCGTGAAGTGATCCCACGACGGCGATCCTGACTGGACGAAGAACACGTTCTCGCGGGAACTGTTGATGCCCGCAACCGCATGCCCGTGAGACAGCCTCGGAGTGTCGTTACCGACGATCGCGCCGTCGACTTCGACCTTGAAGGTGTCGACAGCGACAGCACCCATCGTGTCCGTCGCAGTGACGGACAGTCCGCTGTACTCATCGGGTCGAGCGTTGGTAGCCACCAGGTGGCTGCCGTTCAGGGCCACACCGTTCGGTGCATTGGCCAAGGTAAAGCCTGCACCGGTTGGAGTGCTGACGAAGTCGATCGCGTCGGTTACGTTGTTGTTCGTGCCGATAAGAGTTACGTCGTCAGTTACAGCGGTCACATCGATCGCGGTGAGATGGCCAGCCACGATGACAGGCACTGCGGTCAGCATCTCGAACGCCTTGGCTACGCCGTCTGTTGCGCTCACCGTGAGACTGATGTTCTGGTTGTTGGCAGGAGTGATCACAGGAGCAGTTGGCGTGACTGTCAGCAGACCGCTCGTCTGATCGATACTGATCAGAGTACTGGGCGGAATGTTGGTCTCACTGTCAATGTGCCAGGTCAGCGAGCCGTGAGACCCGAGCCCTGCGAACTGTACACACATCACCGACGGTACCGTGAATACGCTAAACGAGCTACCGAGAAACGTAGCGGTCACAGGTGGTGTGGTCGGGCAGGTTACTGGCCCCTGCTCCCAGGCGTCCGCTGAGATTCCCGTGATCGCGTCCACGCTCTGGTGACTGGCTGTGATCTGCGTATCACCGTAGATCGGCGCAGCAGTCGCACGGTTAGCACCGAAGATGCCAGCGACGATAGCGGCGACGATCGCAATGATCGCACCTACTATCAGCTTCCTCTTCTTCCCAATCATGGATCGGGTTCCTTTCAGTTGTTACTGCAGGCGCAGGTTGCGCCCCAAACCGGGACGTCTGTCTCCAGACGCCCCGGAGTCTTGAGGACTACTGAAGGTTAGAGACCTTGTAGCGTCCATGTGTCGGTCTGAGACTTGCGAAGTTCCTGGAGTTCCCAGTTACTCTGGGCGGGGTCTGGGCCCTGCGAGTTACTCGCGCCTCTGTTCATGACATCACTGTCCAGATACTCGTCTTAGTATCCCACAGCTCCCGCATCTCCCAGCCGCTCAGCCATATAGGTTTGTCCGGCCCTGTGGGGGTGCTATCGCCGTTACTGATACTCGCGCCCTTCATATATTTCCTTCTGTTGTCTATACCGAGTTTCTCGGCACTAGCCAGTCGGGTAGCGCTGGCATGGTCTGGGTGTCCGCGAATCCATGTTCGTGAGACACCCTCACAGGCCACGGTGCCTGTGAGCCTAGCTGCATCCCTTCGTACACTTCTAGCGGTGGGATGATCTGTTGCTCCGGTTACTAGTTGGAATTCTAATATAGTTCACTTTTGACTATTAGGATACCTTAGAGGCCTCACCTCCTTCCGTTCTGGATTTGGTGATCTTTAGTTATACACATCGAGTGAGTTTCGCCTCAGCCTCTGGACCTGGGAAACTTGATGGTGAATTCGACTCGCTGACCAGGCATCCACTGCTGGACACAGAGGTCAACTAGTTCGTCGGAACATCCCCTGAGTCGCTTCCTGATGTCAGCTGCCGATCTGACAGGCTCGCCGTCAAGGCTAGCGAGCATCACCTGGAGCTCTCTGATACCAGTCTGCGGGAAGGGTTTGATCTTCAGGCCGTAGCATCCCCAAGGGTTCTCGTCGGTCCCGTTGATCCTAACGGTGATCTCGACTTCGTCGTCAGCCATTAGTTAGCCTGCTTGTATTCAGGCGCCTTGAACTCGACTGTCGGGGCGCCAACAGCTGCGTCGGCTAGCTCCTTCTCGGCTTCAACTTCGGCCTTCCGCCTCTTGGTCTTGACGATGTCGTTGCCCTCGGCACCGCAGTTGCCGCAGTGATAGAGGAAGACCATGATCTCGATTGCGGTGTTGCCGGTGAGACGTGAGACGCTCCAGGTCTTCATCTTGTCTGCTGTCGAGAGCAGAGCCTGTTCGTCCTCGTACATCTTGAACAGTTTGATGTACATGGAGATCGTTCTGGCCTTGCGATCGAACTCCGCACCGAGTTCGTCGAGCGTGAAGCCCTGCCTGTTCAGGACCATCATGATCTCGCCGAACCTGTAGGCCGCTATGAGGCCTCGGTTGTTGTTCGAGCGCAGCTGGTTAAAGCACTTGTGCGCTCCTCGGAATTCGAGCCTGATAACTCTTGCCATAGCCGGTTTCTTTCTGTGTGTGTTCGTACTAGTTCTTAATGTGCTCTAGGATCTGACGTGCACGTCCTAGAACGACCGCTACGTCTGGTGGATAAGACCCGATAGGGAGCCCATGGCGTTCGAGACCTATGATCATCGACCACATCATCCGCAGGACTGGAAGTTCGACGTCGCTGATCGGGAGATCATGGTCTTCCAGTTCGCCTCTGCCCAGCTTGACAGCCCTAGCCCAAGCTTCCCGCATGTCGACATGGTCGAACAGAGTTGAAGGGCTTTCTGCACGGGACTTACACTGGGCGCAGCCATCATGAAACAGCTGCTTTCGGTTGTAGTTCGGCTGACCTTGATGGTAGTCATGTCCCACTGCGTCTAACCTCTCTCACGACCCACTCTGCCTGAACGTCCTCAAGCAGGCGCCCTTCGAAGCGAGTCCCCGGGCCGGAGCCTTCTCGCTCGTAATTACGAGTGATAGCAGCTAGACCATCCGATATCCGAATAACCAGAGGATCGTCTGGTCTCGGAGCGTTCGGGCTGCTTACCGCTTCGTAACTCATGACACGACTTCGATCTCAGCCCAAGCTGAGTAGCCGTATTTGTTGAGCTGTCTGAAGTATCGCTCAAGGTCGACTACCGTGACCTTTTTCGGTGCTACGTAGGAGTGATTATCGTGAAGGAAGTTGTCCGAGAAGAACACCCGAATCTGGATCATTCGGCTTCGTCTTCCTCGTCAGGATCTTCGTCTACGAAGACCTGAGGCTCTTCCTTAGCTGCGCGAGCTTGTGCCCACATGTGGAAGTCGCTGGTGCTGTAGCCTCTACGATTTTCTCCGTCAAGCCACTTCTGTCGGGTCTCGATTCCGTACGGCTTGAGGATGTTGGCTATCTGTCGCGCCGCGATAATCGGGTTGTCTAGCCAGGTCGCCCACGAGATCTTGCTGTCGTGATCTCGCTGAAGCTTGAGCAGGGCAATCAGGTCGCCTGTCGGTAGGAAGATACCTTGTCCTGTGACGGACGTGACAATCCTGATGAGCTCTTCCGCAGGGCTGACCTTAGCAGTCCGTGAAATACCGAGGACTACCTCTCTGCAGGCCTGACGGATTCGAGCGCTCCAGTCTGGTCCTGCTAGGTCGCCTATCCCGATCATGACCTTCATGATCTGACGTCTGCGTGACCTAAGACCTTCAGGCATATCTGGCTGGGTATCGAGCTCTGGTCCCCGTTCTGCCAACCAGGACTGAAGGATCTCCGCGACCCTCGCTGCCTCGCCTCGGAACAGATCTGGTTCGTACTCCTGCAGGTCGACGGTGTCTGGTACCGACCTCATGTTGATCGGAATGCTCCGACTTGCTAGCGTATCAGGCAACTTGCCGATACCTGCGAACGCAGCACACACGAAGACTGGGTAACGATATGCGCTACCGCTTCTGCTTCTCAGAACGTAGCCATCCATTGTGTATCCGTTGTTGAGGATGGCTAGCTGTTCGCGGTATCTTCTGCCTTGCCCGCTTGGACCCCACATGTTGTCTGTCTCGTCGAAACAGATCGTGGGCTGCTCCTGATCGATGATCGCGTACAGCGAGGCTGGACTCGCATCCATTGTCACGACTGCGTCTTTGCCGAGAGCAGAGATCATGCGAAGGACAGTTGTCTTGCCCGCTTCCTTTGTCGGTGCCATGACTGCCAGGCGAGGAGTCGCGTAGTACGCTTGGAACACATAAGTGTGCGCGATCCAGACAGTAAGAATGTCTAGTTCGGCGTCGCTTGCGTAGACGAAACGTCCTACGAATTCACGCACGACATCTAGCGGACAGGGCTCGTTGGACGTCATTATCCTATCGAGCTCGACCGCAGCTTCATGAAGCCTAGCCGGGACCTGCTTGCTACCTTCTCTGGGAGTGAATGCAGCAGCCAGGTCCTTGGCCAGACCTTCGATCTCCTTTGTGTTAGTCACTGGTACCTCCTTTCTTCTTTCTTTCTTAATTATAAATGATGACGATAAGCAAACGCAAGGGAAAAAATCGCAAAGTTTTTGCAAACGAGACGCCGTCTGCCGGGGACAGACGGCGTCTCTATGAGAGGTTCCTCAGGCTGCTGTGGTCTGTGGCGTCTCATCCAGCTCCTCTCTATGCGCCTGTCTTTCGGCAAGTCTCTCAACGTAACCTTGAAGCCATTTGTGGAACGACACTTGATCGATCGCCCACCTACCGTCACCAGAGCGACGACGACGGAACTTACCTTGGCGTGCGTATCCGTAGAGCATCGTAGGCGCTACGGTCTTGATTTCGCCAGTCCTCGGGTGACGAATGCCCGCCTTGGCTAGCTCTCTGTTAACTAGCCCTGTGGCCGCATAAGGCGTCATTGTGAACGCTTTGAGGTCACTAGCATCTGGTGCCATTTTCCTCTCCCGAAATAATTGTTTCTTAATTTTATTATAAGGTTAAACATTAGGAAAAAGCTAGAGGCACCTCAGGCTAATTTTTCTACCGTCAAACTCGTGAAGCCCGACCGACTGGGCCGATCGGGCCTCATGAACTGACGCTAGTTCTCGTCAGGATCGCCTAGGAACTTCAGCTCCTTGGCTACTGCTATTACTCGTGTCATGGCGTCGTAGATGTTTGTATCCTGCACTAGACCAGAAGCTACCCAGAGTCGCCTTCTATCCCAAGGGTTGTAGATGCTCATGTCTCCTTCTGTGAATATCTCGAATACACAGTCGAGATATCCTATCTTGGTCTTATCGACGCCTTTCGTGATCGAGTACGTGATGTGTTCTCCGTTTACCTCGATTATATCGATACTGCTCATGATCTACTGCTCCTCGAACTGAGGGATCTGCTCGAGAAGCCACCGAGCTATGACTGCTGGGTCTTCTGTAACAGGCTCGGTGAGTTCCTTCTCCTGGTCTACACCATGAGTGCGATCCCAAGTGAACCACCAGCATCCATCGTTGCTCAGGTGGATCTCTCCGAGACCTGCTGCGACCCAGACGAATACATCGTCTGGGTCGTCGTTCTTGAATCCTGCTAGGTTAGGATCGGTTTTTCCCATCCAGTAGAGGCTATTACCTACGCCTCTTAGGAACGCTTCCGTATAATACACCCCATACACCTTCCCTTGGGTGTTCTGTGCAGATAGGGCAGTATCGTCGAGCTCCACCCGCATTCTTGATACGACGTTCGTCTTCCTTGGTGCCTTCTCGTGTTCTTGCAATAACGAACCCGAAGCCAGCTCTCAGGAAGGCATTTACGATCGCGACGCCTGAAGTTCCGTTTCGGTGATGATCGATCCGACGTTCGTTTGCGTACCAGCCCGTATAGTGCCGAGCCTGATTCCGAGCTATACCATCAGGTCCGAGGCGACCTTCGAAGTGCAACATATAGATCGTCCCGAGGTCGCTCATGACATGCCGTAAGGCCTTCTGTATCGGTGCCAAGGAGTTGGCTCTTCTGGGTCTCCACCCATTAGCTCCGACAGTAGGTTGTTGTACCCACCGATCATGTTCGTGATGAAGTCACGAACGACCATCGGCGAGCACTTGTTGCAGACGCCGCAGACCCACCAACCGTAACGCTTCGTGCGGCTCCAGCCTCGCTCGGACTTCTGCTTGCCTGGAACGCGGTGGGGTCCCTTACACCTCTGCGTAGGCTGCGCGATCAGCGCTTCTATCCTGACATCTTTCGAGGGAAGTACCGAGCACGTACCGTTGCTTTGTCCTTCGAGGACTTGACGTGCGAAATGCTCCGCAGCGTCATTGTCTCGGAACGACAAGATGACAACCCTAGACATACTCGGTCGTCCAGTCCTCTGGTAGACCGGCTTCGAGGTCGTCGAGCTCCTCCTCGGTCATCATCTTGGCGTCGCCCTGCTGTACACCGTTCTCGTCGAGTACCTTGACTTGGTATATCTTCGGACCCATGAGACAGTTCATGCAAGGGCAAGGACAGCTCTTTCCTGGGCATGCTTCGTCCATGCCATCATGTATGCACATATACTTCTCCCTTCTAGAACGCTACATCTCGTCCTGAATTGCGTCTATTACGCCTTCGACGTCGTTAATAGCGGCGTCTATCCGGTTTATTGCTTGACGCAAGCTGACAAGAGTTGCAGGGCTGCAAGACCCTACAGGGCCTCTCATCCTGTCTACAATGCGCTGGAGATTATCAAGCTCCGCCGGAATACTAGTCTTAGCACCCGACAGAGCGCTGTTCAACCTCCTGGCATAACCTATGAGTTTTACAGGTAGTACCATACTTTCTCCCTTCCGACTGATCGCCGGCGGCCAAGCGGCGGGCTGGGCGTCCCGCCGCTGACCGTCACGCGATCACTCGGCCTCGCTAGCCTCGATCTCGTCCGTCGTGACACCGTCGTCCTCGTGGCCCTCGGCGACGTCGACCTTCGCAGCCTCGTCGTCGGCGACCTTCTGGACCTGGGCCTTACCGGCACTCTTGCCCACGACGCTGGCGATGTAGTCCGTCATCCAGGCGGTGAAGGACTCCTCGTCGATCTCGATGACCGGCTTGGAGATGCCCTTCGCAGTGACCTTGGTCGCCGGACGCGTGATGAACTTGCCCTTGGAGGCGTAGGTGTACATCATCGGACCCTGGATGACCTTGTCGACGCCTGCGGCTGCGAGCGCGGCGTTGAGACGCTTGCAGGCCTGGAAAGGCGTGACCGGCGAGTAAGGCTTGGGCTTAGCCGGCTCCGTCTTGGTCTCGACCTTGTCGTCGACCTCGTCCTCGTCGTCCTCGTCGTCCTCGTCGTCAGGCTCACCAGCGTAGTCGTCCTTGTCACGAGGCTCGGTGTTCGCTTCAGCGCGCTCGGTGGCGACATCGTCGGCGTCCTCGACGGTATCGACGATCTCGACCTCGGGGGTCCCGTCGGTGACGTGACGGCGGTTACGAGTCGCAGTACGGGTAGCAGCCATTTCTGCTCTCCTTAGATTGTGGTTCGTACTAGTTCGCTTGGACCGGGTGGTCCGATCCGCCTTCGTAGCCGAAGACGAACCGCACCCGCAGGTCTTTGCGATTGCCTTTTCTTTTTATTTTACGCTGGTTCCGCTGGTGAAAGCTAGCCTCCAGTTGAAGTTTTCCCAAATAACTTCCTTACGTGTCGTACTCGCTAGCCTTAGTCGAGTCTTTACATCCGTAGCAGGAGTAGTCTACTCCTCGCGTGTCGTGACGATGCGGAGGTCTCCGCATGTAGCCTGTTGCCTGCATGACGAAGCCGTAACGTTCGTACCACGCCACTAGCTCGGCGTAGTTCAAAGAGCCTGTAGGAAAAGGCTCTAGTTGTAGAACCACTTGTTCTCTGTCAGCATCTGCGAGGATGCGTCTGAGCAAGGCAGATCCGTAACCGTTACCTCTGTTAGCATACGGGATTTTGATCCGAGCGATCGTCCAGTTCGGTGTCATCTCACTTGGCCGTACCAGATCTGCGATCCCGCGATGAGCTTTGTCGATATAACACGTTTCCACGTTAGGTCTCTCTGTGTTCGTGTTCGGGCAAGACTTCCCTGCATTCTTCGCAGAAGAAGACAGGGACTATCTGGCCGCCTATCATTCCCAGCATTACTTTCTCCCTTCCGAACCGCCTTCAGTCATCTGAAGGCGATCCGCACTGGAGATCAGTACGTGAGCGAGGGTTCGTCACCGGACAGCCCAGCCGTGATCTGCTCCTTGTCCGTAGCAGACAGCTCTTCCCACTCAGCCTTGAAGGCCGTCAAGGACTGCCCTGGGAGCTTCCCGAAGTACTTCATCGCCTTGCCAATACCACTCGGCTGCTTGGCGTCCACCATGGTTCTCCCTTCTTGGAAGGTCTTTCCTTCCGAACCATACTCGAAGTTCTGGGATTACCTCGAGTATGATTCGCAAGGGCTACCTAGACGGGTTCGTCCTTGGTAGCTGTGCAGCCCGGGAACGTACACTCGTACTCGTCGTAGTATCCGCCGAGCTTACCGCCTCCGCGACGCTTCCACTTCCACTGGTGCGCGTGCTTTTCGACCTTCTTCTTTTTCTTATCCTTACCTCCGGCTCCAGGCTGCATGGGGCATTCGCCTGGCTTATGATTCGTTCCACACGAGTTACATGTTGCCATTTTGGTTATCTCCTTCCTTCCGAGCCGCCCTCGGGAAGGGAATACCGAGGGCGACCCGCATGGAAGGACCTACTTGGTCCAGCCGTGCTGTAGGGGGGTCTGGTGGATCATGATATGCGCTCGATCTTGAACCAAGCACCAGGCTCCATGTTGTCCATCAGGAGCTTGATGACTGCCACCTGCTGGTTCGGATCGACGGTCATGGTATTGACCTGCTCCTGACCGTCGACAGGGCTGTAGATCGTGATGTTGAAGTACTTCATGACACGCCCTCAGTCCTTGGTCGAAGTTCGCCGTAGGCATTGACCCTGGTATTGATACCGTATCGGCCTCGGTCGGCGTTTGGTCCACCCTCAGACATGAAAGGTTTTATAGGTGTTGGAACCTCTAGACGTGGACCGTCTCCGAAGAATTCACGTGCAATGTCCAAGGCTTTTGTCTGGAGCTCTTCTACAGTGTCTCCGTAGACGGTAACAGGAACTGAACCGATAAAAGGCTCAGCTTTCTTGAGTGGCCACATGACTACAGGTACCACTCGCGCAGGTCGATCGACACCGCATTGCCCTTGCGAACGATCGAAATGCGGAACTCGTTAGCTCCTGCCGGGAAGCCGACGAACTTGCGCTCGCCGTACTTCTCGTCGTCGCCGTCGACCTTCTTGGTGAAGCCGTAATCGTCGAGCTCCTTCCAGAAGCTCGCGACGTCGTCGGCCTCATTCCAGAGGGTCCGGACGATCTCCGTCTTCTCGGCGATGAAGACGAGAAGATCGGTCGTGGCGGACAGGCGGATGCCTCTGGGAGCTGGCTTCCTGGCCTGCGCGGTGTCGTTGCCGGTGCTCTTCATTTTTTCGGTCTCCTCGACCCTTGACCGGACGTTACCGGTGTACCTAACCTAGTGTTAGGCGAACGTGCTGAAGCTGGGCGATTCAGCACGAACGTCCATCACCAGTCGTGAAGGCAGAGTGGGCAAAACCCGATGTCGTCTACCGTATCACCTTTCAGGACCACGATCGAGTTCGGAAGGATCTGACCTTCTTCACCGACTTGCTTAAGCATCTCCCGGAAGGCTTCCCTGACGGCCTCGTCGCTCGGGTAGCTATGCTTGCACTCGAAGCACACTCTTCCGTCGGGTGTGACCATCTCTTCGACCCCGTGGATCGCGCACAACGAGTACAGGTTGTGCACGTACAGGAAGAAGTCCTGCACGCGCTTTACAGGTTCCATCCTAGGAACTTCGAGTTCGTGTTCCTTCGCTTCCTCGACGTATTCTTTCCAGAATTTGTCCAGGAGCGCCTTGGCTTCCTCGAATTCGTCCATCAGAAGCTTCGATACATAATCAGTTTGTCTCCGGAAAGGAGTTCGAAGATCTCGCCATCGACTAGGTCGATGAACGAATGATCGTACTTAAGAGCGTACTGACCCTCGTTCAAAGGCGTCTGCGCGAGTGCACCGTAGGACGTTACCCAGAAAGCTACGCTTCTCGAGATCGGATACGGCATGTACGGATGAGTGTGAAGCTTGTCGGCATAGATCTTGGTCATATCGCCGAGTAGGCCTTCCTTATCGTCGAAGGCGGCCGCTAGAGCCATAGCCGCGACGTGGAAGTCTCCCCATCGGACCTTTACCGACTCGCCGTCCCTGATAACCTGCGTATTGAGAGGCATGTTACTCTCCGTTACAGATTCTCGAAGAACGCGTTCATCTTGTCGGACGCAAGCAGTTCGTCTACCTGGCGTGCCTCGAAGATCTCGCAGGCTCTCTGGACGGTATCTTTGGTGTATCCATCAGGTTCGTCCATGATCTTCTCAAGGAACTCGACGGCTGAAGCCTTAAGAGCTTCCGTGCTGATCCATGTCTTACCTATCATTTCGTTCCCCTTCTAGAGGATCTTCCCTCCAGACCGTGCTCCAGAACAGGGGTGGTGAACTGGAGCACGGACTGCAAGGAAGGTACCCAAGAGCAAACGTTGTTTCTTTTTATTATATTGCATATCCTATTGTAAAAGCTAGTCTCCAAAAGCAAGATCTTTTTGGCCTTCCTGATTCTGGCGACCACGGCAAGGTACGCCCTCGCGGAACGTACCTCACCGTAGTGGTCAGGGCATTCTGTCTCGCATCTCGGTTAGTTGGTCTCCTGGTGTGGTGAATACTTCGTCGTCACCGAGGAACCTCACGGCGTAAGTGTCGTCGTCGAGGACTTCATCGATCTGGACAGGAGCCGAGAGTGCCTCGACGTCCTTGACGTGGTAGATCGCCTTGTCGCCGGCCTTGAGGTCAAGCATCTTCCGCATCCTTCTCGATCTTGTTCCGGAGGTCCTCCCTGATGAGATCCTCCAGTTCCGAAGCTTCGCCTTTCGGCAAGGCGAAGATAGCGTCACGTACTTTCGCGTACGCGTTAGCTGTCACCATGCATATTGAGTGGTACGCACCGTCTTCGAACTGAATGACAATGTGAGCGACGGTACCGCCGAAATCCACAGGTTCGTCGATACCGCACCAGTTACACTCCAGCGGCTTGGTCATCTTCGGTATTCCCTTCGACTTCTTCCTTAGCAAGATACTCGTGCTCGGGGCAGAGTATCCAGCGTGTCGTGAGCGGAATTCGCAGTCCGCCGATTTCTAGGGTCGCACTTTCGAGCTGATCGTAGTACCAGAACATTCCGTCTGGGTGAGCTGCTTCGATCCAGCTCGGAAAGTGTTCGGCATCGTCGATGAAGCAGTGCGGACCAGACCGAGGTCCGGCCCAGCACGCCTTGATTACGGCGACCTTCTCCTCTGGTGTCTTCATTTGTTTCCTTCCCTTCGAACTGACGTCCGCGACGACGATCGAACCGTAGCTCGATCGCCATCGTGATCGTCAGTGAGGCGAGTCCCACATGTCTTCGTACTCTCCCTGCTCCTCAGGAGTCCAGCGTTCGTGCTTACCGCGTGCCTCTTCCACTCGCGCATCCTTGAAGTTCTGGGCGATGCGGTCGTCCGTCAGAACCATGTGGACGATCTCGGCGTAAGGCTCGAACATCCCGCCGAGCCTGTGTGCGTCCTGAATCTCGTGGACAACGTCCGCGAGAACCTTAAGGACCTTACGTCGGTCCTCAGGCGTAAACTCGCGTGCGCCCTCGAGAGCGTTGAACTGGATTCCCATGGCATTTCCTTCCTGAACACATGGACCTGTCTGAAGACGAGAGCACTCGTCTGTAATCTTGCAGCCTGGGTATCCACACCACCAAGGCTGTTCATTATCTAGCATGCGGCGAATTTGGCCGTATCAAAGATGTCGCGGTGGTTCTTGGCGATCCAGTAAAGCATGTCGTCCTTGATCGATTCGTCAGTGTTTTTGATGAACTCGTCAGCTTCGATCAGGTGCTGAGGCCTATTGTCCACTGGTACTTCCTTCCTCGAACACCAGCTTGGCGTCCGCGACAGTCGATCGAATCTGGGCAATCGATCGACCATCGTGAACGTCAGGCCTGCTGGTTCCTGCAGGCCTCGTCCATTTCTTTCATGCCTTCCACGGCCAGAAGGATTCCTCCGTATGCGAACTCCCACCGGAGCAGGAGTTCGCGGAGCCAGCGCTTCATGTGAGCCACAAGACGCAGTTGACACACCTGTACTCACAGGGATCCAGACCGATACCGATCCAGTTGAACATCTTGCACGTTCTGCACATGTGTGCGAATTCGGCTGCCTGTCCGTACTCTTCTGCCACGATTCGGAGATCGGTGGTGATCGAGTCACCTTCGGTGTTCACGAACGTGACCTTGTGGAATACAGCGATCACGTCGCCTTGTCCGTAGGTCGTGTCGGGATAGTCGATCTCTTCGACCTTGACTTCGTCAGGGATTTGTGCGGTCATCTTTCCTGATCCGTTCCTTGATGTAGCTGAACAGTTCCTTGAAGTCTCGCTGCCTGAAGATCAGGTCGATCATGTACGACTTCGGCATCCAGTAGGTCACGACGTACGCCGTACCTTCCGGCCAGTCGTCGAAGTCGTCCTGTTCGGCCATCAGCGTCCGAAATTCGTCTGCGAACGCTTCCGCGTTCTTGCGACCCGAGACGTACCACTGCATGTCTCGAACGCTGAAGCCGCCTCCTGCGTCCTCTGGGTACTGATCGCCGTAAGCTGCTGCGATCAGGTAGAAGTCTTCGTCGCTGAGACGAGAGTCGAATGGGTATCCGACATCTATGCAGTATCTCATTTTGGTCCTTCCCTTCTCGGACTTGACGTCCGTGGCAGCCGATCGAGTAGGTACTCGATCGGCCACCATGAATATCAGTCTTCGAGGATCCCGAACAGCACGCGCATCATGATCTGCACAGGACCTTCAGAGAAAGGTATCGGAGGACACTCGATCGTGCCTGCGCGAGCATGAACGACATCGCCGTCCATGTTTTCCTGAACGCGTGCGCCGCACTCTTCACACACGCTCATGTCAGCGACCTTACGATCCAGATCTCGAACGCGCCGTAGCAGTCATCCCAGGGCGTGACGTAGTGTGCCGTGCTTAGTCCGGTACCTCGTGACAGGTAATGAGTCCACACAAGAGGTGGCAGGGTGCCTTGTGCCAGGTGGTTAGCTTGAGTCTGGCACCATTCCTTGCCGGCATCGACGTCGTCGACGATTCCGACAGGCTTGGCGCCGAGATCGTTTTCGCACCACATAACGATAACGGTGCTCATGGCTTCTTGGCCCTTTCATCCGTGAGACGAAGCGCCTTGGCAGCCTCTCGGAATCCGTTCATTGCTTCCGTAAGAGACGAGTAAGGCTGCTCGGAGAGCCGAACATCGCAGCTCGCATCTCTGGTGATCTCGTCTCTGCGGAAGATCCACCATCGCTTGCTGGTGTCGTCGGACCGCAAGTAGTACTCGGTGTTCCCCTTCCAGCAGTACAGGGTGTGGTTGTAGATGCGACTCCACGAGTCTGCGCGCTGTCGAGTGAAGTCGACGCCGTAAGGAGGAATTGCTCCGGTCATGGTCTTTTCCCTTCTAACTAGACCGCGCGGCACATCGAACGAATTCGATGTACCACGCCGCTTAGTCAGATCGGCTAGACGTCGAACACACAATCGAGTTCGTACAAGCAGTTCCAGATTTCGGCGAGCGAGTGATACAGAAACTGTAGGTCCTCGGTTGCGGTGTACCGCTTGTCAGGCAAGTCGCTGTCAGGCGGAATCTGTCCCATGGCCCACGTGACCTGACTGTATGTCAGGTTCACAGCCTCGTACCCCATGTACTTGTAGACATCGGCCTGAAGCTCCTGTGACTTCTTCAGGAGTCTAACCCTGACCTCCTCGTATCTATTACGGTCGAACACGAAGCGCTTGCGCTCGTCCTCGTAGGTCTCCGGCTTACCCGGAATCGGGTCCATGTACAGTCCGGACCACATCTGCGTACAGATGTCCAACTCGAACGTTGCCGTTCCGTGCTTGTGCTTCTTGACCAACGTCGTGGTCATGATTCTCCCTTCTTGATCCTGAACGGATCAGGCGGCGCACCGAGGTTCTGGGTTCCTCGGTGCACCACCTCACTCGTTCAGATCAGCAGGTACCTGAATGCGTGATGGTGTTGGTGACCGTACCCTTCTTGCTGACGGAGTGGCGCCACTCGGTCTTGGTCCAGCACGCCACGGTGGCGTTCTTAATCCAGTAGAACGTGGACGTAGCGCCGGTGTACGAGTCACTGTAGCCGCGTTCGGTCTCGGTGTAGACCTTGCCGCACCCGACCTTGTGCATCGTGTACCCCGACACGGTACCCTTCGCCGACACGGAGTAGTGATGCGTGGTCTCGTTCACGCACGTCGTGGCCGACGCCTGCGCGGTGCTCGTGAACGCGATCGCGCTTCCGGCGACAGCAGCGAAGGTAGCTCCGGTGGCGATGATGCTGCGGATCCTCATGACAGTTCCCTTCTGGGTTCCTTTTTGATCGGACTGAATGTCCGCGACAACTGATCGAATCGAACTCGATCAGTCATCGTGATCGTTCAGGCGTGAAGCTCTTCGGCGTTCGTTACTCCGGGAGCGATCGTCAGGCGCCCGACAGATGCAGACATGTACGTTACAGAATCGAACTCGACGCGAACGACCTTGCTGTAGGCAGGCTCGGTGTCCGTCGCCGCTACGAACATCGTAATGATTACTTCGTTCATTGTTCCGTTTCTCCCTTCGGGTTAGGTACCCGCAACGACCGACCGTAACCGATCATTGTGGGAACCTAACTAGCTCCCTGTTGCGCTTGCTGCTAGAAACTTTGTTCCGCTGTGAGCGCTCCTAGTTTTGCTGCTAGGATTCCGGGTTTGCTGCTAGGATTCCGGACGTATTTAGTTGCTGTTTTTTTTTTTAGCAGGCTCGGAACGACTTGCTGCTGTGCGTACGATTCTCAGGTGAATCCGTAAACTGCGTTCCCGGCTTAGCAACTTTGGCTTCGTTGTACTGATTCGGCGCTTGATAGATAGCCTTAACGATACTACGAGGTCCGGTCAAGCCTCGTGTCGGAACTCGATCTGAGTGACGCTTCGAATCACGTCTTGCCGGAATCTCACTTTGCTTCAGGTCTCGTGGCCGAATCTTAACTTCTTCGGTTTCGGCTCTGATCATGCTGTCGAGAGCAAATAGCGCTGCCTGCAACGCTTTCGCGTCCATGACTAGTTCAGGCCTCTCTTCGTAATTTCGGCTTGAATCATTTCGTGTACTTCATTGTCCGGTTCGAGTACGGCTGCATCTAGCAGGTAATCGTCTTCGGAACTTTCGATCATGAACTGATAAAGTGACTTTTTGAATTGGTCCATGAACTTCTCCTCGTTCCGTATTTACTTAGGTGACTACTTTTAGTAGTTTTTTCTTTTATTATATCACAGGTACGATTGTGAAATCTAGTCGCTAGACGAAAGATTTCTGGGCTCACTTTTTTGTAGCCTACTCGCAGTTGCTACAGGTACCTGTGAGCGGAAGCTGCTCGTTACAGGTTGGACAGATCTTCTTGTTGCGGACCTTGCGTTGCGGCTCTCTCTTCTCGCATTCAGGTCTGTCGCAAGGTCCGTGACAATAGCAGTGGCATACGATTGCATGGAGCCCGATTGCTACGAACTCGTCGCAAGCAGCTCCGTGTTCATCTTGCTTGCATGAGTACGAAATCAGTACATACCCTGCTCGGTTTTTGTGTGCCGACATTTTTGCGGAGTCAGGACTTCAGGTCCGCTATGACTACGATGACGAAGAGAACAGCTAGGGCGATGAAGGTGTAGTACATTCCGTTCACGGTATTGCTCCCTTTCTCAATTCGGTAACACCTAGTTACCTGCGCGACGCAGGAGCCGAAGCTCCTGCCTCACGCTCCGGACTAGCTGTTCTTGGCGTTGAACTCTCGCATCCAGCTGTAGAAGGATTCGACATCGACTTGCTTTCGGCCATCGGCTCCTTCGGTAATTCCGAACTTGTCTTTGCGTGCGTACGAATAGATCATCTGAGGCGAAACTTCTTTGAGTCCGAGTAGCGCTCGCTCTTCGTTCATGACTTTCGCTGCCTGAAACGGAGTGAAAACGTACTCTCGCTTCGGCTGCTTCGGCTTCGACTGCTTCGCGTTCCGGAGCTCGTTGAGTTCCCTCTGCGCCGCTTCGAGAGCGAGTCGGTAGTCTTCGATCGTCGCTGATTCGGTTGAGATTGCGTACATGATGCTTCCCTTCTATGTAGGCCCTGAGTGGCCTGAACGATGCTGAACTATGAGTTCAGTATCATTCTAGTAACTCAGATCCTGTTTTTTTTTTCAGTCGCATTCTATACATGTTCCGTTAACTGATAGTTTGATGAAATGTACAGGACAAGACTTAGTCTTGTAGTTTCCGGAGAATTTGAGATCTGCTGCAGCATCTGCTGCTGCTGAATTGAATTTTCTAGGTTCTGATTTGAGATGTACGAGATGTTGAGTTCTTTCGTAACGATGAGTTGTTGAGTACTGATCTTTTTGAGATTGAAGCATGTTTATCTCCTGATAATAGTAGTTATTATTTTATTAAGTTGTTTAGTAAGTTGTTTAGTAAGTTGTTTAGTAATTTTGTTTGTTTTTTTTTTTTTTTTTTTATTTTATTTTTTTATTTTTATTTTTTGTTTTCGCATTTTTCTTTTTCTTTTTCTTTTTCTTTCTTTTTTTTTTTTTCTTTTTTTTTTTTTT
>Ga0210402_10000147_pt1 | contig 78959 bp, 57 predicted proteins | sample IncBWC7MmetaG_FD_161055 | JGI IMG/M metagenome (GOLD analysis project Ga0210402, IMG submission 161055) | Forest soil microbial communities from Barre Woods Harvard Forest LTER site, Petersham, Massachusetts, United States - Inc-BW-C-7-M | ecosystem: Environmental > Terrestrial > Soil >...
GCGCGACCACCTTAGGCTGCTCGTTAGCGCTCAGGCGGCATCGCGCTGGGCAGGTTTGAGTGCCATCGCGCCATCGCCAAGGAGGTACAGAGCGACCAGGCCGACCGTCCAGAAGGCCGGAAATTCCCAGCCGCCCCCCTTGTTAGTGAACAGCCACCCGTTGGCTCCATGCGCGAACACGATCGTCCCGAGCATCTCCAAGGCTAAAGGCAACGCGACCAACGGAGCGTAGATGCCAAGGATGAGGGCAAGGCCACCGAAGAATTCGAGCGCGACGACGGCATAAGCAAGAATCGCCGGCAACCCGAGAGATCCAAAATAGCCGACAAATCCGGGAATGGTGAAGACGAACACCTTGAGGCCGACGTGCGCCAGAAACATGATGCCCAGACTCACACGCAGGAGCAGCGCCGCATAGGGGGCGGTAGACGCTTTGATCATGTTGACCTCCGATCGGAATTGTTGGTCGATTGGAAACACGGCCTTAGCGCAGCTGGTTTCGCTTGGGCAACGTTCGTAACATCTTCTCACAAGACCAATCGACGGCCTCGAGTCGACAACAGGCAGCAGCCGGCCAAAAGCGGTAGTACGGCTCATTAAAATGTTCGCCAAGAAGCAGACGTTCGTCGCCTGCGATAGGCTAACGTCCAGGACTGATGACCCCGACGTTCGTATGCGGCAACGGAATCGCCCTTAAAAATACCGCGAGCGATATCACCCGGAGAAAGGCAGAGCATGGGTTTTCGCGTTTTGGTCGTCGGTGGCACCGGGCAAGTTGGGTCGGGATTGGTGCGGGCCTTGCTCGCTGCTAGCTCGTGCACGCAAGTGGTGATGGTCAATCGCCGGACGATTCCTCTTGCTGCCGATGCGCGTCTGCGCCAGGTGATCATGGATACCAGTGCGGCAAATTTTGCCAGTGAGATCGCCAAAGTTGCCAGGAACTGCAGCGCACAGGGTGAACCCTTGTATGCCGCGTCATGTATTGGCATCGGTAAAGGGAGTCAGCAATGGAGCGAAGAGGACATTAAGAAGCTGGAAATTGGCCTGGTCGGCGCGTTTGCGCGTGGCTGCCTCGCGGCGGGAATCGAACCATTCGGACTTCTTTCGGCAGCGGGGAGTAGCGCTAAGAGCTGGATTCGTTATGCCCGCATCATGGGCGAAAAAGAAGATACGGTGCGGAGCCTCGGATTTAAACGTTTAGCGATTTTTCGCCCCGGCATCATTGCGGGTAATGCGCACACCCCAGGGTTCCTTGCTTTTCTGGGGCGTTTCGTTCCAGGATCGTTTGGGACGATTGATCAGGACGATATCGGTCGGGCCTTTGTCGGTGAATTTCTCCACGGGCAAGACGGCACGACGATCTTGGAAAATGCCGCGATGAAGCAACGATCGCGGGCGCATTAGAGGCACCTGCCGGATCGGCGACGGTCGCAGGAAACGGCCAGGAGCGGCCGGTCGCGAATCTCCTCTCAAGCGGACATCGCGCTAGAATTTGACCCTAGGTGGGCCTATCCGGCGGCGGGGTCGTAATAAGCATCATGGTGAACGGCGAGGCACAAGAAATCGAGTTCACGGCCGAAGCCGTGCGAGACGGCAGGCTTGTAATCCCGATTCGGCCAGAAACCGCCGCTCAGTGAAGCGGCCAAGGCTCAAGCAGCGGCAGAAAAGGGTGGTAGCGGGAAGCTCTCGCTGGTAGCTCAAATTCGTTGAAGGACATGCAACCCCCAAAAGAAAATCGAAATGAAGAAAGATCATCGCGGAATTAATCTAGCTTCGAGACCAACTGGTGATGGTTGTGTGGAATGTCTCGCGTCGCCGAAAGGTTGGTGGTTTCATCTCCGCCGGTGTGCGGAGTGTGGGCACATCGGATGCTGTGACAGTTCCCCGAGTCAGCATGCCTCAAAGCATGCGGCGACAACAGGGCATCCGATCATTGCCAGCTTCGAGCCGGGTGAAGACTGGTTCTACGATTACGAGAAGCAGGGGATGATCAAGGGTGTGGAATTGCTTCCGCCGCATTCGCATGCGGGGGATCAGCCAGTACCGGGACCTGCTGGAAGGGTGCCAGCCAATTGGGAATCGCTGTTGCAGTAGCTGGCGTCGGTCCTTTTCTGTGAATGGATCGGGACTCCGGACACCGTATTGGTATGAGCAACGTATCGAAAAGGAGCCATCAATGAACGCCGTACAAGTGGAACAGAAGAGCTATGAGATGCCCCCGCGGGAGGGGATCAGCATCGCGCAGTTTCTCACCGTCGCCGACATCGAGCGATCGGCCCGCTACTACGAAAAGGTCTTCGGTGCCCGCATTCTGAGCCTGGGCGACGGCAACGCGCCTGGGTACCTTCAGCTTGCGAATATTTGGATGATTCTGAACGTTGGGGGCGGGCCGACGCCGGATAAGCCGACGGTAACGCTCAGTGTCCCTGACCCGAATCACATCAACAGCTTTATGAATTTCCGCGTCGCGGATATTCAGGCGTGCTATAAATTGTGGAAAAGTCGAGGAGCCGAGTTCATCACGGAGCCTATACCCAAGTACGGCGAGATTCGCTGCTACATCCGCGATCCTGATGGTTATATCATCGAGGTTGGACAAAGTACCACGCTCACGTACGGTTAACGCTTGGTGCGGATAGGATGGCTTAATTGGAGGGTCACAGGTCGCCCGTGGTTTTGGCCCGACTCGCGGTCCTTGCTGGCCAACTTGATTTTTTGAACGTCTGCTCTAGAGAAGAACGAACGGCTGGTCCGGGTCGGGTACGGCCAGATCGTTGACGATCCCATTTGGCAGCGACCGGCCCAAAACCGGTCTGTCGCGCCGCCCCGCCCAGCGGGCCTCGACGTCATAGGCTGGCTCGCCATTGCTCGAAGGTCAGGCCGGTTGCGCAAGCGCTATGCGGCGCGCAGGATGCGTTTCCCGGCGCGTGAATTCCGCTCCCACCATTACGCCCCCGACTTCCTACGGACTCACGGTTTCCCACGGGCACCGTCACCTTCCTGTTCACCGACATCGAGGGCTGCACAATGTTATGGGAGCAGTATCCCGACGCGATGCAGGCCGCACTCGCGCGCCACGACAGGCTGTTGCGTCGCGCAATCGAGTCGTCTGACGGATGCATTGTCAAGGGCACGGGCGACGGTGTGTATGCAGTCTTCGCCGCTGCTACGGATGCACTCACGGCGTGCCTCGCGGCACAACGCTGCTTGCGCGAGCCGGAGGCCAGCGCCTCGAACCCTAAGGGGAGGGTACGTGCGTTCCGGTCCCGCTAACTGCAATATCAGCGTCGTTACTCCTGTCTGTCTTGGGTGCGTAACCTCGACGGCTGACGCGTACTCGAGTCAGATCCAAGGCCCCAAACCTGGGCCTTTGTTTTTTCTGCGAAATGTTCCATGTGATCGTCCTCCGTCCGGGGCATCCAAAATCGGGGGATCGCCGTGAGTGCTACTCCAGGACCCACTGCGCTGAAAAAGACGCCTCAAGTACCCGGACTGCCGTTGCTGGGCAGCCTTTTCGGCATGGTCAAAGGGCCTGCGGCCTTTTTCGTTCACTGCTACCGCACTTACGGTCCAGTGTGTCGCCTCAGCATTCTTGGCGAGAAGTACGTCCTGATCTCCGGCGTTGAAGCCGCCAACTTCATGGGCACACGCGCCGGCAAAGATTGCCTGCGCTCAAAAGAATTCTGGGAAGGACTGACGGGCGAGTTCGGCGCCAAGCGCATGCTCACCGGCGAAGACGGCGACAGCCACAAGGAACTGCGCGACATCATGCGCAATGGCTATTCCAAGGAATCGATCAGGGGCCGCTACGACGAACTCATCGCGATCACCGATGGCTCGCTCACGCGCGACTGGTCCGTAGGCCAGGAAGTGCCTGTTGTTGAAGCCATGCAGTACATGGTCGTCGATCAGCTCGGCACTATTCTCACCGGCGCTGCGCCGCTGGAATATGTGAAGGACATCCGCACCGCGATCATCTACATCCTCAACGTGTTGGTCACGCGGCAACGCCCCAAGATCTTGCTAAAGCGTCCTGAATACAAGAAAGCCAAGGGCAAGGTCATGGAGCTGGGCAACAAGATGATCAAGGACGCCAAAGCGCGTTATGCCACGACCAAGCCGGAAGATCGCAACCTGGTCGACGACATCATGGCCGCGCACATCGAAACGCCAGGGAAGATGCCTGAGAGCGATCTAATCGTGTCTCTGACTGGCCCCTACGTTGCAGGCCTCGATACCGTCGCCAACACCACCTCCGCCGTCGTTTACTCCGTACTCAAGCATCCGGAAGTCAAAGCGCGCGTGCTAAAGGAAGTGGATGAGCTGTTCTCAGCTGGCGAAGTGGATGAAGAAGGCCTGCTCAAGAAGCTGCCCGCACTCAACGGCGCAATCATGGAAACGATGCGTCTCTACCCGATCGCCGTCGCACAGATGCGCACCGCCACCAAAGACTTCGTGTTCGAAGGCCATCAGATTTATGAGGGCGAGATGCTCTACATCGGCACCAGCGTGCCGCACTTCATGGATGAATACTGGCCCAAGGCCAAGACCTTCGACATCGACCGTTATCAGAAGCCACGCGCTGAGCATTTGCAGCCTGGCGTGTACTCACCTTACGGCCGTGGCCCGCACACCTGCCTGGGCAAGAGCCTGGCCGAAGTGCAGATGGCACTGTCGATGGCCCGTGTGTTCCACAAGCTCGATCTGGAATTGGAATCACCCGACTACGTGCTCAAGACAAAGACCGCGCCAACGCCTGGCCCGGCGATGGACTTCAAAGTTCGTGTGAAGGGTTATCGCCACTAGGCGGCACGAAAGAACGTCGACTCCCTGGGTTACCGGATTCTATGAATTTATCCGCATGCAGGGCGGTAAGACTGTGCCGGCACCATCGCGCTTCACGATGCTCGTTGCTAAGCGCGGTGACGAATGGCGTATCGCTCATCACCATTCGTCACCACACGTTCAGCCAATGAGCTGAATGCACCCGCGAGGTATGATCTACCTGCTTCGCGAACGGCCGCTTACGGGCAAACTGGATGTCAATGGTGGACCTACTGCTTGTGGCCGGTGAGAGACCTACGCCATGCTGATCTCAATGTCCGGGATCGCGGCGAAGCGGACCGTCGGTCATTTCGGACGTATGACCGAGAAGGGTCGACGGACTGCCTGTCATTCCGTCTTGATGACGTATCGGTGTAGACTGAAAAACGCCGAGGCGAACCGGAGACCTCGGATGGTCAAGACTCCAACACCGGCAGCGATAGATGAGGAGACAATCTTGAATTCTCGGAGACAAATCAGCACGCTCGCGATCACACTAGGCATTTTGATCGCGCTGGCGACGGGCGCCGCCCAGTCGCAAGAAGCAGTCAAGATCGGCTTCGCGTCACCGTTAACCGGACCGCAGGCCAACTACGGCAAGGACAACCAGAACGGCGCCCAAATGGCGATCGACGAGCTGAACGCCCGCGGCATGACGATAGGCGGCAAGGCGGTGAAATTCCAGCTCCAGGCCGAGGATGATCAAGCCGACCCGAAACAGGGGCCGTTGGTTGCCCAGAAGTTGGTCGACGCCAAGGTCGCTGGGGTTGTCGGCCACTTCAATTCGGGCGTGACGATTCCGGCATCCAGCGTGTACAACGAAGCCGGCATTCCAGAGCTGTCGGTGTCGACCAACGTCAAATACACGCACCAGGGTTTCAAGACCGCGTTCCGATTAATGGCCGACGATGACAAGCAAGGTACGGCGCTCGGCGCATACGCGATAAAGGCTCTCAAGCTCAAACGACTCGCCGTGATCGACGACGCCAGCGCCTACGGCCAAGGGTTGGCGGACTCCTTCGAGGCTGCGGTAAAGGCTTCGGGCGGTCAAGTGGTCAAACACGAACACACCAATGACAAGGCCGTCGACTTCAATGCCCTTCTTACGTCGATCAAGGCTGTCAAACCCGATGCAATTTTCTTCGGCGGCTACGACGCGCAGGCTGGGCCGATGGCTAGGCAAATGAAGTTACTGGGCATGAACATTCCATTGATGGGCGGTGAAACAATAAACTCCGCCAAGTTCATCGAGCTGGCGGGCCCGGCGGCGGAAGGAAACATCGCCTCGACACCCGGCGCCGCGCTGGAATCCCGGCCGGGCGGGAAGGCGTTCGCGGCCAAGTACAAGACGCGTTACAACCAGGACATCGGCTTGTACACGCCTTATTTCTACGACGGAGTAATGGTGATCGCGGCGGCGATGAAGGCGGCCAACTCGACCGAACCGGCGAAGTATCTGCCGGCGCTCGCGAGGATCAAATACCCGGGAGTCACGGCCGACATCGAGTTCGACAAAAATGGCGACTTGACGAAAGGGCTGCTAACGATCTTCGAAGTCAAGAACGGCAAGTGGGAAGTCGTGAGCAAATAGGCGCGAGCGTCAGTGCCCGGCGGGGATGGGGATCTGTCATCAGAATCGAAAGTGACTCGGACCAGGGTCGACTCGGGCAGCAATTGTTTATTGCAATGTGGGTATGAAGCAGCTTCTCGACCGTATCACCTGGCACGCACTCTCTGGCCCACATGCAAGGTTTTCCACCGGCACGGAGGATGCTCGCCGATACGCCCCAGGTTTCTCTCCAATTGTTGGTTTCGCGAACATGGAGCATCCAAACTTTTCCGCCTTGGCTGACTACTGTGAACCTGGTGAGCACTTCTACTGCGACGGTTGGTCGGGTGTGGCACCCACCGGTTGGCGCGTGGATGGCCAATCAACGATGTTCAAAATGCTGTGGGAGGGAGCGATGCCTGCCAGCGACGAGGCGCCTGAGGCTGTCCGGCTCGGTACGGAGCACGCTTCACAAGCGCTTGAGTTGGCGGCGTTGACTCGTCCGGGTCCGTTTGGTCCGCGGACCATCGAACTGGGCGAGTACTTCGGCTACTTTGAAGGTCAGCGTTTGGTAGCCATGGCAGGCGAGCGCATGTGTGCCGGCGCGCTTCGCGAGATAAGCGGTGTATGCACGCATCCTGAATTTCAGGGTCGGGGGTTTGCACGCCGGCTGATGGTCAAACTGATCCGACGTCAGGTGCTGCGCAACGAAGTACCGTTCTTGCATGTCATGCGCGAGAATGCTAGCGCCCACGGACTTTATGAACGATTGGGCTTCCGCAACTACCGGGAGGCTGTGATTCGCGTCGTATCTTTATGCTGACCCGTGTCTTCGATTAGCGCAGCCACCGCATTTGGCTGCGACACGTAGATCGCGTGACTCCGTGCTATCTCGACAACTGTCGATCGCTACTCGACCCATTGTGGAATTGGGTTCCGAGAAAAGCGGACCCTGGCGTGGCGAACCAAGAGTGCCGACCCGCGAGGTCGCAATGACATCCCGAGCGCATCAATGGAGCGCCGTGGAAACGGGTACCGGCCCCAATGGCTGACCCGCCGCGCCATTGGCGTAAGTAAGCCACGGAATCGTCGGTTGTTGGTTCACACCTGGCATCGTGTAGTCGCACACCCCGCCTGGGAAAGCGGCTTGCAACTGCGCCCACTGAACATCAGAGAACAGCACAGGAAAGTATGACGTTCGATCCATTGGCTTGAGCCGGCACTTGAGCACATCGTCGGTGAGCGGCTCGCCAGCGCCCATCCGGGGGTTTCCACTCGGAGGAATGACGCAGGGGCCGGGCGTGCCAGTTCCTGTCACCGTGCATCGATCGATCGCGTCCGAAGGCTTGTCCGCGACCACCTTTTGCGCGAGTGAGTTGCTGCTGTGATCCGCCTCGATGGCCGACAGCCACCGATCCATGAGATCAAACGCCTCCGCCTCCAGGGTCGGATCGACCACGAAGCCTGATGCCGTGAACGAATCCCAAATCACCTGGTTGTCATGGTTGCCGTTCGCGCGATCCAGGCGCATTCTCATCGACCAACTGTGGAACGAGTCGTGAAGATCCGCATTGCTCGTTCCGCGTACGTCGATGATCGGGACATGCAGGTTGTTGCCCTGATTGATGTACCCCGAGCGGTAGGCGATGCTCAGTGCCTCTGGATCCGCGGTCGTGCGGCCGGGCTGCAAGTCGTAGTCGATGTCGTGTCCACCGACATGCGAGTTCATGTCCACGAACTGCTGCGGCGTGATTTCCTGGTTCAACAATGCCTCAAGCCCATATTGGATGCCGACGGTGTCCAGTGGGCGGTTCGCAAACCCATAGCCGAGAGCCCGTTCGACGGGCCCCCACGAAGGCGCCGGACGTCGACCCAGCTGCGACAAGCCGTAGTCCCAGAGCGTGCCGCGCACCCCTGAGGGGTTGGTCTGCGCGTTGTAGACGGCTGCGGAAGGGACCTGCCCTGTTTCGTCCGCGGGTGTAAACAGCGACCGGAACTCCGTGAACAAGACGCAGCTGGAAGGCGCGTCACCGTTCTCCACCGCGGTTTGATCAATCGGTGTCCATGCGACACCTGTTCCCCACCGCGACGGCGTGGTCCAGTAGTCGACCAGTGAGATACAGTCCTCGCTGTTCATCATTTCGGTCCATCCGTCGGGGAAGCTGGCTTCCACGATCAAGCCGTCGTAAATGCCGGGGTAGGCATTGGCGATCCAATGCTGAACGATCGACGCTCCGGAGCCGCCGACGGAGAACGTGTAGCGCACGACTCCGTACGTCTCGATGAAGTGCTCCTTGACCATCATGAGCGTTTCGGCCTGCGTCACCATGTTGCAGTTGCTCCCCGTGATCTCGAGAACGCTGGACATCGTGGCGAAACCCTTCCCCAGCACCTTTCCGATCAGCACGCCACGTGTGCTGCCCTCCTGGTAGGTGATGCCGCAGTTGGGCCCGCCCTCCAGATACAACTTGCGGTTCCAAGCTCGCTGGGGATTGGCAAAGTCCCAGCTGCGAGCCGGATCGAACAGTACAGCAATCTGGTATTGCGCCCGGTTGATCGACCCGGTCTCCAACCTCACGATGAATGGGACAGTGATGCCTTGGTCCGTCGTGGTCTGCGCGACGGCCTCGGGGGGAGGCGGATTGGTCGGATCGTAGGTTTGGAAGTATGGGTCGGATCCGCCGGGGACGTCCACGCTCGCAGGGTTGGCCTGTGCATCGATACCAGCAGGCACGTAGTAGTACTGGAACGTTGGAGGACGGGTGCATTGCCCGTTCAATGCACCCGCGTTACAAGTCCATGGCCACACTTGCGGGCCACTGAACACTGGGCCACTGGAGGAGTGGTTCGTGATCGTGATCTGCGCACCAGTTCCATCAGCGGGCCGAGCGCGCAGGAGATTCGGCCCGTTGACTAACCCGGTCACGAGACCCATGAACCTTCCATCGGCCCTTAACGCAAAGGCCTTCGTGATGTCGATGCCGTTCAGGTCGATCTTTGAGATCGACCCATATGCGCCGACGCTCGAGACGATCTGAACCAGCGCGTCGCCTCCCGAAATCAAGTCCGCACGGTTCGAAAGGACCTGAATGCTGAGAACGCCCTGCGCCGCCGCTTTCGCAGGAGCGGCTTGTCCTGCGTCCGCGATTGCGATCTTTCCGTTCGCACCGGCGAGCATCCTGGAGTTGCTCGTAGCCTGCCCCGAAGCCGCGCTCGCAAGGCCCAGCAGCAGCGCAGCCGTTAGCACGGGAATCATGCGCACATTGAATTGCATGGTCTCCTCCTTACAACGGGAACGCGCGATCGCTTCGAGACGATCGCGATATGCCGTGCCGAGCGCGTGGGATGGCTATGCGAACATTTAAATCATCGGCCTCCGAATGCCAATCGGACGCTTCCTGATTTGTGCGTAGGAAGGTCGGCAAAAATCGTACGAGTAGGTCCTACAGATCGCGAACGTGATAACGTGACCGAGTGAGAGACCTATGGCGCGCGTCCGAATTCGAGGAGCAGGTACGCGAGCGCATACCCCGCCCAAATGGCGACACTGAATGCAGCTCCGCCGGCAATGGATGATGCGATGGGACGGTCGTCCCGCGATAACGTGCGCGCCGCGATCGGCAGGATCGCGAGGAACATGAACGCTTCTCCCACGGGGATGAACAACGCGCAGAAGGACCCGATCATCGCATTCGCGGTACCATACTTCCACCATCCGGCACGGAACGCAAAGTACTCATAGAAGCCGATGGTGATCCCCGCGAATATCGCGACGATCACTGCCGAAACGATCGCCGCAATCCGTTGCTCGAGTCGCCGGCGCAAGAGCCCGAATAATCGGATGGCGGGATAGCCAAGTTCCACTATCACGCAGGCCCACGCCAAGGGCATCCAGATGGGAGAAGCGAGCAGGACGACATCGCGCGCTCCCAGGTAGTCCAGGCGCCCGTTCGCAATACCGTTGACAAGCCACCAATCTACGATCAGCTCGAACAATCCCGCGACGATGCCCACTCTGAGCAGGGCGACGATCGTCGCGCCACCCCGCTGCTGCAGCGTTTCGCCCGCGGAAGCATAAAGCGCAGTCCGAATGAACAACCCGAGGTATGCGCACATCGTCCCGCCGTTGGCGGGAAGTGGCGCGAATGCCGCGACCAGCGTCAGCACCAAGCCGGTCGTCATGCCGCCGACCCACATTGCATCGGACGCCGGGGACAGCGCCTCGATGTGGCGAGCAAAGTTCGGAGAGACGTTCATGAGGCCGCTAGTCTAGTCGAGGATTTTCTCCGCGGGCCCCACAGCAGGCATTTGGCGGATGGTAAAGCGGACAGTCGCTCGGCTAAGGAAGACTTCTTGCCATTTCAGCGTTCATCAGTGCACTCTTTGACTACGCCAGCGCCACCTCAACCATCGCATCAAACGTTGCCTGCCCCGCAGAAAACGCGAACAGATCGACCGCCACGTCCGGCAATACCGGTGCCCCGGCCGTGAGTCGGTTGAGATTCGGCCATCCATCGCGCATCCACAACGTGCCTGCGGGTATGCGATCGGTGACGCGCGCTCGCGCCAACAGATCACCACGATCGTTGAAGATGCGAATCGCCGCGCCGTCGACGACTTGGCGCATCGCGGCATCGGCCGGAGAAATCCACAACGTCGGCGCGGATTCACGTCGGGCCAGCGTCGGCAGTTCTCGCCCGTTGTTGTAGAAACCGTGGAAATGCGTCAGCGTTCGCCCCTGGGTGAGGGCAAGCGAGTAGGTACGCCCAGCCGGCCCGGTCCGTGGTTCCTGCCTCGCGGGCATGTCATGTGATGGCAGGGGCGGCAGGCCCAAGCGCCCCGCCTGCTCCGAGTAGAACTCGATCTTGCGCGACGGGGTATCGAAGTCCAGCGTCGGATTGGCAACGTGCGACACGTTGAGGGCGCGGATGCCGCCTTGTGCGCGCAGCGCTGCCACCGACGCGTGACCGGTGCAACGATGATCGAGGATGGCATCCACCATCGCCTCCTCCGAGGCCCACGGATGAAAACCCTCGAGGTTGAGTCGCCCGGCCAGCTCCTTCACCAAACTATAGAGCGAACGCGTCTCGCCGGGTGGCTCGAGTGCCCGCTCCATGAGATAGAGGTGCGTGTGCGTCATCTTGCAGCCCACTTCCTCCAGCCATGCGGTCCCAGGCAGCACGACGTCGGCAAAGCGGCGTGCCGTGTCGTTCAGGAACAGGTCGTAGCTCACGACCAGATTAGTTCGTTGCAGCCCCAGTTCCACCTCCGCGACGTCCGCGAACGAAGACAGCATGTTCGTGCCCATCAACAGCAAGGTTTGGATGCGGCCCTCGCGCAACGCCGCGGTCACTGCAGACATCTGATTTGGGATGATCGTCCCGGGCGCTCTGCGTCCTGGTTCTATGATGCTGCCCAAGCCACGGCCGTGGGCGGCGCTGCCATGGCGTGGGCCGAAGCCGCCGCCCGCAATGCCGACGTTCCCGGTCAGTGCCGGCAGGCAGGCGATCGCGCGCCCGGCCTGCCAACCATTGGCGCCTTTGTGCATCGAACTCCCGCCGAGCACGATCATCGCGGGCCGAGTGTCAGCGTAGCGCCGCGCCAGCGCCACGATCTGCTCGGCCGGAATGCCGGTGATTTCCTCCGCCCACGCCGGCGGATACGCCTGCAGATGCGCTACGAGCTGATCGAACCCTACCGTATGCCTCGCGACAAACGCCGGGTCGTGGCGCTGTTCGGCACAGATCACATGCATCATCGCCAGTGCCAACGCGGTGTCGGTGCCCGGCCGGATGACCAGCACGTCGTCCGATTTGGCCCCGGCCTCGGTGTTCCGTACGTCGATCGTGACGATATGTGCACCCCGACGCTTGGCTGCCAGCAGATGTCGGGCGGTATTCGGCTGGCTCGTCAGATTGGCCGCCCAGAGGATGATGAGCTGCGAATGCTCGCCCATGTCCTCCTTCGTGTTCGTCTCGAGCATGCCGGTGAGCCCGAGTCCAAAGGCGCCCAGGCCCCAGCAGATCATCGAAGGATTCCAAAACTGGCAGCCGTGGAAGTTCGCGAAACGAGCGAGGAGCTGCGCACTGATGCGCGTGCCGTAGTTGGTCGTGAATGTACCGTGGCCGGGCCAGATGCCCACCGCCTCCGGCTGCGCCATGCCCGACACGATCCGGTCGAGTGCTTCGTCCCATGGCGCACGCCGGAAATCGTCGGTGCGCCGATCACGGATCAGCGGATGCAGCAGGCGCGCGGGGTTGCCGATGATCTCGCGCGACGCCTGCCCTCGTATGCAGAGGAAGCCCCGACTGTCCGGATTGGCTTCATCTCCCGTGACGCCGACGAGGTTCCCGTCACGCACCTCGGCAAGCATGCCGCAGAGCGTCGGATGACAGTTCATCGGACACATCGTGCGGATGATCTTCGAAGAAACCCCGGTCAACGGCGACTCCTTGATTCAAATGCGCGCTGCGTGGTAAGCACATAGCCAAAACACCGCTGCGCCCAACGGACTTAGGAAGATGCGACGACGCATTGAATCACCCATCGACGACTGGGCGGGCGCAAATGCTAGCCTGCGCGCGCGGCTAAGTCTACTACGGCGACCGGCTGCACGTTGCCGATCTGCGACTTTCAAGTGAGTCGCAGCGTTACCTTCACCGCACTGCGATGGAACTTCACGTCCGCGGTTGACCGCGCGTAACATTCAACCGCAGGATTCAAGAGGTCCGGCAAGATCAAATTGGAGGCGCCAACATGAAACCGTGCCATCGCATTTGCGCGAGCATCCTCGTCGTCGCGACAACACTGCTCGCAGCGCCATTCGCTTTGGCAAAGGATGTGGCGATTCCGCAGGAGACTCTGCGCGTCCCGGGACTTCGTGCCGCCGCCGAGATTCGCGTGGACCGTTGGGGCGTGCCGCATATATATGCCAGGAACGAGGCAGACCTCTTCTATGTGCAGGGGTTCAACGCTGCGCGCGACCGACTCTTTCAGATTGACCTATGGCGACGCCGCGGTCTTGGGCAACTTTCTGAGGTGTTTGGTCCGGGGTTCCTCGAGCAGGATCGCGCCGCTCGGCTGTTCCTCTATCGCGGTGACATGGACCGCGAGTGGCGTATCTATAGTGCCCGCGCAACCCGCGAAGCCCAACCGGTCGCGCAGCACTTTGTCGACGGTGTCAACGCGTATGTGGATTGGCTCGCGAAGAACCCCGCGAGCTTGCCGTGGGAATTCAAACAACTCGACTACCGACCGGCTAAGTGGTCGGCGGAGGACGTCGTGCGCATCCGCTCCCACGGGCTCACGCGAAACCTGCTGTCTGAGGTGGCGCGCGCCAACACCCTGTGCAAGACGAGGAACGTGGACGCGGACCAGGTTCGCTTCGGACTGACCAACGACTGGAAGGTACAGGTGCCGGAGGGGCTCGATCCGTGCCTTCCGGCTGACGTTCTGAAGGTGTTCCAACTCGCGACGCAGGACGTAACGGTGAGCAAGAATATGCTCAATTTCGCTGATGGTCCGCAAGCGGTCGCGGCACTCCATGAGGAGTTGGCCCCCGAGGGCAGCAATAGCTGGGTAATTGCGCCGACGAAGTCGGCGACCGGTCGCGCGATGCTTGCAAACGACCCGCACCGGGCGTATTCAGCGCCGAGCCTTCGCTACCTGGTGCACCTCTCCGCACCTGGCCTCGACGTGATCGGCGCGGGCGAGCCGGCGTTGCCCGGCGTCTCGCTCGGCCACAATGGAACCATCGCGTTTGGCCTCACCATCTTCAATATCGACCAGGAGGACCTCTACGTCTATGAGTTGAACCCGGCTGATACCACGCAATACAAGTACAAGGATGGTTGGGAAGCATTTCGCGTGATTCGCGAAGTCATTCCCGTGAAAGGCGGCGTCGAGAAGGAGGTAGAACTGACGTTCACGCGCCACGGGCCCGTGGTGTATGTCGATGCGCAGAAACAGCGCGCTTATGCGGTGCGCTCCGGTTGGCTCGAAACCGGCACGAGCCCGTATTTCGGCTCCATCGATTACATGCGCGCAAAGGACTTCAAGGCGTTTCAGGCTGCGCTCGTCAACTGGGGGGCCCCGACTTTGAACCAGGTCTACGCGGACGTGAGGGGCAACATCGGCTGGATGCCGAGCGGATTGGCACCGCGTCGCCCGAATTGGGACGGTCTGCTCCCGGTACCGGGAGATGGCCGTTTCGAGTGGGCTGGATTCTGGCGCGGCAATGAGCTGCCCTCGTCCTACAATCCGCCGCAGGGTTTTATCGCAACCGCGAACGCGTACAACATTCCGGCCGACTACCCGGCGCGCGAACGCAAGCTTGGATTCGAGTGGACGAATCCGTCCCGCGACCAACGCATCCATGAGTTCCTCGTGGCGCACTCTAAGGTTTCGCTCGAGGATTCGGAGCGGCTGCAGAATGACATCCTGTCGATCCCGGCGCGTCGTCTAGTGGTCCTTCTGGTCCCGCTCGCATCCGACGACGAGAAGACGCGGCGTGCGCTGGCGTTCCTGCGGGGGTGGGATGCACGCCTGCGTGCCGATTCGCCGCAGGCCGCACTCGAGGAGATCTGGCAACTGCGTCATCTGCGCAAAGCCTATCGCGAGGCGGTGCTTCCGCCCGAGGCGGCCGCGGCACTCTCGACCACCGACATGAACGTGATGCTTGCCGGACTGGAAACGCCCGACGCGCGATTCGGTGAGAATCCGATCGCGAAACGCGATCAGCTTCTGCTGTCGACGCTCAAATCGGCGTGGGAGGAAATGGAAAAGCTGCAAGGACCCGAACCTGCCTTCTGGCAGTGGGGGAAGTTCCACTTCAATCTGAACGAGCACCCGTTCGCGCCCATCGTCGACGATGCGATGCGCGCGCGCATAAATGTGGGGCCGATCGCCAAGAACGGCAGTGAATTCACGCCGAGCCAGTCGCTCACCCGCGCCACGGATTTCCGGCAAATGAACGGCCCATCCGTTCGTATCGTGCTGGACGTCGGCAACTGGGACAATTCGCGTGCGGTAAACCACCCCGGGCAATCGGGCGACCCCGAGAGCCCGCACTACCGCGACCTCGCGCTGCTGTGGAGCGAGGGGAAATACTTCCCACTGCTCTACTCGCGCAACGCCGTTGAGCACGCGACGGAGCGCGTGATACGACTGCTGCCTGAATCGCGATGAACAAGTCGAGCCGAAAGCTCATTCCACCTTTGCACCGGTCTGCTTTACGACAATGGCCCATTTTGCGACCTCCAAGCGAACGTACTCGGCAAACTGCTGCGGTGAACCGCCGATAGGCTCAAACGTGAGAGACTCCAGGCGCTCGCGGACATCGCCGATCTGCAAGACGCGATTGATCGCCTCGTTTAGTTTCTGCACGACTTCGGGCGGTGTGCCGGCTGGCGCGAAGAACCCGACCCAGGTGTACTCCTCGATCTCGGGGTAGCCCAGTTCGGTAAATGTAGGCACCTCGGGCAGCAGTCGATGACGCGTTGCGCTCGAGATCGCGAGCGCGCGTAGCCGGCCGGAGCGGATGAATGGGATGGGCGCCGTGACAGCGAGCGAGCCGATCGGCGGTTCCCCCGCCACAACCGCTACGGCGGCCGGCCCCGCGCCCTTGTACGGGATATGAGTGACGTCGAGCTTCGCGATCGCCTTGAAAAGGTGCTCCCCGGTCAGGTGCGGCGTGGTGCCCGTTCCCGGAGAGGCATAGGCTAGCTTCATGGTCTTCGCCATCTCGAGCAACTCGGCGAGCGTCTTCGCGGGAAATTCCGAATTGACCACGATCACGTTGGGCTGCGTCGCTGCCTGAATGATTGGCGCAAAGTCGCGGTCGGGATCGTAACCCGCGTTCGGCGAGAGCGAGACGTTGACTGCGAACGCACTTGAGGTCGCGAGGATCGTGTAGCCGTCGGGTGGTGCCTTCGCCACGACCTGCGTGCCAAGATTGCCGGTTGAGCTCGGACGGTTCTCGACGACTACGGGCTGCCCGAGAATCTCGGGTAGTTTCTCCGCCGCCAGCCGCGCGACCACGTCGACGGGGCCTCCGGGCGCGAACGCGACGATAATATGAACGGCTCGGGCCGGATAACTCTGCGCAACGGACGACGAGAGCGGCGCGAGCGCAAGGCAGGTCATGGCCAGGACTGCTTCGAGTCGTGTTCTCAAGGCTTCCTCCTCCGAAGGCTCCGGCGCCCGATCGGCCGCGTGTTACCCCACAGCCAGCGGCGCGAGCGCCTCGATGTCCGTCACCACGTCGATCACCGCCGGCCGTTTGGCCTCGAGCGCGCGCGCAAGGGCTGGCGCGAAATCGGCTGCCTTCTCCACACGCAGCCCGAGCGCGCCCATGTCCTCGGCAAGGCGCGCAAAATTCATCGGGCTGAAGGTCCACAGCTCGTGCGCCTGTTCGGTCTGCTGGCCCCCGTAGGCGCGGTCGAAGCCGCGCTTCGACTGGTTTCCGCTCCTATTGTTATTGACGACTGTCACGGCATTGACGCGCCACCGCACGGCTGTCTCGATCTCGGCGATGTGATACCACAGCCCCGCGTCGCCGGTGAACGTGACGACTGGCCGATCGGGGCACGCGCACTTCGCGCCGAGGCCTGCTGGGAACGCCCAGCCGAGATGTCCTGCACTGCGCAGGTAATCCTGGTTCGGGCTTTTCAGATCGTACATGCCGCCCATCCATATGCCCGCGTGGCCGGTGTCGACTACGACGATCGCGTCGTCGGGCGCGTGGCGCGTGAGCTCGCTGCAGAGGCGTTCCGGGCGGATCGGCACTGCGTCCGATTCGAGCAGCTCGCGATGCTTCGCGGCATATTCCTCGCAGAGGCCGCGCACTGTCGCGAGCCAGGCTTCTCGTCGCGCAGCGCTCGAGGTATCAGCCTCGCCGAGCATGCGCCCGAGCGTGACCTTCGCGTCGCCGTTGACCGCGACCTTGAGCGGATAGTTGCGTCCGAGGGCTTCGGGATCTACGTCGATCTGGATCGCTGCGACGCCGACCTTCGGCACGGCCCAGAAGTGCGTGGTCATGCCGCCGGCCTCGGTACCGACGAAGAAGACGAGATCCGCCGCGGCGACGACGCGATTCGCGCTCTCGCGCGAATAGGTGCCGACCACACCCACCGACAAGGGATGCGAGCCGATGATTGAATCCTTACCGTTCAATGATGTGGCTACCGGAATCTGCAGCTTCTCGGCGAGTGCGACGAGTTCGTGCGCCGCACCCGACGCGCGCACGCCGCCGCCGGCGACGATGACGGGCTTCAGCGCTTCCTGCAGGAGCATCAGGGCCGCGCGCACGCTCGCCGCATCGGGCTCGGGACGAAACGGCGGCACCTGTGCAAATCGCGGCTCGCAGAGAGGCTCCATGTCGGCCTCTTCCTGGTCGATCTGACCCTCGTTGCCGCGAAACTGCAAATGCACCGGGCCAGGTGCGCCGCTGACTGCAGTGCGAAACGCTTGCCGCACCATGTCGGGGATGCGCTCCACCGCATCGACCGTCGCGTTCCACTTCGTCACCGTCTCGAAAGCCGGCACGTCGTCGACTTCCTGATAGACCTTGCGAAACTTCGTTTTCGGATCGCGTCCGCCGGTGAACGCTATCACCGGCGAATGCGCGAGCCACGCGTCGCGCAAGCCCGCGGCGAGATTGAGCGCACCCACGACCTGTGCCATGCATACACCGGGCCGACCCGAAGCGCGCGCATAGCCATCAGCCATGTAGGCGGCCGCCTTCTCGCCATGCGTGTGAAGCCGTTTGATCTTCGTGCGGCGCTCCATCTCTGCAAAGGTTCGGCGGAGCACCGCGGGCACCATGAACACGTGCGACACGCCATAGCCCTGCAACATCTGCGCAAGCGCCTGCGCGCCTGTCATCCTGGCCATGGCAATCCCTTATTTGATCGCGAGTGGGTTCGCGGGCGAGCCGACCGCTCCAGTGATCGGAAGCGACGGCGCGACGAAAAGGAATTCGTAGACGCCGTCGGCGGCGCAGTCCTCGGCCAGCTCCTTCACGTAGAAGATCTCCCCCATGGTCATGCCCATGATCGGGATGGTGATCCAGTGCCAGGGCTGATTGATGCCGGGCTCCGTCTCGTTTGGGCGCACCTCGCAGCCCCAGGTGTCGCTCGCGAGCGCGGCCAGCTGCGTGCGCTTGATCCACTCCAGCGTCTCGAACGCAAACCCCGGCGCGTCGCCTCCGGGATAACCATCCCAGCTGCCGGCCTCGAGCTTGGCCTCCATCTGTCCCGTGCGAACGACGACGAAGTCGCCGCGCTTCACTACCACGCCCTGCTTCTCTGCCGTGACGTCGAGATCGGCACAGGTGATGCCGTAGCCATCCTCGAGGACTTCTCTCTCGAGCGCGCGCGGCACATCGAGGAAAACGCCGCGGCCGACCATCTTCGCCTTAGTCTTCTCGATCCCGCACTTCTGGGCGCCGGCAGAGGTCACTTCGCGGCAATCGTATCCGTTCCACATGAAGTTCTCGTAGAAGACATGGCCGAGACCGTCCCATTGGGTGCCGCATTGCAGCGGCATCACCACCATGTCGTCGGCAGCGCGGATGCCGCGATGGTCGAGCACACCCGAGTAGGCATCGGTTCCTGTCCGCAGCATGGTGTGCACGGGATTGACGCGGCCCAGCGACGGATACTTGCTTTTCGCGCCCTGGGGACCGTGCTGGTCGAAATTGAGCGCGAGCGAAATCACCTTCCCCTTGCGCACGAGCCGGGCGGCCGCGACGATGTCTGCGGGCGACGTATGATTGAGCGTGCCGATCTCATCCTCGGGTCCCCACCGACCCCAGTTCTTGTATTTCTCGGCTGCCTCGGCTAGGTCCTTGCGGGTGAGCTTGCGTGTAGCCATGGGTTCCTCCCTTCTTGTCGAGCAGCTTACCCTTGTTCCAGGGTAACGCACGGTCTCCGGGATTTGCGGAGATACTCATGAAAGGCTCCTTCGGTGCGTGAAAGATACGACGCGGATCACAGACTCCCGGTAGTTGCGGAAGCCCAATCGCTCATAAAGTCCGTGGGCGCCAGCATTCTCGCGCATGACATGCAAGAACGGTGCACGGGGTGAGTCGGGGTGCCGATCAAAGTTAGCACATCTGGTTAACGACAAGGACTGCGCGTACTGTGTCGGGACCGCCGACGAAACGCGTTATCATGATCAGTGGTGCTTTTCGTCTCGGCGCGCAAATCTGCCGTGGGAGTCCCACATGAGCTTGAACGACAGGATCGATACCGACTCGGGGCAGCACGGCACGTCCGGGTTGCTGGACGTACTCATCCGTGCCGGACTCATCCTGGCACTGGCCATGCTTTGCTATCAGGTCTTCGCGCCGTTCCTGACCCTGATGGTCTGGGCCCTGATTTTGGCGGTCGCGCTCTATCCGATGCACCAGTACCTCGCGGCCAAGATCGGAGGGAAGCAAGGGCTTGCAGCGACGATCGTGGTTCTCCTCGGCGTCACCCTGATCATGGTGCCAACCGCCGTGCTGATGAGTTCGCTGGGCGACTCGGTGCAGCAATTGATCATTGACGTGCAGGAGAACACCCTCGAGATCCCAGCCCCGCGCGATGCCGTCGCAGGGTGGCCCGTAGTCGGCGAGAAGCTCTACGCGATCTGGTCGGCGGCGCACACCGACCTGCCTGCTCTGATCCATAGCATGCAGCCGAAGATCGGCGAGCTTGCAAAGGCGGCGCTCGGCTTCGTCGCCGGCATCGGCGCCGGGCTGCTCCAATTCCTCGCCGCCTTCATCATCGCTGGCATCATCATGGCCTTCGGTCAGGCGGGCAGCCGTGCAAGCCTTGCCATCTTCGAGCGCTTCGCCGGTGCCGCACGTGGCGCCGAGTTCACGAAGCTCTCCACGGCGACCATACGGGCCGTTGCACAAGGCGTCATCGGCGTCGCCTTCATTCAGGCAATCCTCGTCGGCCTTTGTCTGTTGCTCGCCAGTGTGCCGTGGGCGGGCGTGCTGGCCTTGGTCGTCCTGGTACTTGGCATTGCCCAAGTACCCGCGCTGATCATCACCCTGCCGGCCATCGGCTACATTTGGTGGAGGGGCGACTACGGGACCGTCGAGGCGATCATCTACACTGTGCTGATCTTCGTCTCGGGAATGGCCGACAACGTGCTCAAGCCATTGATGCTCGGGCGCGGCGTCGACGCACCGATGCCGATCATCCTGATCGGCGCACTCGGCGGCATGGCCGCCGCGGGGATTCTCGGGATGTTCGTCGGTGCGACACTGCTGGCGTTGGGCTACCAGATCTTCATGGGCTGGGTGGCGGCCCGAGGCAACGCGGAGGCCCTCGAGCCGAAGCAAGACAAACCGACGTGATTGCGAGGTTCGGGAGGTATGCCCTTTGGGCACCACCGCTTGGGATGCGAGCTGGCCGATCGCCCTACGGCCGCTTGCGAGAAAATTGAGCGCCGTCGCTGACGGTCTGCCACTGGCCGAACGCGCCCATCGATGAGCGGCAACCTAACGGCCGACATTGCGCATTGCGCTTCATTGCGGTCCCTGATCGGTGTTCGTCGGCCACGAGCATCCTCGATCCGCGGGAGCAGCGGGAGAATCCGCCGAGCCCGGTACGCGGCGCCGATGAGCGCACGGAGTTCGTGGTCGCTAAGCGCAGGAGAGGGCTGCAACGAACTGAGTTCGTTTCCCAATCCCAACTTGTCACCTGACATACTGCACTCTGCTGGTGATATGGACCGGACATCCACGACTGAGAGAATGGGTGCGCCGAGTTGAAGAGAAAAGCTTCGCCGGCGATATGAATCTGGACTAGCAGTGGCCTTTTCCCAGACGGATTTCACGGCCGACCTGAAAAAGATCTCGGTCCCGACATTGGTGATGCACGGCGACGATGATCAGATCGTGCCCTACGCCGACTCTGCGCCGCTGAGCGCCAAATTGTTGAAGAACGCCACGTTGAAGACCTACAAGGGCTTCCCGCACGGGATGCCCACCACGGAGGCCGATACGATCAATGCTGGTCTCCTGGCGTTCATCAAGTCCTCGGGGTAGCCTGAATGTCGTCTTGTGCATGGGGCGCGGATCGCCGCGCTCGCGTGCAATGGCCAAACTTCTCGTGCGTCACCTGCCTACAGTTCGCGTGGGTGAGGGTCTCCGCACCTACCGGGCGATCTTCGCCCGCAGACGGCGGCGTTGCCGTCACAACGCCAGGGCGTTGCGCGTTATAGTGTGCGCGTACACGACGTCGACTTCGGCGCGAGATGGAGAAACGATGAGGAGAAAACCGATGCGATCGAGACTCAGGATTGCGATCATTTCCGCCGGGTTGATTCTGGCGACGCACGCGGCCGCGCAAGTCACCTTTTACGAGGGCGAGGAGTTCAGGGGGGCCAGTTTCAGGGTCGACACCACCACCCGGAACTTCGACCCTCTGGGATTCAACGACCGCGCGTCGTCGGCGGTGGTCGAGCAGGGACGCTGGGAAGTGTGTGAGGACGCGGAATTTCGCGGCCGATGCACGATTCTGAACCCCGGCAACTATCCATCGTTGGCCCCGATGGGTTTGAACAAGCGCATCTCTTCGGCGCGGCCCGTCGAGTTGCAAGCGCAATATCCGGCCGCGGCGCCGCCGCTGCCCGCGCCGGCGTACGACTATGGCCGGCGCCCGGACGAGCACCTGTTCGAGGTTCCGGTGCATTCCGTTCGCGTGGTGGTCGGTCCACCGGAGCAGCGCTGCTGGGTCGAGCGCCAGCAGGTCGTCGAGCCATCACAGTCTGCGCCTAACGTGCCAGGCGCGGTCGTTGGCGCGATCATCGGGGGCGTGCTCGGGCACCAGGTCGGCGGCGGTCGCGGGCGGGACGTTTTGACGGCCGGCGGTGCTGTAGCGGGAGCCGCGATCGGCGCCAATGCCGGAAGGAGCTCGGGCGGGGTGTACAGCCAGGACGTCCAGCGCTGCGATGTCGTTCCCGGTTCGGCGCGTCCGGACTACTGGGATGTAATGTATTACTTCGACGGCCTCGAGCACCACATGCAGCTGGGCGCGCCGCCGCCGCCGACGATCTGGGTCAATGGAGGTGGGGAACCGCGGATGTAGACGGTCGTCGTCAGCGCGGCACGCCGCCTACCGCGAACGTGAACGTCCGGTATTCGTAACGCTCGGACCGGCCTTTCATCCGCACCACTCACCCTTACGGCCTTTATGCTCGCTTGGACCGCGCCGCAGCATTGGTGACGGCGCCATCCAGGGGTCCCACGGTTATCGGAAACAGGTCGGGCGCACCGCGAATGAGGCGTGCGACGCGGGCGGCATCATCCGATTGATGCGCCCGTCGCCACAATGACGCCGCTGACATGGCGATCGCCCCCAACGTGACGCGTTTCTCCGGTGACACTTGGGCGAGCGCTTGCTCGGCTTCCTGTGCCGCCTGCGCGAAAAGCTCTCGCGCCGACGCGTCATCACCCCGATGCAGCGATGATTGTGCGGCGGCGGCTAGCTTCTTGCTTCGGTGTTGGTGGTCGATCCAGGTCACGAGAATCCTCCTTGGCAAGATGTTTCTCTCTTGGATTGGATCATGCCAACGCTACGATCGAATGACAATCGCGAGCCGATGTATTTTGTCGGAACTTCGCTTCCAAGGCGTTATCAGTTATCGACGCCGAATCCAAACAGTTTAGCTCAGTGCGTCGCGATAGCAAGCAATGCCGGGCGTCCGCGCTGGTTGCGGTGCTGAGGGCGAAATTGTTCGACTAGCCACCCAGCGCCTTCATCACTTTGGTCCCGTCGGGCGAGCCCTGCCCCGACGCCGGATCCCAACCTGAAGCAGCCGGATACTTATGCAAACTTTTGTCTATATCGTTGTTGCCGCTGGTGATGTCGTGGAACGCACCCGCGTTGGCGTAGAGCATGGCATTGATGAATCCTGCCGGTTTTTTGCCGAGCGTTGCGAGCCGCTGATTAATGAGTGCGACCAGCCCCGCCCACAGCGGGGCTACCGCGCTCGTGCCGCCTATCGGCACGAGCTTCGCGATCCCTGCGATCTTGCACAAGTAGCCCGTAGCGGAATCGGCGTTGCCTGCAACGTCGGGCACCCCCCGGCCTACTTTTCCCGTCGGCGATTTGGGCACCGTCGCCCCTGCCTGGTAGCCAGGTTTGGTGAAGAAATTGCTCACTCCACCACCACCGGCGCCGCTGGGCTGATTCGGCGAAGTCGCATCGCCTTCGTTCCAGACGACCTCGCTCGCAATGGCCGTGCCCGTACCTACGAGTGTCGTGCCGCCGCAGGCAAGGGCGAACGCGCTCGACGACGGGAAGTCGACATGCGGCTTGCCGTCGCGCAGCGGGTTGCCCTGATCGTCGGCCAGCGGGAGGTCGGCCGAGCCATCGTCGCCCGACGCGCAGCACACCGTGACTCCGAGCGCGGCCGCATCCTGCAGCACCTGATCGATGCCATTGCGCTGTTGCGCGGTCGTGTAGGGAAGGTCTTCCGGGCCGCCCCAGCTGATCGATACGACCGAAGGCTTGCGCACGTTGTCGTGCACGGCGGCGCTGATCACATCGATGAAGCCCTTGTTGGTATTAGGGGCGAAGTACACGGCGATCTTCGCGCCGGGCGCGATAGCCCCGGCCACCTCGATGTCTAGCATGACCTCGCCGTCGGCGTCCAGGTTGATGTTGGGCAGGTTGGCGCCGCCGTCCACGCCCACGGCCGTCACCTGGGGCGCGGTGAGCCCCAGCTTCGTGAAGTAGGTCTTGAGGTCCGCCGTCGTGTAGCCGGTGCCCATCTTGTTATGCGCATTTGGGGTATTGAGCTCGATCAGCGCGATGCATTGCCCGGTGCCGTTGAGGCCGGCGGGAAAGTTGTAGAGCTTTGCTACCTGCGGGGCCGTGAACGGTTTCAGCGCAGACGTTGCTGCCGCTTTCTTAGCCAGTGTCACTTTTGGGTTTTTTTTTGCGCGCACCGCCCCTGCGCGTTTGGGCATCTTGAGCTTGCCCGCTTCGCTCACTGTTGCGCCCCCGACCGCTCCCAGCAGACGGTAGTGCGGACGGGCCGCCTGACGCGTATCGAACCCGTACACGCCGACGATGACGTCGGCAAGCTGGGTCGGCACGGAAAGCGTACCGGTGCGTCCCCGGAAGGACGCTTTGCCGACGCGATAGTTCGCCACCTTCGCCCCGAATGCCTTGCAGAGTGCGGCAAGCGTGCCGGACAGTTTGATCAGCCGCTGCGGGATGCTCGATTCCGTGACCGTCAGGTCGTGGTCATGCGCGAATCGTCCGATCAGATCGAAATCGGCGGGATCGGCGCCACGTTGATCCGCGAATTCGTCACGGGTGAGATACGTGCGCTCCTCCGGCAGTTTGGCAGCCATGAGCTCGGAGGCCGCCGCATGGGCCGTGGCGCCTCGCGCCCCGCTGCGGGGGCGCACCATGATGGTTATCTCGATCCGCTGCCCGGGATCGGATTTGCCCGCTGCCTTGGCTCCGGGCAGCATTTTGCGTTCACTATCGGGGAGTGTCTTGCGACCTTTCAGGGGGGCCATGTCAATCCTCCACAAGAGTAGCTGAGCCACGAATTGCCAGCGGCAACCGTGAACCTAGCCTAGAACAATCGCGCACGATCGAACAGGGTCTTTCCGGGTGAATATTCACGAATTCGCGCGCCGAAGTTCGCGTGGCAGGGATTCTCGCCAACCGGAACCGCCGACCCGAGCGCTATGGTTGTCAGCTACTCGCGCGGCTATCGCGGGAACCCGCAACCCTTCAAGCGTTTCGTTGCGAGTTGGTCGCAGTCTGCAGGAAAGAGCACGTCTTGCGCTGGTTGAATTCAGCGCATACCGACACGATTCCGCTTGTCCATCGCTCCCGAGAAAAATCGGTAGGTGTTCTTCCCCGCCTGCTTCGCGCGGTACATAGCGCTGTCGGCGCTCTTGGTGAGGCTCTCGATGTCAGTGCCGTCGGTCGGATAGATGCTGATCCCGATACTTGCGCTGATCTCACCCTCGGGGCCTGCGAGGGGAAACGGCTGCGCCGCGGCGGCGAGGACTCTCTTCGCCACGGCCTCGAGCTCGAACGAGTCCTCAAACTCGTCGATCAGCACGACAAACTCGTCGCCACCGAGGCGCGCGGCGGTGTCAGACCCGGTGTGCCGTCCGACCGCGTCCGATCTGCGCAGGCTTTCTCGAAGACGCAGAGTGAATGTCACCAGGAGGTGATCGCCGGCATCGTGTCCGAAGCGGTCATTGATCTGCTTGAAGCCGTCGAGGTCGATGAATAGTATCGCCAGCTGGCGTGCATGACGCTGCGCCTTTCTCAGTGCGTGGTCCAGGAGTTGGTTGAACAAGGTGCGGTTGGGCAGGCCGGTCAGGAAATCGAAGTGGGCGAGCTGGCGGATCTGCTTTTGCGCAGCAGTGCGCGCAATGAACTGACCAATCTGCAAGCCGATGGACTGAGCCATGCGAAGCAAAGCTGCATCGGGTTGGCAGACGTTCCGAATGTAGAACTCGAGCACGCCACATAGCTCATCCCCTATCCTGATCGGGAATGCGAATGCTCCGTGCAACCCGGCCTTGGCCGCGATCGAAGCACGCAGAAAACTGGGCTCGCGGGAGACGTCGGCGATCCAAACGGGCTCACCGGTCGACCACACGCGTCGGATCAATCCTGCTGGCGTTGGCGCAAAGCCTTGATGCTTGCTGCGCAGGACAAACTCCCTGACCTCGCTGAAGTTGATACTCCACGTGTCGGAGCAGCGCAGCAAGCGGTCTTGCTTATCCCATCGCCAATAGGCTCCGCAATCCCAGCCAAAGTTCTCGCAGACCAGTTTGATGATCTTCGGCATGGCATCGTCGATGGTGTCGGATTCGGCCACCACGCGAGTTACATTGTGCTCCAGCGCTTGGCGGTGCTCGAGCTGCTTGCGCTCGTTGATATCCATGAACGTGCCACGTAGCAAGGCCGTGTGTCCGTCTTCGCCGACGACGGGTTCAGCCACTGCGTGAACCCAGCAAATGTCGCCTCCTGTCGACACGATGCGAAACTGGCTTTCGCAACGGCGGCCTTCGCGCAACGCGCTTCTAATCAATTCGTTGTAGTGATGGCGATCTTCCAAATAGATGAGCTCCTGAAAGGCCTCATCTGACAGGGGCGGGTGTGCAGGATCAACGCCAAAGATGCGGTACGTTGCCAACGACCATTGTGCTACACCGGAAGCAGGGTCGAACGTCCAGCTCCCAAGGCGCGCGATGCGCTGCGCTTCTGCAAGATTGGCCTCGCTGGCCTTGGCCATTTGTAGTGACTGTTGCTGGTGCGCGTTGCTTTTGCGCAACTGTGCGCGGAGCTCGCTGATGTAGCCACCCATCAGGGAGAACCACGGAAGCGTAATCGCGAGCGCGAGCCATTGAAGAAACTCCAGACGCAGGTCCAGCGTCTCCGGCTTGAATTGCCACAGGAGGACGATCACTGCGCCATAGGCCGTCAGAATAAAAAGCGCGTACATCAATAACGCCCTGGTCTTCAGGCGCAGGACGCCGAAAAGATAGGCCATCAGAAGGAGGATCAGGAAGGCTCCGCGCCCGGCATTTGCTGAATACATGGCGCACAGGACGACCACTGTTGCCGTCAACATTTGCGGTTCCGTCAGGCTTGGTTCGGACAGTTTCAGATTCAGCCCGGAACGGAACATGGTGTAGAAAACGAGGATCGCCAGGAGGATGGCTGCGGCGATTTGCAAGAACGCGGCGCTGCCGATCACTCCCTGCACCTGGCATGCGAATAAGAGGCCGATCGCCAGTAGCGAGGTCCCCGCCGCCGCGAAGTAGCGGCGCAGTCTCAAGATCTGTTTCGGATCCTGGGTGGAGCCGAGAACGATGCGTGCCATGGCGGCTCTAAAGCCGCTTTCGGGCGAACCGTGGATACGCGGGGCCAGGTCATCCGCGATGGCGGATACGCTTGGACAAACTCCGCCGGACGAGTGCGGAAGCTTAGGGCTGGGGGTATTCATAGGATGGCTAGGTGAGTCGTACGGCAACGACATCGCGCAAATTTTCGTCCGATTGTGGCGTAATAGAGCCCCCCCCCATTCGCTCCTGGCGTCTGTCAGACCTTTGCGGCAACTCAAAGATCGAATGACCGCCTGTGAGGCGGTATAAAAGTCAATGACTTGGATGTCTGGTACTTTGGAGCCTCGTGGAGGCAGTGGCCGAACATAATCAGGCGCAAGATATGTGCCATCGAATGGCGCACGGTCGATCTCCGATGTGCTGGAGATGAACTTCAGATACTCAGGTTACGACCCGGACGAATTGCGCGACTTCGTGTCGGCATCGAATCGCAGGTCCATCCGCAGACTGGTGACTTCTATAAGCGGCGGATCGTGACGGCCGCGCGGTGGTGAGAGGCCGAATGATATTCCCGCAGGACACACAAGTCATTGAGAACCTCGAGCGGAAAGCCTCTTCTGCCTCGTCGCCGATCGACGAGCAAATCATCGAAGTAGGCACTCAAGGCCTTCATGTCCGTCCACTTAGCCGCGATTTGATTGGTGATGCGAGGGTACAACTTGCAGAGCACGTACGGTTGGACTCTGCGCGGCAAGGAGTCGAGCCACTCCTGGGTGTTCAGCAAAAGAAACAGAACCGGCGCTGCTCTACGTTGCCGCACGAACTCGAGCGAACCTTCCGGCTCGGCTGGCGCATCCCGGTTGATCCGGTCTACGGGGTCAGCTACGGCATAAACCAACCCGGCGTGTTGACGGTAGATCGAGGTTGGAGCTTTCATCGTTTCGGCAGCAGCCAGCGGTGCTTACAGTGAACGGCCTAACTCATTGCCTGCTTTGAAAACAGGAAGCGCGACTCAGCTTGCATGCGTCCGCAGGTAGCGTTGACCCTCGTCCGTCACGGTAACGACGCCCGCAACGCCTTTAGCGGCATAACCGCCGACCACTAGTGCGTCGACGATCTCCAACCTTTCAAAGCGGAGCGAAATGCCTTTCGCGCACCGACTCAAACACTCAAGCTGTTCGCCTGTTAAGCGCGTTGCGTGCTGCGCAAGCGCTTCCGACGGTTTGGCAACTGACAACGATTTCTGCAGATGGTTATGTATCATGCTGGCTCCCTGTGACTAAGGCATCATGCCATGCGCGAACGGGTGCTAAACGACCAGCAAACGAATGGTCGTTTTATGGGTACGAACGAATTGTTGTCGACAGCGCATCGCGGTTGCTCGACCTGACGACGCACTAACTCGGGGACGAAGTTTCGCTTGTCTTGATCCGCTCGCGGCACGCTCGACGCCCCGCGAGACTAAAGCGACTAGCGCCTTGCGAGCCTACATCTGCTTGAACAGATGATTGAAGGTGCGGCTGACTTCGAGTTTTTCCTCGCTGCCCTTCACATGAACTATCTGACGGCCGCGGAAGTCGCGGCTGACCTGCTCGACCGCATCGACGCGAACCACCGTGGAGCGATGGATTTGCCAGAATTCGTCCGGATCCAGCTCATCGATCAGCTCTTTGATCGGCTTGCGGATCAGGGCCTCGAAACGCTGGGTCTGCACTCGAGTGTATTTGTCCTCGGCGCGGAAGAACAGGATGTCGCTGGTCGGGATCATCCGTATATTGGCTCCCACGCTGGCTTGCACCCAACGTATGTATTCGCGTGGTTTCAGGCCGCTTGTCCCCAGTCGTTGCGATAGCTGCGCCAGTAGCTCATTCATCGGATCCGGCTCTTGCTTGAGCCGCGCGCGCAGACGCTGGCAGGTCAGCGCCACCCGCTCCGGGTCCGCAGACGCCGGCTTCAGCAGATAGTCGACCGCGCCGTGCTGGAAGGCGCTGATGGCGTATTGGTCGTGGGCGGTGACGAAGACCACATGGGCCTGGCCGGCCAGCGCCTGGGCCGCCTGGATGCCGTCCATCCCCGGCATGCTGATATCGAGAAAGACGATATCGGGTTCCAGGCTCTGCACCATGGCTACTGCCTCGCGGCCATTGCTGGCCTCACCCACGATCACGAGCTCGGGCCACGCTTCCTTCAGGCTGGCAATAATCTGGTCGCGCATCAGGCTTTCATCGTCGGCAACGACGGCGGTGGGGGCGCGCAAGGGGTGCATGCTGGCACTCGTCCAATCAGGCTGGCGGTGAGGTTGGGGCGATTTCGTAGGGCACTTTGATGGTGGCACTGGTGCCACCCGCGGGCGGCACGCTGATGATCAGCTCAGCCCGGCCTTTGTACAAGGCATTCAACCGCTCGCGGATATTGGCCAGTCCCACGCCAGCTTGGGCACTGGGCATAAAGCCGACGCCAGTGTCGACGACGTGGACGGCCAACTGGCCATCGACGAGCTCGGCACCGATCTCGAGTCGGCCACCCTCGACCTTTGGTTCCAGGCCATGTTTGATCGCGTTTTCCACCAGGGTCTGCAGCATCATCGATGGGAAGACCGCCGATTTCAATCCTTCCGGAACATTCACTACCGGCTGCAGGCGTCCTTCCATTCGCACGGCCATGATTTCCAGGAAAGCGCTGCAAAGACTGACCTGCTGACCCAGAGAGGATCGGCTACCTTCACGCATCTGCGGCATGGCCGAGCGGAGATAGCGGATCAGGCTCTGTTGCATCTTGGAGGCGCGCGGCGGGTCGGTCTGAATAAGCTGGTCGACGCTGGCCAATGTATTGAAGAGGAAGTGCGGCTCGATCTGGGCCTGCAATGATTCCAAGCGCGCTTCCAGCACGGTGCGCTCGAGCTGTTCGGTTTCGGCTCGCTGGGTGGCCTCGTCGGCGGTCAGTTCCGCTCTGCGCTTGCCGCCCGCCACCGCCTTGATGATGAAGGAGGCGACGATCAGCGAAAAGACCGGGTTGGGGTGCTTGAATATCCCGCCCAGTATCAGGCCCAGCAATGAAACGAGCAGCAGCTTCTTCCACGACACCACGGCCAGCCAATCGAAGAAACGCCACCACATCGCGACGATGCCGTCGCGGATCTCGCGCAGGGTTTGTCTGGTTCCGGATGGCCGCGAGGCAGGACCGTCCTTGCCGCGCTCGGCGGCGTTGTCGGTGCCTGGGCTGCGTTGATGGGTATTCATCTTGTTGCCATCTGGTCGTCTACGTGGTGACAGGGCAACATTACGGGAGAGGGCCGCTGGGCTCCAGCGCGGCAAGACAGAATGCGCGCCGGTAGGGGTGAGATGCAGGAAACCGTCATATTCGGTTTCGCGCCTTGGCGCCGTGCTTCGCGCACCGGCAACCCTTCAGGCGTTCGGTCGCGAGTGGATGCGCAGTAACTCCCTCGTCACGTCCCGTGCCGGCGCTGACGTTGGCGCTACCAGGGAACGCCGTCCGCCAGCCCCGTGTTGGGAGCCGCCATTCGCGATCGATTGGCGCGTACTGACGCTCACTGGAACGCTACCTCGGCGAAACTCCTCAGCTTGCGGCTGTGCAACTGTTCCGGCCGCTGCTGGCGCAGCAATTCGATCGCGCGCATGCCGATGCGCAAATGCTGATCCACGCGCTCGCGGTAGAACTGGTTTGCCATGCCAGGCAGCTTGATCTCGCCGTGTAGCGGCTTGTCGCTGACGCAAAGCAGGGTGCCGTAGGGAACGCGAAAGCGGAAACCGTTGGCCGCGATGGTCGCGCTCTCCATGTCCAGGGCGATCGCCCGGCTTTGGCTGAAACGGCGAATCGGCGTGCGCTGAGGCCGCAACTCCCAATTGCGATTGTCGGTGCTGGCCACCGTGCCTGTGCGCATGATGCGCTTTAATTCATAGCCGCTTAGTTGCGTGATGTCTGCCACTGCTGCTTCGAGCGCGAGCTGCACTTCGGCAAGCGGCGGGATCGGCACCCACAGCGGGACATCCTCGTCGAGCACGTGATCCTCGCGTACGTATCCATGCGCGAGTACATAGTCGCCAAGCTGCTGCGTCGTCCGCAGACCGGCGCAGTGGCCCAGCATGATCCAGGCATGCGGACGCAATACCGCGATGTGGTCGGTGATGGTCTTGGCGTTGCCGGGCCCGACGCCGATATTGACCATCGTGATACCGGTGCGATCGTTCCGCACCAGGTGGTAGGCCGGCATCTGCGGCAGGCGCGGTGGCACCGCGCCGAGCACATCCCCCGGCTCCGACGCTTCGCCTGCGCGACGGGTCACCAGGTTGCCAGGCTCGACGAAGCGCGTGTACTCATCGCCTCCTTGATCCTGTGAGGACATCAGCGCGTGCCCGAGGCGCACGAACTCGTCGATGTAGAACTGATAGTTGGTGAACAGTACGAAATTCTGGAAGTGCTCGGGTGTCGTAGCCGTGTAATGGCGCAGCCGGTGCAGCGAGTAATCGACGCGGGGCGCATTGAACAGTGCCAGCGGCCAGGGCTCGCCTGGTTCGGGTTCGAACGTTCCGTTGGCGATGCCGTCATCCATTGCGTAAAGGTCGGGGAGGTCGAACCGATCGCGCATCAGAAATCGCCGCTCCGCGACCATCGTCGCTTCAATGTATTCGTCTTCGGGAAGCGAAAAATGCACGGGCATCGGCTGCTTGCTTGTACCAACTTCGAGCGACACGTGGTGGTTTTCCACCAATAGGCGAAATTGCTCGAGGTAATAGGCCCCGAACAGATCCGGTCGCGTCAGCGTTGTTTCGTATACGCCCGGCCCCGCGACGAAACCATAACTCAGGCGCGAGTCGGCACGCGCCACGGTGTCGATGCGTACGCGAACGTAAGGGTAGTAGGCGCGGACGCGCTGACGCAAGTCCTCGCCCGCGATGAAGCGCTCGAGCGCAGCGCGGAGATGGGCTATAGCGTGTTCGTAGACTTTGCGCACTTGCGCCAGTGCAACGACGGGATCGTCGACGCGGCGCGGGGCGATGAACGGTGGGGTGAGCATGAGTGAGTACGGGATTTTTTTGGCAAGGGCCCGCTGCCGTTGCCTCATGCGCGCGGGTACAGATCGGATCAGGAATCGCCGGACCCGCTGGATTCGCCTCCCTCGAGTGTGGAGAAGCGCACCGGAAGGAGCTCCGCTATCGTCAGCTTGCCGTCCCGCTGTTTGGTGAGCAGGATCAGTTGCTGTGCGTTGGGCAGGCCTGCCGGAATCACCATTCTGCCATCGGGTTTTAGCTGCTGGATAAGCTGCGGGGGAATCAGGTCGGGCGCCGCGGTCACGATGACTTTGTCGAATGGCGCGTATTCAGGCCACCCGTAATAGCCATTGCCGATCTTGAGCTCGATGTTCGTGTAGCCCAATCGGCCAAGGCGTTGTTCTGCTTGCCGCGCAAGCTCTTCAATGATCTCCACGCTGTACACTTTGCGCGCGAGTTCCGCCAGGACCGCTGCCTGGTAGCCGAGTCCGGTACCGATCTCGAGGACCGCGTCGGTGGCGTTGAGATCGAGCAGATCGGTCATCAGCGCCACGATAAACGGTTGCGAGATCGTCTTGTCGAAACCGATCGGAAGCGGAGTGTTGGCGTAAGCATAAGCTTGAAGCTCGACGGGCACGAACTCATGCCGCGGCACGCTGCCGATGGCCTCCATGACCGGCTTGGCGAGCGCGGCTTTGCCAATACGGCCACTCGCGTAAATCGTCTCGGCGGCGACCTCCGCGAGCATCTGTCGGCGCAACGATCCGAAGCTGTCCGTGCTCATCGTGCCGTCCCATCAGCCCGCATCACATGCGTTTCACGAGCGTGCATCCGGTCGTCCATTTCATCGATCGGCAGACTTGCGCCGCCGCTGTGCCCGGCGTGCCGGACAATACCTAAAGACCGACACGCGGCCAAGCTTGTTCCTTCCGTCGCTGTTTTTCGGCCACCAGCAAGGCCTCTATGACGTCCCTGGCCGATCTGCCATCGCGCATCAACTGCCGCAAGGCGATTGCGGCTTCCACCGCCAGGAATACTTCGACTCGCCGGTAACCGCCGGCCTTCTGCTCCGCCCGGCTTTGAGGGGCCTTTGGTCCCTTGACGCAGCCACGGGGCAGGCGCGGATGAGCGCCATTGACGCGTCCATGCTGTTGCTGAGCCGTGGCTGTTCTCGGCGGATGCTCGGTTGCTTTCATGGGGCGTCTCCTGCCATTAGTTCGGGCGGCGTACTTGACGTCGGCGCGCTCTGGCCTCGCACTTTACAGCGAGCGCAGGAACGTGAGGAGCGCCTCCTGATCGCCCTCGCCCAGCGACGAGAACCGCCGGTGCGCGTCGCTCGCCTCGCCCCGGTGGCGCTCGATCGCATCCCGAAACGTCAGCGATTCGCCATCATGCATCAGCCGGCTTCGCAACCGGACGCCCCACAGCGGCGCCGTGCGGATTCGGTTGGCCGTCGGCGACATATGTTCCTGCATGTGCGCGTAGCGCCTGCCGAAGTGCTCTACGACGGCGATCTCGATCCCGTCGCCGGTGCCGACGTCGTGCAACAGGAAGTCGCTGAACGGATGGAACAGCCCGTTGCCGAGTGCGGCAGGCACCGTGTAGGTACCGCCGTTGAGCTTGGTGCCCGCCGGCACCGTCACAATGTTACGCACGTGACAGGTCGCGCAGCCGACGCTGTCGAACAGCCCCGAACCTTTGCGCGCGGTGTCGGTGTTCGCGAGGATCGCGTCGCGCGCCGGCGCTTTGGTGGCGCGCACGAAGCGTGCGAAGCGATCGATGTCCGCGAATTCCCGGACGGCGGGCGCGCGCGCCACGCCTGCCGGGGTGCGGGCTTTCGCCCGTCGCGCGGCCGCCGCGCTGTCGGGCTTGTCCTCGGGGTCGGCGACTGTGTCGCAGATCGTCGTGACCTCGTCGGGCAACAGGCGATTCGTGATGCCCATCTCGTTCAGGTACGCGTCTCCAGCGAACGACAGCAGGCTCGCCTGCTGGCCCTTCCAGCCGAACCGACCGATGCGGTTGACCCCGGGCGCTTCGAGCACCGGCACGTCGAACGCGCGTCCGCAGATGCGACCGTGCGTGTCTCGGCACTGGCGCAGGGCGAGCTCGCGCAGGAAGTCGTCCGACACGGCCTCGACCAGGCCGTCGCCGAGCAGGTTGACCGATAGCCGGAAGGTGCGGATGTTGGCGTTCTCCGGCACGTGCTCCTGGATCTCCTCGTCCGGGAACGCGCCGCTCGGGCAGATGGCGCGGTCGTTGATCAGCGTCCGTCCTTCGATCACCACCTTGCCGCGCGCGATCGGCACGCGCGGGGTCTGAAATCGGCCCTGCGCGTCGCGCAAGCCGGCGCGCAGCTCGGCAACCTGGCTGCCGCCGCCGGAGAGGGGGTTCTGGTGGCACTCGCGACACGACTGCGCGTTGTACAAGGGCCCGAGTCCGTCGGCGATGTTCTCGACGTCGTCGAACACGGCCCGATCGTCGATGAATGTCGCCTGATCGACCGCACCGTTCGTCTGGCCGTCGAAGCCCGTGAGCGCTTCTTGCGCGCCGGTAGCGGGCACGTCGGATTCCGTGCCCAGCGAGGGCGGCGGGGGCAGGGTAATGCAAGCAGCCAGAGCTAGCGAACACAGCAGAAAGACCGCAATTTGTTTCATGCTGCCTCCTCTAAGAAGGCCGGGACCGGGCGCGCAGAGGAATGTCGCTGGCAGGTCGGCGCGTCGTTTCGACCAGGCTTGCCGGTCCTCGAAATATGCTGGACGACGGACGGACATTTCAATCCACGCGAACCTGAGTATTGAGGTTTCGGTCGCGCGGGTCAACCGTCGCATGATCGTTCGCGTTGTAGGCGGCAGATACAAGTTGTTCCGGCACTTCTACGGCCTGCGACGCTTTGACGGGACAAGCTTTTCGGCGTCGTGATCGGCGCGCTGCAGACCTAGCAAATGACCGAACCGGGAGCAAATCACCTCGGCGTTGCGACCGTCAACTTTTTCGATCGGGCGGACGGAACGCCGCTTGAATTTGTGGCGCTGCGTTACGATACTGGCATGCCTCCACGCCCGTTGCTTGCCTTTGCTTGCGCCCATCTGACGGACGAGCGGCTGTACGCTGCGCAGGTCGCCGCCCTCGAGGCCGACTACGAGTGCACCGTGTTTGCCTTCCGCGACCACGATTCGTTGGGAGGGATGGCGGAAGAGCTGCTCGCAAATGTGCCCGCGCGCTTCACGCTGATTGGTCTCTCGCTCGGCGGCTATGTCGCCTTCGAGATCATTCGACGGCAGTTGGAGCGCCTCGAGCGTCTCGTATTGATGGATACGAGGGCGGCCGCCGATGACCCGGCGCGGCGCGCAGGGCGCCGCGGTGACATCGCCAAGGTGAGAGAAGGTGGTATCGAGGCGCTGATTCCCGAGCTGCCGGCGCGATGGTTGCATCCATCGCACGTGCAGCGTGCCGAGCTGACCAACCTGATGTCCGAGATGGCGCGCAGCATCGGCGCGCGCGGTCAATTCAATCAGCAGGCCGCCATGCTCGCGCGGCCGGATTCGTATAACGATCTCGCTCGTGTGATGGTGCCGACGCTATTGATGTGCGGCCGGAACGATCCAGTGACGCCAGTGCAGGACCATGAAGCGATGGCGGCGAAGATCCCGGGAGCGCGGCTGGAGATCATCGAAAACTGCGGCCATCTTTCGACAATAGAGCAGCCGGAGGCCGTCAATCGATTGTTGATCGATTGGCTGCGCAAGACTGATACGCGTTCCGTCGCCCGTGTGGCGCCTGCCCGATGAGCTCGCTCGGGAACAGGAGGATTGCGCAAGCCGCCTGACTGCCCGCACCCGGCGCGCGCGCTCGCGAGCTCTCGGCCACGGTCCTGACCGCCCTGCGTCTGGCTCGCGCTGGTTCTGATGTCGTGCCATCATGGTGGCCCCACGTGCCCGCGCGCCGCACCTGTGGCTGTTCGCTCACCCGCTCTCGCCAAACTCACGCGGCCCAAGCTCTACAACGCGCTTCCGCGGCCGCGGCTATTCTCGCTCCTCGACGAAGCGGCGACGCGGCCGATCGTCTGGGTTTGCGCGCCGCCCGGGGCGGGAAAGACCACCCTGGTGGCAAGCTACCTCGAGACACGCGATCTTCGCCACGTCTGGTATCAGGCTGACATCGGCGATGCCGACCCTGCTACGTTCATCCATTACATGCGCACCGCCGCAGCGCAGGTCGCCGGCAAGACGGCGGCTGCCCTGCCGCTGTTCACACCCGAACCGCAGCAGAACCTGGCTCGCTTCGCACGGGCTTTCTTCCGGGACTTCTTCTCCGTGTTGCCGCATCCCTGCGTGCTGGTTTTCGATAATTTCCAGGAGATACGCGTGCAAGCCGAGGGACGCGCCGCTTTCGCGCAAGGACTGGAGGAGATCCCCGAAGGCATTACGCTCATCGTTGTATCGCGCACTGATCCTCCGCCGGAATTCGCGCGGTTGGTAGCGAGCCTCCGGATCGCGCGCATCGACCCGGCGGCGTTGCGTTGCACGCCCGAAGAAGCCGAGGCGATACTGGGCAGCCAGCAGCTCGACCGGGAACACCTGGAGCGCATCCAGCGCCAGAGCGATGGCTGGGTCGCGGCGCTCGTGCTTCTGCGCGAGCACTTGAGCCGCCGTGGCGCATCGCTCGACGAGTCGCTCGGCGAAGGCAAGGACGCGATCTTCCAGTATTTCGCCGGCGAGATCTTCAGCAGCGCGAAACCCGAAAACCAGCGCGTGCTCATGCTGACCGCGATTCCGTCATCGATCACGCAGTCCGAGGCGATCGCGCTTACCGGCAGCGAGGATGCGCCGCGACTGCTCGATTACCTGTATCGCCGCCATCTTTTCACTGACCGGCGCCGCGGCGCGCAGACAAGCTACCACTACCACGCCTTGTTTCGCGAGTTTCTGCTCGAAGAGATGCGCAGCCGCCTTCCCAGCGCCGAGCGGCAACAGGCGAGCAAGCGCGCGGCAGAGCTTCTCGCCGAGCGCGGCCAGGTCAGTGATGCGCTGGCGCTGTTCCGCGACGCAGGCGAGTGGCAAGCCATGCATTCGCTCATCCGCGCCAACGCCCTCGATTGGGCCCGCCAGGGTCGCGCGCAGGCGCTGTCGGACTGGATCGAGGCGCTGCCGGCGAGCGTGCGGGATAGCGATCCCTGGCTCGAATACTGGTTCGGCCGGGCATGGATCTTCGTCCAGCCGCAGCGCGGACGTCCTGCCCTCGAGCGCGCGTTCGCGGCGTTCCGCGCCGTCGACGATCTGCGCGGGCAGGCGCTGGCGCTCAGCACGATCGTGACCGGCTACTACTACGAATGGGCGAATTTCGCGCCGATCGACCGCTGGTTGCCCGAGTTCGAGCGCCTATTGACCGAAGGGGCCGCAAAGCTCGATCGCGAAAGCGAGCTGCGGGCGCACGCCGCCTGGCTGATCGCGCTGCTGCTCCGCAGCCCGGAAGACGAGAAAATAAGCCGTTGCGCGCAGCGTCTCGATGAGCTCATCGATGGAGAAAACGATCTCAACGTTCGCATCATGGCCGCGTCCGCACTCTTCAATTACATCAACTGGAAGACAGAGGGTGAGTCGGCCGCGGCGTTGGTCGGTCGGATCGAGCCCATTGTCGCCAAGCCGGAAGTCACGCCCTTGATGCAGGTGTGGTGGCGCACGCACCTTTCATTCTGGCACTACATCAACGGGCGCTACGGCGAGTCGACCGTGGTCATGACGGATGCCCGCGCCATTGCCGAGCGTTACGGCCTCGAGGCGTACATGTTCGAGATCGACCATGCGGAAGCCTCCGCGCTCATCAACAAGGGCGACCACGCAGCCGCGAAGGCACGCCTGGAGCTGATGGAGCGCGGCCTGTCGCCCGCCCGCCGCATGCAGTGGCCGTATTTCCATCATGTTCGCTCGATGCTCGAGCAGCGTCTCGGCCAATCTGCGGCGGCAACGCGGGACGCGGAGCGCGCGGTCGCGCTCGCCCGCGAGTTGAGTCTCCCGTCGCTGCAATTGCCGCATTTCCTGGCTCGCCTCGCGCAGGCTTGCGCCGCAACCGGTGATTGGGATGGCGCGCTGCGCGCCGCGGACGAAGCGATCGCACTAGCTTCCCCATTCGAGCGCAGGACGTTCGAGCAGCGGCGCGAGCTGCTGCAGATCGAGGCCGACCTCGAGGCTGGGGAAACACAACGGGTATCCGAGCGGCTCGCCTCCGTGCTTGCCGAGTACCGGGCGCAGGGCCAGTTCGTGTTCATGCGCAGCCGTCCTGACCTTGCGGCGCGGCTCACCAACCACGCACTCCAGCACGGCATCGAAACGGAATACGTGTGCGCGCTGATCGAGCGCAACGGACTGGTCGCGCCGGCCGACGCAGGGCCGGCGTGGCCCTTCCGCTTGCGCGTTCGGGTGCTGGCTGGATTCGAGCTCGTTCGCGACGGACAACCGGTGCGCTTTACCGGCAAGGCGCAGCAGCGGCCTCTCGATCTCCTAAAGCTCCTCGTGGCGCTGGGCGGCGTCAACGTCGACGCCCAGCAGCTGACCGCGGCACTCTGGCCGGATGCTGACGGCGCTGCCGCGAAGACTTCATTCGATTCGACGCTGTTTCGTCTGCGTAAGCTCCTCGACGTCGAGAACGCGCTTGTGCTGGCGGCAGGAAAACTATCGCTTTCGCGCTCGCTCGTCTGGACCGATGTCTGGGCGCTCGAGGCGGCCCTCGACACTGCCCAACGCAGCGGCGAAAGCGGTCAGGCCGACGGTGCAGCGACGGGCGCGGCGCTCCGCTTGCTCGACGCATATCCGGGTCCGCTATTGGGCGCCGACGAGAACCTCTGGATCGTCAAGCCACGCGACGCGCTGCGCGCACGGTTCGTGCGCACGCTGATGCGCGTGGGCGAGCAACTCGAGGCGCGAGCCGACTGGGAGCGTGCCATCGACGTTTACCGGCGCGGCCTCGAAGCCGACAACCTCGCCGAGTCGTTCTATCGGGGCCTGATGCGCGCGCTTGCCGCGACCGGCGATCAGGCCGAAGCGCTCAGCGCGTTCCGGCGTTGCCGCGAGCTCCTGTCGATTGTCCTGGGCATCAAGCCGTCCGCCGAAACGGACCGCCTGTACCGGGAAATCGCTGCCGGCGCAGCCCGGTAAGTCTTCCTTAAATCATCCAGTAGCTCCGCGGACGATCTTCCAGTCCGCGGCGAGCCGACCGATGCCACGCACCGTCGCGTAAGCGAATCGGTCAGCGATCTGCAAGCTCTCCGCCCGCACACTGCGGCCTGTCTCGAGCAGTGCGCAGTATTGCGGCGGCCCGGGAGATGGAAATCCAAACGGAGAAGACGCGATGACACATGACACGCCGGGGAAGGCCCGATCTGCGTCCCGGAAAGCAACTTCGAAGCATCGTGCGCCCGCGGTGCAGAGCACGCAGTCGCACTCGCAGAAAGCGCGCGCCGTTGCGGTGAGCACGGACGCGGACGGAACTTCAGTACCCAGACGCAAGAAGCCATTTGTTTTGTAGCCAAACACTCGCGCAAGGGCAGGACACCCTCAAACCGAACCGAAGGAGAACCACCATGAAAACGAAGCTCATCAAAGTTGTCTTGATCACACTCGCGCTGGTCCTGGCCGCGCTGAATCCGGCCGCGGCGCAGAACGCATTCAATCCGGACACCCTCAGTCCAAGCGCTACCAGTCCAACCGCTGCGAGTCCGACGAGGACCGACAGCAGGATCCTCTATCACAACGGCCCGGTCTGGACGGGTACCCCGGTCGTCTACTTCATCTGGTACGGCAACTGGGGGGCTAGGATTTATCAGCAACTCGTTGTGGCCGAGTTCGTGTCGAATCTCGGGTCGTCACCGTATTTCCAGATCAACATGGGTTATCCCGACAGCGCTGGCCAAGCGCCGAACGGTGCGACGATCTATGGCGGCGCCGCCAACGATGCGTATTCGCACGGCGCCACGCTGACCGAGGCGGATGTCGCGGACGTCGTCGCCAACGCGTTCCGGACCGGAGGACTCATCTTCGACCCTCGCGCTATCTACGTCGTCATGACGTCACCCGACGTCACGGTTCTGGATAGCGTGACGTCGTTTTGCCAGACCTGCTGCAATCTGCATGGAGACTCAGTCTTCGGCGGCTCGTCCTTCAGGTATGTGTTCGTGGGCAACCCGGAGCGCTGTCCGAGTACGTGCGGAGCGCAGCCCAGCGGCGCCCAAACTGCGAACGGAGATATGGCCGCCGATGCGATGGTGTCGTGGTTGGCTCACGCGCTTAACGCCGTGGTGACCAATCCGACCGGTGATGGGTGGTACGACCGGTACGGCCTGGAGAACTCGGAAAAGTGTGAGGGCACCTACGGCACGACCTACCCCGTCACGAATCTCTGGGGCCAGCCCGCCCTGGCGAACGTCAAACTCGGCTATCGCCATTACCTGCTTCAACAGAACTGGGTGAACGGCAAGAAGGGCCACTGCGCGATGTCGCAGTAAGTGGGTGGATACGGATAGGGGAAGAAGGAGCAGCAACGTGGGAACGATCGCAGTACGGAGTTTCAGAGCTCTCGGATACCTTGTGCAGAAGGCAGGTCCGTATCTGCTGCTCGAGATCCTGTTGCCCGGCGGAACGTTCTTCGCGCTCCTTCTCTTCCTCTATCAGAGACGGCTGCAATCCGGCGCAGCGAATGGCACGCGAGTGAGCGTTCTCTTCGCGCGCGCGGTTGCCAGGATGCGCGGCGATGCACTGCTACCGAATCGAAACACCATCTAGTACACATCATCGAGGGTCATTGCCATGACACACAACGAACGCGTCGGGGTCGTTGCGGCCTCGCGAGCCATGCCATTCCGCAGCGGAGTTTGCGCTCGCCCCGCACCTAAGCCGGCGGCGCAAGCCGGCGCGGCACTTCTCGCAGGAGTAGCCGCCGTCGGCCGTTGGCTCGACAGTCCCACCTTCAAGCGGTCCGCGCTGGTTGCACTCGCGGTATGGGCGCTCGTAGGTTTCTGGGATGTGAGCAGTGCGATCATCGAGCAACGCCAAGGCTCAGGTATGGCGAGTATCACAGCCGCGGTCGTCCTGCTGGCCGCCCTGGTGTCGAGCATCGCGGGTTTTGCATTTTCGGCCCTCGCCGGAAGTGCACTCGCGTATCTCAAGGTGGACCCGCTGCACGCCGTACAGTCGATGGTGCTGTGGTCGACCGCGAGCCAGCTCTATGCCGTGTGGAAGATACGCGAGTCGATTCGCTGGAGTCCGCTATGGCCGATGATCGCGGCGGGCACGGTGACCGTACCCCTGGGCGTCTGGCTGCTCAGGCACGTCGACGTGTCGTTCTATGCGCTGGGACTGGGTGTGTTCCTGACGGCATACGGGTCCTACACGGTGATGCGTCGCGAGAACCGGGTGCTGTGCGGCAATGCATGGGTCGATGCCGCTACGGGTGCGCTCGGCGGGATAACGGGCGGCCTTGCCGGCTTCCCCGGCTCGTTCGTGACGATATGGTGCTCGATGCGCGGTTGGGACAAGCTCCGGCAGCGAGCGGTCTATCAGCCCTACATTCTGGTCATGCAGCTCGTGACCACCGCCTGCCTGCAGTGGCAGGCGCCCGCCCACGTGGACGTCGCGCAGGACCTGACCTTCGTGCCCTTTGCGCTGCTGGGAGCCATCGGGGGTCTCGCGCTGTTTCGACGGATGAGCAACAAGCAGTTCCATGGGGCGGTGAGCCTCTTGCTTGTCGCCTCCGGCATCGGCCTGCTCGCCCGTGCGCTGGGATGAATCACCGGCTGCCTCACTGAGGGAGCCCGCATTCTCGTGTTTGGAATCCGTCAGCGATCGGTCAGCGGCCGGTTCGTAAGCTTTCCGCACGTTCTGAGCAAGGGGCTGGTCGCCAGCAGCCTGCAAATGAACGAAACACCGAAACCGACAACCAGGAGATCACCATGAAATGGAACCTTACTACACGCGTCCCGACCGCTCGCGCGCTTGCCGAGTACGTGGTCGGGCGGCTTTCTCCGATGGCCGTCGTGGCTCTGGTCCTGATCGTCGCATTACCGCTTTCACCGCCGGTCGCAGCACAGGCATCATCAACGCCGCTGATTACATCGGTGACTGCAGATTACACCGTAAGTCCGCCCACGCTCACCATCAAAGGCACGAGTCTGGGCTCCCCTGGGACCACCACCGTTACGCTCGACCAGCTGGGAAATTTGGCTCTCAAGAGCGTGACCAGTACGCAAGTCGTCGCCAACCTGCCCACGAACCCAGCGGTGGCCCCGGGCAGCTACCTGCTCACCCTGAGCAGCGGCTCCAAGGCGAGCCAGTTCGATGAGTTCTGGCTAACGCTTGGCACGCAGGGGCCGCAGGGGTCGACGGGCGCGACCGGTGCAGTCGGACCTCAAGGTCCTGCCGGTCCCCAAGGCTTGACGGGCGCCGCGGGACCGGCCTGCACACCCGGTGACTTCATCAGTTGCTACACGGGGCCCGTGGGAACGCTTGGCGTGGGGAGGTGCAGGGCAGGCACACGAACCTGTGGCTCCTCCGCAACATGGGGCGTTTGCGCGGGTGTTGTGCTGCCGCAGCCGGAAATCGCTAATGGGATCGACGACGACTGCGACGGTGTCATAGATAACGGCGTCTTTGTCAACGCTTGTGAACCAACGAACCCCTGCACAAGCCCGCCGCCGAACTCTTGTAATGCGGGAACTCTGACAACTTTTCCAAATCCAGGAACGTGCAATCCCGTCAGCAGCGGATTATTCGCTTGCGCTTACCAAGGAGTCGACACATTTGTCGGCATTTGCCCCCCGTAGCAGCATCGGGAGTCGGCGTCGGACTGCTTGCCTAGCGTTATGACAATCACCACGAGGGATCACTCCACAGCGAATTTCCCATTGTTACGATTCAGCGTAGGATTTCGCGCATAACAGGGGAGGGATCATGGAAGAGTCCTCGGGCCGTCGCTGGTTCCTTAAATCCGTTGCTGCGGTTGGTGTTGCCGCGCCCGCTGCAGCGTTCGGTGCGGATCCGCAGTCGCACCACCACCGCGAACTCGTCTCCCAGGCGGGATCGGTCAAGGGGCAGTCCCAACCACAGGTGTACGGATGGCTTACGCAGCCCGAGCAGGCGTTCATCGAGGCCGCGGTGGCGCGGCTGATTCCCGCGGATGAGCTCGGGCCCGGCGCGAAGGAGGCGGGGGTCTCTTATTTCATCGACCAGCAGCTAGCAGGCGCCTACGGCACGATGGCGCGCAATTACAAGCAGGGTCCCTGGCCGGAGGGCACGGCGCAGCAGGGCTATCAGTCGCGCCTGATGCCGCAGGAGGTCTATCGCGCGGCGATCATGGAAATCAATGCGTACTGCAGCGGGCGCTACGGCAAAGTATTCGAAGCGCTGTGGGCCGCGCAGCAGGATGAGGTGCTGGGCGATCTCGAGGCCGGGAAGGTCGCCCTTGAATCAGTAGGGGCGAGTTTTTTCTTCGGCCTGCTGCTCGCCAATACGATGGAAGGCTTTTTCGCCGATCCGATTTACGGCGGCAACCGCGACAAGATCGGCTGGCAACTGGTTGGCTTCCCCGGCGTCGCCGCTGTGTACAGCGAATTCATCGACAAGCACAACGTGCCGTACAAGGCCGAGCCGGTGTCGATCGCGGACCTGCAGCAGCACGCGGTCGCGGTGGACGAGCACGGCCATCCGCTGCACGTGCTGCTGGCGAAGAAAGACTGAGGAGGCCGCGATGGCAACCAAGCTGAAGCCCGTAGACGTAGTCGTGGTCGGTGTGGGCGTCACCGGCGCGATCCTCGCGAAGGAGCTCGCCGAAACCGGCTTGAAGGTCGTCGGCATCGAGCGCGGCCAGATGCGCGACACCTACCCGGATTTCCAGATGCCGAACGCCCACGATGAGCTCAAGTTCCAGCGCCGCCACGAGCTGATGCAGGACCTGTCGCGCGAGACGATCACCTTCCGCAACAACAAGGACGAGACCGCGCTGCCGATGCGCTACCTCGGCTCGTTCAAGCCCGGCGAGGGCGTGGGCGGCGCAGGTGTGCACTGGGGGACGCAGACCTGGCGCTTTTCGCCGTGGGATTTCGAGACCCGCAGCCGCACGGTCGCGCGCTATGGCAAGAACCATATGGCTGAGGACTGCACCAGCCAGGATTGGGGCGTGACCTACGACGAGCTCGAGCCGCACTTCGACATGTTCGAGCGCGTGTACGGGGTCTGCGGCAAGGCGGGGAATCTTAAGGGCAAGATTATTCCAGGCGGCAATCCGCATGAGGGCCCGCGCTCGCGCGAGTTCCCGCTGCCGCCGATGAAGATGTCCTACGCCGCCGCGCTCTTCACCCAGGCGGCGCAGTCGCTCGGCTACAAGCCGTTCCCGGTGCCGGTGTCGACACCATCAAAGGTGTACACCAACCCATACGGCCTCACGATGAACGCTTGTGTGTACTGCGGCTATTGCGAGGGCTTCGCCTGCGAGATGGCGTCCAAAGGGAGCCCGCAGACCACGGTGCTGCCGGTGCTGATGAAGAACAAGAACTTCGAGCTGCGCACGCTGGCCAACGTCATCAAGATCAACCTCGACCCGGCGAAGAAGCGCGCGGTGAGCGTGACCTACGTGGATTCGCGGGGGCGTGAATTCGAGCAGCCGGCCGATCTGGTGTTGCTGACGTCGTATGTCTTCAACAACGTGCGCCTGATGCTCCACTCGGGAATCGGCAAGCCCTACGACCCTGTCACCAATACCGGCGTCGTCGGGCGCAATTACGCCTACCAGACGCCGAGCAGCGTGACCATGTTCTTCGAGGACAAGTACTTCAACAGCTTCATGGGTGCGGGCGGCCTCGGCATGGCGGTGGACGAATTCAACAACGACAACTTCGACCATGGCGGCCTCGGGTTCATCGGCGGCGGCTTCATCAAATCAGTGAGCAGCGGTGCGCGGCCGATCGAAGTCCGCCCGCTGCCTTCGGGCTCGCCGCGCTGGGGCTCGGCCTGGAAGAAAGCCACGGCGCATTACTTCAATCGCAATTTTGCCCTCGCGCTGCAGGGCGCCTGCCAGAGCTACCGCGGCAATTACCTGGATCTGGATCCGACCTACCGCGACGCCTACGGCCTGCCGCTGTTGCGCATGACCTTCGACCGCCATGACAACGAGCACAAGATGTCGCTCTACATCACCAACAAGGCAGCCGAAATAGGCAAGGCGACTGGCCCGTCGAAGATGAACGTCAACCCCCGCTCAGGGAAGTACACCATCGTTCCCTACCAGAGCACCCACAACACCGGCGGCGCCGTGATGGGCAACGATCCTTCGACGAGCGCCGTGAACCGCTACCTGCAGAGCTGGGACGTGCCGAACGTGTTCGTCATCGGCGCCAGCGCCTTTCCGCAGAACGGCGGCTACAACCCGACCGATACCGTGGGCGCGCTGACCTACTGGGCGCTCGATGCGATCAAGAACAAATATCTGAAAAACCCGGGATCGCTTTACTAATAAGCTGCCGACCTCCGTCTAGCGGCCGACGAAATTCGAGTTGATCATCAATCTCAAGACAGCGAAGGCGCTCGGTATCAGGATCCCGCAGCCGTTGCTGCTTCGCGCGCAGCAGGATCGAGTCGGGGAATTTGATACCACGGTGCTCGCTCGAAGCCTATATTGTAAGATGACCACGGCGCACGAGTAGAGTTGCTGCAACGGCGCATCATGTCATCGCTACGTCGAGGGGAAATCCATGAGATGCGATTCGATCGCTTCGAGGGCGACTGCGCTGCTTGCCGCGGGCGTTTTTCTTCTCGCCGGCGCGGCGCATTCGGCGGAAGTCAGAGTGATGATCTCCGGAGGATTCTCGGCGGCCTACCGCGCCCTTGTGCCCGAGTTCCAGTCCGCGACCGGCAACACGGTCGTCACTGCGTCCGGGCCTTCGATGGGGAAGACGCCGCAGGCGATTCCCAATCGGTTGAACCGGGGCGAGCCCGTCGACGTGGTGATCATGGTCGGTTACGCGCTCGACGACCTCGTCAAGGAAGGTAAAGTCATGCCCGGCAGCCGCGTCGATCTCGCGCGAGGGAAAATCGCCATGGCCGTGCGCGCGGGCGCACCGAAGCCCGACATCGGCACCGTCGAGGCGTTCAAGCGCACACTGCTCGCGGCGAAATCGATCGCGTATTCGGACAGCGCGAGCGGTGTCTATCTCTCCACGGTGCTGTTCCCGAAGCTTGGCATCGCCGACCAGATCGCTGGCAAGAGCAGAATGATTCCCGCCGAGCCGGTCGGCTTGGTGGTCGCGCGCGGTGATGCCGAGATCGGATTCCAGCAGATGAGCGAGTTGCTTGCGGTGCCGGGCATCGATATCGTTGGATTGCTTCCGCCCGAGATCCAGAGTGTCACTGTGTTCGCGGCTGGAATATCCTCGACCTCCAAGGACCCGGACGCGGCACGCGCGCTGATCAAGTTCCTCACATCACCCGCGGCCGCACCGGCGATTGCGAAGACGGGCATCGAGCCGGTCAACCCCTGATGCTGAGCTCCACGCGCGTCGACGCCTTTGGAACGGGCAGCTCGCGAGCGGAAGATATCGACAGACGGGGCAAGGTCACGCGACAAGCAGCCAACCAGTTCACAACGGCCGACACTGCGCGGCAACGGCCAATGACTTGCACTGACCGCAGCTGATGTTACGCAGTCGATGGATCTTCGCCGTCGTATCGATACTCGGCGTCGCTTGTGCAGTCACAGTATTCCTGCTCGCCCATGTTACGTTGCGGCCCGCGGCGTCTCGTACCGAATTGCCGAGTTACGAGGATCTCACCGGTAGCGTGTTTGGCGCGTCGCCGCAGTATCCTTTTGGAACGCCCGGAGTCCGAGAAATTGCTCTGCCCCCGTTGCCTGATGGGGTGTGCATCTGGGGGGCGACCGGCCGGGACCGGGATGGGCACATCTGGGTCGCCGTGTCCGCGGACGGTCCCGCAGGCAGCGCCACGTTGCTTCAATTCGATCCGGATACCGGCGCTTGGCACGATCGCGGGACCGTCGTCGATCAACTCAAGTCTGCCGGTCTCTATCGCCCGGGCGAAGGCCAGGTCAAGATCCATTCAAAGATCGTCCCCGGCGACGATGGCTGGCTGTATTTCGCGTCCACCGATGAGGAAGGCGAGACGGACACGAAACTGCCGCGCTGGGGCGCTCACTTGTGGCGCACCAAGCCCGACACGCAGCGCTGGCAGCATTTGCTGGCCGTGCCCGAAGGGCTGGTGGCGGTGAGCGGAGTGGGCAGGTACATCTATGCGCTGGGCTACTGGGACCACGTCCTGTACCAGTACGACACCGTCACCGGGAAGCACAAGCGCGTGGTCGTAGGTTCAACGGCTGGACACGTTTCGCGCAATTTTCTGGCCGATGTCCGCGGCCACGCGTATGTTCCGCGACTGGCCGCGCGGCCGGATGGAACGATTGCCGCCACGCTGGTCGAGTACGACAGCGAGTTGCGAGAGTTGGCGGCAACGCCGCTCGAAAACTATCTCGGCACGCTGTCGCCGCTGGCAAATCACGGCATCGTTGGCCTCGCGTACCTGGCCGATGATCGCCTGCTGTTCACGACGCATCGCGGTCAGCTCTATAGCATCCAGCCGAGAGTCGACACCCCGGCACTGGTCACGGCCATCGGTTGGTTTCACCCGGACGGTGAGGCCTATGCGCCTTCGCTCTTCGCTCTGGGTAGGGATGCATTGATTGCCGGAGTGACCGAGCGCAACGGCCGGTACGAATGGGTGGTCGCGGAGCTGAACACGCGCATATCCGGCGCCTTCCCACTGGACACCCAGGGTCTGCGCGGCGTTCTTCTCTATGGCTCGGTGAACCGCGACCGCGCGGGCCGCGCCTACGTCGGTGGCTGGGCATCGTCCGGTTCGGGCGGAACGCGGCCGATCATGCTGCAGATCGACCCAGGTCAGTGAACGCTGGAGGCGAACGCTTGCGCCACGACGGGCCTGCTCAAACGTTCAACGCTGCGCGGCGGGCGTCGCTTGATCAACGGCCGAGAACGACGCGGATCGGATTGCTGTACGCCATCAATACATCATCGGGAGATTTTTTCACGATGGCGCGCGCGCGGAAATATGCGCTCTTCTGATCGTTGCCCGCCACCAGTGCCACGGGCTGCCAGTCAAATGTATCTTCGGCCGCTGACAGCTCCCGCGAGGCGACCCGCTCCGGCTTCCCTGTGACTCCGTTGCCGATCAACTCGATGGTTACCGGAAGGCCTTGCGCCGCCGGCCCACGGCGGATCTTCACTCGGAGCATCAGCTTGGCGGATGATGTCGCCCGGACGACCTCGCCTGTCGTCGCCGGGAGCAGCAAATCGCGATTGAGCAGCACGAAGTCGAAATCATTCAAGATCCCGCCTTGGTCGGCCCAAAACGATCCTGCGAGCAGCGCGAACAGCACTCCGCGATGGTCGCGCTGCGGAACGCGGAGGTGGGTGCGCGCGAACGCACACGGCGGATAGTCGAGGTCCGCGTTGTGGTAATCGCTCACCGCCAGCGCTCCCCAAACGTTGTACCCGGCGTCGAGCAGGCGATCCCAGGTTCCGCCGACTTGTGCGACGACCGGGTCCCAGCGCGCTTCGGTCCGGAAGCGGCCCCGGTAGTCGCCCGGCGAGGCCGCCTTTTGGTGACCCGGGCCACCTTCAAAACCTATGATTGGCCCGCCGGCTTCATGCCACGCGATGTAATCGCGATCGTTCTCCTCCGGATCCCAATCCAGCCGACTCGGATGGTTGTAGATCAAGGCCACGCGGTCGCGGTCAGGCACCCGCTGCGCCAGCCATCGCAGCGCATCGCTGGCGCTTGCCGTCTCCCCCTCGAACCGCGCCTTGAACTCGGGAAGCACGGTTCGCTCGAGACTCGGCTCGACCAGCACGTTCACGTGCTCGCGTCCGCGATAGGGTGGGATATTCCACTCCAGTCCTGCGAAAAGAATCAAGTCGGGAAACTGCTGACGGGCCGTCTCAATTTGCGCGAAGTAGTCGGGTGTGGCGGCCGCTGCCCGGAGATCGCCATGGTCGGTGATCGCCAAAGCGGTGCAGCCGTTACTGACCGCGATCGCTGCAAGCGCCTGGGGTGCAAGCGCGCCATCGGAGAACACGGTGTGCGTATGACTGTCCAGAATGACCGTGGGTCCGAGCAACCCCCATGGAACCGAGGTGACGAACTCTGCTTCGGGAGAGCGCGAGCAGCCGCCGACGAAGCAGACGGCACTCAGGAACACCAGCCAGACAACGCACATACGTGCTGCGAACCGCCTGCGCGTTGGCTGCGCGTCGTGTCCACTCACTTCATCGTCTCGTCGGCAGAATTCGATCCCAGTTTGTGCGATCTCGCGTCTGCGATTCATGGCGATTCTCGCGCTAGTATTCTTTGCCGTACTCCGAAAGCGGGTGGAAGTAGCACAGCTCCAACCGGAAATCAATCGGCAAGCTGAGGCATACTACGACTTATCCGGGTGGATCAAGGAATTCGTTGCAAGCCCGGGCCGAAGTCCGCTGCGGCTGCGGCAGGAAAGGGATCCAAACCCGCCATCGAGCCCTACGAAAACCGGACACTCAACGTTCGACGTAACCGACCTGTCCCGGCTTGCTGGGGTAGGTCTGTCCCGTGGCACAAATCCACATTTTCCGAGGCAAAGGGACGCATGTGAGGGTTCCAATTATCTGTTATCACTCGTGCCACGCCGGGAATGACTATGCCAGCGACGACCACCATGCCTTGGTGGCGGATTTGCGGACCATACACCGCTTGGGACACAGAATTGTCCCGCTGGACTGGGTAGTCGAATCGCTTCTAGGCGAACGCGAACCACTCCGCAACTGCGTGGCGCTCACTTGCGACGACGGTGTTTCCCTCGATTGGAAAGACACTATTCATCCAACTTTTGGATGGAGGCAGAGTTTCGCCAATATACTCAGGGAATTTTCGGCTGAGGTAGGCGGGGCGCAGCCCACTGTCGAGATGACTTCGTTTGTCATCGCGTCGCCGGACGCACGAAAGGAGCTCGAGGTTACGTGCCTTGCAGGTCATCCTTGGTGGTCGGACGATTGGTGGCATGAAGCAGATGCCTCTGGATGGCTTCGTATTGAGAATCACAGTTGGGATCATGTTCATCCGGGTGCAACGCGGGTCGTGCAAAAGGATCAAATCAAGGGCGATTTTAGGTTGGTAGAATCATTTGATGACTGTGAAGTGCAGGTTGGGCAGGCTGGCTCGTTTATCGAAAAGCGAACCCACCGCCGACCGCGGTATTTTGCGTATCCGTACGGACAGGCCTCCCCGTACCTCCGCGAAACTTATCTCCCGGAGAGTGGTGCTAAATCCGGGCTCCGCGCTGCATTTTCCATCGACCATGGCTTCGTGACGGCACAGTCCGACCGTTGGTTTCTCCCTCGGTTTACGCATGGAGCGGCCGATGTAACGACATCTGACGAATTCGAAACCATTTTGAAGCGGAGTGCAATGTGAGTCAGGAGCCGCAAACATTCAAAGAGCGGTTCCATGTGCAACGGTTCGACAACGCAGCCTATTTCGCCGGGCCGATGTTCCAGGCAATATTCCATCAGCCCTTTCCAGACCCGCCGCCCAATGCGTCGCCTTCGTGGGCGCAATACGTCGCTTTTTTTCGGTGGGATGAAGATCAAATTGAGCCGGTAGGGTTCTGCAACTTCCTACCGTATGAGAATCTATGGCTAGAAGGTGGCCTTTGTGTGCGAAGGAATTTCTATGCCCGCCTGCCTCCCGGCCTCTCGGAGGAGTGTCGCGCCACCGGTGGTGTCGCCCAAATGATCATGGAGGCGGCCGCAAAGGAGCTCGATGACTGCGCTGCGTGGTTTGCCTATTGTGGCGATGTGCAGTCACTCAAGGTATGCATGCGCTGCGGCTATGAAGCGACACAACGAAAATATGTGATCGTTAAGTGGTTTCGTGAGCATTCGCCCGAGGACAAAAACGCACTCATTGAACGCGTCGCCGCACTCGGGCCATTCTGACCCTTTGATCCCATCGCCGCCGACGACCCACGAGGGATTCGAATTCATGTTCGCTTTGCGGACGGAGCTAGGCCCTATGGGCCCAAACATGCTTGAGTGGTCGATGCGCTCGTGAGCTCTAACACCGCGCCCATTGACACGCGCGCAGCATTGGCTCAGTTGTGGCAAGCGGCCAGGCAACCCGCTGAAACACTGTCGCATGTCCGGCTCACCGGTGCGGAGCCCGTGCTGCCTTCCTCTTTCGCGGTCGGAACCGCGGCCCAGGCCAGCATCGCGGCCTCGGCACTGGCTGCCGCGGAATTGTGGCACCTACGCTGCGGACGGCACCAGCTCGTCACGGTCGACATGCGCCATGCCGCCATCGAGTTCCGTAGCGAGCGCTATTGCCGTGTTGACGGACGGTCGCTTTCCGACCCTTGGGACAAGATCGCAGGGATATACCGCTGTGGCGATGGCCGATGGATTCGTCTGCACACCAATTTCCCGCATCACCGCGACGGGGTGCTGGCGCTGCTCGATTGCGGCTACGACAAGACTGCCGTGCAACAGGCGCTGCTTGACTGGCGCGCGGAGGAGTTCGAAGAGACTGCGGCCGGAGCGGGACTCGTGGTTGCCGCGATGCGCTCCTTCGAGGAGTGGGATCACCACCCGCAGGGCGCCGCGGTGGCCGCGCTGCCGGTATTCTCCATCGAGCGTATCGGCGACGCGCCACCTCGACCGCTTCCTGCCGCGTCGCGCCCGCTTGGCGGCGTGCGCGTCCTCGATCTCACGCGAATCATCGCGGGTCCGGTGTGCGGCCGTGCGCTCGCCGCGCACGGAGCGGACGTGCTGCTTGTTACGGCGCCTCATTTGCCCGCGATCGAACCGTTGGTGATCGACACGGGGCGCGGCAAGCTGTCGTGCCAGATCGATTTGCGCGACCCGGCCGGGCAATCCACGATGCGCGCATTGCTACGCGACACCGATGTGTTCGTTCAAGGCTACCGCCCCGGCGCGCTCCAATCGTTAGGATTCGGTCCGGAGCGGGTGGCGCAACTTCGTCCCGGTATCGTCTACGTATCGCTATCCGCATATAGCCACGGCGGACCTTGGGCGGATCGGCGCGGCTTCGATTCGCTGGTGCAGACCGCGAGCGGCTTCAACGACGCTGAAGCGCAAGCGGCGGGGACGGATCAACCGAGGCCGTTGCCGGCCCAAGCACTCGATCACGCCGCGGGCTACCTGATGGCCTTCGGGGCCATCGCCGCGCTCGCTCGCCGGCGTACCGAGGGCGGCAGTTGGCATGTGCGCGTGTCGCTCGCGCAAACCGGAAAATGGCTGCGCCAGCTCGGGCGACTCGAGTACGGCTTGTCTTGTGATGAAACAAGCTTCGACGATGTTCAAGACCTGCTGGAAGAGCAGGATTCGGGATTCGGGCGCTTGACGGCAATCCGTCACGCCGCGCAACTTTCAGAGACTCCGGCGCGATGGGCGCGTCCTTCGATGCGGCTTGGGGCTCATCCTGCCGCCTGGCCAGAATGAAAGCGGGTGGGTAGACGAGCGACGCTTGAAACCCATGGTTCAACGGTTCCATGCAATGGGAGTCGAGGAGATGAAGGCGAAAAAAGCGATGGACGATGTCGTCGTGCTGCTGCCGGGCATCCTGGGCAGTGTTCTGCAACTGGATGGCAAGGATGTCTGGGCGCCGAGTCCGCGCGGTATTTTTCAGGGCGTGACATCGTTCGGCGGGAGCGTGAAGCGGCTGCGCATCCAGGGCGTTGACGATTACACGAAGCAGAGCCTGGGCGACGGTGTCACCGCGCCGCGCCTCGTGCCCGATGTCCACCTCATTCCCGGTTTCTGGAAGATCGATGGTTATACCAAGATCAAGCAGGTGATGTTCGAGCGCTTCGATCTCACGGAGGGCGAGAACTGGTTCGATTTTCCCTATGACTGGCGGCGCGACAACCGCGTTGCGGCCGACCGGCTTGCGGCCGACGCGCCGCGGTGGCTCGCGCAGTGGAAGGCGAAGAGCGGCAGGCGTGAGGCGAAGCTCGTGCTGCTCGCTCACTCCATGGGCGGCCTTGTCGCCCGGCATTATCTCGAGTGCCTCGACGGCTGGAAGGAGACCCGACATCTCATCACTTTCGGCACGCCCTATCAGGGCGCAGTGAATGCCGCGGCGTTCCTGGTGAACGGATTGAGGGAGAAGTTCGGGCCGTTCACCGTCGATCTCTCCGACTTCCTGCGCTCGCTCACCTCCGTGTATCAACTGGCACCGCGTTGGCAATGCATTCGCGACCGCTCCGGCAACTGGGGCCGCTTTGCCGAAACGGCGCTGCCCAACGTGGATGCCGGCAAAGCCAAGGCTGCGCTGCAATTCCATCGCGATATCGAAGCCGAGGTAAACCGCCATCGGGAAGACGAGAACTACCGCAGGCAGAGTTACCAGATTCACCCTGTCGTCGGCATTCTGCAACCGACGCTGCAGTCGGGCCGGCTCGTCGGCGACGAGCTGGTCACGTCGACCGACCCGCTCGATCCCAAGGCGCCGGAGGGCGGCGACGGCACGGTGCCGCGCCTCTCGGCCACACCGCTCGAATATGCCGACGACCCGCGGGAGGTGTACGCCAGCGAGCGCCATGCGACGCTGCAGAATGTCGACGCAGTGCTCACCAACATTTATGGCAAGCTCACCCGCACGAGCAACATCGGCTACAAGAGCACGCCCTTCGACGGCTTCGCGCTCGAACTGAAGGATTTGTACCGGCCCGATGAACCGCTGGTGCTGACCGCGAGAACCGCAGGCGTCGCCGATCGCGCGGTGGCGACTGCGCGCAACGTGGACACCGGCGGCGTGGTCGGCAGCGAAACGGTGAGTGTCGGCAGCGATGGGTCTTTCGCGTTCTCGCTGAGCCCCGTTTCGCCCGGCGTGTATCGGGTGAGCGTGGGTGCGGCGGACATTCATCTCGGGATGAATCCGGTCAGCGATCTCTTCACCGTCGCAGGCGAAAGCGAGTAGCTCGCACGTGGCTCGTCGGGCGCTGGTAATCGGGAGCGAAACCTACGGCCTGCGCGGCTGCAATGCGGACGCCGAGCTCATCCGCGAGCTGCTTGCCGCGCGCGGTTTCGAGGTCACGCTGCGGACCGATGCGGACGCGTCTCGCGCCGGCATCCTGGCCGGGTTCGAGGCGCTCATTGCCGACACCCGATGCGACGATGCGGCGCTGGTGTACTACTCCGGCCATGGCGGCAGGGTGGTGCGTCCCGACTGGCAGGCGCGCAAGGCGGCGGGTTTGCCCGTGCACTATCAGTTCCTCGTACCATTCGACATGGCACAGAGCGCGGAAAACGATTTTCGCGGGCTGCTCGCGGAAGAGCTGACCGCGCTGCAGTGGCGTCTCACCGACAAATTTCGCTCTGCCGGCAAGGTGCCGAACGTGACGCTGATCCTCGACTGTTGTCACGCGGGTTACCAGGCGCGCGACCTGACGCTCAAGGCCAAGGGGATCGGCGGAGCCTTTCCGCTGCGCGGTATCGCGCAACATCTGCAAACGCTGCACGCTGCAACGCACTCAAGCGACAGCGACACGAATCCTTACGCCGTGCGCATTGCCGCCTGCGAGCCGGAACAATCTGCGTTCGAACGCGAGAGCGAACCGGGTCGCTACCGTGGAGTGCTCACCGAGTCGCTTGCTGGCGTGTTGCGCGACCTGGGTACGCGCAAGCTGTCGTGGGCCACGATCATGCATCTGGTGCGTCGGCGGGTGCTCGCGCTGATCCCGGAACAGCGCCCGGAAGTCGAAGGACCGGCATCGCGCATTCCCTTCACGGTGGAAGAGCATCGCAATTTCGGTGCGCTGCCGGTGAGCTTTCATGATGGCAGGAGCGTGATCCAGGCGGCGCCTTTGCTGGGCGTGAGTTTGGGTGACCGGTTTCGGCTCGACTCGGCGGAAGAGCCATGCACACTGGGCATGGCGGTCGTGTGCGCGATCGAGCAGGACGAAGCGATACTCGACGTGACGCTTGATTCCGCGGCGGCTGCGTTGCCATCGGCAGTGTATGCGATCCCTGTGGAGACGAGCGCGGGCAAGAGGCGCGTGGCGGTGGCGGTGCCGGAGCCGTCCGGCGCAGCGTTGCGCGAGCTGATCGCGCAATCGCCCCGGCTCACCGTCGACTCGGCGGACCCCGTGTTCGCCACCATCAGGGCCGAAGACAAGGGACTCGCGGTGCACGACACTGTCGGTGCTCGCGCCCGCATCGTGGCGGAACCCGACGACGCTGCGGGACGGCGGCGCACGCTGCAGCTGATCGAGCTGCTGGCGGCGGCGCAGCGGCTGCGTGAGCTGGCCTCCGGCGAAGAGCCATTCGCGCTGGTGAATCCACTGCAGGTCACGTTGGCGGTGGGGCGCGCCGGGATGCGGCAGGAGCAGCCGCTGCACGGCGCGCATCTCACCGCCGGCGAGAGGGTATTTCTCGTGCTGCGCAACTGCAGTGAAGGCGAAGTTTACATCTGGGTGTTCGACATCGGTGTATCGGGCCGCATTGCGCTCGTCACCAATCAGGCGCCGTCGGGAATCCGGCTCGGCCCTCGCGCCACGCCGGAGGATACGCGCAGCATCTGGGGCAGCGAGGGTGCTCCGCTGCAATGGCCAGCCGATGTGGGCGCCGGCCCAGCCGACATGCCGCGGCTGGAAACCTTCGTCATTATCGTCGCGGACCGCCGGCAGGATCTGGGTGCACTCATCACGCCGCCCGGTTATCGCCGAAGTACCGAACGATCGCCGCTCGACATCGTGCTCGAAGAAGTGGAAAGCGGCCGCCGCGAGGTGCCCGGCGAGATGGCGGACGGAGACGCGGCATTGCGCTACTGTGTCACGCGAGTCGAGTTTTTTCTTACCTCTTGAACGGATCACGCCATGGCGACTCCTGTCGATCCCGATGCAGTGAACGCATGCCGCGCGTCGATCGAGCGCTGCGTGCAACTCAAAAGCGCAGGGCAGTGGGCGCCGCTGCGCCAGGAGGCGGCCGCGGCCGCCCGCAGTGCCGCCGCCATCGGACGCGAGGACTATCGCGCACGTGCGCTTTTTCTTCTCGCCCAGGCGCATCGTTTCCATGGCGACACGCAGGGGACGATCGCGACATACCGGGACGCGATCGCGGCGGAGACAACGGCGGGCGACAAGAATCTGCTGTCTGCCGCTTACGACAACCTCGGCAATGCGCTCGCCGATGCCGGCCTGCTCGATGAAGCGCTCGCGCAGTATGCACATGCGCTGCAATACGAAGCGCACAGCGAAGGCCGCGCGGCGATCCTCAACAACAAGGCGATGCGGCTGGTGGAGCTGGGCATGCTGCGCTCGGCCGCCGACACCTTCGAGCAGCAGGTTCGCGAACTGGAGCGTGCGGGCATCACCGGGTCGAAACTGGCCGTGGCGCTGGATAATGCGGCGACCACGATATTTGGGCAGGGCGATGCCGCGGATGCACTCGCGTTGCTCGAGCGCACCGCGGGATTGTTCGCGCCGGATGATCTGCGCGGGCGGACGATCAATGCACTGAGCCGGTCCAACGTGCAAGCGGCGCTCGGCAACAAGGAGGCTGCGGCAGCCGCGTTCCGCGAAGCCCATGACTTCGCCTTCGCGATCGCGCGCAACGTCGACAGCGAGCATTATCGGCAAGGATTCGAAGCGTCCCGCGCCGCGCGGCTCGGGCCGGGCGATCCGGCGTACCGGCTGTTCATCGAAGGCATTCGGGCGAAGGATGCCAACGCATGGGCACCCGGAGTCGAACGATTGCGGCAGGCCTCCGACCGTGCGCGGAAGGCGGGCGATCATGCGTTCGCGCTGCGCATCGAAGCGAACAGCGGTGCGCTCCTCGCCGACGCCGCTCAAGTGGAACCGGCCATCCGGATCTTGAGCAGCGTGCGTCATGAGGCCGGCACGCGCGGCCTTGCGGTGCCGGAATCGATGGCCATCGGAACGCTGGCATCGCTCGCGGCGGGCGGCGCCGACATCCATGAGTCACTGGGGCCGCTCGGCATGCATGCCCGCGTTGCGGTGTTGCGCGAAGTTCATGCGCGCATCGTTGCTGACGCGCAGCTCGATCCGGCGGAGGCGTCATTCGAAACCATGGATGCGGGCGCCAATTCAGCGCAGCTCGGAAAGCTCGCGCAGGAGCACTACGCGGACGATCTCGCGGCCGCTTACTATGGTCGCGCAGTGGAGACGGCGCGTGCCGTGGGCGCGGCGTTCGAACTCGCCAATCGTCTCGCCGGATTGCGTTTCGTGCTCGCGCGCAGCGGACGCGTGGCAGACGCGCAGGCCGCGGCAACCGAGCTCGCTTCGGTGCTGGCGAGCGGCAAGCTGCCCGAGCGCGGACAGATCATCGCGCATCGCGCACTCGCCGAGCATACCGAGAGCGATCGCGACGCGGCGATCGAACATCTGCGCGCGGCGTGCGCGGCCGTGGAACGCCTGCGCCAGCGCATCGCCCCCGGGCCCGGGCGGGCCGAAGTGTTGCGCGAATACCCGTGGCTATTCCATCGACTTGCCGAGCGACTGCGCGAGGCGGGAGAGGATGCAGCCGCGTGGGCAGCGTTGCAGGGAGGGAAAGCGCGCCGGCTCATCGATGTGCTCTCGGCGGGGAGCGGGTCCGGCGCCATTCCCGATACGCCGCCGGCAGTGGCAGAAGTGGCGAAGCTCGTCGGCGATCTTGCGGGTGAAGAAGCGACTCTGCTCGTCGATCTCGCGATCGAGCAAAACGGACTCACCGCTTATCTCGTCGACTGTGCTGCAGTGCGCGCGGTTAACGTCCAGGGCGATCTGTCGCAACTCGCGAAAGGCGAAGAGGGCGACATACGGCAGCGAGAGGCGCGCCTCGCCAATCTCTGTCTGCGCGAGCCGGTGCTCGCGCAACTCGCGGAAGCCGTGACCGTCGCGGCGCCCGCGGGTCATCGCCTGCTCATCGTTCCCGATGGTTTCCTGCACAACTTTCCGCTGCACATCACCCCGGTTCGCGGATCGCCGTGGTGCGAACGAGCGGCGATAGGCTACATTCCTGCCGCCGGCGTGCTGCGCTTCGGTGCGCGCGGACGGCGTTCCGCGGGCCGGGCGCTGGTGGCGGGCGATTCGCGCGCCGACCTTCCGCACGCGGCCGCGGAATGTGCCGCGGTCGCCAGCGCTTTGGGGACGACGCCGCTGCTGCAGCAACAGTGCACACGCAGCGCTATCGAGCAGGCGCTGCGCGCGGGCGAGCTCGATGTGGTCCATCTCGCGGTGCATGGGCGCGGTGATGTTCGCCGTGGCGGGCGGGCGAGCCTGTTGCTCGCCGATGGAGCGGGAGGAACACAGTGGGTGGCGCTGGATGCGCTCACCCAACAGCGCTGGCACGTCGAACTGGTCGTGTTCTCCGGCTGCAGCACCGGCGTGGCCGGGCGCCGCCAGGGCCATGAACTGGTCGGTACCGCGCGCGCGGCGCTGGAAGCCGGTGCGCGTACAGTGGTCGCCTGCCTCTGGCCGGTCGCGGACGAAGCCACCGCTGTGTTGATGGAGGCGTTTTACGCGGCACTCGTGCGTGAACAGAAGGTCGGGCCGGTGGATCTTCGCCCGGTGCTCGACGAAGCACGCGCCGCGCTGCGAAGCTGGCTGGATGCGAGCGCACCGTATGCCGGCGCGCCGCGACGCGACGGCCGCGAAGTGCCGCCGGAGGAGGAAGCAGCCGAAGCGCCCATGGCGGATCTCCCTGCAGACCATGTGCTCACGTGGGGACCGTTCATGTTGCTGGGACAACCAGTTGTGCAGCTTTGACGGCATATCCCCAAGGCACCCGCCTCGGCTTCGAGCGGCGCCGCCTTCAGCTAACGCTTGTACGCTCCACTCAAGCAGACTGCCGCTTCCGGCGCGAATAACCTCGGGTTCGTTGCTCGTCACACGTGCGGGCTGTGGTATCTGAGTCGCACTCGATGGGCACGCACATTTCGGACCGGTTGCACTTTGCTACTGCAGCGGGGAAGGGTGCGCCTGAACAAACGATTGCGCAATGGGTAAAAAAGCGGGCAAACTCTAGCAAAGTCGCCTAACGGTCACCACGTTGCGTGGGCTTTTAACACGCTGCTTGGGGCGGAGTCGCTACAAGAATCTTTGATCGATTTCAGCCATGAATTCAAACGTCAGCCGCCCCGTTCCGCCAGCCAATACCGGATCCACGCTCTTGAACCTGCTGGCGAATGCGTCGATTTCTTTCGTGCATCTCGAACGCCGCTTCGATCCTTTTTTCCGTCCGGTGTTCGACGCCCTGCTTCGCGATCCTCTCACGAGATTGACCACGGCATTGATCAACATGCGGCGCCCGGACGAGCATTTGAAAATCGCCGAGGAAAAGGTCTTGCCGGACGAAGAGGAATGCTTGCTATCGATCATCACGAGCTTCCAGACGCAGATGCGCGATCTCTGGAAACCCGGTGGGTTCGAGCGGGGGGGAAACACCAAGACACACGGCATCGTGCGCGCGGAGTTTATCGTTCACGACGGTTTGCCTGAGAATCTGCGCCGCGGCATCTACGCGGAGCCGCACACGTACCGTGCATGGGTGCGTTTTTCGGGGCCCGGGCCTTACATTACGCCCGACATCGACGACGTGGGCTTCATGAGCATCAGCATCAAGTTGATGGGCGTCCCTGGGCCGAAGTTGATGGACGAGGAGAAGTTCACTCTAGACATGTTCGGCGTTTCCACGCCGACCTTCGTGACGCCGGATACCAGCGCGAACGCGCAGTTGCAGATCGAAAGCGTGAAGAACGCGTCGATTTTCTATTTCCTCAATTTCCATCGTTCGCACGTGCTCGACTTCATCATGCAATCGCTGTGGATCAAGACGCAGAGCAGCCCGTTCGAGGCGCCGTATTTCAGTTGCGTTCCGTACCTTCTCGGTGAAGGCCAGGCGATGCAATATTCGGTGTGGCCGAAAACGAAGAAGCGGACCCCGATACCTCGGCTTCCTTTGCGCCCTCCCGACGACTATCTGCGCGACGCGATGGTCGCTTCGCTCGCCGAGGAAGATGTCGAGTTCGACATTCGCCTGCAGCTGCAAACCGATCCGCACCTCATGCCTATCGAGAACAACGCCGTGCTCTGGCCCGAGAAGCTTTCTCCCCGCATCTCGGCGGCCACGCTGCGCATTCCCCGGCAAACCTTCAACTCGCCGGCCCAAATGGAGTTTGCGAAACGTCTTTCGTACAATCCGTGGCATTGCATTGCCGAGCATCGTCCTTTGGGCAACCAAAGCCGTGCTCGACGCCGGATGTATGCGGAGCTTTCGAAGCTGCGGCATACCATGAACGCCGTGCCCCATTACGAGCCGACCGGTGATGAGGTTTTCGAGTAGGACGCCGTGACTCCGCAGTCGACCTTCATGGTCGTGGCGCCGATCGATTCGCGGCGCGAGGAAGAGCTTCGCAGCTTGCTCGCATCGATGAACGATGCGCCCGGGCGAGTGAACCCGGCCAACGCGCTGATACCCTTCGGGGAATTCGATACGCTGCATTTCGCGCGGCTGGTCATTCTGGACGACAAGACGCAGGGGGACGTTCGCGTCTATGACCTGCCTGTTCGCGCTTACCCGCTCTATCTCGCGTTCCTGGGCGACTTCGACGGAGACGTGAATGCCTTTCTCGGCAAGTTGGTGAAACGGGCGGGGAATGGATTGCGTTCGATTTTTTCGTGTTGCGAGGGCTTCACGAGTGACACCGATCTGGTCGCCTGGATGAAGCAGCACGAAACCCCGTCTGCCGCCGCTTATGTGAATTGGCGGGGACGGACGGTGCGCCGCATTCGCGAGGAGGCGGCGTTGAAGAAGGCGCTCGAAGAGTATCTTAAGGGACACGCGCCTGCTCTTGCCGGCATTCCGCCGCCGGAGCTAGCCGCGAAGTTACAGCAGTTCGTGAGTGCGGAGAAATCCGCGGGACGTCTTAGCTTGTCCGAGGACAGTCCCACTCCGATGGCTTGGTGGATCAGGAATGCGCTGCATCTGGTAGCTGGTCCACTCCTCTTTTTGCTTGCGTTGCCCTTGCTCATCGTGATCGCACCGATTTTTGTCATTCGGCTTCGCCGTATGGAGAAGACGGACGTCGAGCTGTGTGGGCGTGTCGACCAGGCATACTCCGATGCCTTGGCGAGTCTGGAGGATCGCGACGTCACCAATCAATTCACCGCGATGGCAAGCCGGAAACCGGGCCTCGTGCGGCTCTGGGCGCTGATGGGCATTCTCGCGAGCGTCGACTACGCGGCGCGGCACATCGTCCGGCACGGCCGCTTGGGGCGCATACGATCGATTCACTTCGCGCGCTGGGTGTTGCTCGACGGCAGGAATCGGGGCGTGTTTTTCAGCAATTACGACGGCACCGTGGAGAGCTACATGGACGATTTCATCAATAAGGCGGGCTTCGGTCTCAACGCCATTTTCAGCAACGCCATCGGCTATCCCAGAACCAACTGGCTCGTGCGCGATGGATGCGCAGACGAGCAAAAATACAAGAACTTTCTGCGTCGCCACACGCTGCCTACGCAAGTCTGGTACAAAGCCTATCCCGGTTTGACGGCGATCGATTTGGAAAGGAATCGGCGCATTCGTGAGGGTCTGGAGTCGTCGTCGATGAGCGAACAGGAAACCCGCGAATGGGTCGCCCTTCTATGAAGCAGAGCGAGATGGATTACGGCGACGTGCAGGGCCTGGTTCGCTTCGGATACGGGAAGATGAAGGAAGCCTCGTACGCTCACCTGCGGGTGAAGGACGTAACGGCTGCGAGAGCCTGGTTGCGGAATGCCCCCGTCACCAGCGCCGTCGCGACGACGCCTCCACCGCCTACCGCGATACAGGTCGCTTTCACCGCCGCGGGTCTCCAGGCGCTCGGCGTTCCGCCTTCGGTTCTGGCTGGCTTTTCTGCGGAGTTCCTGACCGGAATGACGGAAGAAAATCGTGCCCGCCGCCTGGGTGATGTGGGGAGCAACGCTCCGTCGCGGTGGGAGTGGGGCTATGCCACGAGCGCGCCGCATCTCATGGTGATGTTCTTCGGCGAGCCCGGCCGCCTGCAGGCGCTTATCCAGGACTCCAGAACTGACGCATGGAATGCAGCGTTCGAGGAGCAGCGTTGGCTCGGGACTGCGGATCTCGACGGAGTTGAGCCCTTCGGCTTCACCGACGGCATCAGCCAGCCCCAGATCGATTGGGCGCGGCAGCGTGACGTGACTCGCCCGCAGATCGATTACAGCAACATTGTCGCGCTCGGAGAGTTCTTGCTCGGTTACCCTAACGAATACGACAAATATACCGACCGGCCGTTGCTCGACGCCGGTTCCGCCAACGCGGTCGGATTACTCGCCGCCGAAGATGCCCCCGAGAAGAAAGATATCGGTCGCAACGGAACCTATCTGGTGATGCGGACCTTGAAGCAGGACGTGCGAAGCTTCTGGCAGTTCGTCAACCGGCAATCCGGTGGAAATTCCGCGGAGGCCGACAAGCTCGGTGCGGCGTTTGTCGGCCGCACGAGGGCAGGCGATCCGTTGGTGCCGATGCAGGAACAACCGATTCCCGGCATCGGGCCGGACCCCGAGCAAATTCGTCAGAATCAATTCACGTTCGCTAAAGATCCGACGGGCGCGCGTTGCCCTTTCGGCGCGCACATCCATCGCGCGAATCCGCGCAACACCGATTACCCCGGACGCCCGGCCGGACTCGCAAAGCTCATCACCATGCTCGGTTTCGGTCCGGATGGCTTCCGAGACGATCTGATGTCCTCCGTTCGCTTCCATCGCATTCTGCGACGCGGCCGTGAATACGGGCCCGGGCTCGTGCCCGAGAACGCGCTCGCACCGGCGCCGCCGAACGATCCGGAGCGCGGATTGCACTTCATCTGTCTCAACGCGAACATCCTGCGTCAATTCGAGTTTCTGCAGAATGCGTGGACAATGAACACCAAATTCTCAGGATTGACCGACGAGAACGATCCGCTGGTCGGCATTCGCGAGGCGCTACCGGGCTGCCCGATTCCCGACAATTTCACCCTACCGAAAGATGGCGGTTTGCGAGGGCGCGTCTCGGGCCTGCCACAATTCGTGACCGTGCGCGGCGGTGCATACTTCCTCCTACCCGGGCTGCGCGCGTTGCGCTATTTCGCCGGAGCCACGTAGAACGCGCGGCGAATTCTGCCGCGCTCCGCGCCAGCAAGGGGCGCCGAACTCAAAACTGCAGCGCAAAATTGATGAGCCGCTTCTTGCCCCAGTACACGACACCTAGATAGCAACCCGGTCCGATCAGCCGGATTTCGTCGCGAATCCGGTGTGCGAGGAGCGACGTCTCGGAGTAATCGAGCACAATGCACTCCTTGCCGTCCAGCCAGCTTGGTCCTTTGTAGACCTTGGCGATGATGGCCTGCAGCCCGAACGCAAGAATCCGGTTCTTCAAGGTGCCCTGCTTCGCGTCGAAAATCTTGCCCTGCCAGGCAAAGTGGTTGATCAGCTCGGCGATGTCGGCGCTGTATTTGGTACCGGGCGCGATGATCGCGGTCCCTTTTGCCTCGCCATCCGGGAGGTCACCAGAAGGGCTGTTGGTGAAAAGCTCATCGAGTTGAGCTTGTGGCAAGTTCAGCAACTGTGGCACGTCGTACGTCATGTTGATGGCCCTCCTTGGGCAGGTGGCAGCGGAATCGGTCTTGATTTCACGCCCGCCGGACCAGCCCACCTGGAAATTGTCGTTTAAGATGCTCGGCATTGCAACGCCTCGACATTCGTCCGCGGGAGACGACGCAAATGCGCTTCGCGGTTCTTCGCTCGAACCTCGCGACTGCCTTGCGCGGAGATACGCGATACGGGGCGCATCGATGAGAAGGCCGATCTGCGCTTGCGTGCTGAGCCTCGCGTTCCTGCTCGGAGCGTGCGCTGGCACGACAGAAAGGGTGGATCCGCAAGGCGATCTCACGTGCGCGAAAATGGCTGCGGCCGGGTTTCGACGGGTCGCCGAGGATCGCACGGGCAGATTTCTCGGAAAGGTCGAACCCGATACGGCGCGCTGCCGCGGCGGCGACAACGCCGTTCGATTCCGCGTCTTGCCTTACGTCGACTGGGCCAATTACTGGGCTGCGGGCGACGCACGCAGCATGTCGCCGGGATCGGCTGTCATCGGATCGCACCTCGGCCGCAACGGCAGAGGGATCGACGGTGCGGTGCTCGATCTCGAGTACCAGCGCATCGAGCTTATCAAGTTCAATCTTTTCGACAACGATGGCACGTACAAGGAGTACACAACGGGTCGCGACAGCGTTGCCGGCCCTGCGCTGAAGATCTGGGATGCGATGCGCTTGCCGAAGGAGCACCCGAGCTATGACGCGGTGGGCGGAAATGCGGAGCAGCTCTGTCGCGGTGAACTGATCCGCTTTCGCAATCTCGATGGAACCTGCAACGACCTGCGCAATCCCCTGATGGGAGCGGCGAATCAGTCCTTCGCCAGAAACGTCTCATTCGAATCGACGTTTCCGGATCTTGGCAAGAACCTGCTCGCTCAAAATCGACACGGCGATCGCCTGGGCCTGCTCAAGCCCGATCCCCAGGTGATCAGCCGGAAGCTTTTCACCCGGGCCCAATCGCATCCCGAAAGGTGCAATGAAGGGAATGGACTTCCGGGTTATTCGGTCGACGCCGATTGCGATTACAAGAAGGCACCGGCCCTGAACGTTCTGGCCGCATTCTGGATCCAGTTCATGACCCACGATTGGTTTTCCCATCTGGAGGAGGGGCACAACGGGCCGGAGATGATGGCAGTCGGTTGCGCCAGACAGCGCGTGGACAATGTCGAGATGCCGCTCGCCGAAGAAACAATCGCGACGCTCCGATGCCGCCCGGATGACCGCATGGACAAGGCCTACATCGCCCAGGACGCCGATCCGCAGGTTTTCGAAGCCCGGGGCAAGCAGCACCTGACGCGGGCGTACAAAACGACGCGCAATACCGTGACCGCATGGTGGGACGCGTCGCAGATTTATGGATACGACCAATCTTCGCGCCGACGCGTCAAGCGCGATGCCACCGACTCCGCGAAGCTACTGCTCGAACGAGTAGGCGAGCGACCGGGGCTCGGTGAAAAGCGTGGCTACCTTCCGTTGCTCGATGCATCCGATCCGATGAATCCGCAATGGTACGGTCAGGAAGCGACGGCTTTTCCCGACAACTGGTCGGTGGGCATGAGCTTTTATCACAACCTGTTCGCGCGCGAGCACAACGCCTTTGTCGATGCGTTCCGGAAGCAGGCGGCCCTTACGCCGGACGCCGACTCCGGACTACGCAATCCGGTGCAATCCGACGTGACCATCCGGTACCGCGACGTCGGCGCTGACGAATTGTTCGAAGTTGCGCGGCTCGTCGTGGCGGCGGAAATCGCCAAGATTCACACCACCGAGTGGACACCGCAGTTGCTCTACGACGAGCCGCTGTACAAGGCGACCAATGCCAATTGGGACGGGCTTTTTCGCGAGGAGGATGTCGCCGCAGCTGCGCTTGCGCACATTGTCGCAAGCAACTTCGGCACGCCGAAGGACGCCAGGAAGGCTGCCCAGTGGTATTCGGTGCTGGCCTCGGGTCCGGGGATACTCGGTCTGGGCAGCAGGGTGTATGCGGGCGAGTCGATATTCGCCAAGCACGATGCCAGCAAGACCGACCTGTGGAGCCTGAAGAATCCCGATGATGTCAATGGCGGAGTCAATCATTTCGGATCGCCGTTTAATTTTCCCGAGGAATTCGTCTCCGTCTATCGCTTGCACGCCATGGTGCCCGACCTGCTGGAATACCGGGAGCTGGACAAGGATCCCAATGTGGTCCTGAGCAAGGTCCCCGTCCTGGAGACGTTTCGCGCCAAGGCGACGCAGGCGATGCGGCTGCGGGGCATCGGCAATTGGGCGCTTTCCATGGGGCGGCAGCGGTTGGGGCTGCTGACGCTGCAGAACCACCCGCAGTTCCTGCAGAACCTCAGTCTGCCGCGCCTGAAGACTGCGACCAACAAAATCGACGTCGCGGCGCTGGACATCATTCGCGATCGTGAACGAGGCGTGCCGCGCTTCAACGAGTTTCGCCGGCAATACGGCCTCAAGCAGCTGCGCAGCTTCGACGACTTCGTCGACCATCGGCTGGAGAAGGGCTCCGCGGAACGAACGGAGCAGGAACGGCTGACCGGGCTGCTGCGCGAGGTCTATGGAGCGCATCGCTGCGATGCCTCGAAAATCATAACCGCGGCGCAGCTCAACGACGATGGCACACGCATCGACGACTGCCTTGGATTTACTGACGGCAGCATGGTAGACAACATCGAGGACGTCGACACCGTTGTCGGCTGGCTTTCGGAGTTCACGCGCCCCCACGGCTTCGCCATCTCCGAGACCCAGCTGCAAGTGTTCATTCTGAACGCGTCGCGCCGGCTTTTCAGCGATCGCTTCTTCACCTCCAGCTTCCGGCCGGAGTTTTACACTCATCTCGGTCTGCAATGGGTCAGCGAGAACGGCCCGGACGGCAAAGTGATCGAGCGGGGCGGGTCCAACGATCACAAAGTCGAGGTTTCCCCGTTGAAGCGCGTCCTGCTGCGAAACATTCCCGAGTTGCGGGCGGAACTCGATCCGGTGATCAACGCCTTCGATCCGTGGGCACGCGATCGCGGTGCATACTATTCGCTGCAATGGAAGCCGCGGCCGGATGCCCGGTCCGATCCGGCTTTCAATGGATCCCCCAAAGCTTCTTCAGTTGACCGAGCGATCCATTGAACTTATTGCGGTCGCAAAGGCCGATGCCATTCACGCGATGCGGCAGAGGGCCATGAACGCCGTCGGTATACTGCCAGAACGTCCAGGTCCTGAAGGTCGGCGGAATATCAATAGGCTTGGGGCCATTGTATTGAGCAAGCCAAAGAAAGCACTTGGAGAGCGATGCATCGGGCGTAGCGACGCCTCCAAGCTGCTCCTTGATGAGGTGGCCGGAATACAAGCCCGGCCAGCGTCCCGTCACTTCCGCGACGTGTTCAACGAACTCACGCGCCTGGTCAATCGACATTGTCGGACCGGTCAGATTCGGTTCGTAGTCGAGGACGAGAAGAGTCGCGCCGTCCGGTTGGATCGTATCGAGAAAAAACTCGGCCTGGTCCGATCCATCCCCGCCCACGCCGAAGTGATACGCGCCCCATAGCAGTCCGGCTTCGGAGGCGGCCCTTTGCCGCGTGGCGTACGTCTTGTCGACGTAGGTCAATCCTTGCGTCGCCTTGTGTATCACGCCAACGATTCCGTCCGCCTTCACTTTCACGAAGTCGACTTCCTCATTGTGGTGAGAAAGGTCGACAACCACGTTGATGGCCTTGGCCGCGACGGTGCGCCTTTTTTGCGGCTTCCTCTTGGTCTTCGTCTTCGTAATCATTGTCTTTACCCGATCTTGTTTTCATGGCTGGACTATAGATTCGGGCCGGATTCCCACCGTCGGCCAGTTGAATATTCGCTGTTTTGGCCGGAAAATGTAGGCTACCATACTAGCTAAATCGGCTCGTTGGGTTTGCCCGCGGTAACCGCGGGTGCGTGATCACGCTTCCGGAAGCTCGTTGACGGACAAGCTGCAGCCATATATGAAAAAAGCGTAGTGTACAGGCCGCCTCGCATGGACTCGCGCCGACCTTATGCCTCCAGCCGTTTCGCGACTTCGCGTGTGGGCGGCTTGTATTCACGGTGAAGGACGGCCATGCCAGCGTTCAAATTCCCCGCTTTTTTGAGCTACTCCAGCGCCGACAATCAGACCTGGGGTGGCTGGTTGAACGACTTTCACAAAGTTTTTTCGGAAGGGCTCGCCGGCGAGCTCAAGATCCAGGGGGCGCAACAAGCGGTTCCTTTTTTCGATATCGAGTCGCTGCGGGGAAAGGCCGGCAGCGTCGAGTCCCTACTGAGGGATAACGTTGAATCCAGTTTCGCTCTGTTCGTGTTTCTGGGCCGCGGCTATCTTAAGTCGGAGTGGTGCTGCAAGGAGCTCGAGTTTTTTTCGAATCTGCACAACGGCGCACGCGACACCCTTTTGCAGCGGGTTTGGATTTTCGAGGTAGATCGCCTCGATGGCGACCTCAAGTCCCAATACCAGAAACGATTGAGCCAGGCCGGCGCGGAAGGTCTCGTTTCTCAGCGTCGACAGAATTTTCTTGACCCGAACACCAACAGGCGGCCGGTCTTGATTCTTGAAAATTTAGGAACGAATCAACGCGAGTACCAGGACAAGATCGAACCGATCGTCAAGGAGCTCGCAAGGAGAATCGAATTTGCCTCCCCCCTGCCGCCTCTTGCGCGATCTTCGCAAGATCAGCGGGACGTATTAATTGGTTTGCCAACTCCCGATTTGATCGACTCGTGCACCAGGCTCGAGGCGCTGTTGAAGGCAGCCAACAAAACCGTCGACCGAATCACGCTCGACGATCTTTACGGACTCTCGGCCAGTGAGCTTGATGCGAAAGTCGCAAACTTTCGGCTTATCGTCATACCGGTCTCGGAAGCGAAGGTGCTCATGCCGCGGCTCGAGGGCGGGCACCTCGCGCCGCAGCTAGACGCGCTGCCCACGTCGGACCTGAGCCGTGCGATCGTCTGGCGCCCTTCGGATGGAAAAATACTCGACGATGCCGAAAAGGAATCAGATCCCAGGCAGCTCGCCGTGTGCAACGATCTGCTGCGACGTGCCGGCAGCGCGGCCCCGGCCGAAGAGATTGTCGATAAAGTGACGCAACGCGTTGTGCGCGCAATTGCGCCCGGGGCGGAAGTTGTCATTCTGGTCGAGGATCGCGGCGACGGCGACTCGACCGGCGACCAGGTGGTGCGGGAACTCTCGCAGAACTGGGCAAAGCTTTCTCCGGAGACCCTTCGCAACGTCGAATTCTCCTCCCGGTCCCTCGATCTCGTCACGCTCAGCAAAAGCCCAAGGCCGGTTTCGGGCGATGCGGTTGTGGTATTCCCCGACCCCGATGAAGATATGATGCAGAGCAAGTGCAGTCTCATTGCGCGGAACATGCAGAATTGGAGAACGGCGCGCATTGTCGTAAGCCCTGGCCTGATCGTCGAAACCGATGATCAGGGAGCCGAATTTGTCGTGAGGTATTGGCCGAAGGCAAGATTCAGCCAGACGCCGTGCGGCGAACCACCGAAGCCCAGGGGTTTCGCCGATGATTCGAAGGGCAGCCTGAAGCGCTTTTTCGATTCGATCGCCGAATTGAAGGCGGCCGCCGCGCGTCCGTCGCCGTGACGCCGTAAACGAAGACGGGATACCACACCACCTCTCGGTAGATGCCTGCGTTCCCTAATCCTTTTCCCGGCCTCCGGCCGTTCGAGGCGGCCGACCGCGATCGCTTTTTCGGCCGCGACCTGCAAGTCCAGGAGTTGGGAAAGCGGCTGGCCGAAAGCCGCGTGATCACGATCATCGGCGGATCCGGTTGCGGCAAATCCTCGCTGGTGCGTGCGGGGCTTTTGCCGGCGTTGACGGGGCTGGGTATTTCCTCGGCCGGACGGATATGGCAACCGGTGGTCTTCATTCCCGGCCGATTCGCAGACCGAGCCGAACGTCGCTCGCCCCTCTACAGCCTCGCACGCGCCTTCGACAGTGTCTTGATCGACGAGCCGGACCGCGGCGCCCGCGTCGAGCGCATCCTAAATAACTTCGACACCGTAGGAGGCTTTGGCCGGCTCGTGGACGCCTTTTCCGGGCAGCGCAAGGTTCGGCCGGGTCAGGAAGCATTGCGGGACAAGGCCAATTACCTGTTCGTGATCGACCAGTTCGAGGAGCTTTTCTCGGAGGAGCTGCGCACCGAACCGGAACCCATATCGCTTATTTCACGAATCGTGGAAAACTGGCGAAATCCGCATCCGCGCGCCTACATCGTATTGACGATGCGCAGTGAGCATCTGGAAAACTGCACCGCGTATGGCGATTTTCCCGAAGTGATCAACGCCACCTCGTACCTCGTTCGCAGATTGCGGGATTCGGAGCTGCGAGACTCGATCGTGCGTCCGATCGAACAGCTTTGCATAGAGTTGGCCGCCGCCAGCGGCGCGGGCGAAACCGGGTCATGATCAAGGTGCCCTCCGAGTTGCCTCAGGTTGATGCGGAAGTCATCCGCGATCTCCTGCGTGCCGTCAATGCACTCGCGCACGATCCCGATCACCTGCCGCTGTTTCAACATTGTCTGTATTGGCTTTGGCTCGCTGCCGCGGACCGGGATGGGCGGGGAGAGCCCGAAGTTCCGTCGCGTCTGAGCGAGGATGATCTCGGCGAGGCCGTTGGGCCGAACAACCGCGAACGCGGCCAGGACCGGCTTCAATTCCTGCTCACCGATTGCCTCGATTATCGGGCCGGCGTGGTCTTCGAGGGATTGTCCCCGGAAAACAAGGATCACGCGCGCAAGCTCTTCAGCGCCCTCGCAATCAAGGACCAGCAGCAGCGATATAAACGGACCCCCCTTCGCTTGTCGCGTTTGGGCGAGATCGGACTCGATCGCCGGGACTACGAAACCGTGAGGGATGCGATCAATCAGGCCCACCCTTATCTTCGCGAAACCGCAAACGATGAGGTCGACATCTATCACGAGGCCCTTATCCGCAAATGGCGGAAATTTCGTGGTTGGGTCGATGAAGAATATGAGCGGGCGGACCTCTATCGAAAAGTTGCCATTCGACTGGCCAAGTGGCGTCAGGAGCCCAACGATCCCGAAAACTGGTTGTTCGAAAAATTCGCTATTGCGGCGAAAGACGTGCGGCTGCACGAGGACCTCCCGCCGCTCGAGCTCGAGCGCCTTTACGCGTGGGAGGACGACCCGCTCGGCATCAAGTCGACCCCCGGAAAGCTCCAGGGTGAGCACATCGCCATGCGCCGATTCATCCGCGATAGCGTCGAGTACCACAAAAATCTCCGCGAAGCAGACGCGACACGGGAAAGACAGCTTACGTTCCGGCGACGTGGAATGATCGGAGCGGCAGTCGTTACGCTCTTGCTCGGGTTCGCGTATTACCTGAGTTCCCTCCTCGGCGAACGAGAACTCCGGGCTTTGTACGCGTCCCACATCGCCGAGATCACCGCCCACACCATCGATCCCGGGGATGATTCCGTCCGACGCCTGGCCCATCTGTGGCAGGGCTGGGTTGCCAAAGAACTATTCGACCAGCCCGCGGGGCCTGTCGCGACCGCGCTTGCCCCATTCGAAATCGTCATCGATCCGTTAGGCCGCCGCAGGGATCGTCTCGCAAGTACCCGCGCCTTTGGCGAGGAGACGCTGAGCGAAGCGCTTCGCGAAGTCCTTGCAGTACCCATCCCGCAGGGACCGCCGGCGCCGCAAGCTTCGTCCAGCAGGCCCACGACACCAACAGAGGTCCGGAATACCGCGACCCAGGCGGCCATCGGCAAAGGGCCGATATTGCAGGAGTCGGCGGACGGCGCGGAGTGCGTAGATCGCGCCGATCCGTCAAAAAGCCTTCTGTCAATCAAAGACAACATCATCAAGACGGGCGACGGAACGCCGGTGTTGAGCTTTCCTCCTGATTTCAAGATCAAGCTGGACGCACGCTGCGAGGTTATCGTCGCGGCCTCTCGTCAATCCAACGACCCCCGCCAATCCAAAGAGCTCCGGTCCTGGTCGTTGCAGCTGAACTTCATTACCTGGCGCGGCTTCCGTCGTGGGTGGATTACCGGAAAGCCCGATGTCAACCGGAACATCCCGAATGCCGTCAAAGGTGAGGAGCTGGCGATTGATGAAGTCCGAATAGAAGACGATACCAAGGTCGTGATTCGCGTTGACGCCGCAAACAAGGGCGAAGAAATCCGGGTTGCGTCGCTGCGTTCCGAGCCTTGGCCAAAATGGAGTCCATCCGGGATCGGCAATGCGGTCGATGCAGCGAGCGCTGAGGATGCCAAGGAATTTTGCAAAGGTTTCTCGGGCAAGCCGGTTTCGACACATTATTTCCGCGGTCCCGCCCTCTGCATTGTCGTCTTCGAGGACCGCGGGTCGCCGGGCACGGCTTCCGGCAACCCGGCCTCCGATGGTGCGCCAGACGCGAGAACGACTAACGGGCGCCGCCAGATGATTCAGTTGTTCCCCGCTTTCCAGTCCGGAGCCTCGCAGATCGCGGTGGGAAAACTCTCGTTTACCGGGCCCCGGATCGAGAAGATCCGTCTTGGCATGGAGGGCCGGCAAGAGGGTTGGATCGAGCTCCACACGAGGAGTGGGAGCAAGGATTCGCCCGGCACCGATTCAGGGAATATCTACATTGCGCCGGCGCGTCTTTCCGCTTTGGGACGGGAGGCGTGCCGGGTCATCAGTGGCGCGCCGGATGACGATCGCAAGGATTTGGCGGACGCTGTGCAGAAAACGGACAACTCCAGCGGCATTTGGAATTTCGAATACGATTCTTTGCGTAAAACCAATATCGGAGTTCAGCAAATCGTCGACAAGCTCTCGGACAGAAAAGGGGGAGCCTGCCCTTAGCAAGGAGCGAATCATCATGGAGCGCGCACGGACACGAACACGAAGCAAGCGAGGCTGGAAGCCCATCCTCTTGGCGCGGGGTCTCGTTGCGGCGCTGGCGGGCCTGATGTTCGGAGGTGCAACCGTAACGGCCCACCCGAGTTCCCCCGAAGTTTCGACGCCAATCGACCGAGTCGCGCGGATCCGGGACGCTCTGCTCGAGAACGACCGTCATCAGCGTGGTTGCGATCCGTCGGAGGCTCCGGAGCGTCTGGCACAGTGGGCCAATTGGAATAACTGGAACAACTGGAACAATTGGAACAACTGGAAAAACGTCTGAGCTAAGACAGGGGAAGCAGGAACAAAAATGCTCTCGGCCCTTCCGACGGACCACCCGCGGGACTGGCGCGGACGCCTCCAGTTGCTGGTCGTCCAGCCGACGCCGTTTTGCAACCTCGATTGCTCTTACTGTTACCTTCCCGACCGCGACAACAAGAAATTGATGGCGTCCCTTACGCTGGAGACGCTGGCGCGCAAGGTGTTCGCGGCGGATCTCCCGGCCCCGCAGCTCTCGGTCGTTTGGCACGCGGGCGAGCCGCTGGTGGTTTCGACGACGTGGTATGGGCAGGCCTTTGCCACCATCGCCCGGCCGTGTCCACGGGAAATCAATGTCACCCACCACTTTCAGACCAATGGCGTGCTGATCGACGATCGCTGGTGCGACTTCATTCGGGCACATCCGGTTCGCATCGGTGTCAGCATCGACGGACCCGCATGGCTGCACGATCGCCATCGGAAAACCCGCAGCGGGGCTGGCACACATGCCCGGGTGATGAAAGGAATCGAACGTCTCAAGGCGCACGCGATTCCCTTCCATGTGATCTGCGTACTGACGCGCGAATCGCTCGAGCATCCGGACGCCATAGTCGATTTCTTTGCGGAGGTGGGCTGTTCCGAGCTTTGTTTCAATATCGAGGAGGTCGAGGCGGACCACCGCACATCGTCGCTCCAGGGTGGCGAGATCGAGCCGGTGTTTCGGGCGTTCTTCGATCGTGTGATCGACCGGTCATGTCACACGCCAGCCGGAATGCGGGTGCGCGAAATCGACGGGGTGCTCGGCGCCCTGCGCAATCCTTTGTTCGGGAACGCGGGTCGCAATTCGCAGAACGAGCCGGGACGGATCTTGAGCGTCGCCTGGGACGGATCGTTCAATACCTATTCGCCCGAATTGCTGGGACAGAGTCATCCGGGATTCGGCACTCTCTCGCTTGGCAATGTGCTCCAGGATGATCTCGTGCCGTCAGCCGATCATCCGCTATTCGAGCAAATCGATGCCGAAATTCGCGAAGGCATCGAACGCTGTCGCGCGGAGTGCAAGTACTTCGACTTCTGTGGCGGCGGCGCGCCCGCGAACAAGCTTGGCGAACGGGGTCACTTCGCGTGTACCGAAACCATGCACTGTCGTCTTACGCAGAAGGCAGTAACCGACTGTGTGCTGTCGGCGCTGGAACGCGACTTGGTCGGGGCCGACCCTTCGCATCGGTTGCTCGCCACGCGCTAACGCTTCACATTTTACGGACTTGCGCCTTACTACATCGATTTCTCTTTCCGCCCACGATCCCACCGCCGCCCGACGAGATGAACACCTCGGAGACTCCCCAACTCCATGACACGACCTCGATCTCGTCTGGGTGATTGGCGTCGGTCGCTTCGCCTTTGATTCCGTCGACTTTCAGAAAGATATCGCTTGCCATGTTGAGCCCCTCGTTCGCTGGCTAAGGTGTTGCCTGACGCTACGACCCTGCAACTATTTTCAGTGCAGGACAACGTCGCCGCGACCGCCACAAACGCAGCGCGGCGATCCGCGGCAACGCGCCTACGCACCCACCCATGCTCGCACGCACTATTCGCACGATGGCGTCACTTCCCCAACATGTAGAGTTGCCACAGGTCCCTGTGGCTCATGTGACACATCGGTTTTATGGCCAAGAGCCCGGTTTTGCCGATGCTCGATTCGAGGTAGCGCATCTCAGCGAACTTCGCTCGAGTTTCCTCGTCCACGGAGACCTCGAAGCCGCTCTCGTTCATCATCAGGATGCCCTTGGCGCGCAATGCGAGCTCCGTGTAGAGCCGCAGGTAACAAAGGAGGTCCGCAACCACGTGCCCTTTGAATTTGGATTTTAATGTATTCAGGTATTCGCCTACCGGTGAGTCGGACAGGCGTCCGGAGTTCATCAGCTCGAGCATTTCCGTGTCGGCGTCGAAGCCCTGTCCGAGCCAGTCGCCCACTGCTTTTTCGCTGCGCTGGAACACCGCGTAGAGCAGCGGCGGCACCACTAACAGGATAGCGAGCGTGGCAAGCTTCGGCGACATCAGCAGGTGGTTGAACGCAGAGTGCAGAACCACGGCCAGGCCGAAACCAGGAAGCAGCGCCCGCACGGTCGCTTCAGGCGCTTGCTCCAGCAGGGCGAGACCCATCACGGCGAATATCGCGGTGGCGCCTCCGTGCATGATCGCGGTGCCTAGGCCACGTACGATCCACGTGCCCATGCCGGCATTCGGAACCAGATGCAGGAAGTACAGGTTCTCGACCGCAGCGAACCCGGTGCCGACGGCAAAGCCAAAGATCGCCGCATCGACGAGGAAACCGATGCGATGGGCGCGGATCAAGGCTACGACGACGAGCCCTTTCAGCAGCTCCTCGGTAACCGGCGCGACATAGCGCGAGAAGTGCGTCATGTCGATGCGCACCAGGTCGAGCGCATACCCGTTGATTACGTAGCTGGCGCCCGCTATCAGCGCACCGGCAGCGACAATGGTGATGACAAGGCGCAGCTTCACCAGTTTGTAGCTGTCCAGATACAGTAGCACCGCGAGGAATCCCAGCACCGGCAGCAGGCCCACCAGCGCCGCCTCCAGGACGTTAGCCGACATGGCGTGCCGCGACGGCGCTCACATGATCTTCAGCGAGATCATCCACTCGCTACTCGCCCGCCGGCTCCCCTGGTAGCCGACCGCGTAGCCCGCCGACAGCGTCATGTCATACCAGTGCAGGACACTGATATGCAGATCAGTCTGAGTGCCGATACTTGTGTAGTTCTTGCTCAGCCCCGAATGTCCCGGGTCCGTCCACAGTCCCGCGGCGAATACCGCGGGTCGCAACCAGTTCAGGTAGAAGCCGGGCGTGCCGACCGACTCGAACACGACCGGCGGCAGGTTCCATTCCACCAACTCGCGCACGAAACTGAGCGCGCTGACCTCGTCGATCTTGAACCCAGGCAACGAGGAATACTCGCGATACCGCTTCACGTTCCCGGCGTCTACATAGTTGTTGCCGAAACCGCCGAAATAATAATTCGCGACGGGGTTGCTGCGGTCCCCGCTCGCGATGCCCGCGGCGCTTCGCAGCCAGATAGACGAGTGCGCAAGCGGCAGTGCAAAACCCAGGTCCAGGTTACCGTATAGCTGCGGGGTGGTCTGCCCGGTTTCGTGGTTGGCATCGAGCTTGACGTTCCAGAGCCATCCCTTTTCGTCGTCGACGGCGCCGAGCGAGCGCCGCACATCGGTGTAGTGCAGGCCGAGCTTGCCCGTTACCAACCGGGTGAAGTTGGTCTGGACGTTCTGTGCGTTCGGCAATGTGTCGAGCTTGGCGTAGTACTCGAGATCGTAGCTCAGCGTGAGCCTTCGCGGTTCGTCCCAGATCAGCAGGTCATCATAGCCGAGCTTGGCCGCATAACCTTTGCGGCTTCGCTTGGTCGGCCCGAACAGATCGTAAAAATCCGAGCGGTTCCACGACAGCTCGGATCGCCAGCCCAGATACTCACCCGTCATGCTCAGATGACCACGCTCATCGCCAGGCAAGTTGCCGGCCGGGGTGTAGGCGGCGGTGATTCCCAATTTCGCGAACGCAAGCGGATCTTCGACATTGACGTGATAGCCGATGCCGCTGAAATTCTTGTAGCCCTGCAGCACCGGGAAGGCGTTGGCGAGTCTGAGGTCGCGTAGCGGTACCCACGGGCCTCTTCCGGTGATCAACTTCTGGTCATCGACCGCGCTTGGAGCCGGCACCTGCCACGTCGTGACCACCGGATATTTCGCGGCGACCTCGGCGCCCAGGAATGTGATCGCGCTGACGTCCTCGATCGGGCGCGGGTCGATCGTTGCCGGAACGAAACCTTCGGCCGTGTAGGCCAGCACCAGGAGCCGCCCGTCGGCGAGCGGCACCGGGCGGAAGAAACCGGATTCCGCGTTGGAAACCGCTGCGACGTCGCCGCTGGCAACCTCGTAGCGAAAGATGTTGGATACACCGGTGTAGTAACTGCTCCCGTACAGATAGCGCCCGTCCCGGGAGAACACGAAGCTCTCCGGGACGGATTGCCCGAAGCGAAACTCGCTCAGCGGCGTCGCGTCCCCGGCGAGGAGCTTTTCGAGCTCCCACACGCGCAGGAATTGGTCGCCGTTGACCTCGCTCATCGATGCCGAAAGCAGCCGCCCGTCGGGCGAGATGTCGAGATCGGAGGGCACGGATTCATATGTAAACGCGTGTACCTGATACCACTCGGTGTAGGGGTACGGAATGCGCACCAGCGTCGCCAGGCCATTCGCATGGCGCACGCCAATCAGCGAACGGTCGACCGGGTTGAACACAATCTCGCCGATCCGCGCATCCTGGAGCAGCATCCTTTCCTCGCCGGTATTGACGTTCACCTCCATCAGGTCACGCAGGGCAAGGTTGTCGTTGGTGTAAAAGGCCGTTCCGCTTTTCGGGTCGTAGGCGAACGACGCGACGCGGTACAGCATGGCGCGCTTGATGTCCGCGAGCCGCCGGTGGCTCCCGTCGCGCGTGTTCAGCGCGCCAACGTGCTCCACCACACCGGGATAGCGAAAGGCGCCATAGATGATGCCGGTCGATTCGTCGTAGTACATGCGCGAGATAGAACCGACCGCGCTTGCCGCCAAGTTGCGGTGCGGTGTGATCGGGTACTTACGCACTTCTTCGAGATTGCGCCGCTGGAATTCGTGTTCGAAAGCAATCCAATCCTGCCAGGCTTGCTCGAGCGGAATCCCGAACACGTGCTGAAACTGGTCGCGGTAGTAGCGCTCGCTTCCGTCGTCGCGCCTGATCCAGGCGACGACCTTCTCCGGGGAATAGATATATGCGAGATAGGTGAAAAAACGCGTGCCGTAGAGGTAGGCATTCGCACCAACCTGAAAATCGACCTGGACGCCGCGTGAAACGAGCCCCAGCGGATCGTAGAAATGGGCGTTGTCCCGCACCATCGCCCGGAACACCATCTCGTCATAGCCGCCTTGCGCGCGACCGACGCCGCCGCCCATCCAGGTCTCCATGAAAACTGCGCCGCCCTCGAGGTACCAGCGCGGGGCCGTATAGCGGGGGATTGTCAGGTAGCTGTAGATCAGCGATTCGGGGTGCGCCGGCTGGGGGTTGACCTTGCCGAGGAAGAAACGGCGCCAACGCCGGTCCTCCGCGGACGCCAAGTCGCCTTGCACGATGTGGACCAGCTCATGGTTCATCAGCGAGTACAGGCGCTCGCTAGCCGGATAGGTCTCAAATGCGTGCGATAGCGGCCCGATGTCGAAAACGAGCCTGCTGTGCGGCGCAGGCAGCGCTGCGGCCACGCCGTAGTCCGAGAAATCCTTCAACAGGACAATGGTGGGCTCGCTGGGCATCCAGCCGAACGTCCTGCGCTGCCACTCGAGCGAATTCGTGAACGTGCGCACCGCGAGCGGGGCGAGGTAGGCCAGAGAATCGAAGTAAATGAGTTTGAGATCTTTCGTTTCGACGTACGAGATTCCTAGGGGGTTGTCATCCGCGGCAGCCGCGACCGGCAACAACGCCATCAGCAGACACAAAACGCGGGTTCGCACGCAAGCCCCTCCCGAGCTGCACAAGACTGCCGAAGCATACTGACACGGCGTCCAAAAGCAAACCGCCGGCACTGGGCCGGCGGTTGCGTGCTATCTAGGTTGCACTCGGACTATTTGTATTGGCTCGCTGCGCTGCCAGTCGCGTTGCCGGCGGCGTTGCCCGAAGCGTTGCCCGTCGCGTTGCCGGTAGCGTTACCCGTCGCGTTGCCGGTAGCATTGCCCGCTGCGTTGCCGGTAGAGTTACCCGTCGCGTTGCCGGTAGCGTTGCCGGTAGCATTGCCCGTTGCGTTGCCGGTAGAGTTACCCGTTGCGTTGCCGGTAGCGTTACCCGTCGCGTTGCCGGTA
>Ga0210402_10000148_pt1 | contig 78687 bp, 120 predicted proteins | sample IncBWC7MmetaG_FD_161055 | JGI IMG/M metagenome (GOLD analysis project Ga0210402, IMG submission 161055) | Forest soil microbial communities from Barre Woods Harvard Forest LTER site, Petersham, Massachusetts, United States - Inc-BW-C-7-M | ecosystem: Environmental > Terrestrial > Soil >...
GAGGTTGGGCAGCGTCAGGGCCATGTCCCACCTCTTACGGGAAGACCACGGTCCCCGGAGCCAAGACCTTGGGTATGAAAAGCAGCGGGACACAGTTGAGGAGCGAGATCAAGTCAATCGCCCCCGGCTGTGTCACATATTCCTTCCAGAAGTAGTAGCCCCTCCTGAGCACACCCGGCATACCGGGGTTCTCGACCACGTGTTCGCCGCCGTGGTACATGCGCGCCCAGAGCGGATCGGGCTCGGTGCAGAAGAAGGCCAGCTTGTCCGGCACCATCTTGACGATGGTCGCCCCGGCCGGCGCCGTGCCGTAGCTGGGGTCGATGTCCGAGTTCGTCACCAGCACCTGATCGTTGATGTGGAACTTGATCGACGGGTCGGCCTTCAGCACCCCGTAGTAACCCCCCGTGGGGTGGCCGTCTGCGCCCTTGTCGGGGAGCTTGTCGAACTCCGCGAAGGGGGTCGCCGCCGTGCCGGCCAAGTTCCGGATTTCGGTGTTCGTGATGATGTTGTACCACACCCCGCTGTTGACCCAGATGTCCGTCAAAGCGTAGCCCGAGAGCTGCGCGTAGGCCATCTTGATCTGGGTGATGTGGTTGTAAATCTGGGCCCCGACGTTGTTCCACGAGACGTTGATGATGTTGCCCGTCCCGAGCATGTTGAGCTGGCCCTTGTTGCCGCTCGGCACGTTGAACGAAAGCTGGAAGGCCACACCCGTCGCCGGGGCACCTAGGACGGGGAGCCAGTTGTCGCCGGACTGGAGGAAGTAGAGGTTGTCCTGCATCATGCCCGAGGACATCAGCTCAACGACGTTGTTGTTCTGCGTCGCCAGGAACCTGGCCTGCCGCATGATGTAGTCCTGACCGCCCGGATCGATGTTCGAGTTCGGCCCGATGATCGGAGAGAGGTTCCCCAACTCCTCGTAGTTCAGCGGGATCTTGTTGTGGAAGCGTGCACAGGACACCCGCACGTCCGCGAGTGGGTTCTGGGCCACCGTCGCCGGTCCGGTCCCCGGAGCACGTCCCTTGGCCACCACACGGGTGTAGTCGAAGTACCGGAACGTCGCGTAGCGCGTGTCCCCGGCAACCGTGTTGGGGCCTTCGAGGGACACGCTGGTCGGATTATACTTGGTGGGCTGAAACCCAAGCCACCTGCCCAAGAACCCTTGGCGCTCTCGGATACGCGAGACAACACTTAACACAACCTGGGGAAGGAGTAACTCGTGCAGGTTAGCAGCCATGTTTCTCAACCTTTCTAACCAGTTGAAACTACTTCGCTTGCGAACTCAGAAGAAAGTCTCTTCTGGTTAAGGGCGATTACCTGAATCAATGCGAGAAACTCCGCCTCGGTCAGTTGCCGTTTCGCCAAGTTCACTTCCAACGTGCAGGGCACGATGTTGTCGTGGTCGCGCCTTTTCTCCGGGAAGCGACTGATCGGGTCCAAGTGATCGAATGACAAGTTCTTGCCAAGGATCAACTCCTGCCCTGTGTAATGGCATCGCCACTTAGAAGCCTCCAGCTTCTCCAGCAACACCACCCAAAACTTTCCGAGTCCGAACACCGTCCGAGACATCACTTTCAAAAAGCAGTCGCGGCAGTATTTAGATGTCCGCAAACCTCCAGGTGTATGCCGTTTCGTCATCACCTGATCTATCACTGCTTCCCCACCACAATCCCTGCACCGCCCCTGCTCAATAAGTTTGCGACGGCTTTCATTTGTGGCCGCATTGCATTTTGTCTTGCACTTTTCGCATCTTGACTCGCCACATGGTATGCCGCACGAATAGCATCGCCCGGCAGCTCTCTTTCTTTCTCGCTCGCTTTTTCCCCACACCAAATGCTTTGCAAGACATCCAGCACAATGAACTCTTCCTTCTACAGTGACTTCTCCGCATTTGCGGCAGCGGCCCTCCTCAGCAAACTTTCCCTGCCTCGCCTTTTGATCCTTCAGTCCTTTGGCTAAACATTCAAGGCATCTCGCCTTGCCAGCGTCCTTAGGGCCACCGCATTGGATACAAAGCCCTGCCGCCCGCCGCTGATCCCTTCGCTGCTTCTGGTAAGCCTTCGCGTCGAACATGCTTGCTTCTCCTGAGAGTGGATGTTGATAACTTACTCTAGTTATAACATCCAACAGATCAGTTTGCAAGCATTTAGTATTAACTCGTCGTGACCGTATTGGCGCCCGCCGAGCGGTTCTCGACGATCCACTTGGTCGAGCCGGGGTTGTTGTAGATCGCGAAGAACCCACCCGCGATGGCACCGCCGGACTGGAACGCCACCGTGTTCGCCGTGATGTTGTTGAACCCGATGATGTTGCCGCCCTCGGCACTGGTCACCAGAAGGTTCTGGGCCAGCACCTCGGAACTGAACCCGAAGTAGTAGGCGTTACCGCTCGCGATGGCCGGCAGCGTGAACGTCACCGGGACCACGGCTCCGAAGTTGTTGAACAGCGTGAAGTTGTCGGTGGCCAGGATCTGGTAGTTGGCCGTCTTCGTGACGATTTGCCTCCACGGGAACCAGTGGTTGCCCGAGAAGTTGTCGTCGAACATGAACGAGTCGGCCATCTGCTGCCTAGCAACCATGTCCAGGCCCAGCAGCTTCGATGCCTGCACCGGGCCCCCAACCAGCATCGCGTAGAACCGCTGCAAAGCGACGCCTGTCAAGAGGTCGGTGGTTCTCAGCCCGACCGGGAGGATGCCCTGCGCCACACCGGAGCCATCGGTGGCGGTCGCGGCGTAGTTCGTCCACTGGCCGGTGGCCGTGATGATGCCCATGACCAGGCCCACCCGGAGTTCCGAGGTCGGTGTGTTGGTTGGGTCGACGGCAGCCGCCGCGATGAGCGCGCCCGTCAGGACGCCCATCGTGTCGTTGCCCCAGCGCAGAGCGGACTCGTAGGTCTCGGTGGCCGTGGTGAGACCCGGAATCGCCCCGTATTGCGAACTGTAAAGCATGGCTGTCCCTCACTAGGCGGCGCCTGCCGCAGCGTCGGGTTTCACATGAGCCGCCTTCATTGCCTCTGCGGTGATCTCGGCGAGCCGTTCCGGTGTCACTTCGTCCGCCGCCTGCTCCTTGGGGTGCGGCTCGACCGTGAACTTGCCGTTGGGCGCCTGGAGCAGCATCGGTACATCCACAATCGCCTTTTCGAGGATGTCCAGCATCGGCGCCATGGGGTCAATGACGGCGCCGTCGTCGCCCAGCGCGAACTTGATGCCGGGATTGGCCAACTGGAGTTTGAGCGCGTCCGCTGCCTCCTTGGGCATGCGCTTCAGGATGCGGTTCACACGCTCCTGCCGCTTGTCCTGGGCATTCTTGAAGAGGTTGTTCCTTAGCGCGATCATCGACAGCGCCACAGAGCGAGTGGCGGGGTCGGGCAGCTTCTGCGCTTCCTCCAGCGACATGTTCGCGGACATCATGAGCGGCGGCTGCTCCTGGATGATGGGATTGGTCTGACCGGGAGCCTTCGGCGTCTCGGGTGGTTTGGGTTCGGCCATAGGGTCTCCCATCGTGCTTTTCTGTTTGATGTGGTTCATCAGCGCGTTGTAGACGCGCTCGTGGAAATTGGACTCATCACCCGACTCGATCATGATGGGCGGTTCCAGCGCCTCGAACAAATCGCAGATCACGTCGTAGACCGAGATGTCCCCGTCCCCGTCCACCAGCGACTCCGGGACCAGCCCCGTCATGTCGTCCGCCGGTTCCATCGGGGTCCCCGACTGCTCCTCGTGCTCCGCTCCGTGCGGCTTCTCGCCCGGCTTGGACGGCGGCGCCTTGTCGTCGCGCTTGGCTTCCGGCTTCTCTTTGGACTTGTCCTTCTTGGGCGGCATCTCGTCCTCGGCGAGGCGGATGCCCGTCCACAGGGAGAAGGCCATCGGGTAGAGCGGCTTGTTGTCCTGCACCAGTCCTGCGCGCGACAGGGCCAATCCCTTGGGGAAGGTCGTCTGCGGCTTCAGGTGGGGCAAGAGTGACAGCGCCGCCGCCATGCTGGTGAAGGGCTGCTGCTTCGTGATGCGCGGGCGCGTGGTCAGAGCCAGATGCGTGATGACGCCGTTCCAGTTCTTGCCGTTGCCGTCCGTGAAAGACTTGATCCAAGGGGAAGTCCACTTGATGGTGCCGGGAGCCTTCTTCGCAATCTCCGGGTCTTGAATGTCGACTTGCCCGAACAGCACGTCCTTGACTGTCTCTCCCTTTTCAACGATGTCCCTGACTTCGTAGCCTGTCACCCAGCCAGCGTTGTCGCGCAGCATCTGCGCTGCCCGCTGGGCTTTGGTCATAGGCAGAGCTTCGAGTTGGTGTTCGAGAGGAACCGGGATGCTTAGCCCATCGGCCAGCATCGCCTTGCCGTCGTTGAAAAGACGGTGGACTTCCGCAGGAGTGGCTTCGTACTTGGCAGGTAACCCGGTATCCTCGTCGATGTACGAGTAGGTTCCGGGTCGAATGATCTCTTTGGAGACGAGCAACGGTGCCGTCCGGCAAAGGCCCCACAGGCAGAATCATCTTGAACAGGTGATGGGGAAAGGTCAAGCGCAAAAGAAAAACACCGCTCGGGAGTGTAAGTCCTGAGCGGTGCGCCCTTGAGCCCGATCCGCGATTGCTCGCTGAAAGGAGCCGTCGCCAATCCTACCAGAAACGGCGGTTCTGCGTCTAGCCCATCTTCGGGAAACGCGGCGGCATCGGGCCGTTGGGCAAGACGATCTGCTTCTCGGCTTTCTTGGCCGCTTCCTGTGCCTGCGCCATCGCAGCCTGCATCATCGACTGCTGGATGATCTGCGCCTTGAGCATCTCCATGTGCCCCAAGAGGAGGTTGATGGGGTAGGCGCCTTGAATCGTCGTGGCGAAGGTGCCGTCCGGCTGGAGCACCAGCGTCACGAAGGGCTTGCCTTCGGACTTGGCCTTGGCTTCCGCTTGTTCTTGGCTCACTTGCATCCTGAAATCTCCCTTGGGCGCATGGCAATGCTTGAACTTCTTGCCGCTGCCGCAGAAGCACGGCTGGTTGCGGCCGATCCCACCCTTGAAGCGAACGGGTTGATTATGTGTACTCACAGTTGCACCCGCACACGGGACATCCGGCTTGCTCCCATGCTTCAAGTCTCAATTCCATGTTGGTTGATGGGAACGCTTCATCCAGTGCGTCGGTGCATGAATCGTGTCTCACATACCTGCCGTGTCCGCAAGTCGGCCAAACCCAATCGCGATGGTGAAACATCGGCTGCGGCGAACCAGCCGGTCGCTGACACAGTACGCACAGTGGCTCGTCCTTCTGTGGAGGCGGTTCGGGCGGAATCGGCTCGACTGGCACCATCAAGCCGTTGCGCATCTCGAATACAATCTCAGGCACCAGAGCCTCCTGAGGCGGCAGCATGAGCAGCCTTGGCTATGTCGTCGCGCCGCGCGATCTTCAAGGCTTCTTTGGCTGCCCAGACGCGGCCACGCATGTCGCATTCGTTGCAGATCCAATCCGTGGGTGTCGTGAAGTTGTAATCGACATCCTCTTTGCCGCACACCACACATTTCCTTTCCCCCATCACGCCACCGCCTTTTTCTTCAGGCACTCCACGTGCGCCGGGATACGCGCCCCGCCCACAGGGGCCATGTAGTCCACCTTTGCCCCCACCTCGATTGCTTTGTTGCACAGCGGACACTCGGTCGCCTTCTCCACCGGGTTGGGAATCTGGGACCATTTCTTGAACCACGTCAGGAGTCGCATCCCCTGCGGCGTCAGCACCGCGCCCGTGCCCCGGCATTCCTCGCATGGCACGCGCTTGCCGAACTCCCCCTGCACGAAGGCGCCATTGCACTTGGGACAGGAATACTCAAGGGGAATGCGGAACTCGCCCGCGTCGTTCTCCAGTATGATCTGGACGGTCGGCTGGCGGACGGTCATCTTGTCGAGTTGTACGGACTGCATCATATGTTTTCTCCTGACATATGTTAGAACGTAAGCTTTTGTTTGTTTAAGACGCATCTCCCGGAGACTGTCCGACCGAGCCGCCAATATAACCATGCCACTTGCAATGCTCATCTTCTTCTTGAATCGAAGGCTGCAAACACAAATCATCAAGGCCGGTCCCGCTCGTTATTCTCCATCGAACTGTTTGCCCGGCTTTGTTCTTGCCTATATGAGGCGGAACTGGCGAACCCTCAAACCAAATCATAGTGTGGTGGTCATTATCAGCCGCTTTACTCTTAGGGCAGATAAAAGTTATGCCATGTGCCTCAGCCAACGTCGCTACGGGTTGAAAGGCATCCTGCATATAATCGGCTGGCCACTTAGGATTCAAAGCGCGCGCTTCGTCATCAGGCGCTCGGCTAACATGCCTTAAAAAGGTAGCTTCCAAATCCCTGAGTCTCATGTAATCCTCAAACTCCGTCCCGTCCCAAGGATGATGGGGCCGGAGGCCAAGTTGTTGTTCAGCGTCACCTGTCCCGTCCAGGTGATGGTATTGTACGGGTCGTTGATCGTGCACGTATCCGCGTCCATCGTCACCGCGCCTAACTGCATCGGACGCAGGTCTTGCGACTTGTCGAGGTTCGAGGAGGTTTGCAGGATCAGGGAGTTGATGTTCGAGCCTGAGAGCCAGGTGATCGTACTCCCCGTCTTGGCGGTGACGGAGGGGTAGTTGAGGATGGGGGACGAGGCCACCGTACCTTGGATGACGGTGCCGCCGTTGGTGATCGTGACCGAGGCCGGGGCGCAGTTGAGCACCACGGTCCCACCGGGGACACTCAGGGCGCCCACGAAGGTCACGGCCGGTCCTAGCGCCAGCGTGCCGCCGGAGTCGACCTGCGCCGAACCGACGATGGCGGATTCGTTGGGCAGCATGGCGATGCCCACGGAGGTGTTGATGATGCTCCAGGCGCTGGCCGTGTTGTTGTTGAGGATGCGGATGGCGTAATCGTCGGCGGCGCTCCCGGAGTTGAGGATGGCACCCTGCACCTGCGTTCCTTGGAAGTCGTATCGCTCGCGGGATGGACCGCTCCCCGTCTGGCCCACGCCCAGCATGACCTGCGTGTACGTGCCAGGACCAGAGGAGCCGCTAGAGGACGACCCGGAGCCTCCCAGGAGCTTCAGGTAAGTGGGACGGTACTCGTAGTAGCCGCCCGGGTTGTTCTCCGGGAGCCCCACCGTCGCCGTGAAGGACTGCCAGCGCGTGAAGGAGTTCAGGGGGATATTGGCCAGCGCCAGGAGGTCCCAGAGGATCGGGACGGCGGAATCCGCGAGCACGAAGTCGTCGCCCGGCTGAGGTAGAGATGGCACTCCCAGACGCAAGTAGTTCGCGGCGTTGGCAGCGCTGGACTGCGAGACGTTGGCCTGCGTCGTGGCTTGGGTCAGGGTGGCCCCACCGGATCCGCTGGAGGTCATGGTGAAGGGCTGACCCGGTGTCTGAGCGGTGGCGGTGATGGTGTTGGTCGATGCGGCCCAGTTTTGCTCATTAAATTCCGGGGGCGCGGTCGAGGAGTTGCCCAGGAGTGCAGCCAGGGCCGCGGCGGCGGTTGTGGTGGTGTCGGTGACCAGACAGGTGTAGGAGATCACCTTGCCGTTCATCGTCACGGACAAAACGCCACCCGTGGCAACCCCGGTGATCGTGAGTACGACGACCTGCGAAATTTGTTGCCCGTTGCCGGTCCACGCGACTATGGCCATGAGTTAGTCCTTTGCGGCGCGCCGACTGAGGATTTCGCTTTGAGCGGCAATACGGTCGCAAGCAGCTAACAGGTCTACCTTCAAGGCTTCGATCTGCTCCAGAGCATCCCGGAATCCGCAGCACACCGCAGTGCGCTCCTTGGGAAGAAAGTTGTGGCCGCAGCGCTCACTCCGCCAATCATATCCGGGCGGCGCTGGAGGTGGGCGCCGTTCGTCCGTCATGGGCCAACTCACTTCTTCAACTCCTCTAGTCTCAGGTCAGGTTCCAGCAAATCTCCCGCATCCATCGGTTCATGATACTTGCCGTTTACAACGCGGTCTCGGATGCGGTAGCGGCGCATCTCTCCTTTGTGGAACAACTCGACCAGCATCCCTTTCGGTCCAGCAGGCGACAACGTAGGATTGGGGCTTACTTCAAGGACTGTGTAATCGCCAAAGGCATCCGTTGGCTGCGCGCGGTTGACGTTCGGTCCCGTGACGATGCGATACCACTGCACGCTGTTGATTTCAGGGACACTCACTTCTTCCCCTTAGATTCGGTCCTGCCGCTCTAGCCACTGCTCCACCATGCGGCAAATCAATTCGCCTGCCCTGGTTGGAACGACGCCTCTTTCGCTGCACAAGTAGCACTTCCGGCCATTGCCCTTACACTCTGGGCAGACATCCAACATCTGCACCCATCCTTTGCCGCCAGACGACAGCATAACATCAATGCCCATGTCGCCATTCACTTCTTCCTCCCCTTCTCCAGTTCCTCGATCCGCTTCTGCTGCGCCTCACAGATCCGCAGGAGCGCCTCCACATGTTCGAACGGCTGACAGCCGGCGTGCAGGCGCAGGGGCACGGTCGTGGTATCGGTCCAGCCTTGGACGGTGAAGTCGTACTCCAAGGTGCGCTCGTCCACGCGGCGGAAGGGCAACTCGGTCATCCGTATCCCCTCCTTGGAATGGCACCCGAATCATCGCCTGGCATTTCTGGTTCCTCGACTACTACGGGGGTGTCGGTGTCGTCGTCAGGCTCCAGCAGCAACGCGATGTCGCCGGGGCGGTGTTCACCCAAGCCGACGCGGAAGGCGGCATTCATTTTGGCACTGGCAAGCGAACCTTCTTGGCGGGGCTGCTGGAACTCCAAGGAGTATCGCACTCGCGTCAGGCCATGGCCAACGTGCAGCACTTCGCGGTGCATCTTCACAAGCGTATGCGTGGCCGCTTCGGGCGCTTGCATGGCAAAGGTGAACTGAGGGCCGATTGCTAAATTGCTCATTTCATCCTCTCCTTGCACACGGGGCACGTCACGAGGTCTTTGTCCAAGGTGCCCCCATCCACGAGACGCGGGGGACGGCCGCAGAGGGACTCGCCCACGTTCATCGAGCACGCCGGGTTGTTGATCGGCCGTGCCTTGATGAAGCACGTCCTCGGAGGTCCCGCCTGCGCCACTGCTTCCTCCGCACGCCGCTGGATGTCCGCCATCAGCGCCGCGCCCGTCAGGGGCTCCGCTGGGCCGACGTAGATGGCCTGCGGGGGTGGGTCCTCATCAACAGAGGACGGCCACTCGCGCGGACGGAACAATCTCCGCAGTAACCCCAGCATGTCTCACCTCCGCCCCACTGTACGCCGCTCATCCCGGTGGAACAAGCGCTAATCCGACACGCAAGGAATCGTCCTGAACAGCGTCGGCCGCTGCCGCGAGTGCACCTTGAAGCATAGCGGCCTTCTGGGCGCATGACTGCCTTGTGGAGGAATGATGCCGCAGTGCAGTTCCAAGAAACAGTCGTGGCAAATCGCTCCGGCAAGGCCAGATGGATCAAGAGCGGTAGCAGGGTCGCCGCAATGCTTGCAAACGCTCCATATCCAAGAACGATGCTTCCAGAATATGGGATTGGCCCAACTGCCATCACCGCGAGAACAGGTTCCGATCCTGCCGTACCACTCGCCATGGTGCCGTCGCAAGATCATGGTTTCACTGTTCCAAGCAGTCTTCGTTTCCACAGGCACATCTTCGGGAGGCATTTCTTCGCAGCACCTTATCCACACCGCTAATCCTCCCGCTCGCACTCATACGACGGCCACACCCAGGCGTGACCGTCCGTGCACAGCACCACCAGATGGTTCTCGCCCTCGCAGAGCAGTTCCCCGCGCTTCTTGAGACGGACGTTGCGGACGTAGATGCGCAGGTCGTTCATGGGGACTCCTTCACGGCTTCCATAATCCTTTCGCCCAGCCACTCGGCCACTTGCGGCACTACGGCGTTGCCGAGCCCTCTATTTCGGTCCACCCCAAAGGGAAGCCCATCAACCACTCGGTCCACACCGGGCTCAACGTTCCAGGAACCGTCTGCCCCATAGCCTTGAACTCCATCAAGCGGACCCACTGCGTAAGGGTGAGTCCAAAGCCGTTGCCATTGCCATGCTTCTGCTTGAATTGCTTGCGTCGGTCGAGCAATAGGGGCACGTCTCGACAGCCGAAGCCGCTGGCTGACGGTGTAGGCAAGAATGAACACCCGATCCCGGATATGGGGGGCACCAACGGCGGCAGCCGGAAGGCAATGCCACTCTGCATCCATCCCGAGCGAGGCCAAGTCTCCGAGAATTCGTCCCATTCCGCGAACAAGTAACTTGGCAACGTTTTCCACGAGGACGAAGCCCGGTCGTAATCGGCGAATGATACGAATGTATTCGGCCCACAATCCCGAGCGCTCGCCACTGATGCCGTGTCGTTCACCTTGGACGTGGCCGGCCTTGCTGATGTCTTGGCAAGGGAAGCCGCCGCAGATGAGGTCGCATGACCAGTCGCCTTCGGGCGGGAAGGTCCGCACGTCATCATGGCGGGGCACGCTGGGCCAGTGCTTTTCAAGAACTCGCCTCGCGTAGGGGTCGATTTCAACTTGCCATGCACACTGCATTCCTGCTCTTTCAAGTCCAAGGTCCATCCCTCCTATGCCAGCGAACAGACTGCCGAACCTCATATCTGCCCCCTCCCCTCATAGAGCAAGATTGGTCCCTCACCCTCACCTTCCTTGCGGGTCGGTCTCAGGTCCTGCGCCATGAGGCACAGGTAGGCCAGCATGTCCACCATGTCGTCCTCCTCGCTACGCTCCAGCCCCGTGAAAGCCGCGAGCTGCGTCTTGAAAGGTTCCACCCATGGCGCGAAATCATTCGGAAGGAAGATGCGCTTGTTCTGACCCATGAGGACGGCAGGCTGAGCGCGGATACGCTTTGCGTGTTTGACGCTCCCAGGCTTGAGGCGCCGCACCTCTGGTATCTCTCGGTGTCTCCGGCACTCGTTCGCTAGCGACGCCTGAAACCCGGACGCCTCGCATCCCACGAGGTTCGGTTTCCACTTCCTGCAAAATTCAGCCAGGTGAGGTACGACATGCTCCAGATCGATGCGCACGTTCAAAACATCCATGAGCAGGATCGTGTTGTCGGGCGTCAAGGCCCCGCAGCCCATCGCTGTGCAATCCGCCTTGCCGTTCTCGCTCGTCGCCCAGTCCACAGCGATGATGAAAACCAATTCATCCTGCCGAAAGACCTTGCGCTGGTCCCCAATCGGAACGGCCCAAGCCTGCGCTCTCAGATCCCAAAAGAACGGCCACGTATCAGGCGTGAAACAGTCGCCCTTGAAATCCGACCAATCTCCCTCGTGCTGCCGGCGCTCTTGATCCGGCATCTCTCCCAAGCTCTCTTCATATTCCTCCTTGTCCGTCGTCGGGTTGTCCTCCAGCTTGGCCGGTATCCATCGCCGCTTGCCACCCACCGGAGGCCCGCCCGTCGCTATCTCGAATCGCCTCTTGGTCCACGCATGCCCTCGACCGCCAGGCGTTGTGCTGCTCCGCATCCGCAGTGGTATCTCGGCTTTCTGTCCTTCCGCCGGCTTCCGCAAGCACCGATACAAGTACCTGTACTCGCGCTCGTCGAAGTCAGTCAATTCGTCGAAGCCTATAAACTGGTAGGCGGCGCCTCTGTACTTCTGAGGACCGTCCTCCATCGTGCCGAATGACAGCGTGGCCCCCGCTGGGAACCGCCATTTATGCGAAGTCCCATCCCAGCGCGCCTCCGTCGCATCGAGCCACCCATGCGCGCGCTCGATCAACCCTTCCGACTCCATTAGCTGGGTGAACGTCCGCCTGAAGAGGATGGCCGCATACTCCGGCACGTCCACGAACTGGAGCGCCGCCATGAGGAGCGCGTCAGACTTGCCCCCTGCGGCTGCACCTCCATACATGACCTCCTTGACGTCTGCCAAAGACAGGAACTCAGCCTGCCGTGGATGGGGCTTGTGCTTGATCCACTGGTTCTCAAGGACTGTCCTGCGAAAGAGCGCCATGCGCCAAACCACCTTCTTGCAGTTGGCACACGATGCCGTTCCCGATTTACGGCAAACTGCGCATAGCGATGATAAGACTAGCTCATTCCAGTCCATCACTGACCCCCCACCCATACCCCCACCGCCACCCCCATCACAAACGACCCCAGAAACACCAGGAGGATACCCAGCCACGAGGTCGAACACCAAGAGCTGTGTTTCATGTCGTCTGTCCTTGCAGGGTGGCAGTCACGGCGTTCCCATGCGCCGGCGCCGCGCCAGCTCTTGTCGCGCCCAAGCGCCGGCATCCATTGCCGCCTTAAAAGCCTTCTTGCGTTGGGCGCCGTCAAGCCCTTGAATCATGGCTTCGCCGCCGGCCTCAATCATGTTGGCCATGTCGGAAATGGCACTGAGCATCAAAGCGGTTAGCCTAATACGCTTCATCGCTTGCCTTTCCTGGGACGCCGCTGTTTGGCCCAACTCGGCACGAAGTTGAGCGCCTTTGCAAGAGCCTTTTGTCGGACTGCCGATTGCTTCTTGGCTCGCTTTTTGGTCGCCATGTTACCTACCGTCACCGCAAGGCATTCATTTCCGATGACACCGACAAGGGCACGTCGGCGAAGTGCAGATCGGGTAGTGCTTCCCCTGCGAACATGCCACCGACGCCACCGTGGACTTCCCACCTACCCGACCCGCACTCTCGGATGGCATCAAAGCCTCCCGTATAGCCGCCTTCCTCGCGGCTTGTGACTTTGCTTGCTCGGGAGTCATGCCAGGAAGCACCGATGGTACGTGTGCGGCACCCCTTTCAGGCACCGTGTAGACCTTCTCTCCAGTCGGCGCCGCCACCCGCCTCTCCGCAGGCTGGGGAGGCTTGCGGCCAGAAACAGCAGCCTTGACCTGATCCTCCACTTCGGGTGGCGTATCTGAGATCTCGCCGACTGTGACCACATTCCCGGACATCGGTCCACACCGAGCACGAATCCACGCCGACAGCGAAAGCCCACTCGCCTCCGCCGCCTTCCGCCACTTCGCCAACTCCTCATCCTCTACACGGAAATTGATCTGTCCCATAACACCCTCCCACGTTGCTATACATGACGGTGCTAGACTAGCATGCGAGGTAGTGCTATACAAGACCGATTTGTGCAAAAATTTCGGGAGAGAGTGCCACTGCTCGACACTAGACCTACGTTCACATTGGAATGGTTTTCGTCAAAAATTTGGTGTGAGGACGCCCGACCCCTCCCCCCACTGGGGCCCCCCTTCTGCGCGCCCACCCCTCCCCCGTGGGGGGGTATGGGCCACATGGCCGCGGCGTAAGTAGGGCATTTTTACTAGGGTTGTGGCGGAACCGGTGTGGACTGGTCGGGCTGGGCCGGCGACACGTCCAGGCTAGGCTTGGCCGGCGCAACTATGGCATTTTCATTGGGGTTAGGTGCGGACTCGCCGAATACACCAGCGTAGGCGCTGACGTCTCCGAAGATGTTGATCTGCGTGGCTGGCGTCGCCTCGCGGACGGCATTGGCCTCGCGCTTCACGTTCAGGCTATCGGCCAGGGCCAGGAGTCGGCCGGCTGCTATGATCTGGCCTACTGACGCATCCCCATAGGCCAGCACTTGATGCGCTCGCCTTACCACGTCCTCGCGTATCTCTTGGGTGATGGGCCAGCGATCCCGCAGCGCTCGCTCTGCCAGGCGTAGCTCAGTCGTCTGCGGCAGCCCGTCCTCTGTCCGTGGTAGTTGTCGACCGTGGGGAGTCGCCACCCGATTCCCCCCACCCCGAGAAACCATGTCGGTCGTGTCGGCCATGGGATTTGTACTATTGGGCGATTGCTGGGCTTGTATTGGGCCTTGCAGTCGATTGGGCTAGCGCTGGACATCGTAGCACCGTTTGGGCATCGGCGCTTGTCTGTGGGCATTGTGGACGTGTTAGCGGGGATTGTCTAGGGGAAAAGGGAAAGGGCCAGCACGTTTTTGATTGGTGCTGGCCCTTTGTCTAGTTGGGTTTGCTGTCTCTGATTAGCCCTTCTATCCGCTGGTTGGATCGACCAGGCTTTTGACGTTCACCCAGTCAGGGCAGTAGTAGCAATTGTGAGCAAAGACCGCTGCGGGCTTGTAATAGTGCGGCAAGCTGGGATGCCTGCTCTCTAGCGTGATAGGGAAACGGCATTGCTCTCCCCTGCTCTCGCCGACGAATAGCCAGCGTCGCGGGATTGCTGGCACGTGCCCGTTGTCCAGCGCGAAAGGCAATTCTGTCCAGATGTTGGCGTCGCGCGTCCCTCGCTCAGTCACGATCATATCTTGCCCTTTCCGTGACACCATTCGCAGCCGATTTTGGTGAGCTGCGCTTGTGTCCCGACGTAGAAAAACCCATCGAACACACAAAACCCGTAGTACAAGCCGCGCTCTTTGGCGATGGCTGCGGCATCAGCCTCGCTTCTGCACTTGCTCATCGCCAGGTCTCCTCTTGGGGTTAGAACTCAAAATCGCCGCCGCTGTCTAGCTTTGCAGGGCAAATCGGCGGCGCGTGATAGACCTCGCTGCCTTTCACTCGCTCTCTCTCACCACACCTTGGACAGACTACCCAATCGTTCACTTGGATCGTGCGGTTTGCCAGGACGTCTTGCGCTCGCTCTAAAGCAGCTATTGCCCTTGCGATGCGCTCATTGTCGCCATGTCTGCACCCTGCGATGCATCGCACTTGGCCTAGCGCGTAGGTGACGTCGGTTAGGATGCTGTCGAGCTGGTTCACTTCACCCTCCGAATAAGGTACATTTTGACAACTTGGCACGTTACTGGATCAATAAGCAACATCTGGGTTTGCGTAAACCTCTTTCCATTTCGGCGGTTAACTGTATCGGTAGCCCTCGACGTCGCTGCTGATGCGTGCTTCGGGTAAGCAAAAGGTCCGAGCAATGCCGCTTGGCCAATCGCAAGATCTTTCAAAGGATAGGCTTTCAAGCCTAGTGAATTTCTCAAGCTCCCTCCAGTCGTTCGCGGATCATGTCCGCGTTAGTAGTGGTTTCGGACTCACAACAACTGCTGCCCTCACCCCAGCTATCCCGGTGCTGCTCATGGTCTTGCCTTGTGACCGGACCATAGCAGACCGGGACCACGGAGCAGGGGCGCAGGCAGTTGAGGCAGTAGGTTTGCTTCACGATAATAGCTCCATCAAGCGTCGGCCGATCAGTTCCGTATAGGCTGGTGGAATCGCCTGCGCCAGCTCGTCGCAGCTCATCCAGTCAATCCCCATCGCCTCGCGCCACTCAGCCAGGCTATGCCGTCTCAAGTGCGGGTTGCGCCGCTCTGATCCGCCAGTGTGCCCGTAAACCCCTACCATGCGGCGCGAACGGCAGCCCAGGCAGTAAGGCGCTCCCAGGGCGTCAAATAGCGGCTCATTACACTCGAAAAACCGATGGCGCTTCACTCCCAAACCAAACATCGAACCGCACAGCATCACCGCATCCCGCAGCGGAGCCATTCGCACGTTCTCTATCACCCAGGGTGCCGCATAACCCGCCAGCATGTCCCGCGTCCTCTCCACCAGCTCGGGATGCCTGCGCGATCGCCAGCGGCTTTTCAGGGCAGTGTGCGCTTGGCAAGGCGGCGATGCGTGGATCGCGTCATACTCCCGACCATGAGCAGCCAGGTAGGACAGCGCGTCACCCAGGACAAAGGCGAAGGGATAGCGTGGCTGCGGGCGCCTGTCAACGCCCACAACGTCAAACCCGGCGCGGGCGTACCCCACGGAGCAACCGCCCGCGCCGCAGAACAGGTCAAGTAGCTTTGGCGCCATCTTCAATCATCGCCTTGAATTGCTGGGCCAGTGCCAGAGTGTCATACACGAACGTCTGACCGTTGCGATTGTCGACCACTGCCCACTGCCCAGGCTCCTCTGCCGTCGCTGGCCGCAGCTCTGCCACGCAATCGCAGGAATCCGTGGTCTTGTCGCACTGGTCGCATATCCAATCGCTGCGGGCATTGTCGTAATGGCTGCTCATTTGTGCGGCCCTTTCATCTTCCAGGCTATCCACCGTACACGATAAGGCGATTCACCATCACACCACGTTTCGAGACTCAGCAGCGGTCCCGGTGCCCCAGTGGGATTGAGCCAAGCGCAGAGGGACGGTAAGAGACCGTCTATCACTCCGGGGAGGATCCAGGTCAGGATGTTACGCATGGGTCAATCCTTGCTCAGCGGCACGATCAAGCCGCTGAACGTCTGGCCGTTGCCCGCATCCTTCGCGTCGAGGCGAATCGGCTTCATGCCATTCGCATCGTAAAAAGACAACGTGACGGGCGCGTGGTCTTTGTCCTCGCTAAACCCCGCCGCGATGCCCAGCAGTTCCGCCAGCATCTTGGCATTGATCCGAACCGTCATGGTCGGCGAACCCTTGGGGAACACTTCGTCAGTCGACGGCCAGCGCCCTTCCAAGTTCAAGATCGGTCCCACGACGCTGGCGCTTTCCAGGTTCGTCGATCCCATCGCGGATTCCTTGTCGCTGAGCTGGACGGCCACGCTTTTCAGGATCGGCCGCGCGTGCGCCTTGATCTTCTTGGCCGCTGCTTGCGCCTCACAGAAAGCCTTGACCGGAAGGATAGCGGCTTTCGCGCTGTTGGGCGCCGCTTCAATGGCGGGAATGCTGGGATAGTCGTCCGCGCTCCCAGGGCAAACCCCGTCGACGCGAGCGAGGACTCGCCCGTTAGTTGCTTCCACGCGATACGATCCCCCTTCCAACTCGCTCACGCGGATACCCGCCGTTCCCCCGAAGCGTGCATTTTCCTCGTTGACCACTTTCGTAACCGCCGCCAGATTGCTGTGGATCAGAAACATGCCAGGTCCCTTTCATTGGGCGATGCCAGGTCAGAGCGGTAAGTCCGCTCTCAACTCCACCGAATATCGCATCGGTAGCACCGCGCCGCGACGGTCATGCACCATGAGGCCGATAATCGCGCTGGTAGTCAGCGGCGTTGTACTCGCAGGCGGCGCATTCGACGTTCAGCCCATTCGCGGTCGCGTGACAGTGGTACTGGCAAAAGCGCTCACCGCACGTTTTGCACGTCCACAATTCGCCTTCGCATTCGTCAGTATCGAAGTAGCATCCCATTGCCAGGTCCCTTTCGCTCACAGTGAAGGAAAAACACATGTCACGACGTACAGCACCGCGATTGCTCCACCCAGGATAACCGGAGAGGCAATCTGCCAAGCTAATTGGCCCCAAGAAAGCCTCGCAGGCGCCACAATGGCTATTGAGTCGCTGATAGGCGTCCAAAGCGGCTGGCGCCCCATGCCAGTCAATCTGTGGGCAGGTCTCAGCGTATCTTGGGGTAGGTTTCGCCATTCAGTGTTCATAGGTATTACTCCGTTTGAACAAAAACCGCGCTGCTGGGCCAGCGCGGCTTGCGACGTGTCAAGACACCATGTCCATCAACTTGCCTGCCTTCGTTTCCAGGGCAATGCGATCATCGGTGTGCGGAACGGAGCGGGCATAAGCGGTAATGCCGTTGACGATATCCCACACTGACCGCGCCTGCCCTTCCTCCGCCGTCGCCGTCTGTACGCTGGCCACTGCCTGCGCCTTCGTAAAGCCGCGCGACTGTAGCCAACCCTCCACGGTGTCGCCCTTGCCGACGTTCAAGGGGATTTCAGCATTCTTGGCCGCAGTGATCTGCGCGGCCACTTTCGCCGTTCCTTCGTCGCCATACTGGCGCAAGTACTTCTCGCCCTCATAAGCGAACCGCTCGGGGGCTCCGCCAGTGTGCCGGATACGCAATTCCTTGATATCCGTCGCGCCCCACACAATGCGGTTGTCGCAAATGTAGCGGTACAGGAACGTGGTAAGCCCAAACACCGCTGATCCGACTTCGCTATTCCAGGTATAGAACCCTCGGAAGAGCTGCTCGCCAGCGACTTCAATCGGGTTCTTGGGGTCGACCAGGAAGATAAACACGTCCCGGTCGGAAGCGTACAGCGTCGTGGCGCGCTTGGGGTTAGTCGTTGTGTAGCTCGCCGCCGGAATCTGCCAGCGGCCGTCGCCGTTGACCTTCTCCACCGCTTCCACTACCTGATGATCCCAGATGCGCCCGTAGCTGGTCGACGTCATGGCACGCAATTCATTGCTGCCATTGGAGCGCGCCAGCACCAGCGCATCCTCGCGCTGGGCATTCTTTTCCAGGCCCCATTGCAGATTGATCGCCGCCAGTTCGGCAGGCAGCTTGCGCAGATAGCTTGCCGGTGCGCCAGCGTATCCCGCAAGCTGGGAGAATGACCAGTTCGACGGGGTGAGACTGCGCCGCTCGCCGTGGGACGGATCGTAAACCTCAACCGCCAGGTCATTGTCGCCTTGCGGCAGAACGCGCATATCGGCCGCAAGCGGCGTCGCCGTCCATGACTCATGTTTGCGCTGTAGCACGTTTGCCTTGAGATCGGCCAGCGTCAGAAAGCGCTGATCATCAGGCCGACTTGCCCACTGCCGCGACGCAACCACAAGATTCTCAGACATGGTAGACTTTCTGCCCGCGTACAAAGCCCTCGGGCCGGCATAGGTAAATGGCGAAGTTAACTCCCAAGTTAAACCCGGCGCGCTGGGCCGCGCCGGGCACCACAGGTCACACGATCCGGTTGCTACCAGCCTTCTTGCAGGTGTCAATACGACGCATCCCCTGCGCGTCGAAAGCGCGGTCGAGCGCTTCCTCGCGCGAGTTGGCCGCAACGTAGGTTGTCACCTTGCGTTCGGTCCCATCGTTCCGCAGCATGATGCCAGTTGCCTTGTAACGGTACATCGTTCATTCTCCCTTTGGGCGATGCCAGGTCTCAACACGGCGGGGAGATAATGCAACCCCTATGCCATAATGCACGCTGAGTCGCATTATGGTCAGAAGTTACAAGGTGATATAGACTTGAGATTAAACCGTTGTCTTGTGCTGGTGTGCCAAGCTAGGTGAACTGGTAGAAAACTTGCCCAGCGCTGGCAGAAAAGTTACCCGGCTGGCAAGTTTTCTGCCACACTCACGCGCGTATACTTCCCCCGTCGTGGACGCAAGGCGATGCAATCCAGGTCGGCCGCGCGTACGATCCTCCGTCCGCCGATCATGGTGTAGGGGAGCAGCTCATTCTCACAGAGGCGCCATACCTGTGACCGCGACAGACCACAGCGCGCCGCTACCTGCCCCGTCGTGAGCAGCTCATCCACCTTGCGACTCCTTCTTAGCCTTCGCCTCTCCCCCTTTGCGTGCGATGTCGCTACGCTGGCCCTTCGTCAGCGCGCGGGCGCGAGCCGGCCCGCCCTTCTTGCCACCCTTTGCCCCCAGCAGCTTCGCCGCTGCCGCCAGGGCTCCCTCTTTGCTTCGCTTCGGCATGGTGTCTCCTTATAGCGTGGTTCTGCTTGAGCGCTCTTACGATGCCCTCGCATTATAGACTGGGGAGATTGCTTGACCGTTCAAAAAACTCCCCTAAAATAAAAATGCCCTGAACGGGTTGCGTCCGCTCAGAGCACACACCACAACGGGAGATATCCGTCATGGCTACGGGCAATTCTATCGAAGGGTTTGTCTACTTCGTTCTTTCTGACGCTGGTTATTACAAAATCGGCAAGGCTCGCAATTGTCAGCAGAGGTTCATGAACCTTCAAGCAAGCACCACTATGGCACTGCGTATTGTCCACCAAATCGCCAGCAACGACGCGCTTTGGCTCGAAGCAAAATTCCACAGGTTCTTCGCATCCAAAAGACTCAAAGGTGAATGGTTCGACCTCAGCAGCGAGGACTTGGCGGCAGTGAAGACAATGAGGCACCATGACCGATTGCTGACTCACTCCAGAGACTTCGATGAAACAGAGTGGGGCGACACAGAGCCGATAGGCAACCATGCGGCCGCGCTGGGCAAGCGTGGCGGACTGAAAGGTGGCCCCGCCCGTGCTGCCATGCTGACTCCTGAGCAACGGTCGGAAATAGCTCGCAAGGGCGGACTGGCGCGAGCCAAGAAGTTGAGCACTTCTTTCCCTCCGCCTAGCTCGGACTTGATGCCACCACGAACGTGATGGGTTTGCTGACTTGCGTGAGTCCGGTCGAGTCGGTCGCCTTCCAGGCCCTGACCCATTGGCCAGCCGGCGCCGCCACCGTCCACGCCACCCGTGCCACCCCGTCCGCACCGATGGTCGCAGGGTAGGTATAGCTGTTCCCCTGCGAGTCGGTCATCAGCAGGCTGGCCAAGCCGCCCGCGAGGTTCCACGCTAGACCGTTCAGGTAGCCCAGGTGCACGAAGGTCTCGACACTGCCGATAGTGAGCGGCGCCAGTCCAGTAGTGACCAGGCCGACTTGCATCAGGGATACCTCACCACGTCCACGACCTGACTCAGGTAGTACACCGTGTCCACGATGGGATTGCCCACACTGGCCGATGAGGATGATGCCATCAGTCTTTCACCTCTTGGCACACCACCGTGACGTAGTTGCCCGCCGCTTCGAGGGTGTGCTTCAGGGCCAGGATTTCCTTCTCAAGGAGCACGTCTAAGACCTCCAAGCCGGTTACCGTGTTCCTCCCCGTCTGCGGCTCGTGCACGAAGATGCTCGTCTTGCCGCTGGGCAGCTTCCTGGCGATGATCCGTGTCTCGGGCTTCTGTTTCACGTTGGCTCCTGCACTGACTGCGGCACTGGATGACCTTGCCGCGAATGTAGAACATCTGGGTCATTTGCACCGCTGTCATGCCTTCGTCGGTGCGTCCGCAGAGGTCGCAGTGAATCATCGCAGTTTAACCTTGGGCCTTCGGTGGCACACTGGTGCAGTTTCTGGTTCTTCCTCAGCTTCGTCTAGGTGCCCTTCCTCAGCAGCGCAACACTCGCAAATGATGAGTGGCCGATTGTCGCCGTATTCATCCGACGTCCTCTTGTACGAGTTGAGTCCTTCCATCAATTCGATCACCGCGCCGCATCCGTTCTCGCAGTAGATGGGCGCGAAGAACTCTGGGTGAGCGTACATCAATTCGTGCATTCGCCTGCTCATCGTCCCCTCCACCAGCGCCACAGCCGGCGCCACCAGCGACTATGGGCCTTGTGCTGGGCCAGCATCCGCTTCGTGTCCTCGTTGAGCAACAGGACAGTGCCCTTGCCTATCTGCACTGTCTTGGGGGGCTGGCGCTTGAAGAACATCACTTGTTCTCGTTGTCGACAATCGTGTCCACGATGGACAGTTCCAGGTCGCTACAGTGGGCCGGGAACGGGCTCTCCGGTGAAAACCGCACGTCCTTCACCAGATCGTCACCAGGCACCCGCTGGCCCGCATATTCCGGCCCCTTCGTCAGCACGTCCGGCTGCAACATGCGGATGGCCTCGATGGGTTCTTGAGCGCTGAACGTGACCACCCAGTCCACCGCTTCCATGCTCTCCAGTATCTGCACCCGCTCTCCCTCCGACAACACAAAATCCGCAGGGCGCAGTGACCGTGCCGATTCGTCTGAGTTCACCCCCACCACCAGCACGTCCCCCTGCTGCTTCGCCCAGCGCATCAGCCACGCATGTCCCGCATGGGCGCCCAGCCTGAACACCCCATTGGTGAACACGATGCGCTTACCCGGTAGGGACTCGCGCAGGTGGCGCAGGTCGGTGAAGTCGATGCGCTTGCTGCCGGTCATGTCCTTGCGGACCTCGAATGGGTATGGCGGTCGATTGTGCTGGTGCTGCACGTAACAACGTCCTGCTGCGTGGGCCACCTGTGCGGCTTCTCCAAGTCCCAACCCGTGCGCTAGCCCAAGGACCAAATGCGCTGCGAAGCAATCGCCTGCCCCCACGTGGTTCCTGCAATGCACCGGCCCCGTCACAACAGGCTCAACAGTCCAGACGGAATCGTCAGGCCAATGAATCGTCGGCACAAGTCCACCATGCGTCACGACACGTCGAATACCAAGCGTCTCCTTGTGGCAATCGTATTCACCATTGCACTTCAAGAGTGCCCCGTCGTATGTGATCGGCTTCTGCTTTGCGTCCGCCACCACAGGCATGCGCTGCACTGTGCATTCAGCGATGATGCGCTTTATCGTGTCGCGGTCCAAGAACCCCTTGTCGTAGTCCGAGATCAGCACCGCATCGAACCCCATCGTCCGCACGGCCTTCACGGTCAGGTCACGGATTTCGGTGAGTTCGGCAGTGGCCAATCCGTAGTTGGCTGACTCGTGGTCCCTCCGGAACACGATGCGGCCTGTTGCATCGTCGATGTAGCGGGTCTTGCGAATGTAATCGCGCGTGTGGTGGCAAAGACTGGCATCGAAAGCGGCGGGGTGCGAGCCGCGATGCCAAGACGCAATCAGGAAGGCATCCGCATTCCAGTGTGCCAACTGATGAGCAGCATTCGCGGCACCACCCGGACAAACCGCCGACCGAGAAGCGATAAACTTCTGGCAGCCATCCTGAGATGGCTCAAGGCGACCGTGATAATACTCATCAACCATCGCGTCGCCGATGACAGCGATCTTGAGCCGCTTCGCCCGGTCCCTCTCGGTCAGCTTCTGCACTGCGTCCATTCTTCCTCCCTCTCGGCTCGCTCACGACACTCACTGTGCTCCCCCTGCTGCACGCGCAGCCGGGGCAATGGTACATCAGGGGGCCAGTCCATCTGCTGCTCGGACAGGCCGATCACACGCTTGCAGTAGCGGCAGACGATCTTAACCCGCAGTGTTGCCGTTGGGCCCATACTTGTCCTCCGGGATGTCTGCCGTCATTTCCAGTTTCCACCGCTTCACCACCCGCCTGCCGTCCACGTACAGCACCGGGAAAGACAGGCCGTCCTTGCCGATGCAGAACATCAGCGAGTAGTGGTGCATCTCACGCTGGAGGATCGGATGGCCGTCAACGGTTAGCATAGCGCCCTCTTCAAGAGTTCAAACACGGCACCACTCTCGATGTCCTGTGGAGTGCATCGCAGCACCAGCCACCCTGCGAGCTGCGCCTCGTTCATCTTCTCCATGTCGCTGATGAAACCCTTACCGCGCACGTGCCTCCCGCTCGTCCACACCCCACCATCGACCTCCAACGCAACCCGTCTAAACGCTTCGTGGTAGTGCTGCCCCCAAGCAAAGTCGAACCGCCACTGCCTGACCTCGTGGAATCTTACCTCACGATCAGGCTTCTTTATCCCATGCGCCAAGCACATCGCCTCGAACATGGGGTACGGTTTGCCGAAGGTCGTTTTCGCTCGTGCTGGCATCATCCATCCCTCCGCACTTCCAACCCCCTGCGCGTCCGCAGCAGACGGTAGATTTCCAGTTCCACCTGCTCCGGTGTGCGCCCCTCACGTCCCGCCACAATCTCCAGCAACTTTGCCTTGGGCAGGGTCCCCGCCTCTGCCTTGATGTGGCAAGCGCAATCGAAGGCCGACCCCAGAGCGATGAGGTTGATGGGGATGTCTAGACGACTGCCACCGCCCAGCCCGCGCTTCTTGATGTGGTGCGGCTCACGACGACGGCAGGGCTTGCCGCAACCTTCGCATCGGCCGGGGCCTCGAAAGAGGTCGAGCATGGGTTCGTCTATGACGATCATCAGGCCCATCCTGTTCCGCCGCATTCGGGGCAGTCAAAACAAATACGACCGTTGCCTTCCCACGCACACGTCGTTTGCCCGGTGCCATCACAGAAGTCGCATTCGATCAGCATTTCGTATTCTTCTGGTTGGTCGGGCGGGTCATCGTATTCCGGTGGACGCTCCCATGCCTCGTTCATTTCTTCCTCCAAGCCGCTTGCTTCTCAGGGCACCAGTTCTCGGGCGCATGGTTTTTCTTGCAGTAGTAGCACCTTTTGTTGTTCCGATGCCGTGCCGCGACCTTCTCTTTAATGTGCTCGATGGCGTGGTGCAAATCGGCCCAGTCCTCTTCCGTCCAGTCGTTGGCATCGCGCGGCAGCCCCTCGACGGTCATTCGCTTCTGGTTCTCACGCCGCGCAGCCTTTTCCTTCATGCCGTTCATTGGTCAATCCTTCAGGATTTTCAGGCTGAATTGCAGGCCCAGCGTCTTGAGCAACTGCCGTTTCAGGTTAGGCGAATCGAACTGCTCCTGCGTGACATCGTACATGGCTTTGATTAGCTGATCCACCGTCGCCCTTTGCGCGAAGACGTGCAGCTTCAAGACCAGTTCTTCCGGGGTCGGTGCGTTCATCCCGCAATCCTCTTGGCCAGTCGGTCCTGCATCTCCGCCAGCCCATCCATGCGCTTCTCCAGCACGTCCAGATCCTTGTGCACCTGATCCACCAGCGACCGCACTTCCGCTGCCGTCTCGCGTGCCTGCGCCTGGACGCTGCTCAGCACAACCATGATCCTTGAGGTGCAGTCCTCCACGGCGGACAAGTCGAAGACCTTGCCCAGGGCCTCGCGTAGCTGCTCCGGGTGCAGTTCCGCAGCGATGCCGATGACCACGGTCAGCACCTCGGATAGCTGGCGCTGGTTGGCCTTGCAGGCTGCCAAGAGGAGGTCGTCTTGAGCGGTCATGCGCGCTTTCGCCTCACGTACTGCGGGAACAACTCTGCCACAGGCGTTTTCCATTGTCCGCGTGCTGGCACGTTCGGCAGGTTCCGTACTTCCCACGGCATGACGCCAAACTCCTTCTTGAACATCTGCGCCGCCATGCCAGGAGTCCGCCCCATGTTCGCAGAAATGGCCATGCACCTGTGCCATTCTCGCACCATAGCCTCATGCACCACCATTTCGTTCTCGCCGCCGCTGACCTCAACAAGCTGTCCGTTCTGCACGGCCTCCCTCTTGGCTTGCCTTGTTTGCTCGGACAGCTTGTGGCCGCAAGCCGGGCAAACCAGCCCGGAGAAGATGGCGTGGCACTTAGGGCAATGCACGAGACCTGCCCTGCCGTCCTTGGGCTTCACCCTGTCCTGTATCTTCTCCCCTTCCTTCAGTTGCCAGTCAATGTCAGCATCGGGAAGCCCGTGGACGTAGACATTCCCGGAATGGTCAATCAGGATCGCATCGGTCTTGCCATCCGCTGGGCGTTGGATTCGTCCAGCACGCTGGCGGAACTTGACGTAGCTCTTGGTCGGACCAGCGTCGATGCAGCACGAGGCGATGGGACAATCGTAGCCCAAGGTGAGCACGTTGCAGTTCACCAGGATCATCGTGTCGCCCATGCTGAACCGCTCCAAGATGGCGTCCCGTTCTTCGTCAGGCGTCTTGCCGTCGAGGTGCTCCGCTTTGATCCCGGCTGCGAGAAACTGGTCGCGAATGTGCAGGCTGTGCTCGATGCCGCTGGCAAACGCTATCGTCTTGCGACCTGCCGCCAGTCGCTTCCAATGCTCCACGATGTCGCCCACCAACTTGGGCTGATCCATCCGCTTCTCTAGAGGTCGTGGCGCGTAGTCTCCAGTCGCCTTGGAGGTCGGCACGCCCTTTAAGTCCGGCCTGTAGGGGGCAAAGACCTTCGTCGGCACAAGGTAGCCGTCTGCAATCAGCTTGGACGTCGGCACGGCCTGCACCATCCCCTTGTAGGCCATGCCCAGCGGCTTACCGTCCCCGCGCGCCGGCGTGGCGGTCAAACCGATCACCACGGCATTGGGGAAATGCTTGAGGAGGAAGAACCACGTCTTACTCAGGCTCAGGTGGCATTCGTCCGCGATGATGAGGTCGAACGCTGGCAGCGGGATGGCTAGTTGCTCCAACCGCTGGATCTGCTCTCTGGCCTTTTCGGTGAAGTGCATCTCCAGATCGGTCGCCCCTTCAATCGCCTTCTCTATGGCTTTGATCCGGCCGGGCAGCCGGAAGGCACGCGAGATGAGCGTGTCCTTGCTGGCCACCTGCACCAGCTTGTCGAGATTGTAACCGTGGCCAGCCATGATGATGCCGTGCTCGACGTCGAACCGGCTGAGCTTGTCCGAGCACTGGTGAATGAGTTCGCGGGACGGAGCCAGGAACAGGCAGCGCTTGCCCTTGTCGGCGCACCCCTTGATGAGCATAGCTGCCATCACCGTCTTGCCGGCCCCTGTCGCTGCTTGCAAGATGACCCACTTCTCCAGGCGCCGCTGGATCAAGTCGGCCAGAACCCGCCGCACCCGCTCGACGGTATCGACCTGATAAAAGCGTGGGACGATCACGGCATGGCCTCCAGTTCCACGTCTCTCCACTGCGGGACAAATCCGCAGTTCCTGCACTCCCCACACCCTTTCCCTTCACACTTGCGATGCACGCAAAATGGCTTGCACAGACCAAGATGCCGTGCCGCCGTCTCTAGTGCCGGGACGATCTCGCTCAGGAGCGCCCACGGGTACAGTGTCTGATTGTTCTTGAGGTGCTTGACCCATGACTCCAGGCGATCAACGCAATCGCTCAGGAAGGGGTCGCCAAACGTGTCGCGGAGCTTCTTGGGCAAAGTGTAGCCCTTGGCGTCTCGCGCCTCCTCAGCGGCCTTCTGGGCGGTTTCCTCGGCCTCTGTAGGAGGTTCCCAGGATTCACCCGCATCGGGAGGAACGTGTACCTTTTTGGGTGCCTTTTTCGCCTTTTGGTGCACTCCGTTGGTGCCCACTACGGTGCCGTTTTTAGGCGCAGGTGCGCACCCCCCCTGCGCACCCACAAGTTGAAGATCATTACGTACTTGCGACTCGCTGATTTTTTCGGCTTTGGCGATAACCCGCAAGCTTTCGCCATTCCGTCGCCGCGCGGCTACTCGCTCAACCCGCGCCTGTTTTTCAGCGTCCGTTTGGTGCCTCCGGTCATCGTTCAGGCTTTCAGCCATCGCTATGGCTTCCGTCTCGGTGCCGACAAAGTGAACCGTTGGGAATGTCTGACCCAATTCCCCACACAACTCGACACGATGCTTGCCGTCGATGCACCAGACTGAACCATCATTGGGGTTCTTCCACAATACCACCGGCATACGGCACTGAAGTTTTTTGATGGAAGCCTTGAGCTTGGCTCGCTGCTGGGGAAGAAGTGGGTCAAACGTCGCGCAGATGGGGTGAAACTGCATCGCATTCCCTCGCAAGAAAGAGACGCGCGCCCCTGGTTCAATCCGACCTGGCAGGGAAAGATGTGCCAGCGGGCGCGCGTGTTTCGTGTTGTTTCGACCTGCCAAGTGAAAGAGGAGTATCACCGCAGGCATCACCCATGTCAAACAGAATCTTCATCATCCTCGGGCCACGGCAGACCCAGCCCGGCGACCTTGTAGATCGCCCACACGATGAAGGCCGCGATCAATGCAAGGCCCATGATGCAGTCCATTGCCAGACCTCCGCTAAGCCACCGCGCTGAACACCTTCAGGTTCTGGTCGAACGTCAGTCCCTGCTCGGACGCCAGCGACTCGAATGCGCCCCACACCGCCTTGGCCAGCACCGGCTGGTAGTCTCCGGGGACAGTCTTGGCCAGCGCATTGAGCGCGTCCAAATCCTGGCAGGTGGTCAGCGCCTTGTTCCACTTGGCCATCACTTCGCCCGCATCGTACTTGACCGGCTTGGCCTCTTCCTTGGGGAGGAGCCCCCGGACGTGCAGGATGCACTTGCCTAGTGCTTCGGCCGGGAACTCCATCCACGATTCGGCCTTAGCCTTGGCCTTCCACCGCTCCAGCGTCTCCTCGGGGATCTTGACCACTTCGAGGAGGTCGGTGAGTTCCTTGACCTGCTCAGGGCTCGCCATGACGATCTCCTGGCGCACGCCCTCCAGAGGGTAGCCGTGGATCTTGACGAAGTTCTCCAAGGTGAACGGGAACCGCGCCGGGACCTTGCCCCGAGCGTCCTCCGGGTCCCTGCGCCACTTGAACACGCGGCATTCCTTCGGGAAGTGATCGAGGTTGCCGTCGTTGTAGACGTGCAGTACCTGCATGAAGTCCGCTTCGATCTTCTTCGCGGCGTCCGCTTGATCGCCGACCACCTTCTCATCTTCCCACTTGCCCTTGAGGTGTGCCGTGCAGATCAGATGGAAGTCGCCCCAGCGCACCAGCTCCCTGACCTTTCGCCATTCCTTGGCTGCTTTGTCTCCGGCAGCCCCGAAGTCTTTAATCATCTTCGGATTGTGCCGGATCACCGCCTCTTGATGCAGCGTGCTCAGGTGGTCGATGGCCACGGTGGTCATCTTAGCCATCTGGCCCCGGCGCTTGCCCATCTCCTCGATCACGTCGATGTAGGACCCCACCTCGACCCGCACTGACCCGTTCCGTGCGATGCGGGCGTCAGCGTAGGCCAGTCCCCCTCCGATGTCGGTGTCGAAGATTAGCGCGTTCTTGAGGCAGGCGACGTTGAAGGACTTGCCACTGCCCGATTCGCCGGCCCAGAGGGCAATGACACGCTCGGGCTTCACCACAGGTTCTTGCTTTTTCGTCATGGCTGTTTCACCCCGCCGGCGTACCGGCTCCACAGGTAGCACACACACCTCGACCTTGCTCCATCGTCCATCCCGTCCAAGGCGCGGATGATCTGGCCGAGCTGGCGCAGTTCCGGGTCCAGTCGGCGGTTGCCGCCTTCGGGTTCTTCGGTCTCGGGTTCTTGCACGTCGTTGCTCATTGCTTGACCGCCTCGTAGTGTCTCTCCCTGCCGAACTGCCGACTGCGTGCCAGCCCGAACCGTTCGAGCGCCGCCAGCCGGTTGAGAACCGCCGTGGGGTTCGCGTTCATCTCTTTGGCCAACGCCGTACCTGTCACTTCACCCCGCTTACGCAGAGCCTTCAAGGTGACGGCGTAAACCCCAGTCAGTTCAATCTCGCCACGACCGCCGCAGCGAGAGCATTTGATCTTGGCCATGCGGGTATTATTTCATGTCTCTCACAAAAGTCAATGAGATAGCCGAAAAAACATTCCCGGCTTGACCTATGGGGCTACCCTGATTAGTCTTGTGGGTGGAAAAAGAAAAACACCGCCGATCTGAGTTCAGCTTCTACTGAACAGGATCGACGGTGGAAGAATCAACCACAGGCATTGTACGTAAAGCCACGAGGCAGTGCAATGCTTGCTACAATTCTTCACTTTCTCTTCCCGTAGCTGCAAGACGTGGATACCGGCAAAACTCCGGCAGCGTGAAAAACTCGCGCGGAGAGGCCCACGGACTACGTACCTGCTGACAGGCCAAAAGCGTCGCGCCTCCAACCCGGCCACATGAGACGACAGCGGGGAGGGCGATGTCCTCTACCGATGGCCCCAGCCTCGGCACGGCTGCCTGCGGCACACATTAGGGGATTCTCTGCGCGCTTCCCCGAAGGGTCCGTGCGAAGCGAAGCGGTAGCACGTTGACCACTAGCGCGCCGCGCGTCAGTAATCAAAAACCGCCCCGAAAGAGAGAAGTGTTTCATGTCTCGGAAGAAACGCCGCTGTGCCACGATTGACCGAGAAGAACTGCTGGACATGCACCAAGAGGCAATGGTCTATCGCACGCTGGGACTTCCCGAAGCGAACTCGCTGGTCTGTTCGGTAGGAGCCTGTCTAGGGAATTGGCCGCGTGTCCGGCGAGTGAAGGTAGCGGAGTTGAGGCGTCGAATCGGTGACTTCAGGCGGCTGTACGAAAAGCATCGGGTTGGGGTCCGGGTCTAGGGCCTCCTCATCAGAAACCCCAGGTCCCATCCGGACCCCGGCGCCCCTTCCCGCAACAAGCGGGTGCCAGCGCTGGACACTCGGCAGGGCGCGCTACCCGAAGACTCACTCGACTTCGTGGGCTTCGACCGCAGCCGTCTGCTCTGGCACCACGTCGTCCTTCCCGACCGGGATATTGACGGGCGCCGTGAACTGCACCTTCCGGCCGGCTGGGACCGCGCGGGTGAAGTTCAGGGTAAACAGCTTGGCAGACGGCGGTGTGCCACCACCTCCACCAGGGGGTCCGCCACCCGGAGGGGTGCTGCCGCTAACCAGAGCCGATACGAGCGTTCCCAAGGGCCTTCCCAGCCCGGTGCACGGATCTGGGCCTACAGTGGCGTTAAAGCCGCTGTTGTTGCCGCTGGTGATGTCCAGGAACGATCCTGTGTTGCTCCAGAGCAGGGGGTTCATCTGGGCTATCATCGGCATCCCGATTTTGACTCTGGCCCCGTTGATGACACAGAAGAGCCCAGCGATCAGCGGTGCCACGGCAGAAGTCCCACCGATGGGTTCCCACTGACCATTAATCAGCACCATCCACCCCGTCGCTGGGTCAGCATTGGCGGCGAGGTCGGGGTCCATCAGCATGGTTCCCTGACTGTTCGGAAGCTGGTAGCTTGGTCGCGGGTAGAACTTGGAGAATCCCCCGCCCGTACCTTCACCGGGACCGTCGTTCCATACCGTCTCAGGACCTCCCAGCGGCTTGGAGGTGCCACCGCAGCCGGTGATGTAGGGGCTGCACGACGGGAAGTCGGTCGTTGGGCTGCCCTCGCCATCGTTGGCCAGGTTGTCGCCGGAAGCAGCCGTGATGGGGAACGGGCAAGACTGGGCCGAGCTGTCGACGGCAGTGCGGTCGCTGGCGTTCCACTGGTCCTCCGGGCTGCCCCAACTCCACGAGAAGGCGCCGACCTTGAGACCGAGTGTCTGCGAGGCATAGTCTTGGCAGTCCGCGAACGCTTGCCCGCTGTTGGGACCATAGACGATGAGAATGTTGGCTGGCGTCCCGGTCATGTAGGACCAGACCGCTGCCGCCAACTGCCAATCGAGGGCCACCTCGCCATCAGCATCAGACGAAGAATCGTCGGCACCGGGCAACAGATGGGTCTTGACGGTCGGTGCCGCGAACCCCGTCTTGGCGGACCACTCAGCAAGGTCGGCTGGGTAGAACTTGCCGCCCAGTTCCCCGATCACGATGGTCAATGGCGTGACTGCCGTCCCGGTAGGCCAGTTGTATGCCTTGAGCAGATCGGCGGGGTAGTAGGGCTGCGAGGCGGCATGCGGTCGCCTGATCTGGGTATTGGCGAACCGGCGGATATGGGACTTGGCGAATGGCGTGCTCAATTCAGGCTCCTTGTTAGGCAAACACCTTCATAATGTCGGCGAAGATTGTGGCCCCTTCCGAAAGATCCTTGCTGCGCAAAGCTGTCACAGCAAGAGACACCGCTTGGAGTTTCAGTTCAGCATAGACAACGGACGACGTGTCTTGATGTTTCATTTGCTGCTGGATAATTCCCATCTGCTTGGCAAATTCTACTGGGTCCACGTCTCAGTCTCCTTCAGGAGTTATCAGCTCCTTGGTGTAGGTTTTTTCTATTGCTGCCTTATACTCACCGGCAGTAATTACACCTTTTTCTATGAGCAGCGACACCAGAGCATCAAACCTGATATTAGCGTAGTCTGGGGCTCCATCATCGAGAGAGGGCATTGGATCAGTCTCCCTATCGGTCGTACCTCGTGAACGGTTCGGTGACGAGCCCCCACAGAATAGCGGGGACAATGATCCACGGGCTCGATTCGATCAGCTCCCACATCGCGCGGATCATGCGTCGCTCTCTTGAACTTCAATCGTGACGCGGACAACCTGTCCTACCTTCAACTGACACCCTGCAATGTGCTCGCCGGAAAGGTTCAACTGCTCGCCCTTGAACTTGGGTGCGGTGCCAACTTGGCAAAGCTGCACCTCGTCACCGGCAGCGTAGATTACCTCATAATCGCGCGTCACGGTTCACCTCAAAAAGCCGGCCGGGGCCTTACCATCCGTATCCCGGCCGGCATCCTCGACAACGTGTCGATTACGAGCCTGTACCGCCCACACCGGGCAGAGTCGGGCTAGTGCCACCACCGCCAAAGATGCCGCCAAGGCCACCGAGGACTGGACCCAGGAGACCGATCAATGTCTGGATCAGCGCCAGCCACTGCGCCAGCGTCAGGTTGGGATTGGCCGCTGCGGTATCCATTGCATCAACGTGGGCCTTGAGGGCACTTACGGCGTTCTTTGTTGCTGCATGAGCGTTCATAGTCTGCCTTTCAAAGTGGAAGAGGAGGAGCCGGTCCCAGATTCTCGCAAAGGTGGGAGACCGGCTCCCGTGGGAAGGGTTAGAACCGACGAACTGTGTGGATAAATCCACCACGCGGACCGACAATCAGCGATTCACGAGAGAATCGCTGACCTCCGACAAAGAACGGGCTGACGCCGTAACCACCAAAGCCACCGTAAACGCCGAAGGGGCTGAACCGGCTGCGGAACGCCGAACCGAAGTAGCCGCCATATCCCGCGCGGAAGGCGAAGTTGGCCCCGACCCCGCATCCGGTGTATCCCGTAGCGAAGTAGGTCGGCGGTGTCACGTCCACCACGACCGGCGGCGCGGTCTGCACCTGCTGCTGGGTGGTCGTGGTCTGGGAGAAGAACGAACTGGTTTGCGCGTCGGCGATGCCGGGCAGGCACGCCAGGAGGGCAATAGCGAGTAGCTTACGCATGTGAAGTCTCCTTAACAAATTGTTCGACGAACCACTGTCGCTTTATGTTCAAACTCTCGTGTCCGGTATCGTCGACAAACTGCATCAGGCCCCCCGACATGGTCGCGGTTACTGTAACCAGGCGACCGGTTTTGCGGTGGCGCCAGACTTGGTCAATACCGAGTAGCAACGGTTGCTCGTTCATTTCTTCACCCGTAGGTTGTCACTTCTTCTTCGCCGGCGTCGCTGGCGGCGTCAGGGTAGCCGTCACCTCGGCTTGCGTGTCGGTGATGGTTTTGTCGAGCGCGTCGATCTGCGCCTGAGTCACCTGTCCGGTTTGCAGGGCCGCGACCTGAGCCTGAAGCGCGGTGAAGCCGGCAATAAGTTGCTCGACCGCCGTCTTGAGGGTCGCCTCGTCCGCCGTGATCTTGCTGATGTCAACCGCCATTGCTTTCTCCTGTGTTGAGAGTTGCCGGACGGTCGCCTCCAGTTCGTGGACGCGCCGTTCGATGTTTTCCATCCAGAATGGGTCACTGATGGGCATGGGTCACTTCGTTTCCACTGCCGGTGCTCTGAGTGATTCCGCAGGGACCGAGACGATTTGCCACAGGGACAAATTCTGTGGGCTCATCGGCGTGCCCGGTACACCCTTCACGTCGTTGGCGTCCACCTTGCCATCAGCTGTCAGGCGCTGCTTGCGCGGCATACGGAAGTTGTCAGCCGCACTTGGATCAATTCGCGGATATACGCGGCGTTCTCGCTCCGCTTGGCTCATAGCCGGGTAATCGTCCAAGTCGAATCCGCCAGCCACGGTAGCCCCTGCCGGTAAAGCTGCCCGCAGATGACATGCCGTGCATCCATCCGCTCGCGCCGCCGCCACCCACGCCTTGAGGATATCCTGCTTCGTTGCTGTGGTCGCGCCGCTAGTGTTGATCTGCGGGTACTGGCCGATAGAGCCACTGTAGGTGATTCCCGTAGTCGTGACTACACCGGGGTTGTTGAGCGCGTTCAGGAACGCCACCGCCGCCTGTCCCTTGGCCTGAATCTTTGCCACCTCCACCGCACCCGATGTGGCGAGGGTGATGTTGCTGCTGAACAGGCTGTGGCGCTTGCTGGCGAAGTTATCCGCCCGCTCCACCGACTGCGCCTCCAGCAGCCCCAGCTCGCGGAGGTTGAAGGCATCCCCGAAGATGCTCGCTTGAGCGTTCACCGTGGAGGCCGACACCGGGGTCACGGTGCGGTAGTAGTTGGCGCTGTAGGGACCGTAGGGGCCGACCTGCCCCATCGGTGAGTACGCGAATAGTTCTTCCTTGGTCAGCGTCAGACCCGCCGCCCTCAGGAGAGTGGCCTTGCCCTCGTAAGTCGCTTTGATCTTGAGAGCGGCCCCGATGTTGTCCTCAAGGCTTGGTGCAGCCGGCGCTACGTATGCCGTCGGTGCGTAATAGGGAACGTAATCGTAGTAGCCCGGATAGTAAATCCCACACGACCAGTACCCGGCATGGTACGACCCCAGCGTGTACGGCTGAGCGTTGTAGGCATACGAGTTATAGTAGTAGCCGTCGCTGTGACGGTACCAAGCCGACGCTGCGGTTGCGAACGCCAGCACGAGCACGATTGCCGCAAAGAGTCGGGTCATTGAGCAGTCTCCCTTCATTTGTCTGCGTGCATTGTTACTTTACCGTCGTCGATGTTGAAATGGCTCCTGCAACCGCCAGTGCACTTCACAGACGGACTAAGCGTCGGCCCGTTTGGACCCTTGGAGTAGTTCCACAAGTGACGCTCCGGCGAACGCTTCCTAGTCTCCGTCTCAAAGTACGTCGGGTGTGGTGATCCACAGCCGCATGGGCACAGGTACTCGCACATCTCTGGAATGCCGTTCACAAATAGAACGTGCATAACCCCCGGCTCCAAGTGCGGAGGTTGCCAGCAGCCTTCTGCATCAGCGTCGAATCGGACTTCTCTGTACGTGTCGATCATCCGGCCTTCCTCTTGAGTGCCGCGAACCTTGTAGCCATGAACGAGTACCACAAATCATAGTCCGATCTCACCAGCGCCTTCCCCGACAACAGCAGACCGCCCCGAGCGTCCTCAATCCGCAGCGTCGGGTCGCCCTGCCTGAGCGGATACACCCAGATGGTCCCCGCCTGGACCGCGTGTTCGTCGAGCGCCAGCACCTCTCCCAGCTTCTTCCCCGCCGCCTTGGGGTCTTTGCCCTGCCACGCCACTCCGAGGTCGTGCAGGGCATCCACGGCGGTCAGGGTCGTGTAGAACTCCGACGCGAAGATACCGGACACCTCACCCGACGCCAGCCGCACGATGTCGGTCTGGTCCTTCGAGCCCGGCCAAGGTCCGGTAGCCCGCAGGATGGCCCTGGCGTAGTCCTCGCGGGCACGGGGCAGGGCGGTGACTTCGGGGTCGCCCGCGTACAGTCCGACGATGCGGGTGATGGCCTCCTGCCGATTGTACTCCCGTCCGTGGTACTTTACCGTATTTTTCCGAGCGCCGATGTCGTCGATGATGTCTAGTTGCTTGCGGAGGTCGGTGACGTCGTTGTGGACGATGCGCCATCCGGCTTCGTTGGCGTGACACCGAATACACCCAATGGCAGGTTCGAGCACGGTTCCAAACGGGGACGGAATCGTAGTGTCTACAGCGACGTCGTCGGTCGCCTGATCGAGAAGTGCACCGTCACCGTTCCAGAGAGCGAATTCGTTAAGCCCGTTAGTAAGTTCACGGATTGACTCCTTCGCGTCGAACCTGACCACGCTGGCCGGGTCGAGATTCATCAGGGGGTGCGTGTCGATGTCGATGCTGTCCCGCTTGAGGTCTTGGGTGATGCTGAGGAAGCTGGTGTTGGTGTTGATGTGTCCTGAGAGAGTGCGGAGGAAATCAACACGCCGAGGACGACCAGTAATAGCAGACTGAGACAGAGCCACCCTAGCGTCAGACTGCTGTTGGTTAAACACATCTCTCGCACGCACTCCGCGATCAGCGTCACCAACACCAAGCAGTGAAAAATAGTTGTCTTCATCGGTTCCTTTCTTGAATCCCTTGCGGATGCCCCGGAACCTGTAGTACAGGCCCCCGTAGATGGTCCGGTACGCACCCTTGTCTTGCACCTGCCTGAGCGCACGGCCGACAAAGTAGGGCAACGACACCACCGGGGCTTGCGATTGTGTTCCGTCCACCAGCGACTCGACCAGCCGGAAGTCCAAGTGCGGCGACACCTGACGAATGACGTCGGTATCGTCGAGGGCGTCGACTTCGACGGTCTCCTTGACTTCCTTCTTTTCCCATCGGCTGTAGTACGTCTTGCCATCGGTGTGGACCCATCCGTTTGGTACGGGAACCTTCACGTCCTCGAACCTTGACCGCGTGACCTTCTTCTTGGGGATCTGGATGCCCACGGCAAACTCGATTGTACCCTTGGTGAGCAGCAAGGAAAAGCGCGGGTCGTATTGTAACTCCTCCCACGTCTGCACCAGCTCCTCGAGATGTTGCTCGGTGTCGGCGAGCTGCTGGAGGTCCACCCGCAGGACCATCAGCGGTCCCTTGCCAAGCGGGACGGGTCGGTAGATGATCGGGGCTCGGCTGATGAGGTTCAGGGTGTAGGATGCGGCGCGGGCGTGGTTGACGGACCCTGACGGTATCCACAGGTAGCGGGTGTAGTAGGCGTCGTCGGGGGGAAGGGTGAGGAGATCGGCCGCAGAGAGGCGAAGGGCGTCATTCTCAGTTGCCTGAGCCGCTGCTTCTTGGGGAAGTGGCGGTTGCCGCCCTCCGCCCTCTCTGGGGCCTACGGGTTGGGCAGACAGCGGAGCCGGCTCCTGCTCGTACCCGAAGAAAGGCAGCGCCATCATGGGCATCAACAGTGCGATGCCGATGAGATTGCGCAAGCCCACGAAACCACGACGCATTTGCCACTCCCCCAAGAATCAGGGGGAGCGTACCACGAAATGGGGGCGAATGGAAGAGATTGCTACTTGGGCGGCAGACTGCGGCCCAGAGCGTTTGCCATCATGCCCACGATCAATTCGATGAGACCCCAGCCGATGCGGAGGCCCATGCCTGCGAAAATCCAGCAGACGAAGCAGATGAACAGACTTTCCAGCGATAGCGAAGTTGGAATCATGGGTCACCCCTTCTTGGTCGTGGTCGTAGTCGTGGTCGTCACACCACCACCGGCGTCTATTTCCGCCTGCTTGGCCTTGTGCTCGGCCAGTAGCTTCTCGGCCTTCTCGGCAGCCGCTTCGGCAGCGCCGGAGTCCATCCCCATCTTCTTTTTCAGGTCGGCGACCTCTCTCAGCGCCACCGCTTCCGCCCCAAGGTGAATCTCAAGCCCGGAGTTCACCAGCTTGTGGATGACGTCCAGCTTGGCATCGGCCCTATCGGTAGTCTCCTCCAACTGGACCTTGACCATCTTCACTGCCCGAGCGGCTTCGTCGATGTCCTTCTTGGCCTGTGCCTCCGCCGCTGCCCGTTCGTCGGCAATCCTGTCAGCCCGCCTGCCGTTTTTCCAGCTGATGTAGGACGCAGCCAGTCCAGGGGAGGCGATGATGAGCGCCACCAGGATATTCGTGGTGGGAACCCCTGCCTGCTCGGGTTCGCCGAGTAGCAGCAGCAATGCGGGTAACAGGATAAACCACTTCATGACTCACGGTCCCACCTCGGTTACTGATTTCCACCACCTGCCTGCTGATAGCCCTGCCGTGCGTTCAGGAGGGCCTGCCACGCCGTCGTCAGGGCGGAATTGGCATTTGATGCGGCAAGCACGGCGTTCGCCAGGGCGGTGGCATTGGTATCGGTCGGGTTGGCCGCGTAGGTCATGAGCGCCAGTGCCTCGGCGTTGTTCGCTGCCGTGGCGACACCCAAGGCCAGCCCGTAGTTGATGATGGCCTCGACGTAGGCGTCGTGAGCGCTCTGCTGGTCCTGCGGCTTTTTCATTCATCACCCTTGAGTTGGCGCTTGATCCTGCCGATCTCGACCGCGATGTCGGCGAGGTCCCGCATTTCCTTGGCACGCATCGCCTCGACCGCCTGTCCCCGCTTGGCGTCCTGCTCGCGGGCCTGCATCAGTCTATCAGTAGAATCCTGAATGGTGGGAATGGCAACGAAAAAGATGAGGCAGGCGGCAGTCACCTGAATCCCGGTGAGTGCCGCATCGACGATCAGCTTCCACCAGTCGCTCATGGGTGGGCCGGGATAGGGGGAGGAGCCTTGGTCGTCTCCTTGACCTCGCTGCTGGGGGGTTTGGGCTGAGGGGTTGGCTCGGCGGCTGCCTCGGCCTTGCGCAGTCGGCGGCGCAGATACCAGCCAAAGGTCACGACCAGGCCGATGGTGGCCAGCATCCCGGCGATCAGTATGGCCCAGGTGAACATCACCGTTTCTCCTGCTCCTTCATGGCCTTAGCGATGGCGTGGGCTCCTGCGCTCACGAACCCCTTCATCTTCTCTTTGCTGAGCTTGTCTACTTGATCTTCGAGGTAGGCGTTCCTCTCTCTCTCCTGTGCGAGTTGCGTGCCATGAAATTCATCGACCTTTTGCAGATGGCGTATGAACATCTTGCAAATGGCGATCATGCCGCCCAGCGCGACAGCCACCAGCCCCATCGCCGCATGTTCCGTTTCGATGGCGAACATGGTGTGAGTCTACCCTATACCACCTGTGGCGTCCCATTTATTCCCGCTGCGTCCAGAACATCACCTCACGCATCAGACCGAGCCCATCCACCGTGGATTCCGCCTGAACCTCCCGGTCAACGATCCGGTGCCCCGCCGCTGCGACGGCGCGCTCCAGGTGATCCCCGGTGAGGTAGACGTGGTGGAACTCGGTGCCGTTGTCGTGGTCCCTCTCGGCGATCTGCATGTCGAAGCAGCCAAAGCGCCCGTGGGAGAGCAGCTTGGCAAGGATCTGGTCCCACTCGTGCAGCCCGAAGTTCTTGAGGAAAAAGAAGGCGCAGGAGAGGTCAGGTTCAAAGGCAAAGCAAGAGATAAGGCGGATGTCATCGTGCCAGAACTGGTGGGCGCGTGTGTCGTTTCTCACCCTTGCCTTTCCCCAGAAATACTCGTTTTTCTCCACTCCCACATAGCGCACGTGACATGGCATCCCCTTGGCCACCAGCCCCACCCCACACCCGAACTCCACGACACTCTCGACCTTCTCTCGCTCCATCCGGGGCAAGAGGAACCGCAGGTGCACCTTGGCGGACTGGTTGAGCAGCCACGTCACCTCCTCGGCCATGGCGCGCTCCTTCGTGTACCAACAGCTACTGTCCGGTAGAGGCATGTTGAATCGTCCTCCAGCACAAATGAAGCGGCAGCATGGGAAGAAGGCAAACCCACACATCCCAGCGATGCCACCAGTTTTCGTCTGGCGAAAAGTGCGGTCTGCCCTCGATGGTCATTTTCCAGAAGACGCCGACCCAGCAATCTTGCGGCTTAAACTCAAGGCGAACCGTCACGGTGCCTCCTTGCCACTCGGCGTTTGACTTCTTCCATCGCCACATGCAAGTCTCGCCAGTCCTCTTCGGCCCAATCCTTGGCATCGCGTGGCAATCCCTCGTCCGTCCAGCGCTTGGCGTACTCACGCTTTGTTTTCTTTCGCTTCATTCCGTTCTCTGGCATGGGACCTCTCCTCGCAGGCTTCCACGTTCTCCACGGCCTCCCTGAGCAGGCACAGGCCACACCGCTCGTGAGGGGACCAGCACCAGCACCGCTGCTCAGCAAGGACGCGCTTGGCCGATTCGAGAAGCGCGGAGGCCATCAGGCGGTAGTTGGGACGGGACATGGTTGTTCCTCCAGCCACAGGATTTTCTTGCCTTTGTTCAGCGCGTGAGCTAGTTCGCTGCGTGTCGATTCGCCCACGTACCCGCCGACGTTCAGAATCAGCACTTCGTCGGCCAGGTCGATTTTGTCCTTGTGCAAGGCATCCAGAGCGATCTTTTGCTCAAGAGTGCAGCCGAATGCCTCGCCGTGGGTTTCTCCAGCAGCGTGCGGGTAAAAGCCAACGGACAGCACGATCTTGCCAGCCATCGTCTGGCGATAGTTCGCTTCTTGGAATGCCTTCCAGAAGCGAGTCGAGCCACAGAGACAGACAATCGTTCGTTTCACTTCAGCCACCTCTCAATCCAGGTAAATATTTCGCTCACATTCTCCCTGCCGTATACGCAGCCTTTGTAGCGGTCCTGATAGGCCGGATTCGTCCACGAGTCCTTCATCGCCTCGGAGAAGCTGACCAGCCGTTCCTTGTGGGCACTATTTCCAGCTGGCCTCCACCAGGTCACAACGGGGACGCCCATGTAATGGGCCATGATTCCTAATCCGCATTGGTAACTCACCACCACCTTGGCCTTCTTCAGGAACGCCAGCGTCTCCCCTATCTCCATCTTTCCAATCAAGTCCATCCAGACCATCCCCGCCTCCGCCACCCCCTGTTTGACCCACTTGTCCCAGAACGACCTGTCGTAAGGTGCCCCCACCACGGCGATGTTCAGCCCCCGCTCCGTGAGACGCTGGCCCAGCTCGACCCAGTGCTTGGGCTCCCACAGCCACCCCATGTTGTGCCCTTCCTCCGTGTGCCCCGACTCCGGGCCCAGGTAGAAGGCCGCGAACGGCGCCGCCGCATCCCCGACGTCCGAACCACGCTCGGTCCCGGTCCAGTCGAACTCGTCAATGACCGCCCAGTCGACGGGATGCTCCGGCAACCACGTCTCCAGTCGCTCTCCACGCTCCAGGACCGTGTTAGGGATCAAGAAGTGATAGCCACCCCTCTCCCCGTCCGGGACGTAGCGGTAGCGGCCTTTCTCGTCGTTCTTCGGCCCCGTCTCCAGGATCGGCACGTCGAGCAGGTTAACGCTCTTGATGAACGGGAATCGGGACAGGAAGGGCACGCTCCTCCGGTCCACTTCCTTGTTGGCGTCCCCGTTGAGCAGGACGTTGATGGGTTTGTCCCCGGCGATGGACTTGATCTTCATGAGGGCCCACATGCAGTCACCGATACCCTGCGGGAGAACGAAAGGAACCACGGAAGGACCCTCGGGGGGAGTGAAGTGCAAGACCTCGCACAGCCACCGTCTGACCTCACCCGGCAGCCCCCACTCCCCATCGTAGGTGCGGTACTGGTAGTGCCGGACGAAGTATTCCGCCACCCCACCATGATCGGCCGGGGAGAGGCTTCTCCAGTCCTTGGGGATGAGATGGAGGGTGTTCTCGGCAGGGTCGTGAAACTGGATGGGGTGGTGCCCGACCCAGCAGATGAGGGAAGGGGTGTTGGTCGCCGACGCCACCTTGCCGGGGCCGGAGTCGATACCCACGAACGCCTCGGCGCAGTGGATGAGCGCCGCGATCATCTCCGCGTCCCCGGTCCCGAACCCGCCCCAGATGTCGTCACTGGCAGGTCGGGGGCAGAAGATGGTCTTCTGGTCGGGCAGGGGGGAGCGGTTGTCCCAGTCGAGGATGACGGGGATGCGACCGGAGGCGCGGATCAGGTCGGTTATTGATTGCATCTGGAAGTGGTGTAAGTTCTTACGCCAATTCGAGGTATTGCCCTCATAATGGCAAATCACGACGGCTGCCTTCTCTCCGTTGATCGAGGCGCCGATGGACTGGTAGTAGTCCATCGCCTTCTGACGCGCGACGGCACCAATGCGGATTTCGTAGCGCCCAAGGTCGAGGTCGTAGTTCAGGCCGAAGTTCTCCGCTAGGCAGTTGGTGATCTTGCTGTTGGGACGGTCGGTGTACTTGCAGTAGTTCTCGTAAAATCCGGCATGATGCACGGAGTCGTAATCCGACTCATTTAGCTCCGGCTCCTGATCGTGCGAGACGCGATGGCACAGACCGATCAGCGCCGTGTGCTTGCCACGGCCGACCCTGATGGTGACTTGCCAGTCGGGACGGTGACGGGCAAGGTGCTTGAGAACGACGCCCATTTGCACAACGTCGCCTTCAGCCCAAGCCGTGGCTGAACCGGATTAGCAGTTTGACCATGACTTGGATTAACCTCCTTTCGTCGCGTAATCGATGATTTCTTGCACCCTTGCCTCAGGCAACGGTGGCTGCTCAGGAATGGAGTCCCATGCACACTGCGCACAGACGAAGATGCCGTTCCAGTCCGGTATCGGCTCTGGCGCCAAGATGGCGCTCACCACTGTATCCATTGCTCGTTGGCAGCGAGGGCAGTTCATTCCTGCACCTCCTGCTTGAGCGCCTCGATCACCTGATCGAACGCCTCTTGGAGTGGTTCGGCCTGTTCGGCATCGTCAAGGTGGATGCCCAGTTCCAAGGCCAGTCCGACCTTCTCGATCAGGTTCTCCATCGCTTCGCTTGTGGTCATCGCTTCACCTCCTCCAGAATCGGCAGTGGAAACGTCAGCGTCCCGCCCCCGTCCAAGAACGCCTTCTCGCGCTGGATCAACTCATCGCGGAACGCCCACGGACCTACAAGGTACACGTCGGGCTTCGCTGCCCGCGAGGACTCCTCCGAGACAATCGGGATGCGTGACCCCGGTGTCATGTGCATGATCTTCCGTGGGTCACGGTCGGATGCTGCCATGATGTGGTCTTGGTCGATTCCGCAATACTGGAGCACCGTGTTCATCTTCGTGGAGGCGCCCAGAAGGTGCACGATCTTGTTCTTGTGCCAGCACTCGTCCAGATAGGCCACCAGCCGCTCCCGGCACGTCCTGACCACCTCCGGGAAGGCCAGAGGGTACGGGATGGGGTACGGCGTGGGCTGCAAAACCTTGGGCGGCTCCAGCCCAGCGTACAACCGGATCGACCCACCGTTGCACTGGTTGTAGCTGACCTTGTGCGTGTGCATCCCGGCCTTGCGTACCACGTAATCCAAGGTGTACGCCGAGAAGTAGGACAGGTGCTCATGGCAAACCGAGTCCCACGCGCCGTTGTACAGGGCGCGCAGGTCGGCAACCTCGACGCACCACAGACCACCCGGCGCCAGGTTGTCGCTGACGGCCTTGGCAAAGCCCACGGGGTCGGGGGTGTCGTAGAAGCAGGCGATGGTGAAGATAAGGTCGAACTTCTCACGAGCAAGAAGATGAGTCGGGTAAAAGGCTTTGATGCGGACATGGGTCACCGGCAAAAGCACATCGCTAGGATCAACCCCTACTAAGTTCTGGTCGTAGGTCTGCGGTCCCCAGGAAAAGAAATTGAGCAGCGTGCCATCGTTGCAGCCGATGTCCAGGACTCGTTTCGGCCATTCTCCCAGAAGAGTCCTTGCTTCTCTTGCGATTCCTTCCAAGTGTTCTCGCATCGTCTGCGTCACCCCGCTCCTGTACCAGTAGTTCCGGTACATCAACTCCGGGTCCACCGCATCGCGGAGCTGCACCAGTCCGCACCCCAGATGGCACCGCGACAGCACCAGCGGGAACCGGGGTGGGTCGGGTTCGCCGATCTTGGGAAACTGACCGCCGAGGCACTGCTCCCCGAAGTCGAGGATGGTTTCCAGGGGTCCACCGCAGACGCGACAGGTCATAGATTCGCCCTCCAGTACCGCTCCGTCAGTTCCGTCAGAACTCCCACGTACTGCTCAGGCCCCCAGACCGTGACGGGGGGCAGCAAGTCATCGATCTTCGCAGGGATCGCGTCCAGCGAACTGTAGACGTGTATCCGGTCCTCACGCATGGTCCCCTCGTCGTCCACCACCATCACCGGCCTTGCGAACGCCGTGGCGAATCGTGGCGATGTCGGGGACCCACCCTTGCCGCCTTTCGAGGGAGGAAGGACGAACAGGAAGTGGCTGATGTCCTCGACCAAGGGTGCCAGCCCTTCGACCCAAGCCGACCAGGAGTGCATGACGACCTTGCCGCCCAGAGTTTCTATTTGCTTGACGTATTCTCGGTGCAGTTTAATCCGGTCGGGACACCACATGACTGATACGTCAGGGCAGAAGGCCGTGAATGGCACATGTCTGAACAAAGCCCACTTCGCCATCTCCAGCGTGTACTTCTTCGGCTCGCAGTACCCGAACGTCCCGATGTGCATGGGCCGCTGCTTGGGAACCACGCAGAACGGCAGCACCGGCTGGCGCAGCAGGACTGGCCGGTAGGCATCCAGCTTCTCCTCGGCCTGCTGGGTCCAGACGAAGGAGGGATAGTCCCCCGGAGTCGGCACACCGGGGTTGTCGTTGTTGTGGACGACGCCGAACTTGATCCGCCGCTCTCGCAGAAAGGAGATGTCGGCGTCGATCCTGTCGCGCGGGTAGTTCTTGCCCTCGGTGATGAGGAACACATAGTCCGCCTCGGACTCCCCCTTCTCGCCAAGGAACACCTGTGGCCAACGACTGAGGCTGACGCGCCAGGCTTTGCAGTGCCGGGCGATGGTGAGCGCCCAGTTGTCCAGGGCCTCGAAGGGGGAACTGCCGGGGAACAGGAAGTGGACACGGTTGTGCTTCATCGGATGAACTCCTCCCACATCGGTCGCCACAGTTGCGGTTGCTCCAGCCACCCCCAGTACACCCCAGGCTTGGAGTCGATGCGTCCCGTCAGGGGAGGGTCGGACATCTCCTCCATCTTGCGGAAGAACGCAGGCCACTTGGGGTGACGGAGGCACTCATCTAGTGCAAATGTATGCGGATGCCGACCGAACTTCTTCTGAAGCACTACTAGGCAATCTGCGCGGTCGTAAGACTCATGCGCGTTCCGCTGATTGCACTCCCCGTAGACGTACTCACGGTCCTTGCCCCACTGCCCGAACTCCTCCGGGTGCTCATCCGTGAGAATGTCCTCGATGAAGTAGTAGCCCCCCACCTTCAGGTTCGGCCAGAGGATGTCCCGGCTGATGCGCTGCCACTCCGCCCGGTGCCCGCAGTCGTCGATGATGACGTCGAAGTATTCGGGAGGGAACAGCAGCGCGATGCCGGGGTCCTGCTGGAAGCGCTGGTAGATGGTCAGGCGCGGATCAGTGACCTCGCGGCAGTCGTGCAGGTCGATGGCGTGGACTTCCCCCAGCGGGAACATCTTGAGCCAGAACTTCAGGGAGTTGCCGTGGTCGATGCCCAGCTCCAGAATCTTTGCCGGGAAGGCGGTCATGGGACCGAGGAATCGCTCGTATACGGGCATATAGGTATGTTGGCCCTTGTCTGTGCCACATTCCCTCGCAACTCTTTCCCATTCGCAAGAGAACGTCATTGCACGCTCCTCCAGTTGTTCCCGTTCCTTATCTCTTTGATGGCACCATAAGTTACACCAAACTTGTCAGCGATGGCTTGCAAGGCACCCTTGGGCAATCGCTTTTGACGGCCAACCATTCCTTGAGCTATGACGCGACGTATTTCAACAACAGCATCACGGCTTAGCTTTGCCATGCCATTGCGTTCTCCGGCATTGTCGGTGCCGTGGAACGCGCGGTCGTCCTTGTTTTGCTTGGACGTTCCCCATTGCAGATTGTCGAGTCGATTGTTCGCTGGATTCCGGTCGGGAAAGTGCCGACATTCCATGCCTTCGGGGCAAGGGCCGACGAAAGTTTCCAGAACTAGCCGATGGATGTAAGTCGCGATACTTTTGCCCTTTTTGCAAAGGCTCACGAATACGTGGCCGTACTGCTTCAATGCTTGCAATTTCATTATCCGTTCTGGGATGCTGTAAGAATGCGTCCTGAAGCCACCTCGCGGAACGGAGCGGGCCAAAGATTTCACCCGTCCAAGATTCGACACTTGGTACAGCCCTTCGTAGCCCTTGACGTCGCGCCATTCTTCGTTCATAGCATCCCCATCACTTTCAGGAGTTTCGTTGCCCTCGCCGCAGTGGTGTGATTCTTCCTCGCATACTCCAAGAGCGCCTGCCTGCGTGGAGTCTGATCGTTCGACAGAGCATGGTCGATACAGTCGGCCAGTCCGTCCAGGCCGCACTCGAAGCACGTCTCCGGTGGGAACCACGGCTCCCTCCGGTAGGCCGGGTAGCAGAGCAGGATCGGGATGGCACCAGCTGCCGCCGCCTCGTAGCACCTGAGCGATTCGCAGTCGTCCGCCCCCGGAGGGACCAGGGCCAGCTTGGACTGCTTCATGATCTCCCAGTAGGGCTCCCAGCCTCCCAGCGTGCCCGTGCAGGCGATGGAGTGGTGCATGGTGTGCGTGGAGAACAGTTCCCGGAGCATCCGCCAGCGTACGGGCCGGTCGGGATGGCACGACCGTGGATTGCCTGCGAAGAACACGTCGAACGGTCGGTCGCCTTCCCACCATTTGTCGTCTTTTGTGGGCCAATAATTTCCAAGTACGGCCTGTTCGACTATCTCGCGTGCTTGTTCTCGCGCCGATGGTTTCGGAGTTTCTTGCGGGAACATCCGCTCGGGCATGGCGAACGACAGGTGATGCGGACGCATGGGGTAGGGGATGGCGTCGTTGATCTCCCGGCGGAAGTAGGCGTCCACGGGGATCTGCGGTGGCTCGTGGTGCCATGCCGCATCCCATCCCTCGACGTAGGCGACTTTGCCGTTGGGAGCGAGCAGTTCCTTGATGACCCATTTGGCCCAATCCCAGTCATGTTCACGCACAAAGCAGGCGTTCACCACGATCAGATCGAACCACGGGCACCAGTCCTGAAGCACCTCTCCTTCCCTCGACCCACTGATGGCCCGCACCTCGGGATGCGGTCCCGTGCCGTACATCGCGTCCAGGCTGCTCTTGTGCAGCCAGGGCGAGTTCACGGCGTCCACGACATTGGGCTCGCCTAGAACCTCCTGTAGGCCGTCCCAGAGGCAGGCAGAGATGTAGTCGGGGTCGTTCTTGCATGTGACGAACAGGCACTTCATGCTTTTCTCCGCAGGACCAGAGAAGCGAAATTGTAGAGCCCGAAGATAGGCGTGCCGTAGTCGCCATAGTCGGGGGAGCCGACCGGCTTGAAGTCAGACTTGGCCTGCTCGATGAGTTCCAGCATCTTGGCGGCACTATAGCATTGACAGTGCGCTGTCAATTTCGCTGTGCCGGTTGGATGGAAGTCGGTCGTGATGGCCAGCGTGCCACCTGGAACAACAGCCACCAGGAGCCCATCGAAGAACTTCCGATCCTCACCGACGTGCTCGATGACCGACACGCACGTCACCAGATCAAACTGGCCATCCGGGAAACTGCCGTCGAAGTAAGTGAGTGACCCACCCGGTGTCGCTCCATTGCCAGCTAGTGCCCGCCTGCCCATCTCTTCTTGCTGCGCCTGGTGGTCGCCTATGTCCGACGTGGTGACGTGCGCCCCGCTCCACGTCAACAACCCAGGCAGCACCGAGTAACTGCCTCCCACGTCCAGGCATTTCTTGCCCGCCAGGTCGCTCCTGGTGCCGGCGGCAGCAAGGCAGATCGAGTATTCCCACGCCCTGTGCTCGTGGTCGAAGTTGTGACAACCGACGAACAGGTTCCGCGCATGGCCGACGCGCGCCAGCTCGTCCCCCAGGTGGTGGTAGTCGTCAGGGTGAAACGCCTTGCAGAGAGAGTGGAGCATCATTTGGCCTCTTCGATGTAGTTCAGCAATTCCTGATATTCCGCAGCGCGTGGATAGAAGTTCTTCTCCGATTTCGTGCAATGGCGCAGATCGACGTCTCCCTGATAAACGCCGATGCGAATAACGTGCGGAAACGCATCTGCTACCACCAGAGGCGCCGAGATGTTCCCGATGTAATACTTGCACTTGGAGATGACTCCAGCCATCTCCAGAAACCCATCCCGCGCACGGTCGATGCTGCCAAGGTCGAGCGCGCACGTCCTCCCCGGAGGGCAGACCTCGACTACCGGGATGGGGCAATGCTTCACGAAGTCCCTGAACACGTCCCACCACCCCGTTCTCGTGGCCTCGGGCTTGTACTTGCCCTCCAGCGCCACAAAGGGGCCTTCAGGGACCGGCTCTTTAGGGCAGTCTGATGGCAGGTCGAAGTAATGGCTCTGGCGCCCGACGCCGGCCAGGTCGCAGAAGTAATCCAGGAGAGTACCGTTGAGTTCCTTCGTTTCGCTGAAGCCAAGATTGTAGACCATCTCGTAGCCGTGCTCTGGCCTGAACGCATTGTGAATGATGTGCGACTTGCCGCGCAGCGTTCTGACCTGGACGCCATCGACGACCTCGACGGTCGAGCAGTCCCCATCCATGTACCATGACTTCTCCACTATGGCATGGCGAACGAACGATTGCGCTTCCAGCAAATCTGCGGCGTTGCCTCCCCGGTGCGAAATCCAGAAGTCCGCGCGGCAGCCATGTCGCGCCGCGAGAGCGCGAGCGGCAGGGACCGACCACAGCATGTCACCGTGGAGTTCAGGGCTACAGATGGCGATGATGCGTTCGCTCATTTTCAAACCCGGCCCGTTAATCATGCTTCCATTCCCATGACCTTCAAAAGCTGCTTGGCCCTTGCCGCCGTCGTGTGATATTCCCGCGCATATTCCTGAAGGGCGCGACTCTTGGCGGTTGCGTCATGCGCCAAGGCTTCATCAATGTGCTCGGGCAGCGTATCCGCAGTGCAGTTGACAATCAGTTCCGCCGGGAACCAGGGATCGCGCACATGATCGGGATAGCCCACGAAAATGGGAATGGTCCCGCACGCCGCCGCCTCGAAGGTGCGCAGCGAATCTGCCAAGTCTGCCGCTGAAGGACAGAGCGCGAACTTGGCACGCCGCAGCATAGCCAAATATTCGTCTTGGCCCAGTCCCAAGCCGCATGTGGCAATGACCGACCGATGCTTCTTCGCAGTCCGAAAGACATTCCTTAGCATCGGCCAGCGGACTTCGTGTCCCGGTAAACACGTCGCCGGATCGCCAACGAAGAACAAGTCGATGGGGCGAGACGACGATTCTGCAAACCACCGGGACGGCGCTGCGAAATTCAAATGGTGCGGCTTCATGGGATAGGTCACTTTGCCAGAAATCTCTTTGCGGAAATAGGCGTCGACGTGAATCTTGGGACGGGTGATCTGCCATGCCGCGTCCCAGCCTTCCACGAAAGCCACCTTGCCGCCCTTGCTCAAATTCCGCTGCCATTCCTTCGCCCACGTCCACGACCAGTCCACGTTCTTTTTTCGATTGAAGCAAGCATTGAAGATTATGAGGTCATATTTGCCAGTCGGCCATCTTATACCATTCCTTGTGCCACTGATCGCCGCCACGGCCGCTTCTCGTACTCCATCGGGCTCTATATCGGACTTGTGCAGCCACGAGGCATTGATCGCATCAATGATGTTCTCCTCGCCTAGAACCTCCTGCAAACCATCCCAAAGACAGGCGCTCAAATAATCGCACTCCCCTGACGAGGTTACGAAGGATACCCGCATCAATCCCTCGGAAAGCAGTAGATACTCATTTCCACACCGCCCAGCACATGTCCCTCAGCTTGAGGAGGTCCTTGCCCTTGGCAAATTCATCCACGGCATGGTTCACACCAAAACCAGGGTCGTCGCCGTAGTCATGCCCGCAGAGAAGACCGCCCGGCCTGATCTTGGGCCAGTAAAGGTCGATGTCCTTCTTGATGTAGGCGTAATCGTGGTTACCGTCGATCCAGACGAAATCTAGGTCGTTCGGCAGAAACCGAGGAGCCTCCGCACTGGGCATACGCAAGATCGCGAAGTGCCTGCCGTCATCGTAAGGATGGAGACGCCCACGGCAAATCCTGAGATTGTGCTCCTCGGCAGCAGCCTCATTTGCCCCGACTATCCCGTAGCCCTCGTAGGTGATCCACGGATCGACCAGAAAGAGGAAGCGCACTCCTTTTTCCAGAAGCGCCAGCGAGCTGATGCCCCACTGGACGCCGATCTCCACACCCACCCAGCCGGGCTTGATGAATGGCAAAAGGTTGTCAACGGATGCCATTTAATCCCTCGGGAAGCAGTAGATGCACTGCTCCTTGATGAACAGGTCGTACTTGTTATCCACAGCCCCCACCACGTCGTAAATCTGCTGGAAGGTCGGGTTTTGCTTGCGGTCCATCCCCTGCCCGTGCGCCCCTCTGTCCCACCACACGTCGGAGCAGAACGTCGAGGCATCGTCGATCAGGATGAACGGCCGCGACTTCCAGGGTACGGCAAGGATGAGGCGCAGTTCCTCCAAGAGAACACACTGCCCGTGGCGTGGGTCGAAGGAGGTGGGCTTGGCCCCGTCGTAGTGGGCGTCGAGCCAGAAGACGGTTTTCTTGTGCGGCGTGAGGATTTCCGGCAGCACGTCGAGGCTGGAGCCGTGGTGGATGCTCAGGCGGGTGGTGTCGAACCGCTTGCAGGCTTTGTCCACCATCTCCGCATCTACCTCGATGCCGTGCAACTCCATGAATCGCGGCGCCGCGAACGCCAGCGCCACGGCCATCGACGTGCCTTCGGACAGGCCGGTCTCGATGTACACGTCCCCCCAGATATGGGGGAGGTAGGTGGCTCGGGGAGTCAGGGGTACGGTGCCCATTATTGAGATACCTCTTTGAGCAGACGATCGCGCAACTGACAAGCCTTCTCAAAGGTCGCCGTCTCGTACCAGCGCCGGTCGCCACCGAGCAGGTGAACTATGACTCGTGGAGCTATTGAAGCCCGGCAGGACGCTATTTCACCATCTCTGCCTTCCGCCGCCTCGATGGCTAGGATGTAGTCGCTTCGGAATTGGTCGCCGCTGGGCATTGCAATGAATTTCATGGGAAGTTGATGTCCTCCAATTTTCTGAGTCTGTCCACGAGATTATTGATTTCGTTCAACTTGCACGCCACCTGACAATTCTCGTGCACCGGCACTGACTGCGGAGCCCGGTCGAGGATATCCTTGAGGGAGTCCTTGTAGATGTTGCCCAGCACGAACTCCGGTCCATGCTTCCGCATGTACGCGCACACGTTCACGCTGCCGTCCTCGAAAATGAAGGGGACCATGTGGAACCCTTCGCACCGCGCGTACCCGTGCTTCTTCCGGGCCTCCTCGAACTTGTACCCCGTCACCTGCATCAGCGGGTGCGTGAAGTCCGGTGGCTTGATGTCCACCGTTTCCCCGTGGAACTTCAGAGCGGGCCTGCACTGGACGTAATCGGCCCCCACCTCCTCCGCGAGCCTGAGCGTCTCCAGCAGGTAGGCCCCATCTTCCTTGGCCCCCCGGTAGTTGAACGCGAACCCCAGCGTCTTGCAGGGCCGCAGGGCGCGGATGCACTCCGGTTTGTAGGGTCGGTCGGTCATGGTGACCCTGATCCACTGGAGCAGGGAGGGGTCGAAGCGTGGCATGGCCAAGGCGTTGGTGAACATGCCTTGATCGAGACCATGCACCTTCGCACTTTCGACCAGCGTTCCGATGTCGGGGTGAAGGGAAGGGTCGCCGCCTCCCGTCCACGTCACGGCTTTGACTCCCAAGGGTTCGCACTCTTCCAAGAGAACGCACGCCCGGAACGTCTCTAAAAACACCTTCCTAAATCCCCCAAGGTCTCCATTTGAATAAAAACATTGTGGGCAGTGCGCCTGGCAAACCCCGCTAGGGCTAATCTCTATCCCCACCGGGTAGACGCGCCGTCCCGCCATGTGCTCAGCGAGTTGGGGATGCAGCGCCAGTTTGTCTTGGGGGGAAAAACGCATCAGGTAATCCTAATCGACAAGCTGGACGTCATCGGTCGTCATCATCGAAAACCTCGTCATCGCTGGTCCCCGTAGGTCCAGCCAACGCACGCGGCAAATCCCACGGGCTGATCGGCTGCACCTTCGCCGCCTTGGCAACGAGCCGCGCCGCTTCCTCGGTGACGGCCGTGATGCGGTAGACCGAGCCGCCGCCGAAAAACTGCGTGACGAAAGAGCCGTCCTCCTGCGGGATTTCGATGCGTCCCATCTTGGCGCCGAACCGCTCCTCTTCGCTGACGCGCCCCGCCATCTTGACGTGGCCCATCAGTTCGACCACGGCCCACATTTCTTGCTTGGCTTCGCTCACTTTTTGGCTCCGTAAATCAACTGTTTAAGCCGGATCTTGGGTTTCCCGATACCAACGGTCGGCCTCGATCAGGGCTGTGAAAGGGTCGTCATCGACAAAACCACCACCTTGCTCAAGCCGGTTCACGTCGGGAATAACAACGAGCCATTGCGTTCCGGGACCTTGGCTGATCGGCCACCATCCCCGCCGCATCATCACGTCGAAGGCGTTGCGGGCCAAGGCCGCGAATTGCAAATCGGCCACGTTGTCCTCTTCCGACAACAGGATCGGGAAGCCAGTCTGTTTGACAACCGCAGGGAACTGGTCTGAGGCGGGCGCCGAAATAAGCCACGGCGCCGGCGTTAGCTTGTTCAGGTCCAAGGCTTTCCCCTTTACTGGATGTCACGATTGCCAATGTGGGCAGTAGGACGTTGCTACTTGAATGCCGCGATTCGCTCGCCGAGAACCCCGGATAGGGCGGTCATCAGGCTCCACTGTCTTTCGAGCCTGCCCTTCTCTTCCCCATCCAGCCCTGCAAACATGGCTGAGGTAAGAAAGGCGGTGAGTTTGCTCAGCTTGTCGTCAAGTTCCCTTTTCTCACTCACGACGTGCTCTCGATGCGGTTGCATGTAATCCTCCATTGGAGTTGGGCGTCACTCGCTGCCCCACTCGGGGCCGTCGTCCTCGTAATCCCAATCGTCGCATGGATCGCACCCGCAATCTCCGTCTATGATTGGCTGCCGACAGCCGTGGCAGACCTCGATCATTGGCTCCGTGCCGCGCGTGCGCATGCAGCCAGCCGCATGGCAAATGTCGTCACAGCACGGCTTGAAATCAATCGGGCATAGCATCGCAATCCCCGTAAAACAGCTTTGTCAGTTGCCTTGCGACCACCGATCCCACCCCGCGTCCGCGTACAACCGCACCGCGCTCAACTGCCGACCAATATCCTCCAACTCCCCTTCCCTGAAGCATCGCCTTGCCAGTGCAGCCATGTCCTTGTGATCCACCCCATTGCACCCGAAGTCCCTTTCGAGTATCCCGTCCGGTCCGTCCGGCGGTTCATGGTGCCGGGGCTGTTTCTGCGAGTCCTTGATCCTGAACGCCAACCCGCTCATGTGCAGCCAGGGCGGACATTCGCAGTTGATGCACAGGTAGCCGTTCTGCGCCATCCTGACCCCCAGGTGCCCCTCGTAGAACGTGCACCCGTCCCGCCAGCGCCCCACCGCACGCCACGCATCCATGTTGATGAGCGCCCACGCGGACGGACCCATTGCCCACGATGCGCCGCGCGTCCGGGGCCAGCCCCCCATGGCCTGCCAGCCCCATCCGAACTGCATCTCGGACCACACCATCGCCCCGACCTCATGCCGCAGGATGGGGTCGCGCCATGTGCGGCGGATGATCTCGGGCCAGGTGTCCCCAAGGCCGGGTTCTTTGCACGTCTCCAGCGCCTTGTCGTGCATCCGCTGCCAACACCAGTAGCCGTCGTTCCAGTTGCCATCGTGATGCTCCGACCCGTAGAAACAGTCGCGCTGGGTGTCCCCGTTCTGGCCGAAGAACCCCTCCAGCCCGAGTTCGCACGGCATCACCTTGGCGCAGGCCAGATGCCACGCCTCGAAACTGGTGGTCATGCCAATGGCCCCGACCTTGCGCCCTGACCACGTGCGCTCACCGATCTGGTCGAGGGCATCCATCGCGGTTTCAAGCCACCCCATGCTGGGCCTGACGGCATCTTCAATGAGGAACGCCCATGGGGTCGTCACCAGACTCATCAGGTAGTTGAGGTTGTAGCTTATGCCGTAGGTCGGGCCGGGGTTATCAACCCATTCAACGTCATTGGGCTCGCAGACGCTAATCTGCCGCAGTTGGTCGTTGGGGTCGCTGCTGCCGTCGTCCGATACGATCTGCCGGTAGGGCAGCTTCGTGAACTTGCGGAGTTCCCGGAGGGAGACGCCAAGGTGCTTGTAGCTGTCGCCCAGCGTGGCGGTGACGACGGTGATGCGGTCGAGTGTCATATTTGGCCTAATCCTCTAATTCAAAGGCGATGTCATGGGACCGTACCACTTGGTCTTTCCGTCAAGGTTCGCTTTGTCGACTGTTATCTCGTCGCCATTGCCAAAACGGACCACGCCGTTAGCAACGCAGACTATGGTGGAACATGGGTCGAACGGGCGCTTTATCCAGTACCAGCCACTTGCGAACCGTTTCCCATCGGCGGACGCTTGTCCCTTTAGCTTCTCGACCTCTGCCTTCAGTTCGCTGTTCGTCCTGTAAAGCCTTGTCAACTCAAGCTGCGATACCGCATAATTTCGGCACATAATCTCAATCGACTTGGCCAGCGTAAGCGGCTCGATGGTTTCCGGTTCGTCCATTGCTTGTCGGTCGGGTTGCATCATATCCCAGACTTCCTCTTCTTGTCCCAGTAGGGACTACGGCACTTGGCGCAACGTGTCGGTCTGCCATTTCTGCGAGGTGTCCACGAGCACCCGCAGCGCTGACATTTCACCTTCGGCAGCTTTACGCTTGTGGTGTCCATATCTGGATACCACTATACGCCACGTCCTATCCCTTCGTCAAGCCTGATACCGCAAAATCGCTGACGCCACTTCTTCCGACGGGATCATGGCCATACATTTTGGCGCAGGCGGCTCGGTCAGCACTGGGTTCATGCACAGGTCACCGTCCTTCTCCGACCCGTCGTTCAGCGGCACCGTGCGCGACTTCCAGCAGGCTGTGGTGCGGCAGCAGTCCAGCGCCCCCACGGTCGAGAACAGCGTCTGGAGCGGGTAGGTCGTCCAGTGCCGTGGTTCCCTTGCCCCTCCGATGGTCACGGCAGGTTTCTCCAGAGCTGCCGCGAGGTGCTGGAGCATCGTCACCCCCGACAAGACCCCCTGTGAGTGGTAAACGAGCCGCACGAGCTGTCTGAGGCTGGTCTTGCCCAAGAAGTCGATGACCCCGCGCAGAGGCTTGTGGATGTGCTCGTGCGACCCAACCTGCACGAACAGCACCTTCCCTTGCAAGCGATCCACCACCTCCTGATAGAAGGGGTACTGCTTGGCAGTGTAGTCGGACTTCACTCCGGCGTTGACGAGCCAGAATTTCTGGTCGCGCTTGGTCGCCTCGGTCACCTGATTCATCCACGACTTCTCCTCCGGCGAGAGCCACAGCATCGGCCGATTCGTGTGGCACTTCAGCGGCACCTGTAGCGCCTCCCCCAAGAACTCGGTGTACGCCTCAAGGAAGTGGATGGCGCGCTGGTTCGACTCGTGGATCGCCGGGTAGTGTACGACCACCTCCTCGGCGCCCATCGCCTTGGCCGTCTCCACCGTAACCACGTCGGGGTTGTGCTCCCAGAACTCCGGGGCGCTCGTCTCCACAGCCGTGATGAACCTTCCGGGGTGCTGCTTGTGGAGGCTGTAGACCCCGGCCGTCATGCACAAGACGTCGCCGGGTGAGAGCATGTGACGGAGGAGGAGGACTCGTGGTGCTTGGGTCATGACTTTCGGCCTGTAAATGCACTGGGAACAGTCGGTCAGGGTCACATGGTCGTTGCGGTTGGGCTGGCGGCGCCCCGGACACTTGCACTCGAACAGGTCGAGGAACTTCGACCCGCCGCACTGGACGCACTCGCGCTTCTGGATCTCGCCCTTCTCATCGCGGACGCGCTTCCAGAGGTAGGGGCAGCGTTCCACCTTGACACCGTGGACGCCGCTGCCGCCCCAGAGGCGGTTGTAGTCGGGATTGGTGTGGTACAGGTAGCAAAGGCGGCAAAAATCCGTGCTGTACGGCTGGCCGTCTGGCGGTATCCGGTCGCAGGCGCAGGGTCTCACAGCGTCCATGTCAGGGTCCCTGAAACGTTGCCGCAGAGGCACGGCGATTGGCCTAGTTCCTTCACCTGATCGAACCGAACCAGGAATGACTGTGGGGTGTCGCAGTTCGCCACCGCAGGCGGCTCAGCGATGTACTGGATGTTGCTGAAGTCGACGGCGCAAGTGAAAGCCCTCCACTGACTCCCGGAGCACTGCAAGCCCACCCGACACTGGCTTATGAGCCCGCTGGTCTGGTTGGACACCCAGGCGTTCAGGGACGGCTGGAACGCTGCGGTGAGGGTCTGGTTGCAGTTGAAGGTGTTGCCGATGGTCACATGGATGGTTCCCGGCAGGCTGCAGTTGCACGACAGGCTCGACGCGCTGGGGAACGACCCCACCGAGGTCGCCGACGAACTACCCACCGAAGCACAGCAGAGTGAGTTGTTCAGGATCTGGAACTGACACGTCGTCCCGGAGATCACCACGGGGGGCCAGAAGATGTTATCGCAGGTCGAGCGCGGATCGTCGTACACCAGCTGGTTCGTGCCGTCCGAGCCGATGATGGACAGGACGTACCCTCCCGGCACTCCGGTGGCGTTGGTGATCTGGATGACGTACAGGACACCGCCGACCAAGACGTAGCCGTTGTAGTTGCCGTCCGAGTCGACAATCATGCAAACCTGAAAGGGGACGCAGGGTAGCGCCATGGGGAACACTCAGAAGGTTATTCTAACGTCGATACCAGCAATCGTTGGTATACAGTTGCAGGCCACCGGCAAACTGGTGGCCTCAAGAACGAACGGGCTACAGTTGGACACCAGTCCGGTAGACTCCTGTCCGTTGATAATCAGATGCCATATCCCACCACCACTGGTCGGTTGACACTTCACTGCAAAGGTGGGAGCGCTCGACGTTGGGCACAATCCCAGCACCGAGAAGTTTTCCCACTGGTTGGTCGTCGGGTTGTAGGTCAGGGTATAAGTCCCATTGCAGTTTGTCGTGCCCGTGACCGTGGCGAAGATCGTGTTCGGGACCGTCAATCCTGGACAGCACGTCTGGTTACCGCTGCTGGACGAGGACTGGCTGGGCAAGCTGCTCTGGAAGCTGCTGGACGAACTGAGCAGACTGCTTGGCTGACTACTGACACTCGAACTGGACGATGAACAGATCGGTGTCACCAGCAGGCAAAACTGGGTCCGCAGGTTGCAACTGCTCGCAGAAAACTGACTGGAAATCTTGCTGGTGACGCTCGACACGACGCTGGTCACCGAACTCGACGGCTGGCCGCTCGTGATGGACGTAGGGGACGAAGGCACCGACACGGCACTGCTGGGTTGGCTGGGCTGACTCACCTGACTCGACGTCACACTGGAGACGTGCGACACGACCGAACTGACAGATGACAGAGCCGACGAGACGAACGATGACTTCTGCGAACTGGCACTCGACCCCGATATGGACGAGAACGACCCCCGTCCCACACAGCAGATCAGCGAGACGACGTAGAGCGGCAGTCCGTTGAAATTCCCCACCAGTCGCGCCCGGTAGGTGCCGCGCGGGACAGGTACGCCATTCGGCTCGAATACCCAGCCTGCCTCCCGGTCCCTGAGCGTTGGCACCCCACCAGCAGCCTGCTGGTTCTGGCATGGGTAGACGGAGCCTTGTGCCGGTCCCGTGACGCGGATGACGCTCGGGACGACCGGATAGACGGGCTGGCGCGGTCCGAAGAACGGGGGGACAAGGTTGGTTGACAGCATGTCATTTGAAGGTCGTCACGATTCCCGCCCACGATGCTTGGGTCAGTCCCGACAGGGAGGCACTTGGCGCCGTGGTGTTCGACAGGACGCGATAACCCTCCGCCACCGCTATCGCTGTCCCGGTGATGGATTCGGTCACGTCTTCCCCACCGGGCGTGAACCCGCCGCCCCACGAGTACGCCCCAGAATACCCCATCAGGAGGAAGGATGCCTCCACATATTCGCTCGGAGTGGTCGTCGTGCCCGTGCCAGCGGTGGGAGTAGAGGTCATGCCGTTGCCGACGCCGTTCAGGTCCTTGACGCCAGTGATGCCTTTCACCTGAACCGCTTGGATCGTGATAGCCGCGGCGATGCCGCTGGCGGCGAATGCCTCTATATCCCCCGTCAGACCTCCCCCTATCGTCCAGCAGCCTATCAGCGATGTTTGCGATGGTGTGTTGACGGCGTTCTGCAAGGTCATCGGCAGACCGCCGTAGTAGAGCTGCAAGCCCTCGTTCTGTCCCACCAGCGTCGCTGTGACCAGCAGCATCGTCCCTGGCGCTGTGGTGATGCTCGGCAGCGTCAGTTGGGTCACAGCGACAGCCTGAGCCGTGCCAAGGTTGGTGCGAACGATGCCGGGGAGCGCCGCTGCGGAGGAAGTGCTGCTGGACGAGGAGCTGGCACTGCCGCCCAGCGGGCAGCAATTCGTGACGTAGAGGGGCAGCCCGGCGTAGTTGGTCACAAGGCGACCATCGTAGTAACCGGGTCCCAGCACGATGCCGTTGGGCTCCATGACGTACACAGGCACCCGGTCGCGCGGGGTCAGGCCGTTGAACTGCACAATGAAGGCCGGGTAGACGTTGGCCCCCAAGATGGCTGGAGCGTAGATGCGCAGGATCTCGTTCACCTGCGGGTAGATGGGCTGCTCTTGCCCCAAGAATGGCTGCGTCAGGTCGGTGGAGTCGGCGATCTGCATTACACGAACCCTGTGAGCCCCTTGAGATTGATGGGGAAAAGAGCCTCATCGAATACGAATCCCCTGATTATCTGGGTCCGCCAACCAGCCCGCCGTTCGTCCTCAATGCCCAGCTTGTAGGTCTGGTAGTACCTGACCCCATCGACCTGACTTCCAGTCACGAACGGCAGCACCCCCGTGTACACTTGGCTCATGAACCCCGCCGTGGCGCGATAAATCCGGTTGTAGAAGTTCGACACGTCCTGCGCCGCGATAGCCGCTGCCGTAGCCACATCCGCCGCCAGAGGCAGGCCGTTGACGTCGTACCGGACCGTGAAATACGACCACAGATACCCCGTCCCCGCTGCACTGGCGAACTGCGCCGGGGCCGGGACGTTGAGCGAGTAGAGCGGCGTCAGTTGCCACTGGAGCGAGTCACTCCGCACAGTTTCTTCGGTTCCGTACCATTGATTCCTGCGGTGGAAGTAGACCGTCACGGACGATGGGGCGCGTCCCGACCCCACGTCGATGTACTCCATGTCGTCTTCGAGGTCGCCGAAGAACTGCGTCTGCTTCGCCGTGAAGGCCCCATCCGGCGCGCCAGCAGCGACGATGGTGTAGGGGGCCGCTTTGGTCAGGTCCTCTGCGATGGTGAACCCGAGGTAGTCCATGATCTGGTTCAATGCTTCCCAGGCTGAAACCCCCGGAAAGATGAACCCTTCTGGGGTCCCGGTGACCGATTGGGGTAGGCCGGGGAAAGGCCCCAGGAACTGCACCATTTGCGCCCAGAGGTCAGCTATCATCGAAGCCCAGGTCCAGTTCACCCCTCCGTAGAACGTGCCCGGATAGGCCGGCGCCTGCACGTTGTACTGGCTCACCGTGGGGAACTGAAACCAGGGGTTGTAGAGCACCCCCTGCTGATCGGTGATCTGCACGAGGTAGAGCGCATCGGGGTCCGCCGCCTGCCCCCGGCTGACACAGCGCGACTGCACGATGGTCAGACCCGTGAAGATCAGCGGCGGGTTGTGCAAGTCGTCGAACTGGAGTTCGAGGTTCGTGAAGTAGGGGTTGATGGTGTTCAGGTCGGATCGCTTGAGAAGTATCCAGCCCACGGTGGGCCAGCGCCCGGAGGGGATGTAGAGGGAGTTGGCCTTGTCGAGGTCGGGTAGGGCATCGCGGTGGTAGTAGGACCGGGCTTCGCGCACGAGGCGCGGGTCCTGTAATTCCACCCCCTGCGTACCAGCGAACCCGAAAGTATTGGCCACATGCCATTCCTCAGACTGTCGGCCCATCCGCCTCAAGCTGCGCCACCGCCGCCGTGACGGCACCGGACTTCACCTTGAAGTGTTCTACCAGAAGTTCGATGCCCGTGTTCGCCGACATGAGAGCGGCGTTCAAGGTCGAGTCAAAGAAGTAGTCCCCCACCAAAAAGATGCCGGGGTGCTCAACGGGTTCCGGGCTGTGTTCGCCCCGCAATTCCTCCGCTGGCCATGAACCCGGCTGCGCATTGATTGCCCCGACGTACCTATCAACCTGCGCCTCGACCAGTTGATCCTCCGCATCGTCGCGCATGAACGGTGGTAGGGATTCGAGGACGTGGTTCACGATGCACTCGTCGTCCTGATTCGCCGAGCACATGAGCAGCGCGTCCCCGCCCGCCAAGAGGAAGCTGAGGACGTGACCACCTTGCGCCGCACGCTGCCTCAGCACCTTCTCCTGCCTGTTGGCGCGCTCGTGGGCCTTGGCGTAGGAGGAGTCGTTTTCCGCCATGTCGCGGCGCTCGACGGCCTCGTGGTAGCAGATGTACTTCCAGTCCTCAAGGTCCAGCCGGTCGTCGATCCAGATGTGCATGGGCGGCATGTAGTCCTCGCCGCGTGCGAGCAGTTCGAGGTCGTTGGCCCCTTCCACCATGTCCATGTCGTGCTCGATCTTCACCTTGTCGCCGTCCACGATCTGCACGGTGATGCCTTCCAGTGCCCCGACCGTGTGCGGCAGGTTCTCCGGTTTCTCTCCGGGCATCATCGCCACGATCTCCTGCCACAGCTTCTCATCCACCTTCACCTTCGTGGACTTCTGGTGCTTGGCCCAGCGCGTCGAGTCGTCGTAACAGCACAGGCCGTTCATCATGTCCATCATCCAGAACTCGCCCGGCAGCTTCAGCTTCTCCCACCACTTCGTCCGGAACAGCATCGACACCCGGAGGTAGTGCGCTGGGAGGTCGTAGTGGGCGCAGACCTCGTGAATCGCGTCCGCCAGTTTCCCTTCCCACTGGATGGTCCTGAGCCAGTGGTTCGGGAGAGCGACCACCACCGCGTCGAAGTCCTCGAAATGCTCCGCGATGTAGTCCTGACCCGACTCGCGAGTGAACACCCGGTAGTTCCCGTCGATCTTCGCTATCCGCGTGACCCGATGGCAGGTCTTGACCTCCGCGTCAATCTTCGCGGACAGCGCCTCCGGGATGCGGCCGATGCCACCGACGACGTGGTAGAGCTGCATATAGTCGTCGTTGTCCATCAAGATGTTCTTGATCCCGTTCAGGCCGTTGCAGGTGTGACTCTCGGTGGCCAGGTCGGTATGCACCGCCGTCTCGATGAAGTCGCGGGCCACCTTGTCGTCCCCAACCTCCTCCATCAGGCACTCGCGGAAGGTCTTGGGCGCCCACGGATGCTCGTTGTCCGGCTGCCAGCGGTGGGCGTACTTTTCCAGGGGCATCAGTTCGACCATCTTCGCGTGGAACGCCTCGATCCGCTTCCGCGTGTCGTAGCCGTGTACCTTCTCCACCTCGTCCAGGTCCCTCAGCACCTCGCCCTTCAGGATCACCGCGCCACCGGCTATGTCTACCGTTTCCAGTCCCAAATCCTTCTCGATCAGGAGGCGCATGGGGTCCTTGCCACCGGGTCCCAGGTACTCGTACAGTTCCGCGACACCCGCCTCGAAGAGGGTGCCGTCCGAGAACTCGTCGGTCATGATCTTGCCGCCGACCTCCTCGTCCGCCTCGAAGATGGTCACGTTGGCGTCGGGCAGGCGCTGGTTGATGATGTAGGTCGCGAACAGCCCACCCGGTCCCCCTCCGATGACGGCAACGCGGGGGCCGTCTTTCTGTTTGGGGGCGCGCTTCTTGCGCGGGGCGATGCGGGTCCAGCGGCCTGGGCCTGATGCGGTCCAGCCTGAGCCGGTGGGAGGTTCGGAGCCGTAGTGCTCATCCAATGTCCACTCTCCACTTCCGCGCCGCGCGAGTCACCCGCTTGCGCCGTCCCCGTCTTCCCTTGGACTTGCCAGGCTTCTTCGTGTGCTTGCCCTCGACCGCAAAATCCCCCGGAGTTGCTGGGAGCCCACCACCCGACCCGGCCATGTCGATGGTCGCGGTGTCCTCGTGCAGTTCGGGACCAGTGGGAGCGGAAGGCAAAGTTGCCGCAAGACGGATAGACAAGGGCGCTGATTCCAAGGCCCTCTGGAAGCCCGGTGGCGGCTGGAAAGACGGCATAGGGACAAATGCCGGTGGGGACGGTTCCACGCCAGTCCTGAGCCATTCCTGCGCTTCTGTGATGCCCCTCTCGGCAGCTTGGCGGATGGTGATGGGTGTGTCGGCGCAGCGGTCGTTGTAATCCCACGGAACTCGGAACATCTGCCAGACTGGATCGCCAGCGCGGTAGATGTTGGTCCCCTGTATGCCTAGCTTTTCCAGCGCCAGATGGTTCTCGCGTACACGGTTGTCGTGGATGGCATCGCGTGCCCGATAGGGAAACCCACTGCGAACGAAGGGATGGGACAACACCGTCTCCTGCCCGTCCGAGAAGGCACGCTGGATGTTCGTCCGCGCCACGTTTTCCAGATGCCCTTCCGAGAGAAACGTCCCCGGCGCGACTTGCTCCAGCACCTTCTCGCGGAACGCCTCTACGTCCGCGCCCTCAGCGACGTTCTCCGCAAGCGCATCCCGGATCTTCGTCAGCGTCTCCTGTGCATCGACCCCGGCGACCGTGAACGCCTTCTGCCGCGCCGCATCGTCCAGCTTGTCAAAGACAGGCCGCGTCACCACGTTCTTCCGCGCCAGTTCCCGCGCCGCTTCCTCGATGATCGGGTAATGGACCCGCTCCCCTCCCGGTGGCGCTTGCGGAGTGAAGGGCCTTGTCGGCGGGATGCTCTCGCTGGAACCCAGCGATTGCTGGACATAGTGCTGCTCCGCAGGTGGCAATTCGTAGATGGCCCGATCGCGCTCCCCTTGCGGCATGGCGCGGAGTCGGAACAGAAGGGATTGGGCTTCATCGGGAGGGAGGGTTGGAGGTGGCGGGGGCGCACTCCCCGCCTGTGGTAACGGTGGCAACCTCTCCGCCACCTCCGACGCTCCCGCCAGTAGTGCCGCCAGCTGGGTCGTCCCCAAGAGGTCGGCCAGTTGCAGACGGTACTTGTTCACGAACGTCACGACCTGATGCCCCATCTCGCTGGGGTCGGCTGATTGGAGCGCGTCCCTGAGTTCGCGCTTGGCCGTGGCGCTGAGCTGCTTGGCCACAGTCATGGTGCGGTTGAGGATGCCCTGCGCACGACGGTCGAAGATGTCGTGGGCGAAGTAGGCGGATAGGGACAACGGCGCTGCAAACAATCCTTTGTCCCTGTTCAGGATGGCGCGCGCCAGGGACGGTCTGTCTGTGGCTTTGTATTTCTCCTTGAGCTGAGTGAGATAGCCAGGATTTACACTGCCAAGCGCATTAGCCATCTTCTGGGCGACATCTTCATCCGGTTCGCCCTTGTGCATCTTGTATTTCACGAACTCGTGCAAATCCTCGAAGCGATCCGGCAATTGCCGCGATACGGCTGGCGCTGCTACCGCCTGTTGAATGATGGGCTGTGCTGCTACCGGAACTGTCGTCTGCGCAGCGATTGGAGTCGCCTTCGGTTGTGCAGGTGGCTGGGACGCTGATGCCGGTTCAGGTCTAGCTGACTCCAAGTCGATGGCTATCTTTGACCCTGTACGAGCGCGAACGATTATCTTGTTGCCACTAATGTCAAGTATTGGCCCACGGAGCGGTGGCAATCTCGACCCGCCGCCCTCACCGTCATAATAGAGAATCTGCTGGCCGACTTTAGGAGGGTTGGCTGGTCCGAATTTAGGCAGCTTGAAGAAGTCATCGTCTGTCGGTGGAGACGGACGTGGTGCCGTTTGTTGTTGTGGTGTCGGCTGTTGAGGCGCCTGCTTCTGCCCACTCTGTCTCCATACCTTACCTCCTTGCGGTCCCACTCCGACCTGAACCCATCCCGGCCCCGGCGGCTGAGGACCGTGAAAGTTCCCCTGCGCATCGAGCGCCAGGGCAATGTCGTCCTGCATCGCCAGTTCGGCAACGGCCAGCGCCTCGTCAAGATCGCGCGTCTCCGGGTCTTCGATGGCGCGCAGAAGCAACTGGGCAAAGCGGGCGCCGCGTTCCTTGGTGATGCTCACGCCGCCCTCCTGATGCGCCACGCAATCTCTTTGATCCGGTCAGGCAATGACCCCAGACTGAACCCTTGCGACTGCATCGGCAAGGGGCCAGTTGGCTGCGTGTCGGGAGCGGCGCCCGGCGCTATGGGCATCGGTTGCCCCGGTGCCTGATTCATGGCCTGCGCCGGGTCCTGACCCATCTGCGTCTGCCGCTTCGTCTGGAGCAGCGGCTTGACCTTGCACTCGAACCGCACCTCCCCGTACCGCCACCGCACCAGCGGACGCAGGACTTGCTTCAGGAACAGCGTCAACATCGCATCCGCCAAGCGCTGCTGGAGCATCAGGAACCCTTCGAGCGGGATGGCGCGACCGCTATAGCCTGACCCCGATTCCGCCGCCTCGAACAACTCAGACGGCACCCCGATGCCCTCGCGGATTTGCTTGATGAGGTACTGGATGTACTCGATCAACCCAGCGACGTTCAGGGTGTTCTTGGGGATTTCGACCGACCACTTCTCCCCACCGCCCTGATCGGACGGGTAGGGCGTTGACGGCAGACCAATGCCGGCCCCAGCCTTGAACAACTCCGCCATCTGACGTGCCGAGTCGCGAGCGTACTTCCGTGGTCGCCCTTGCGAGTCCAGCGTGGTCGCCACCGACCCCAGTTGCCCCTGAATGTCCTCTTCCGGGTACTTCACCACCACCCCGGAGTAGGCGAACCGATAGATACCTCCGTCCACCACCGTTTCCGCTGCGTCCTTCCACGCCAGACGCCTCCACGGGCGCCAGGCGCCTAGTAGTTGGCTTTGCCCGTAGTAGAGGCTGTAGCGTGGATTGTGGGCGTACCAGACACCCTTCGCGGGGATGTCCTCCGTCGCCATCCACAGGTCCCTCGTTCCACCGTGCTGCTGGTTGTCCGAGGCTGGGTTCTGGGGAGGTGGCGCTTCCCGTGGCGCCTCGTGGATTTGCCTGACCCTGACCCCAATCGGTTTGTTGCTTTGGGTGAGCAGGAACACGTCCCGTGGGGAGAACTGCACGAAGTCCTCCCACTCGAGGGTCGGTCCTTCGCCCTTGTAGAGCGCCTCGCAGCCGATCCAGCCGTACTCGTAACCTCCCTGGAGTTTCGGCACGCCCCGGTCCCAGAAGCGCTGGCACTGTTCCTGAATGAAAATCTGCGCTTCGGGGTGGTCGCAGGAGATGACGAACTCAGCCCCGGCGATGCCGCCCTTGAAATAGTTGAGCGCGTTCAGAACCACCGGATGGATCATCATGAGTTCGATGTCGCGCAGCAGGTAGAACTGCGGCACCGTGTCGGTCGTCCACAGCGCCCAGTAGGGCAAGGTGGGACGGTAGCCGGTGGTCAGGGGCTCGCCGGTCAGGATCGACTCGATCTTGGCCTTGTCGACCTGACCGTTCTGTTGCCCGTTCATGGGTGTGGCTTCGGTCATGTCACTTCCCCTGCGGTTATGTTCCCGTGCCAGCACGGCGTCTGAATCATGGGAGGGTATATAGCGCCCGAAGCATCGACTGACGGATGGAGAGTCATGGTATCGAATGTCTCGCCAGCCCTCACCCACCAGAAGCCGTTCTTGCTACTCATCTTCTCCCCACCGTCGACAGGGTTGGCGAAAGGGACAGCGAGCCGGTGCTCGCGATGGATCGGGCATTCGAAAGATATGCCCTGCCCGTGGCGACCAAGCGTATCGCAAGTCCAGTGCGGGTCAAGTTCCGTAAGCCTCATAACTTAATCCTCTGGCACCCAGCTACCCGGATTTTCCATGCCGCAAATCTTGCAGTATTCGATGTAATCACCGGGACCGTCGGCTGTGTCAGGGTTCTTATGCCCTACCCAAACGTGCTGACAAACTGCCTGTGAGCATGGCCCGCAAAACCCATCGTCGCAATCGACTTCCCGTTCGGCACAGCGCGGGCAAATGACCATCGCCGCCGAGTCTCGGATGGCAAAGCACTCTGGGCAAAACTGCTCGCCCATCCCCATGAAAAGATGCTCATAGCAAAAATACTTGCCGCACCCATGCTGTCCGCCGCCGTGCATCGATCCGCAAACGTAAGCTAGACCTCGGTGGATTTCGGTCGCGCACCCCGGATGATCGCATGTCGCAGCAGCGCCATAGCCGATGTCGCGTCCTATATCATCGGTTCCGCAATTGGCCCAACCCATCACAGTTGCTCCACGGGAATCGGAAGGTCGGGTCCCGGCGACGCCACGGCGCTCATGTCTATCGGCGTCTGCGGCAGCGCCACCGTCTGCGGCAGCGGCGAGTTCGGATAAATGTGCGCCCCGAGGTTCGGCGGGATCGGTGCCGTGGTCCCGGTGGGGGTCCCACCGAGCACGTAGCTGATCTCCCAGCGTGCGAACCAGATCGGGATGCCCCCTAGCGCGTAACCGGCGAGTGCATTGTAAGCCCTCTGCTCCCCCTGTGGTACAGCCGTCCTGCCTCCAACCGACCTGAGCCCCGGAATCGGGATCTGGTAGCCGATCCGGATGCCGTAGCCCTTCAGGACGAATCGGTAGGTCGAGGTCGCCATGCGCTGGATGGTATCCACCGTCTGCAAGGCGGGTTTGAGGTTCACCCCGGACTTCTTGTTCTGGTCGAGCAGCTTGTTGTCGATGAAGTCGCTCGCCAGCGTGTCCACACTCGCCTGTTGCTGGGGTAGAGACTTGTGCAGGACCATCCCCGCGTCGAGGATGCACTCCACCCAGCAGCGGTAGTCGAGGTACGACGCAGCGGGGTCGGCAAGGTAGGGCAGCGGCAGCGCCTTCTCAGGGAGGATGTCCTTGTTGTCCTTGTTGGGGACATCATCGTCTAGGGCGCCCTGGTAGTCGTCAGCGAGGAAGGGGAATGCCATGATTATCCAATCGTGACGACTTGGGAAGGTTCGTAGCCCAAGTCCACGATGACCTCCGTGAGCGTGTCCAGGTCGTTCTCCAGCCAGCTCTTCCAGCCGCTGAAGTTCTCCAGCGATGCCGCCGCGATTGCTCCACCCAGAGTCCCACGCTGCCATCTCCAGAGACCTGTGCCGGTCAGCAGTGTCTCAAAGGTCGTGACAGCCCACCATGTAGCTTCAAACGTGATGGTCTTGGAGTCGAGGTAGATGCCCTCATCGACTGAGAAGTCCATGAGCTGGGCACGCGGCGAGGCAGTAGCGGCATTGACCCCGGACCCTGCCTGATTATTGGACACCTGCTGACGATTGGCTCCCAGCCAGAACTGAGGCTCGTCAAAATCAACCCCCGACGATGCCGCCAATCCTGAGAAGAATCCGCCCGCAGGTCTAGCGGGTGCTGGCGCGGCTGGCGCTGGGTCGGCTATGCTGGGCATCACACCGTTGGCCACCGACCGGAGCCGGTAGGCCAAGAGCGAATAGAACGCCCACAGCGCCGACCGCCTGGGGTAGACCTTGTTGATGGTGTAGGTCGCCCTGAGCGTGCACGACCACGCGCAGCCGTTCAGGACTGGCAACTTCCCTCCCCCCACAGCCACCGAACGCATGGGCCTGACCGACATCGTGCCACGCGCCTTCATGGCGCCAGGCGGGAGTCCCATCGGGGGAATCTCCTCCGCCGCGAACTCCCAGTCGATGGTGCGCTTGTCGCGGGAGACGTTGAAATTCCGGCGCGTCACGCGGAACTTGGTCAGGTCGAACTGGATGTCCAGCCACTGCTGGCGGTAGTTGTCCACGTTGTCGGGCAAACTCCGGCTCGTGACACTGGTGCGGGTCATGGGGATTTCCAGCGTACCCCGCAAGGCGAGCATCGAGTAGCCCTCGTCGTCGTAGCTGATCGACGCCTCGTAGTTGTACTGCACCACCGGATTGGTGATAGCGCCAGGTCCCCCCTTGATGACGCGGAACTCCGGGATCAAAGTCGTCACTGTCCAAGTGATGAAAGCTGAGCGTGACCCGCCCAGAGGCTGAAAGGCGATGACCTTGGGGATGGGCCCCCACGCGATGTCCTGCTTGAATCCCTGATTGACGATCAGGTCCCCGAACCCCTTCCCGGAGTAGTTCAGGATGCCACCCTGCACGCTCAGCTTGCCCCTGAGTTTCGAGAAGGCCGTGTCGGTCGTGGCGGCGCCGTCGGGGAGGGTCACGAGGCCGTTGACGACCAGCGTCCACTCGACGCCCTTCGTGGTCCTCTTGGCGTTGTCCTGAAGGATGGCGCTGGTGAGCTTCGAGGTGTAGAGGGTCGAGAACTTGATGCCGTTGTAGGACAGCGTACCCAGATCGGGGAAGATCGCAGGACCAGTGTCGGAGGGTACGGTAGCAAGCGCCATCAGCCAATCCTCGCGATAGTCGAACTAAAGAATGCCGATGGCATTGTTGCCAGCATTTGGTAAACCCAGTGGGAATCATCCCAATACTGACCTCGCTGGATGCTGGCGCATCGTGGGCAGAAGTAATTGCCGCCAACCAGATGCAAGCAGTTGCCGACAAACTTCTTCTTGCACTCTGAACACGGCAACACCTTTCCCTTGAGGAGATTCTTCTCCTTCTGAAGAGTATAGGTGCAAGCCGGGCAATTCTCGTCGCACCTGATGTCACTCATCGCTTCAGCACCTCTTTGCACTCATGGCACGTCACCTGCGAGCGATCCAGCGTCACCGAGTTTCCCCCGCCACCGCACAGAGTCCCCAGCTGGGTGATGGACTGCCCCATGAACGCATCGGGCCCCCGCGACGTCGCACCGTCACGAACCACTTCGAGCTTGGCGTAGCACGTCACGGGCGCTGGACCGGGCTGGGTCTCGACGGGGCGCATCAGGTCTTGGGAGGGTCCGAACATCATCCACCCTCACGCGGCAAGTCCCACGGGAAGCCGTTCAGCACCGCATCGGTGGGCAAGACGAAATCATCGTCTCCCCGGTTGGGGTCAGGCATCATGGACGCGATGCCCTGCACCGCCGTCCCAATCCCCGTGAGCATGTCCACGACGTTGAACACACCTTGGACAATCGCCGTCGCTGACTGGAAGCCAGCGTCGATGACGGGCCAGATCCGGTTCAGCGTCTCCATCATGTCCGTCAGGGGCGGCACGATCCGCTCCAGCAACTTGATCTTCGTGTCCTCGAAGCGGTTCTGGAGTTCGGTCCGCGCCTGGACGTACCGGATCAGGTCGGGGGAAATCTCACGGGCGCGCCTGAAGTCCTGCAAGGTCACGCTGAGTTCGCCCAGCGCCGTCGCGACGGCTAGGTTCGGCTCCAGACCGGAGTAGCGGTCCACCTGGGCATCGACGGCGCGCATGAACTGCCCCATCGCCTGCGTGGCCCCTCCCACCGTGCTCCCGAAGATGCTCAGCACCGGGTTGACCATGAAGATGGAGTCGCTCGCCGACTTCGCCGCCGTACCCAGCGTGCTGATGTAGTTCGCCGGGGACGTATCCGCCGTGATGAGCGCCGCGAACGAACCCGCTGCCTGGGTCGCGCTGTAGAGTCCGCCCTTGAGCGCCGACAGACCGGCAAGGACTGCGCCTGCGATGCCGACGCCGGCCGCGATGCCGGTCATCATCGAAGCGCCGCCGGCACCTGCCGTCACGTTCGTGTTGAACTGCTTGGCCTGAACCTGCGGGAAAGCACTCGATGCTGCCGACATCCCCTGCTGAATCCCTGTCGAGGATGGCTGCATCGCGCCTGCCGCCACTCCCAGCGATTGTGCCGCTTCGGTTGCCGGGAACGTCGGCGCGACGGGCGCCGCAGGCTGAGTCGCTGGGCGCGCGGTCGGCATCTCCGACTCGGTTTTCCTGAGCGCCATCACCATGTCGAGGATAGCGCCCACGAACGACCCGAACACGCTGCTCAGCAGCCGCCTGTAGGTCCGGGCAACATCTATGGCTTCATCGCCAATGTCAGGTATCCGCGCTGCCCGTGGTACTCGCGGTGACAGGCCGGTAGAGGGCTGTGGTGCTGCTGCTTGCGGAGCGGCGGGAGTCGGTCGGGGAAGGGGTGGCGCAACCTGGGTCGGGGACTGAGCGCCGGGGACCGTGCCGGTGCCGTCGAGGATGATCCGGATTGTTGCGTTGTCGGCCACAGGTTACAGACTCGTGAAGGGCACGCTGACCGTAACTGAGTTCACCACAGTAGAATAAGGGATCAAAACCCACTCAATCGGCAGCTCGCGAATTTTGCTTGTCATGTTGAACACCGACTGCGAGTTCGGGGCAAACCCAGCATTGGTGGCTGTCAGCGCTTGCGGCGTCGTCGGTGGGTTGCCGAGAATGGCGGTGAGAATGAGCGGCGAACAATACTTTGTCCAGCGGTCGCCGATGTTGGTCAAAATTGGCGTGAGCGTTCCAGCCGCGCCAGTCAGACCAAACATCTCCAGCGCTGCGATCAATCCCGTCTTCCATTCCAGCCCACGGTTACGCATCCGCCAATTCTGACCCCTGTAGATCGCTTCCACGAGGGTCATGCCGTACTGGTCGGTCTCATTCATCTCCTGGCCCTGGATGGTCACGGACATCTCGTATCCCGAGTCATCCTGAACGCCTAGAGACAGGGCATTGAAGGTGGAAACGTACGGTCCGGCAATCGGTATCGCTAGTCCAGCGGCCAATGGTCACCTCATTTCACGTGAGCCGTTTCGAGGATTTCTCCAAGCTGCTGCCGCATGGCTGCCGCTTCTGGGGTCGCTAAACATTCTGGGCAAGTCGCTGCTCGAACATCGTCACTGCAACAGCACGGTTCAACTCTGTCAGCATTGACCTTGGGAGAGATGTCCGAGCGCGTTGGTTGACAAGCGATGCGTCCTCTCGCGCCGGGCCACTTGATTGCTCCCATCGCCGTGTCAGTGGAGCCACCCAGAGTCTGCGCTGGCCCTTTGGGATCATGCACGAACCAGTGAATCCTGACTCGTCCATCCGGCAACACCTTGATTACCACGTTTGTCACACCATCACTCCCAAGAGCGCCATCACCCGCTTGTACTCCGGGTGAGACTGACAGACCGGACACGTCACCGCGCGGGGGTCGTCGCTCCGCTGGTAGGGCCACGACCGCGTGGGCGTCGCTGCGGCGCTGATGAGGTTCGGCACGCAGGCGATGCGGTAGGGCGTGTCCACCCGGCGCAGGCGCGGCACCTGGGACATCAGGTCGTCGGGCCGGTTGTGCGCGAAGTGGATCAGCAGCGTCTCGCTGCCGTCCTCGTGCAACAGGTACTGGCCGACTTGTCCGGTCACACAAATGACGCGATGGCCTGTAGCCGTCGCGCTCCCTCGAACTTCAGTTCGCTCTTCAGGCCGATATTCTTCTCGAACTCGGCTTGCGTCTCTGGTGGCGGAGCACCGAACCAATCTGGCAATTGAAAGCTGGCTTCTTCTCTTCCTGCATAGTGGGCTGGCTCACTGAATCCATAGACCGTGTTGCCGCCCGGCAGGAAGTTCACGAGGTTCGTGTTGGCGTCTTGCAGGATGCCCCAGTTCATGTGCAGGAACGCCCGGAGCTGTTCCGCCTTGGCGTTGAAGCCGGTCTCCTTCGCCAGCGTCCGGGCGAGTTGCGATGCCAGTATCACACTCCCGAATCGGTCCAATGGTTCCGTGATGCGCATGGTCAGGGTCACGGAATAGCCGAAGTATTCGTTCAGGGCGTTCATCATCGTGCTGGTCGATGAGCCTCCGTGCACCGACACGAACCACTTCCCACACATCTGTTTCGGTTTGCCGTCCGCCATGATCTCGCACAGCGCCGCACTGCCGTAGCCGAACGGCTGAGCACGAATCGCGTCACGGGTGGCAAAGAGAAGTGCGTCTATAATTGTCGCACCACTTCCTCAAGAAGAACCGCCGCCTGATTGATCTCGACACCCAAGACGCCGGTGATGGCCACGAACAGTTGGTATGCCTCTGCCGCGCTGCACGGGTCAACGATGCTCGGCTTCTGCGACCATCCGTTCTGGGAGAGGTTCAGGAGCCCCTGCAAGAACCCCGCACGCCTCATCCCGGCCATCTCATCCGTCAGACCATGACCCATGCGCTTGAACAGATCGAGGATGGTCTTCCTATTGTCCAGTCCCTCGAAGCTGCCAAACTGCGCCGAGTCGTAGTACATGGGCACCTACGGGGGAAGGTCCTTGTCCATGCGGGCGTTGGCGCGAATCGTTGCCATCTTCTGCGCCTCATCTTCCGAGTACCCGGCTTCCTTGGCCAGCTCCAGCAGTTCCTCCGCATTGAGAACCCCGCAGTAGGAGGCGTCGTGCAAGCGTTCCCAAGCTTTTGCTTGGGTCAAAAGGTCGTACAGGACATCCTCCTCGAATTGCCCTACTGTTCGTAGGTCACCCTGGCATCCCCCGAACTCACGCCAGAGGAGGGCTTTTCTCCGGTACTTCGCTCGAAAAAAACCTTGAGCTTCTCCACCTCCTCGCACAGCAATTTCATGAAGGTCAAGGCATCGGTGAGAGAGAGGTGCTGAGCGACGTGGCTGGCATCTTCGGCGTTCGTCACTCCACCGGCCGCTTCGATCATGCCTTGCACCCACGTCCGGCATCGGGTGTTCCTCTCCACCAACCTGTCTTTTAGGATCACCCCCTTTTCATCTCTGAAGGAGTGGTCGATCTCCACCCACTCGTCCCAGACGCCGATGACGTCCAGTTCGATGGTGACGCTCCCCGCCTCGTCCCCGAACTCGAACTTCCTGATCCCCCTCCGTCCGACCTTGATTATCCCGTCACCGTTGGTCGCGCTCATCACTTTGCCTCCCTGAAAGCAAGGGCGCCTCCAGCGCAGTCCAGTAGATGGTGGTATTGATCGCGGAATTTCGCTGCCGCTTCCTGCCACTCGGACGACTCGTTCTTCCAGTTGCCATTGCCAGCCGAGCAGATGATCGTCCACCCAAACTCGACTAGATCAACCAACTCTTTCTTTTCCATGCTCACAACCGCCCCCTCTGCAAGAGATACAGCACAATGTCCACCAGCCCGTACACACCCTGTTCAGTGATGTCGCGCCACCAATTTTGGGGCCAGCGTGAAGGTTCGGGCCACAGTCGCCTCTGCGGTAGTCTACCCGGTATCCCCCGGTGGTGGGTAGCGGCAAATTTCCGATTGGTCCCCACGATCACCTCGCCCCTCCCCAAGTCGAACACCTGATTCTCCACCTTGGGCGGCGCCGAGAGGGCCTGCTGCCCCACCACGACGCCCGGAGACAGGGAATTGAGCAAGAGCCCCTTGTCGCGCAGGATCTCCACCTTGGTGCCGCCATACTCGCTCAGCAGCGTCTTGGCGCCTTCCCGCTTCAGCACCATCCACGCAATGGCAGCGCCCCACCCTCTGGGCGCCCCGCGCGCGTGGTAGGGGGCGCCAGCAGGGGCCCGTCCCCCGACCGAGCGGTAGACGCTCCACCAGCGGGCGCGTTGTTCCTTCGTCAGCATCCACGAGGGAGCGAAGGGAGCGCGCAGCTTGCCGGGGAACAACACCCCCGGATGGCGGCGTGAGTAGGCTATGGTCGTCTTCTTGAGGGGTGGCCAGCGCAGCCCCGACTCGTCCGAACCACCGCGCGCCTTGGCGATGAAGGCTGTGCGGATGCGTCCGAGCAGCGCCAGTCCCATGCGAATGAGCAGCGCCTGCTGGAGGCCGGCGGCGGACTGACCGTGACCGGAGGCGATGGCGGGGACTTGCCGCAGGATGGCGAGTACCTGCTCGCGGGTGGCGCGGACGTGGATGGTGATGTTCAAGGTGTCAACACCTGGAAATTCGAGTAGGTCATGGTGGCATTGACGTTGTTCCTTATTCCGGCCCCAGTCGCAGTGTTCAGGTCGGCGCTGGTGAAGGTGCAGCCGGACACCGCTGCACCGTTGTAGTAGACCTGAAACACGTTTCCCACGACTTTTAGCTCCAGCGTCTCATTCGTGCTGCCAGCAAAGGTTATCGCCCCGTTGGGTCCTCTCTGGGTTGCGACTCCCGCCAGTACCTCGAAAATGGCAACCGTGGTCGTCGAAGTGACCACCGCCAGCCAGTAGTTGTTGAGGTCCTGTACCCTTGCCGCGACACCGGGGAAAGCCGACGTCGAGCCATTGACTGTAGCCGAGACGTCCATGTCCGGCTGAGTGGCGTTGCCAATGGCCAAGCAAACGCCAGCAGTTGTAGGGACACAACCACCAGAGCCGTTCGTCGTGAAGTCGCCGGACAGGTCCGTCCAGTTGCCGCCCACATTCATCGGACGAGCGGTGATGCTAACCCCATTGCTTCCTGCCATGAGATCCTTGAGCAGGACAACCAGATAGGGCACCTTCAACTCGGCAGACTGCGGACCCGTCACGCCTCCACCCACCGCAGCGACCTTGTAGTAGTAGGTGGTGTTGGCGGCCACCCCGGCATCGACGTAGCCCGCCGATGGAGAGGTGTCGTACTGGACCTCGTTTCCTGGCGTCGTGCTGCGGTAGATGATGTAGCTGGTGGCGTTGGTGACTGCCGGCCAGACCAGCGTGAGAGTCGGCGAGGTCGCGCTGCCTGTCACCTGGAACGGCGCCAGCAGCCCCGCTTGCGGGACAAACGGCCACGATAATCCTGCTCCGCTATTCCACCTGATCGCTATGCTGGCGGCAGTCGCCGTCGCGTTGTAGATGCCAACCTCGTCCATTGTGCCAGTCAATTCATTGCCGCCACCGACGAAACTTCCCAGGGTCAAGGGCGCTGTTCCCGTAGCAGGCAGTGCCGCCGGGATGGTGCCTGCGAACGTCAACGTTTGCAGGATGCCGTTGATGTAAACGGCCAACCGACCGGCGTTACCTGTGCCGGCGCCATTGAAAACGATGCAGATGTAGTAGGGCGTGCCCTGAACTGGGCTAAAGACCGTCTCCGCATAGGTTCCGGTGTCCGAAACGCTGGTGGGAATGTTGATGCGGAACTTGCCCGTATCTGAGCCACGGTACTGGAACAAAAAAGTCAAATTTGTCGAAAGGAAGTCTCCAACGCAGACGATGCCGCTCGTGATGGTCGTGTCATTAACCCTGACGAAAGTGTCGACCGTCAGAGCCGTGGCACCGTCTAAAACGGTTGGGTGGGCAGTTGAGAGATAATCGGCTGGGCTTGCCCCAGCAAGGAATATGCAACCCTTGTTGATGAAGCCTATGGCCTGCGTCACGTTGCCGTTCACGGTCAGCGTATGTCCGTTGCCGCTGCTATCGATGGTGAGGGAATCGAACGCATAGTATGCCACGAGATTGGTCAGCAGCGGTGAGCTACCCGTGAACGATTGCGTTTCAGCAGACCTCGGACCCTCTACTCCTGCGCTGTTAACTGCGGTGACTTGGTAATAACCTGCCCCGGCACTGCTGAGATAGGTGTTAGTCGTCACGTTGCTGGCCAGCAGAGTTTCGCTTCCGGGCGTGGCGCCGTAGTAGACGTTGTAAGCCACATCGCCCACACCGGAGTTCCAGGACCACTTGACCAGGATATTCGCGCCGCTAGTAGCTGCCACTACGCCGGTTGGGGCTGCTGGAGTGGTGAGAGCAGCTTGGCCGAATGTGTTGTCCAGCACGCCGCTTGGACTGAAGCGGGCCAAGAAAATGGCCGTGATGTAGCCGATGGCGGACGTGTAGCCAACGGTCCCCACGATGACGATGTTGCCACTGGCATCGAGCTTGAAACTGTTCAGGACCGAGGTTATCCCAGCGCCGTACACGCCGACTGCCGGGTAATAAGTGAGGATGCCGCCCGTGCCGAAGGTGGCGTCCAAAGTGCCATTGTCCGTCCCGCCCGTCACCGAGGCGTTGTAGCGGCAGATCGCAATACCGTAGTTGGGGTTGGCGCCGGACACGACCAGCACCGAGCCTCCGACCAGGAGACGGCTGGCCGAGTCGAGAGCGAGCATGGAGGAGAAGGACAGGTTATTCAGCCCCACCGTCGTAGTCACGACACCGTTTGTCCCCCAGGTGTTGTCAGGGGTGCCGGTGGACGACCAGCGCATCACGGTCCAGGTGCCGTTGACACCGTTCGTCGACACGTAGCCCGTGGCGTAGATTCTGCCGTTTGCGTCCTCGGCCAGCGCTTTGCCGGCCATCGCGCCGAAAGACCCTTGATTATTAGGAAGGCAAGGAGCGCCGCTGCCGGAGGCCAAGCCCACCCAGAAACTTCCTATGGTGGCTAAACCGGCAGTATTATTGTTGCCCACGAGGACGATGCCGCCCGTTCCGAAGGTGGTGTCCAAGGCTCCAGTGCTTGTCAACTGGGCAAGAGCCCAAGAGGTGTTATTTCTCTGAGCGTAAGCCTGGAAATACGGCTGCACGCCACCTATCCCGGCATTGGGCGGAACGTTCCAGGTATTCGGGGCAATGGCAGAGCAGCCGCCAATCAAGATTTTGCCACTGGCGCGCACGAGGACGCTTGTAGCGGTGTCCACTCCATTTCCTGGAACCCCTGTGAGGCGAAACGCTTTGCCGCCCCCGCCGGAGGCTGCACCGAAGCCGAACGCGACCGACCCGAAGGTGGTGTCGATGTCTCCGGTCGGCTTGTAGCGGATGCAGGCGAAAAAGGCGTCCTGAGTCGTGTTGATGCACCGAGCCTGCGTCCAGCCCACTGCCACGATGTTGCCACTGGCATCAATGTCAAAGTCGGAGACCATCCCAGCGATGGTTCCATCGAACGAGTTGCCCAGCGCCACAGGACTACCAGAACTGGACGAAGAAGAACTACTGGACGAGCCGAACCAGCTTATCATCGGGAAGCCGGCGCGCCCCTGCATCCCGGTCGTGTTGGCTGCGTTGAACGTCGTGTCCAAGACCCCGGCCGAGGTGTAGGCGTCCACGCTGTAGCTGTTGAGCATATAGACGTTGATCGGGATGCCGGAATTGGCCCCGACCGCCGTATGCGGAGTAGGAGATGACCCCAGTTGCCCACGAACGATAGTCCAGTTCGTTCCCCCACCGTAGGAGGTCGCCTGGAAGAACTCTATTGCCCCGAGGCCGGCATCGCCGCCGTCATTGAAGTACCAATTGGAAGGGGTAGGAGGCAGGAACGTCGCGAGTCCCGTACCGAACACCGTCGCTGTCACGGTGATCGAAGTGGCGCCAGCCGTCAGAGGGTCGGTCGAAAGGTAAGGGATGCTCCGCACGCCGCAAGAGCGGGTGCGCAGACAGGTCAGGATACGACCGCTGGGCAAAGCAACGATTCGACCGTAACCTCCGTAGGGCTGGTCGTTCAGCGAGTTCGTCTGGTACAGATAGCCGGCGCCGGCAGCGAAGGTCGTGTCGAGTTTGGAGCCATTGGCCGTGTAGCGGAACAGTGTGGCAACGTCCGATGGCGTTTCGATCCCAAAGCCGTTGGCGACGTAGCCGCTCACCACGATCTTGCCATCGGTGGGCTGGATGGCCAGATCGTGCGCGACGATGTAGGTGAAAGGCGAGTTGGACCCCAACCCTGCGAGGGTAAGACCGGCGGGGGAGGGCTGGACGAAGAAACCAGCGGCGAGGGCGGGTGGCGCTGGTGTCACTGATTTCTTCAGGGTCTCTATCAGCGCCACGTTCATCGAAGGCCCAGACTCTTAACCTTGATGGAGCACAGGACGGCCGCCGCCAGCGCCCCGCTGGATGCCGACGAAGAGGACGAGCCGCCCGCCGGCACGGTCTTGCCCACAAACCTCACCCGTCCCCCCAGAGGGAACTGGTTGGCGAAAGCAGCCGATGGCGCCGTGCCGACCGTCCGCGCCTGCTGGATGGCAATGGCGCCAGCCGCTCCACCGGACAGCACCCACGTTTGCGAAGTGCCAGTAGTGACGATCGCGGGGAATCCCGCCACGTCGACCCAGTTGTTGTCCCCCATGTCGGTCTGCATGATGACGTAGGTGGCCTGACCAGCACCGAGGTTGCCCTGCGTCGTCAGCACCACCACGGCGGTCATGGCGCAGTCATAGAGCACGGCAAGGGGGTCGCCTTCGGGAGCGTTGGCGTTGCCGTTGGCCAGGTCGCCTTCGGCAGCGGGGACGGGCATGTTGAGGGCGTACTGCACCCCGTCGATGCTGGGCGACTGCTGGGTACTGGCAAAGACGACCATGATGCCCCCAATGAAAAAAGGCCCGCCCGTTGTGAGCCACGGACGGGCCTAGCGCGACCGAACCGACGAACCGAGACTTAGGCGGCGATGATCTCAGCGCAGATCGACGTCGCCAAGGCCAAAGCGCCACCGGCGCCCGACGAACCGGAGGAGGTCGCGGACGGCGACGCCAGAACAATGTTCATCTGGTTGCCCGGTGTGCCGACGATGCCGCCACCGGAAACGCCAGGAGTGTTGGAGTCGCTGGGCAACGGGATGTTCAGGGGGCCCGTGTTCTGGCCGATGAGGTCCATCTGCCATGTGACCGTTCCTGGGAGTACCGGGAACTGTCCGTCAACGACCTGTAGCACCGGCTGCGAGGCCCAGCCTGTGGGACCGCCCACGGCTGTAATGACGAGCGATCTGACCCGCCATGCCCGGTTGGCCTGCGCGGGGATGTTGAGGATGTTCTGCCCACCGCCCAGCTTGTAGGAGGACGGCCACTTCTGCTGCGGAGTCAGGAACGCATCCTGCCACGAGGAGTCGATGGCCGTGGCCATCACCACCGTCACCGCACCAGCCGGGCCCAAGGTCGTGACTTGCACGCGCATGGCCACGAAGTCGAGCACCGGCGTCTCGAAGTTTCCCGTCGCCGTCGTGGTCGACTGCCCGGACGAGAACGGGAAGATGTTGACGTTGATCGGGATGAAGTTGAGCCCGTCCGTCGAGCCGAAGAACGAGACCGTCGTGCCGGCACCCGACAACGCTGGAATCCCGATCCCTACCTTTGCCATCCCGCCACAAAAAATTGTAAGGGACTGGGTGGCGTTGTTCAGCACCTCACGGATGATTGTCGCCATGTCGGCTCCTTAGTATTCCCATTGCAACGAAAAGATGCTGTTCCAGTCCACATATTGCCCGTACTGCGTCGGGGTCATTTCGCTCAGGTTCTGCTCCACCCGCATCTTGGCGTAGGTGTAGCTAATGTCCACGGTCACATTCGTGATGAACGGCCAGCCCGCACTCCTGGTCCCGATGTCCTCGATGCTCAGTTGGCCCATCCGAACCATCTTCAGTTCATCGAGCGCGTCCTTGGCGTCCTGAGCCACGCTCCCCGGTGGCGACTGCCCTCTCCGCGAGCACAACCACTTCGAGGCCAGCGCCGTGGCCCACCTGTTCACGCTGCCCCGCTCCGTGGCGTTGTTGTAAAGGTCGGTGTCGTCGTACCGCATCGAGCAGTACAGTTTCACCTGCGAGGTTCCGTACTGGCAGGCTTTCACCAACCTCTGCGCCAGCGCGAAGTTCACTCCGTTGTCTATCGCCGTGCTGAGCTGGTTCACGGCTGCCGCGAGCGGCGCGACCGTCAGGCTCGTAGCCCCAACGGTTGCTACCGCGCTCGTTACCACTTCCACCACGGCGGGGAGGTTTGACCCCTGGAACTCCAGAACACTCCCGGCCAAGAGCGGTGACTGGAGCGCCGTCACGTTGACCGCCGTTGCTCCCTGTGCCGCTGCCGCCGTTACCTGTATCGTCAGGCCCGTCGCCTGGTTGTAATCGTCCAGCCTCAGTTGGGCGCCATCTGTGCCAAGGGCGTCGAAAACGTCGCTGGGCAGGCAGTAGAGGTTGGGCAGCGTCAGGGCCATGTCCCACCTCTTACGGGAAGACCACGGTCCCCGGAGCCAAGACCTTGGGTATGAAAAGCAGCGGGACACAGTTGAGGAGCGAGATCAAGTCAATCGCCCCCGCTGTGTCACATATTC